>Ga0190314_1000133_pt1 | contig 29969 bp, 24 predicted proteins | sample 4870071112_MG_FD_165055 | JGI IMG/M metagenome (GOLD analysis project Ga0190314, IMG submission 165055) | Hydrothermal vent sediment bacterial communities from Southern Trench, Guaymas Basin, Mexico - 4870-07-11-12_MG | ecosystem: Environmental > Aquatic > Marine > Hydrothermal vents > Sediment ...
GATAAATCTGTTTTTGTGAGTTTAATCAATGCCTTGCCCTTCCTTAATTCCTTGTATAGTTTCTCGAGTTTCTCATTTATCTCATCATAAAACCGAAGAATCGTCGCGAAGAGAATTAGACAGTGCCATAGACGCTTGTCCTCAAGCTTAGTCTTTATCTCCCATCTCCCCCCAATATCTAAGACCTTCCCATCCACCTTTGCTATCTCCTTATCAGTTCTCATATCGGTGACTCCCCAATCACTCCCAATAGAGAATCTCTTGCTCTTTATGAGGAGTGGATGGAGAACATTATCTTCATCAATGTAAGTGAACAGAAAAGCATCTGTCTCTAGGAATCTTGGCCTTATTCTCTCAATATAATAAACAACTCTCTGCCCACTATGCGCTATTATAAAGGCGGGGGAAGGTTCTTCATTAGCAAGCGTTAGCAGGATCTCACGACCAAAATTTTCATCAATACTAGCCAGCCATTCGATATCCTTGGTAAACAATCTCGCTGTTAACCTCTTCTCGTAAATTGACTCTTTGCTCCATGGCCCCGTTCGATACGCCACATAACCGTATTCTTCATCATCAACTTCCACTTTCCCAATTATATCTGTGTCTCTTGTGAACCTACGAGATCGTGACATAAGCTCTTCTTTCTGCTTTATCCCTACCTCTATACCGTGAAGACCCGTTCTCCATAGATCAACTGATATTTTTACCATATGATACCCCACTTAAATAGATTTCATAAATAAAGCAAAGAAAATACATTCAGTTATAAACTTTGGCAAAAATATAGAAAAAGATTTACGATCACTGTTTCATAGAAATAGTTCAATATGTTTTCATAGGTTAATGGAATGAAGAAGAAGCACATATTCCCAAAAGCAATTCTTCCGATAGGGGATTATACTCCCTCGATTAGTGTCCCAGACGAATTTATGATATTCATCCGTGACACTAATATTGCCAAAGAAAAAGCTTTCCTATCCGAACATTTACTATTCGAAGAAAAATTAACTACTTTGTACCTACGAAATGTTTCAAATATTCAGAAATACTCTGGAGTTTATAGCATAAATACTCGAAAGTATGGGAAAGTAATAATTGTTGATCCTTACACATTCTACATCCCTTATCACATCAATGCGCGGCTATACGGAATTTATTTCCGAGCTAGAAATATCCTTGAAGCTTTTATGAATTTTGCTTCCTTATCATACAAGGCTATTAAGGAGGATCGCATGGGATTCTTAAAGAGGAGATATCCAGATCGATGGATAGAGGTAAAACAGCTCGTAAATGATGTTGATGCTTTTATTACATCATTCTTCATAGTATTCGTAGTGTTCATATACTTCCATGCCTTATCCCACCACATAATCGAGGATGTATCTACTTATTTAGAGGTTATTGGTAAGGGAAAATACTCCCCCTTCAAGAGAACTGAGGAGGAATCGTTCTGTTCTTGGGTATCATTCACTACATTAGAAGGGTATAAGATTCCAGAAATATTGTATCAGAGTAAGAAAGTTGAACGCTTATTAAGGATGTTCCACCCAATTCTTCCAAGAATTCCCCGCGAAGATATAATCGACGTAACGTACTTTGCAATACCTCTTCTCTACGCCTTCTTTACGCAAAGAGAAACAAGCTATCCTAAACCACTAATCTCTAAGAATGTCTCAAGATTTCTAAGCGTAATATGGGAACCAATGAGACTCCTCCACTTTACATACGAGGTCGAACCAGTTAAAATAAATGATGTGGAAATTTTTGAACGCCTATTTGTAACTACTTACTAAATTATGGAGTCAAGAACTAGCATTACTATGAAACCTATAAAGAATCCAATAGATGCTTCCTCGCTGTATTTCCCATCCATTATATCTGGTATAATCTCATGAATAACCACATATATCATTGCTCCAGCTGCTAGAGCCATTAGAATAGGAAGTGCCGTACTGATGTAAAGAATAATCATTAATGGTATTAGTGCCGCGAGAGTCTCTGATACACCACTTAGAACTCCTATAATAAATCCCTTCACTCTACCCTTCCTCATAGATGCAAATGGCATTGCCACAGCTAATCCTTCTGGTAAGTCTTGTAACCCAATCGCTATCGCAACGAGCAATCCCTCTTTTATATCATATATCGTACTAGCTCCAACAGCCATTCCCTCTGGAATATTATGAATAATCATGGCAAGCGTTAGTAGCCACATCTTTTTTAACTGAATACCAGTTATTTCAGGTCCCTCGTATCCCCTCTCAAAATGTTCATGAGGAATTAACTTGTCAAGAATTCTGATAATCAGTAATCCGATGATAAATCCTAAAACACTTATGCTTGTTCCCCCAATGTTTATGGCTGGTATAAGCAGGCTAGTAAAAGCAGCTACTAGCATTATACCTGCAGAAAAACCCAAGGCTAGAGACCTGTACTTGAATTCTGTGAAAGTATAGAAGAGGATGGGGATGCTTCCAACTGCTGTTAGGATAGCTGGAATTAATGCAATAATGAGGATTCTTAATACGAGTGTTAAGCTATTTAGAAATGATAGGAAGGATGTTGTATTGATCATTCTGAGAGCCATCCTCACTAGTAAGCATGGATATTATTACCTTGTGGATAGACAGATGATAAAAAACATTATAATATTTCTGGTCGAAATCTTTTAACACTTAGAGAAAGGTGCGAAGATGGGTATGAAAAAGTTTTGAAGGAGACTATTATGGGACAAAAAGTCCTTAAGATTATTCATACAGCGGATTTTCATCTAGGAGTGAGTTTCAGAAGAATCATAGGACGGAATGTTAATGAGACTCGGAGGGAAGATTTTAGGAAAAATATAAAGAAAATCTTCGATATCGCAATCAAGAGAGATGTCGACCTTATCCTCATTAGCGGGGATATTTTTCATAGATCTGATCCATCGAATAGAGACTTTGTATTTATTGCTAATCAAATAGGAAGGGCTACGGAGAAGGGAATATATGTTGTCGCAATAGCGGGGAACCATGATAAACCAAAAACCATTGACTCGCATAACCCGTTACAAGCCTTAGTAGAGGCTCATGCTCCCCACTTCTATTACTTTCCCTCAACTCCTCAAAAGCCATTAATTATTAATATTAATAAGGAAAATATAAGAGCCCAAGTTGGAATCATCCCAATTCCCTTCATTGATCCACGCATAGTTTATCAGATAGGAGACGAAAACTATAGTACCTTTATAGGTAATCTTATCTCTAGGCTCCTCGACAAGTTACCTAGTACCATTGATTACAAGATTCTCATGGCTCATCTAACTGTTAGAGGTTCTCAGATTAGAAGGATTTGGTCTATTCAGATTAATGAACCAGATGTTGCTAGGAGCGATCTTAAAGAGCATGAGTTTGATTATATCGCATTAGGCCATATCCATACGCCTCAGGAAATTTCTAAAAGGATTATTTACCCCGGATCCATTGAGAGAATTGATTTTTCTGAAGCTGATGAATCTAAAAGTATTGTGTACGTGGAGTTGTCCGATAGCGGTATAAGGATTGAGAGAATCCCCCTTGAGTGTAGACCAATGATATCTATTGACACCATTAAAATCGAAGACCAGTTTAATCCGATGGGCGTCCTCATTGATAACCTTGATAGGATTAATATTCCACCAGGAAGCCTCCTACGGCTTCAAATAGAGACAAGCGAAAGTGTATGGAGGAATCTTGAGAAGTATATTGATGCTTTGGAGAAGTATCTTTTCGAAGAAAGAGGAGTTCTTGGGTATTTTATTAAAAGGAGGATGCTAAAGGAGGCTCCTAGTGAAAAAGATATTTCTTCCCAAATAGTATCCTTGAGAGAAGCTGTACTTGAATATATTAAGGCCATGAAAATAGATGCTAGAGTAAAAGAGAGAGCGCTTGAATTAGCTAAAAGGATAATGAATGAGGTGAACATTCCGTGAAGCTACTCAGATTGTATCTAGAGAACGTAGCAACATACGAAAAAGCTGAAATATTTTTCCAAAAACTAACATACCCAGTCTTCGTGACTGGGAGAACGGGAAGCGGAAAAACTACATTATTCGTTGATGCAATAACTACTGCATTATTTGGCTGTGCTTACGGGGACTCATCTAGGGGATCTTATAAAGCCATTATAATGCAGGGAAAAAAGAGGGGAGTCGTTGAACTCGATTTCGAAATTGATGGTGTAATTTATAGAGTTAGGAGAATATTGGATGAAAGAGACCCACGCGCCTATCTTTATAGGTTAGGTGAAAGTATAGAAAGAGTACTAGCATATAACATCTCAAAAGTTAATTCTGAGCTGGAAAAATTAACTGGTCTAAATTACGAAATTCTTCTGAACTCCGTCGTTGTACGGCAAGGAGAAGTAAAAGATTTCCTCAGGAAAAAACCGAGGGAAAGAAGAGACTTGCTCGTGAAGATATTTCAGATAAGAATGGATCATCTAAAGGAATTAGCGAAGAAGTACCGAATTGATCTAGAGAAGACGAAATCAAATCTAGAGGGAAAGAAGAGAATACTGGAGAACGAAGTAGCTAAAAAATCCACTGTATTGAAAGAGATAAAGAATGTGGAGGACGAGTTAAGAGAGGCTACTAAGAGAGAAGGAGCTCTAAGGATAGAACTAGAGAGACTTGAGAAAGAACTTGAGGAATTAAGAGATAGGGAGAAAGAGCTGAGTAAATCTGTATCGGAGCTAGAAGTTTATGAAAGAGATTTAAGGAGTAAAAAGAAGGAGTTAGAGCAGGTAAGAAACGAGATAGAAAGTTTTTTGAGAATTATCAATAAGTTTGGAAGAGAACGCATCGAGAAAGCCTTTGATTTCTGGAATAAATTAAATGCATTAGAAAAAGCATGGTTAAAAATTGATCAACTTAAGAAAGAGAAGGAAAGACTTGAGGAGCTATTAAAAAAGAAAGCGAGAATAAGCGAGCTTGAGAAAAAGATCAGAGAGCTGGAAAATGTTTCAGAACTACATGGAGAACTAGAAAAGGAGTTAGAAAGACTCAATGAGAGAAGAAACTATATCAAGGGGCAAATAAGAATTCTCGAGCAAAGCATTGAGCAATTAGAAAAAGCCAAAACAGCTTGCCCCGTCTGTGGTACTCCACTATCTCCTGAAAAGAAAATCGAGAGAAAAAGACATTTGATAAGCGAAAGAGAGAATCTCCAGAGAGAATTAATAGAGATCGAGAGGACTGTGGATGAAAAGAGAAATGAACTACAAAGACTTATGGAGAAGGAGAGAGAACTATGGAGTACTCGTGCAAAGCTTGAGGAGCTTAAGAAAGAAGTTGGGGAAAACCTAGAAGAAGAATACATGAAAGTTGCAAATGAGCTCAAGCAATCAATTGAGAGATATGAGTCCGAAATGAGAGTTCTCAGGGAGTTTACTCGGAGAAAAGAATTAAGTGAGATGAAAAGAACCTTAGAGGAAATGGTGGAGATAGCGAGAGAATTGCCAAAATTGGAGGAGAAAGAGGAGAATGCAAAAGTATTGCTCATGGAAATAGCTGAGCTTGAGAGAAAGATCTCTCAGCTAGCACCTCTAAGGGAGGAACTGGAAGATATTCAAAATGTCATTAAGGAAAAAGATTTAAGGATAAGAGAATTGAGAAAGCAATTAGAGCAAGAGATTTCGAAAAAGAGTAAACTAGAGGAGAAGTTGAAAACATTACAGAAAGATCTAGAGGAGATAAGGAAAAAGGAACAAAGATTAAAGGAAATCGAGGACGAAATCAAGAATTTAGATATCGATATTCAAGCGTACAAGATCTTAGAAGATAAAATATTTGCTCCCGGAGCTCTTCCAGCTCGATTATTAGAAAAATATATCCAAGTTTTACAGTACTATACGAATGAGTATCTCAAGCTCTTTGGTCAACCAATAGAAGTCAGGTTCATCTTTAAACAGAGGGGAGACACTCAAACGGTGGACTTGAAGATTTATGCTAATAGTTATGAACGTGAAATAAAGACTTTCAGCGGCGGTGAGCAAACATTAATTGGTTTTTCTATAAGATTAGCTATTGGCAAGCTCTTAACCCAGCTCTATTCAGGGAGAAAAAGGCCAAGATTTCTTATAATTGATGAAGGATTTGGTCCTCTTGACGAGGAATTAAGAATTGAGGTTGCTAGAGCATTAGCAAGTTTGATGGAAGAGGGCGAATATGAACAGATAATAGTCATTTCTCATCATCAAGAACTAAAAAATGATCCAGTATTTAGAACTGTTCTAAAAATTGAGAAGGATAGAATGAATATTAGTCGTGTAAAAATTCTCCAACCTCCTTAAATCATACAACAGCAATAAACATTATGTCATTAACATTGCTCCCCGTCGGACCAGTAAAGACAACATCACTAACTGCTTTCAAATAGGTATATGAGTCATTATTAGCTAAATACTCCAGCACATCAAATCCTTTTTCTCTCCCTCTCTTTACAGTGGTACTATCTACTAAACCACCCGCCGCATCAGTTATACCATCGATACCATCAGTCCCTATAGAAGCTATGGCTACACCTTTTAATCCATTAATTCTTATGGATGCAGATAATGCTAGTTCTTGGTTTCTACCACCTTTACCAGAGCCAGTAACAGTTACTGTTGTTTCACCACCCATGATAATTAAAGCGGGCTTTTCCAGTGGTTTATTATATTTATAGATCTCTCTAGCTATTCCCGCGAGAACCGTTCCAACATGCCGAGCTTCCCCCTCAATATGCGTCGAAAGAATTAGAGTATTAAAACCCATCTCTTTAGCCTTAGCCTCAGCAGCTTCGCAAGCGATCCTATTATTAGCTATAATAACATTATGAACCCTCTCAAAAATCTTATCTCCCGGTTTAGGAGTCTCAGGAACCTCGCCACGTAAACCCTTCTCTATCCTATTTCTAACACTCTCTGGAACCTTGTCCCAAATATTATAAAACTTAAGCACTCGATAAGCATCTTCAAATGTGGTGGTATCAGGAGCCGTAGGCCCAGAAGCAATTGTATCTAAAGGATCACCGACAACATCTGAGATTATAAGGGCAACGGTAGTGGCTGGGTAGCAAGCCCTAGCCAATTGTCCCCCCTTAAAAGCAGAGATATGCTTCCTTACAGCATTTATTTCATTTATGGTTGCCCCGCACTTGAGAAGGAGATCAGTAGTCTTTTTCATTTCATCTAAAGTTACTGGATCAGCTGGTCGGGGCATTAAAGCCGAACCACCACCCGAGATGAGAACTATTATTAAATCATCTTCCCCCGCTTTTTCCGCTATCTCTAGCATCTTTTTGACGCCCTCTAATCCCTTCTCATCCGGAATAGGATGCGATGCGCCGATTAGCTTAATTCTATTTACCTTGAATCTCTTTTCTGTGCCCCTCAGAACATTAACTACACCTTCCGAGATTCTATCACCCAGTAACTCCTCTATAGCCTCAGCCATCGCTCCACTCGCTTTACCCCCACCAATAACATAGATATTTCTGATTTTCGTAAGGTCAAACTCCAGTCCAGCTATTACGAGCTTATTATCCTTTATAGCGACATTCTTTCTTACGGCATATTTAGGGTCAACAGCTGTTAAAGCTGCTTCTATCGCTTGTAGAATTACCTCTCTAGCTCTTCTATCCTCCTCATTCTCAGCAGCTCTTAATAATTCCTCGTAATTTTTTATAAACACTTCAAGCACCCTCAATAAATGATCTTTAGAAAATTAGCTAAGATCTCCCTATGGAATTCTCCATATAGCACCCTTGCTCGCAGACTCAGCGATTTGAGCATATAGTCTTAGATATCCCTTATCAACCTTTGGTTTAGGTGGTCTCCACTTTTCGCGCCTCTCCTCTAATTCTTCTGGAGAAATCATCAGATCAAGCTTCCGAGATGGAATATCTATTAGTATTCTATCACCATCCTTTACGAGGGCTATTGGCCCCCCTTCCATGGCTTCTGGGGAGACATGTCCAATACAAGGGCCTCTGGTGGCGCCTGAGAATCGGCCATCAGTAATTAAAGCTACACTCTTCTCTAATCCAGCTCCAACTACAGCCGCTGTGGCCGCTAACATCTCTCTCATGCCTGGTCCTCCCTTTGGTCCTTCATATCTTATAACAATGACTTGTCCTTTCTCAATCTCGCCATCTAATATAGCCTTAACAGCATCCTCTTCCCTATCAAATACTCTCGCTTCACCCTCAAACCTAAGCATTTCCGGAGCAACAGCAGATTGTTTAACAACAGCCCCTTCGGGAGCTAAAGATCCCCATAATATAGCTATACCACCTTCCTTACTGTAGGGGTTATCCCTCGGCCTTATCACTTCACGATCCCTAATAACAGCCTCCTTTAAAAGATCCTTAAGCCTCTTACCAGTTACTGTAAGAACATCAGTATTCAACAATGGCTCTAGCTCTTTCATAACTCCTAATACGCCACCAGCTCTATGAAGATCCTCCATAAAATAAGGTCCTGCCGGATTTATCTTAGCCAGAACAGGAGTTGTTTTACTTATCTCATCAAAGTCGTTTAAATCGAGTTTTACATTGGCTTCGTTAGCGATCGCCATTAGGTGAAGAACGGAGTTTGTTGATCCTCCTAGCGCCATATCCACTCTAATAGCATTTTCGATAGCTTCACGTGTAACTATATCACGAGGCTTAATATCGTTTTCAAGAAGATACATTATTTGTCTCCCAGCTTCCCTAGCTATTCTATATCTCTCCGCAGAAACCGCAGGGGCAGTTCCACTACCAGGTAAAGACATACCCATAGCTTCTATTAAAACCGCCATGGTATTTGCTGTATACAGTCCAGCGCATGATCCAGCTCCAGGAAGAGCATTATTCTCCAACTCTTTCGCTTCATCCTCTGTTATCTCCCCTTTCCTTATCTTGGGAATAGCCTCAAATAGGTGGTTTATTGCTACTCTCTGACCCTTCCAGTAGCCAGCAAGCATGCATCCTCCCGTCACCATTATTGCTGGAATATTAAGTCTAAGTGCCGCCATTAGCATTCCTGGTTCTATCTTATCACAGGATGCAACGAGAACCATTGCATCAAATTGGTGAGCCTCTATCATCAATTCTATTGATGCAGCTATTATCTCACGGCTCGGAAGAGGAGTCCTCATACCCTCATGTCCCATAGCAATACCATCACATATGGCAATAGTGTTAAATTCTAATGGGGTGCCTCCTGCCTCTTTTATACCAAGCTTTACTGCTTGGGCAATCTTGTCTAGATGGATATGACCTGGGACAATTTCATTCCAAGAATTCACGACAGCTATGAGCGGTTTCTCTAAATCATCGTCTGTTAACCCAGCAGCTTTAAAAAGAGCTCTATGCGGAAGTCTATCAATGCCCTTCTTAACCTTATCACTTCGCATAACCAGCACCTAACACTTTCAAGAAAAATCTATTAGCCTTCGTTATATTCATAATAAAAGTTTTTACAGCAATCGATCGATACTTTTAATAAAAATAAACAGAGAAAAAATTAGTTTAGTTTGATTGCTATTTTTTGCACAATTTTTAAATCAATGATTTATTAGGATATGCTCTGGGTAGTTTTTTTACTTTCAATAATGCTAGCTAAGAGAGATATTATGAACGATAGAGCTAGAATTGCCATCACGATGCCCAATGATAAGAAAACGGGAATTTCATATCCAAAGAACGATGCAATCATTTTTACTCCAAGGAATGCTAAGAGAATTCCTAAACCCACATTTATGTACTTTAATTGCCTTATTAGGAGAACAATCAACATATATAACGCTCGTAAACCAAGAACAGCTAATAGATTAGATGTGTATGCTAGGAAGAAATCTGTAGTGACCGCTAATACTGCAGGAACAGAATCTACAGCGAAAACAATATCGGTTGTCTCTATAGCCAAGAGAACAATTATTAACGGCGTAAATCTTAATATACCATTCTCTCGCACTAAGAAATGAGAACCATGGTACCTAGGAGTAATAGGAAGGAACTTCCTAGCAGCTCTTACTATCGGATTTTTCTCTGGATTAACTTCCTCTTCTCCTCTCCTCGTGCTAAGCTTTATTCCAGAGATTATAAGAATTATCCCAAAGACAATGATCGTCCAGTGGATACTCTTTATCAACATTATTCCGCCAAGTATAAATGCTGCTCTAAAGAATGCTGCACTCAGGATACCAATTAATAAAACCTTGTGTTGATACCGATATTTAACACCAAAATACCCAAAGATCGCATAGAAGACAAACATATTATCCATGCTTAAGGAGTACTCAATTGCATATGCTGTGTAGTACAAGAGTGCTGGTAGTACTCCATAAATGTAGAGTATATAAAGACCGAATGCAACGCCCACAGAGATCCAGACAAGTACCATTGTAAGCGTTTCCTTAAATGTGGGATCCCTATCTTCATGCTCCAGAGCTAAAACGTCTACTATAATTAATATAATGACTATTATATGGAATATTATCCAGAACCATAGGGGCGGGTGAGGAAGAGACGCATCATTTACACTCACTCTTTGCACCATGTAAAATTCATTATAGTTTACTTCTGGAAAATCCCATCCTTATAACGCCATTTTAATGCTGACCAGCAATTTTTATAGAAACGCTATTCAGCAAAATTTCTTATTATTAATTTTGCCATATATATGGCTATATATTCTACATTAATTGTAGAATTACCCTATCCTTTCTTTCAAAATATTTTATCGATGTAGTGTTGATTGAAATATCAAAAAGAGAAAGCTTCATACATAGAAAGATTTAAAAAGATTTTTTCGGTAGGATTTCTCTGATTTTCGCTACAATAAATTGAATCACTGAGTAATAATTCTAGGGATATAAAATGCCAGATTCTTCCGTAATCTTGGGAAGACTCGAAGAGCCCTGGGAAGTTAAGGACCTGCCCAAATTCCCTGGTTGGGCTGCAATGTTTGGCCCTGGTTTAGTATGGGCGGGTCTTTCTCAGGGGAGTGGCGAGCTAATCTGGTGGCCCTATATAGTGGCGAAATATGGTACATATTTCTTAGGCTGGTTATTCTTCTTCGCATTCTTACAGTACTGGATTAACTTAGAGATAGCAAGATACACAATGGCTACTGGAGAATCAATTTATGAGGAATTCCATAGACTCCACCATTTATATGGCTGGCTTATGTTTATATTGGTATTCATTGTGTCATTCTGGATAGCTGGATACATCTCTGGTGGAGTCGAGGCTCTAGTATACGCTGCGGGCAACTGGCCATTCCCCGGGAATCATGAACTAGCGACTAGATTCTGGGCTACAATTTGTATATGGATTGTTCTAATAATCTTCTTATTAGGACCCGTAGCCTACAAGATTGTCGAAATAGTAGAAGCTATTGCTGCCTTAGCGAGCTTCTTCGGAATGTTAGTTGCAGCCGTATCCATTCCAGAAGTAGCTAAAGTAGCTGGTACTTACTTCGCCTCTCTATTCACACCCCACTTACCCCTAGTTGGTTTCACATGGCATGACCCCAACCCCATAAATCCTAGAACCGTTACATGGGATCCCGCTGATGCTGCTGTTTTAGTAACGATGATCTGTTATACGGGTGCCGGAGGCTTCTGGAACCTTTATTACTCCTTCTGGGTAAGAGATAAGAATGCTGCAATGTCTGCTTTAATCGGGCGAGTCACAAGCCCATTAACTGGAGAACCAGAAGCGATTCCAGCAATTGGTTATGGATTCTCCGAGAAGGATTTAACTGAATGGGATATGTGGATTAAATGGTTATGGGTTGATAATGCTTTCGGCGTGATCTTTAACCTAATAACGATTATCCTTACAACAATTCTTACATACGCTGTCTTGTTCCCTCAGGGACTCGTGCCAGGCACTGGATTTAAATTATTAAAGTGGCAGGCAGAATGGTTCGGAACAATTTGGGGTGGTGTCGGTAGGATTGCTCTATGGATTCTAGCATTCTTCTTCCTAGCCGATACCTATATCACTGGTCTTGATGGTATCGCAAGAACTACGGCGAGCAATCTCTTCGTTAACATTCCTGAGGTCAAGGAGAGAATCGATTACAGCAAATTATATTACATAATAGTTGGTTTATTCACAATAATTGCCACCATTGAGGTATGGATCCAGAAGCCCGGAGCGCTACTGATATTAACTGGTGTTGGGAACCTATTAATCATGTGCATCTACGCCACGGTCTTCCTGTATTCTCATTGGTTCTGGTTGCCTAAGGTTCACCCGGCTGGTAAGGCTATCAGACCGTCATGGATATCATTCATCTTCCTATTGATCGCAGCGGTATTCTTCTGGTATGCGTTCTTAGGCATTTATGTCCCAGTAAAGATCCTTAAGATTTCATAAAAACCACTCATTCATCATTTTTCTTTTTTGAAAATCTGGACAGAATACGAATTCATATTCCTTTTTATTTCTTCTTCTCCTCGATTATATTGGTTAGAGGTTTTGGAGGAAGCTTCATGACTAAGAAGAAAACTCTTGATATTTCTCAGATCCCCCCGCATTCTCACTGTTTGTGGTGTAGAAAACCGATTCCCCAGGGAAAACTTTTCTGTTCAATTAAGTGTGAGAGAGAGTATAAGCGGTGGAGGCGAAAGAGGGATTTTCTGAGCTTCTTATACCTCGCCGTTGGTTTTATATTGATGATGATTGCTTTATTTCTCATAGGTCGTTAAGGGTGTCAGAATGTTCCGAGGCCCCCCTAGATTAATCTATATTCGGTGGCTCGGCGCATTGTGCAGTGGTGTTCCCCTAGGTCTATTAATTGGGCTACTAATTATTCTTAGAAGCTTAACCCTTGAAACATTTCTATGGAGTACCTCGCATTTTCTCCCATTAATCTTCTTCGGATATTTTCTTGACATAGTATATAATAGGATTCCGAAAATTTCTAAGGCGAGATACCCGATTGTTAAGATAGGTGCTGGTTGGTTAATTTCCTACCCAGTATCGCAAGTAATTGGTGATTTAGCTTATTATATTTTATCTAGAGATCCATCATATATAGTTCTTTATGTGCAGTATCCTTCAGGCATGTTGATATCGCTCATTCTCTTGGCGCTTGTTTATGCGTTCTTTTTCTATGCTGTGTACATGATTACTCTTAGATGGTATCTTGTGAGAAAACTAAAACCCTATCTGCCCCCTAGGCAACCACAGAAGCGACTTTAAATTCATAATATGCACACCATAGACTTCATGGGAAGATAGAAATGATTAAACTTGATGAGTTATACCTAATGATTAGAGAGAAGAATTATTTGCTTGAGAAAAGCCTTCTATTGTTACCTAGCATAGCTTATGGTTATAAAGATATTTATAAAGAATTGAGTGAAAGAATTAATGAACTTGGTCGCCGTAGCTTAGTATTATTAGCTGAAGCTTCCTTGTTCCTAAATGATATGGAAACCTTTTCTAGGCTCAAAGAGCTCTTCCATTTCTGGTTCCGCAAGGATCCGAAGGAAATCCTTGAATTATATGCATTTATGGTTAATTATCAAGCGAGAAAAACTGATTCTGACACGACAGATATTATTAACAAGGCATTATCTCTAGTGAAAAATTTGATTATAAAAAGGAGAATAAGGGAGCGTGAGGCAAACCTATTTTTCGAATTATTCTTTAGATACGCGTCACTATTTGGCACAGAACTAGACACAGTTCTCTTGAGTATCATGAATCTTTATGAAGAGGCCTTCTCTCCTTATAGTTTTTACCAGGTTTTAACAGCTTATCTAAGGCATTCGGCCTTTATACCCCCTCCTAAGACTACAGTGATGAGGATTTATGATGATATTTACCCGAAGATAAGTTTAGAAGACCCCTTCTTAATCCCCCTTATAAGTTCATTAGTTCTCGCACTGAATAGTATTGGTCGCGAGGATCTATCCAATAAGCTCATTGAGGAGCTTTTAAATAAATGGATCGTTCATCGCGATCCTTCTTCTCTATTTAATTACTCACGGTCTATTCTGGGAAGATGTGGCTTGTTGTTCGCGTTAACTACGAAGAAATCCTTAGATAGATTCTTATCTGAGGCTAATAGTACTTTAAGAGATCTTTATGATCTCATAAAATATGTTAATGAGTTTTATCTAGCGGTATCATCTGGCGAGAAATACTCTATAAATGATATAGAGGAATTCTCGGAGTATGCGAAAAACATTCTGGAAGAATCTGTTGGTGAAAGAGAGATTATGGAGGATCCTCTCCTGTATTTAGAGAGCGTGATAAGTAATGTTACAGAAGCAATAGATTCTCTCATAAATAATGTTTATAGTAGCATGCTAATCACTCATAGTTTCTCAAAGTATCGGGAACTTATAGAATTTCTTAAAAGGATTTGCGATGATACCCCTGAGATAGAAATTGGTTTCCAACTCCGATTGAAGAACTCGATCGCTATGTTATCAGCTCCTATCGACAAGAATAATTCCTTGAAGGAGTTCCAAAAGAGTGGAGAATCAATTACTAAAATTTGTAGAAAGGATAAGGAGTGCATGGCTTGGCTTTCTAATGATTTAGGGGTAAAACTTGGTTACGCATTAGCACTAACCGAAGATAATTCTTTCATGAAGTTAGCCCATTATATTTTAACTAATAAGTATGTGAATAGAAAACAGTTCATTAGGGGATTTGCATCAAGCCTTTATGGCGTGATAAGTATTACTAAATTCGGTAAAAAGTATAGAGACTTAATCCAATAGATGGCTTAAAGAATTATTTAGAGTCTCGAGATTTTATCTAAGATTCCTATTTCTCTGGCCTTTAATTTTATAAAGTCTTTTAGAGAATAACCCATTTTCCTGGCTATTCTTTTCATTACCCTTGTTACTCCGCTTCCATACTGAACTGCTTTCTTCGGTTTTTCACAGACCTCTCTAGGCAATCCAATTTTCTTTCCCAAGACCCTGAGAACGTATTTTCGCTGAGAATCTCTTATCTTGTATTCCATCGGTGTTTTGAATGCTACTCTGATAACGGAAATGTCTAGATATGGATATCTTGCCTCAACGCTATTAGCCATTAAACAATGATCATCTCTCTCTAGGTTGTTTAAGTAGAGATTCTTAAAATCATTAATCATATCCTCTTCTGGGTTCGGAGAACGTAAATACTTTGCATAACCACCGAATAACTCGTCCGCTCCCTGACCAGAAAATACTACTCTGAAACCTTCTTCCCGGACCTTCTCGGCTGTGGCGTATAATGGCATTCCTATTAACACTTTTAATGGATCGGCCTCATCTATTGCTTTAATCGTCTTAATCATTAATTCTTCTAATTCTTCCTCTCTTAATACTCTAACTTTATGAGGCAATCTAAGAATATTGGCTACTTTCATTGCCCAAAGCAGGTCATGGGAGTCCTCAAAACCAGTTGAAAATAATGTTATATCTAATCCCTGATCCTTAGATATTTTAGCAATAATAGAACTATCAATACCACCAGAGAAAAGTATTCCAATTGGGTCATAAGCTCTCGAAATAATTGAGTCAGTCAATGCTTTCTCTAATTCCTTAACCAAATTATCAAGACTACACTCCTTCTTAACATCACCGAGCCAATCATTCATGTCAAAAACTTTCTCAACAGAGAAACCATCCTCCTCTATTACCAGTCTATACCCTGGAGGAAGCCTATGCATCTCATGCACAAACTTTCTCAAAGCTTTTCTCTCAGAAGCAAACAAGATGATGTTGTCTCCGATGCCATAGAATAGTGGACGGAGACCTAAGAAGTCCCTATATACTAATATCTTAGATTTCGCTGCATCATATATCGCGAATGAGAATCCCCCTATAATGCGATTTAGGGAATTCTGCTCAAAAGCATGGAGAATAACTTCTACGTTTGCATTAGTAGAAAACTTATGCCCCTTTTTCTCGAGCTCTTCTCTCAGCTCTTGATAATTATATACCCATCCATCGCAGACAATCCATAATTTCTGGTTCTCATTAGCAATTATCCCTGGATATCTGCCAGAAATAGCTAACATGTTATACCCGATTCCAATTCGCCCTCTAATAGACGGGGTATCGGACTCATCAATCCTCCGTCCATCAATTATACAACCAGAATAATCGGGTCCCCTATGCTTTATCATAAAAAGCATTTTCCCCAGAAGAAAACCGGCTCTTCTCTCTAAAAAATCATATATTCCCGCAATACCACACAAAAAAACCACCAAAAAGTTATAAGGGTGTAAATTATGGTGATTACTTTTTCTTAACAATGTAAGTATATTTCATTAGAATTCCTTCTAATTCGCCAGTAATTATCCAGTGATTCACCATAGCGAGGAGAAGATAAGGTGGTATATCGTACTGTCTGGCAAAATCTCTAAGATCGATCGAAGCTCCTTCTGGGAATTCCTCTCTTAGTCTAGTCTTTATAGCATCTACAGCAGTAGCATTGAGTAGAAATTCCCTTCCTTTCCTCGCCATCCCTCTTAATGCGAACCCTATGAGTAGATAACCGATTATAGGTACGAAAAGGTATACTAATGAGCCTATTTGAATAAAGTCAGACTTATTAAGGTCACCAAACCTCCAGAAAGCTATCGTTATTAAAATATGACCTATTAAAGCTAGTATTCCACTACCCAAAAATCCAAAAATAATCAAGCCAATTGCTAGATAGATTACTCCTCCAGCTCCTCCACTAACTGTAGAAGAAGTGCTTGAATATGATAATAGGGTCAATACGGTTACCATCATAAACAATACAATTCCGATGATTGCCAACAAAGGTCCTGTTGAGAAAAATCCTTCGCCCGATACACGTTCTAATTTCCTTGTTTTTATTAGTGCAACTATTTCAAAAAGCCAAGCCACCAATTCTAAAACTAAGCCCAATAACATTGTACCTAGTACGGAGACGGTAGAAATACCTCCTCTACCTATCATTGGTATAAGTGAAAAAGGGGAAGACAACAGTAGTAATATGCCAGAAACAATGTACCAAGTTCCGACATCCCATACTATATCATTATATTCTCCTGGCATAAAAAAGATGGATTCCATACTTATTCATCCTCCGAATCCTTTTAAACGAATATATGTGATAAACGCGTTTAAAATTATCCGATTATCAACGACACATCGCCAAGGAAAAGAAGAAGCTGATACTAATTAAGTTTTAGTGCCATTATTGTATCGAAGAACAGTTTCTGATCCTAGCCATATATATTAGCATGGAACTAGGATTAATCTTAGACAAAGCATTACTCTTCTCAAGCGCTTTCATAGTTGCTTGCTTGTCGCTTTCTTTACACTAAAAGTTTTTCTCAAGAGTTGTATGGAGCAATATACGTTATTTCGTAGAGATTAGCGACTACTATAATATGCATCGCCTCATAGCAGTATCTGGTAATGTATTCGATAAGCTGAGATTAACTAGACTCATCATCTCTTTCAGAAATTTAATAGATAAACGCGCCCTACGAAAATTCGACTCAAGTTTTCCCCACCAGAAAAAAATCGAATATATACTGGCGTATTCAGCCTTTCTGATGTTCGATATTCTTTCATTCGCTATAGTTAAATCCGTTTGCCACCATAATATGGTATCGATAGGTGACTCCCAATGAATGATATAGAAAGGATACCTACCGGTATTGAGGAGCTCGATAAGATTCTTAAAGGCGGTATTCCGAAGGGGTTCGTTGTAGCTGTAACCGGAGAACCTGGTACTGGAAAAACTATCTTATGTCTTCATTTCATTGCTCGTGGTTTGCGAGATGGAGAACCTGGCATTTATGTGACAACTGAGGAGAGTCGAGAGAGTATTATTAGACAAGCTGAGCAGTTTGGTTGGGATTTTCTTGAGGCAATGGCTCAAGGGAAATTAATCATTATTGATGCTCTTTTGAGGGAACAGAGAGATGAATGGTCTCTCTCACGTCTGACAATTGATGAGCTAATTGGGATGATTATTAAGGCTAAGAAGACTTTAGGGTATGGTCATGCTAGGTTGGTTATTGATAGTATGAGTGCTTTCTGGCTTGATAAGCCTGCTATGGCTAGGAAGTATGCTTATCAGGTAAAGAGATCCTTATATAAGTGGAATCTTACTATCCTTATGACTTCTCAGTATGCTATTACAACGAGTGATGCTTTTGGTTTTGGTATCGAGCATGTGGCTGATGGAATCATAAGGTTTAGGAGATTTGTCAGAAATGGTGAGTTAAGAAGATTTCTGATTGTTGAAAAAATGAGACAGACAGAGCATGATCTTAGAATGTGGGAAATAAAAATAATTAATGGCATTGGTTTAAAACTTGTTAAACCAGTAGAATTTAGGAGAGAAGATTTTGCACTCCCAAGAAGAGTTATTGAACGAATATTAAGAGCGAGCGAGGAGAAAGAAAAGGAATTCTAATTCAGCCCATTCTTGGAGCGAACTTCTTCTGTAAATCAGCATACTCCATTAATATCTCAAGGATTTCAAAATCTTTAAATTCTCCAGTCTTACGAAGATTATCCGCTAATATTCTGGTTAATAATCTTCTAGCTATTTCTAATAAGCTACTTGTCACTTTAACTAATCCATCCACTTGATCCAAGATTTGTGGGCAACCAGTATGCGTTGCGTGAACATTTATCCATGCCAGTATCTCATCAATACCAATATTCGCAAAATCCAAAACCTCGGCCATGACTATTTGTTTCGATTTCCTTGGTTTTATCACTGAAAAGAACTGTTCTGAAAACCACTTATGACTAGCTATGAAATCCTGAACATTCCTATTCTCATTATCCATCATAAGTGCCTTCAAAATATGTCCTTTCTGCTTGATGCTTCCAAGCTTTATTGCTTCTCCTCTTTCAAGAATTAAGGAGCCCAAGGATTTATCATTCGCTACTATGGATAATTGTTCGTAAAGACTCTTGGATACGAGATTCTTGATAGCGCTTATTAAGAATCTGCTTCTGACTCTCTTCACAATTCCTATTATAGATAACTTCCTTTCTCTGCATGCCTCTACCAGCTTATCTGTTATTGAGATTAGCTCGGATTCCTCTGGGTATAATTTTTCCTCGGGTATAAATGTGAGGTAAAATGGAATTATTGGACCATCAATAAATATTACATTGAAATCATCCATGTTTTCCAAGAGCTTGAGAGCTATTTCCCTCTCCACTGTGTGGGCATATGCAGAGATAACCCTATGAGATTGTATTTGAGAGCTTTGGAACTTTACTCTAACAATTAGACCAGCATTGCGTTTCTTGCCTCCGTCTGAACGTGGATACCTAACATATCCCCCCGTTACGAGAAAGAAATCCCCTGCAACTAATGGGAGAGCCTCAGCGAAGGACGAATCTATAGCGTATCCTACAATATTCTCACTAGTAGCTCTTAGCTTCGTTATGAAGCCATTCATTTCAAGTATTTTTCTCAAATCATTCCTTACACGAGATAAATTTAGGACAATGTCCGTTAATTCCTTAGATTTTTCCCTCAGAGCTCTAGATAATTCAAGCAAGAGTTCGGGAGTTATTTCACGCTCTTCCTCATTCAGCTTCCTCACCCGGGAGCAAAACCTTCCGCACCCTAATTGCTATGGGTTTTCGAAGTGGATTCATTAATCCAGCTACATAAAACTCCCTAGGCATTAGTTGTGCTAAGTTCGATTGATCAACTCCAGTTATGTCTGCGAATTGTTGAATCTCCGCTAAGTCCCCTGTCTGACTCAACTTAGAGAAGAATATTGTATTTATGTTACCTCTAATATCCGTGTTCACGCTCCCAGCAAGTCTCTGAGAAGCCACTATTAATCCGAATCCCCATTTCCTACCTTCCCTAGCAACCCTCGTTAATAATTCTTCACAAAGCCCAGCTCTCCAAGCATAGTTCTGCGCCTCATCCACTACCACTACTATATTTACTGGCTTCCTTTCCTCAGTTATTCGGCGCCAAATTTCCTCTAAAACACCAGCAATGATCGCTCTCTTTGCCTCAATTGTCTCTTCTAGGGAGAGGTCAATTACTAAAGGCTTCTTAATTTTCTTATATCCGTAAGCCAGATCAACAACATGCTGAATCTCATGCCTTCGATAAATCATTCTGTACAATTCCTCTGGTCTCACCAGAAGCTTATAACGTATCTCTAAAGAATGTTTAGTCTGAGGCTTTGCACCTAGCATGCTTATTACGGATTTTAACTCCTCTAAGAAAGTACTATATACTATCTCTTCAATTTTAGGCGGTTCGTACCCCCCAACTAAGCTGTCTAGGGTTATTTGTTTTGATTTGTTCTGAACATCTTCTCTCTTTATGCTCTCTAATGCTTCGGGAGCTGATGTTTCTAAGTAACTAGCGAGAGTTGTTGGGGCCCTTAATTTTGCACTTAACCAATCAGCAAATGCTAAAGGATCAAGCTTTACATCAAATGAGCTTAAGGTGGTATCTGGGTAGAACTCTGCATAATCCATTCCAGTGTGGTCGAAAATTATCACAGCATATTCTGTTTTCTCTAGAATCTCATCAACTAATGCTTTCACAAGACGAGATTTACCCATTCCCGTTGCTCCGAATACTCCTATGTGATACTTTATATATCTTGGATCTAGGGGGATCTCAAGACCCTCTGTGTATTTATGAGAACCTATCACAAGAGGATGGATACCTGAAGGAAGTAGTTTCTTGATCAGCTCAGTTAAGATTTTTCCATGTCTTATTCTGAATACCTTGCTCCCTGGGAAGGGAACGTAGGTAACGTTCCTGCTTATTCCACTTAACTTATCATTATCCATTGATATCTCGGCTAGTGGGATTACTAATCCATTCGTATATGGTAACTTCTCAACCTTATCAATTGCTTCTGGGAAATCAATAACACTTACCCTTTGGTATCTCCGAAGAAATGGCTCCAATCTTCTAATCTGTCTTAAAACACCGAGAATCAATGGTGCTTTCTCATGCGTATCATCTTTTATAATTACCAGCTCCTCTTCCCTTGTTAAGACTTCAGCCTCACCAGAGAAGAACGCTATTGGTATGCCGATAACCGTCGCTTCTGATAATACGAATCCTATTGGAGGTTGGATGATTATATCATTTATCGAACTCATGAGGAACCCTTAAAAATAATGATTCTACCCTTAGTGAATTTCCAAAAATGATATATGATTAAAAAGGTATATTTTTACTCTCCATTACCTGTGGGGGTGCTAGTGTATTGCTTAGAATAAAAGCTGTTTTTATAGATCTCGATGGTACTCTCGGATATTATGAGCATGGAGACTTAGCAGAAGTAGTAGGTAAGATGTATGCTAATTGGTTATCTAAGGAATTTGGTGTAGATTATCAACAAACTTTGAGTGTCTTGCTTAATGCCGTAAAAATCGTGAAGACAAAACCTTCTCTCGATAAATCTGTTGCTCAACAAATTCTCGAGAATCTTTCTTGGGAATTAAGAGTACCCATTGAAGATCTTGATAATGCTACGGATATTTTTTATAAACAAAAGTTTGTTCAGATAAGAGAGAATTATAAAGCAAGGAAAGGAGCGAAAGAGGTCATCGAGTACCTATTTGAAAAGGGATATAAGGTAGTTATAGCTACGGATCCAATAATTAAAAGATTTGGTGTTCTAAAGCGTTTGGAGTGGATAGGCCTTCTTGAGTATCCCTACTGCTTTGTCACAAGTGCAGAAGTCTGCCGTGCGGCAAAACCTCATCAGATATATTATCTTGATTTATTAGAAGTGTGTAAAGTTAAGCCTCATGAGGCCGTTATGATAGGGGATAAATTAGAGAATGATATAATCCCAGCCAAGCGTCTTGGACTATACACAATTCATTTAGGCAGGGAAATGAAGGAAAATAAAGCAGCTGATCATGTTATAGAGGAAATTGAAGACATCATAAATATCTTGTGAACAGGAAAATCTCATGAATCATTTAGATCATTAACTTCTCTTTATTACGCCTATTATACTTAAGAACATGAATGCCAGCGTTGACGCTAGTAGAGCAGAGATTACTGGAGATAGTGATGCAATCTCGATGGATCCTCCAGCAGTGGCTATTGAGCTAGCTATTATTCGAGTGAAACTTAAAGCCACCCCAAAACCCCCCGCTCCAGAACCCTTTGCTCTCCCCGCTCGCTCTGTTGCTTCAGCAAGTTCGGAGGTGGGTAATAATCCTGCTCCCACAGAATACGTGATATAAGAGCTTATAGCTAGTAATAAGTTATGATACGATGCCATTGTGATAAATAAGAGAAGAGCTCCTAGGGATAAGAGGTTTATTGCGGGGATTCGGAAGAGTTTCTTCGTCGAAACCTTAGCGCTCACTTTTTGCATTATGCTTGTAATTAAACGGTCAAATGCCATAAAGACTCCTATTATTGTTTGCGTTAGTCCTAAATCTAACAAAATCACTGGAAGATAAGTACTCAAAATAGGTTTTAAGCCAATAGAGTTTATTCTAGTAACTGATCTGGCTGCAATTTTATAGGAGAGCTTTAGGGAAGATCTGATATCGGGTGCTTCTCTTTTCATAGATGGTTCTTTTAACATTACTGCCACTAAGAAGGCACATAAGGCAACCAATGCTGATAGCATATAAGTTTCTCTCCAGCCAAATACCTCGGCAACAAAACCGCTAAAGACCGATCCTATTAACGATCCGAGAAAACTCAGCATGAGTAATGATCCTAGACTCTCCCTAGCATTAGACCCTATCTCTGCTGAAAGAGCCATTAAAGCGGGCCATAAGCATCCTATTCCAATACCAATTACGAAGCTTGCTATTATTATATGGAGAGGAGATTCCGCGATGGAGTATATGATATAGCCCGTAGCGTATATTAAAACAGCTATACTAATGAAAATCTTCCTACCGTGCTTGTCTGATAAGTAACCAAATATAGGTCTGAAGAAAATCTGCGCTATATTTGATACTAGGGGAATTATTGCTAAAATACCAGCTTGAACGCCAACAGCTACCGCTAATAATGGTCTAGCTACTGATGCTAAGCTAAATGAGAGAGGCATTAATGCCCCAACTAAAAGATATAATCTTCCTCTCAAGCCTACCTCAAACTCTTCATTGTTCATGAAGAATGAGGGAGAACTGAAATATTTTTAATGTTTTACGCTCTTGTATCTTGATAATCAATCATGATGATCGGAGCTGATACTGATAAGTGATGATCCCTGGCTTTTCTGATAACTAAGCTCGTGGAGTGATAATTTATTAGAGGTGAAGAATCATACCTGGAGAAACTATCTTGGATCTTCTAGAGTTTGCTGTTAATTATGGGGAGGAATTAGGAGCTGATTTTATAGAAGTTCGGGGAGAAAACATTAGGAGAATGTACATTCACTTCGAAAAGGATGTCGTGAAAAATGTTGAGAATATTAACTGGCGTGGTATAGGAATCACTGCTATATTCAGGGGTGCTAGGGGATACGCCTTCACAACAAAACTAGATAAAAATAGTGTCAGAGAAGCGGTTAAAAACGCTGTGGAGATAGCCAAAGCTTCAACAAAACTTGCTGGATTATCAGCGGAGCCAATTGAATATAAACCTAATGAGTATACTGGGAAAACCCCTTCTATAAGAAAGCATCCGAAGGATTACTCTCTTGAGGATAAAATTGATATAGCGTTAAGTGGGGTCCGAGAAGTACTTTCCAGCGAGGTGATTAGTCTAAGGACAATTTATGGTGAATACTGGGGTCAGAAATTCTTCCTTAATAGTGAGGGGCTTAAGCGGTCTTGGGACCCGATAATGGTTGGTCTCTTCTATGCTGTTGTTGTTAGGAAGGATGGTAATATAGGAAATGGCCGAGAACAAATGTCCGCATCCATGGGTCTAGAGCTTTTTGATGAACATAGACCAGAAGAGATTGCGAAGACCGCTTTACGTGGTGCTCGAGAAACATTGGAAGCAAAGGTTTTGGAGAGCGGAAAATACCCGTTTATAGCAAGTCCAGAATTCTCTGGAGTATTAGCTCATGAAAGCTTTGGCCACTTAACAGAGGGTGATTATGTAGCTACTGGTGCATCAATCCTTGCTGGGCGTATTGGTGAACAATTAGGATCAGAGCATGTCTACATTTACGACTCTGGGGACCCTGTAAACTATGGCTTTTGGGTACCCTATGATGATGAGGGCGTAGATGCTAAGAAGGTAACATTACTTGATAAGGGCGTACTTGTTGGATACTTGCAGGCTAGGTCAACAGCGAAAATATTGAATATGAAACCAACGGGGAACGCCAGAGCAATAAACTATAGATTTCCACCAATAGTTAGGATGAGAAATACTTATTTCGGCCCAGGGGATGCGAGCAAAGAAGAGATATTCGAAATGATTGAGAAAGGCGTATATGCAGAGGGACATGCCGGAGGTCAAACAGAAGATACTGGGAACTTTACATTCGCTGCTAATCGGGCCTATTGGGTTGAGAACGGGGAGATCAAATATCCGCTGAAATCCGTTGTTGTAAGAGGGCACATTCTCGATTTCTTAAAGAACATTATCGGGGCTTCAAAGGAAGTAATTGTAAAAACATCTATACTTGGCGGTTGCGGCAAAGGTGGTCAAGCTCCCTTGCCTGTTGGATTAGGAGGACCATATTTAGCTGTTAGGGAAGCGATAATTAGTTTTGGTAGATGATTTTTAGGAGGCGATGGACTTGATTAATCTTGATGAGCTAATAAATATTGGGTTAAAAGTTGTTGAGAAAGCTAAGGAGATAGGAGCTGATGAGTTGGAAATATTTCTATCCAGCAGTGATGTATTCTCTATGAGGGCGATCACCAATTACGTCACTACTAGGAGGGGGCTAGACGCTGGTGTAGGAATAAGAGCGGTAGTTGGTAAAAGAGTGGGCTTCGCTTCAGCTTCCAGTATCTCAGAGGAAATAATTTTAGAGACCGCTAAAAATGCTGTTAAAATAGCAAAAACTCGTCCAGAAGATCCAGATTTCAAACACTTACCAGATCCAAAGAAACCTTCAGCTAAGAGAGGAATTTACGATGAAGAATTGGTTACGAAATCTTCGGATGAATTAATAAAGATTGCAAGTGATTCTATTAAGAGAGGTTTTGATAAGAGTAGTGCTGTGAAGAAGATTGATTATAACTTAACTAAGCAAGTGGGAGTTTTTGCTGTTGTAAACTCTAGAGGTGTTGAGATAGGAGACTCCTATACTACCATTTTCTCATGGGCATCAGTTAAAGCGGAGAGAAACGGAGAAACCGTCACAGCCTATGAGATATTTAGTTCGAGGAGATTCGAGGAGGAACCCTTATTAACTGTTTCCGAAAAAGCAGCTGAAAGAGCATTGAGAATGTTCGGTGGCAAGAAACTTGAGAAAGCATTCACTGGTCAGGCAGTTATAGAAAATTTCGTTGTGAGTGATTTTCTATGGCCTCTAACTTATAACGTTAATGCCAGGAATGTACAAGAGAAACGCAGCGGCTTCGCTAATAAATTGAATACTAAGGTAGCTAATGAAAAGGTAACGATACTTGATGACGGTACTCTTCCAGAAGGATTAATGACTTTCACGGTAGATATGGAGGGAATACCAATGACGAAGAAAACACTAATTGAAAAAGGAGTACTAAAAACATTCGTATATGACAGTTACACAGCTTTTAGGGAGGAACGAGAGAGCACTGGAAATGCTATGAGAAGAAGTTTCGAGAACTTACCAGCGCCATCCACGACCAACATAGTGATGAAGGCCATGGCTAATAAGGGAGCTCAAGAGCTTATAATGGAGATTGATAAGGGAGTATACATCGGTGGATTCACAATGGGCTCTCACTTAACAGATCCTCTCAAAGGAACTTTCTCTGTAACTAGTCTTAATGCGTTCTATGTTGAAAACGGGGATATTAAGTATCCACTAAAATCCGTGACCGCTGGTGGAAACTTCTATGAATTGTTAAGAAACATACTTATAGTGGGCTCAGACTACAGATTAACGAGCTTTGGAAAAATTCCATCGATACTTGTTGATAAAATATCATTTGTCTAGATTCCCCTATTCCTTATTTTTCTTATTATCACATGACTTATCTTATCAGAATTCAGTTAGAGTTTTGGTTATTATTATTGAAAAAGATGGTTTGTCAAAATCTTTATTTTTTCCTCGTCCTCTGAGAGAACATTTTTGTATCAAAGTTATTTAGTTTTTCAATTTCTTCCTGTACTCCGCACTTATTAATACCTGGGTTATGATTTCTAATTTCAGACAAAAGAATGTTAAACTGGCTATCAGTAAACCTATAGAGAGGATAATCCATCCAAAATCTAGGATAAACAATAGTCCCCCACATATAATGATATAACTACCGATTCTTAATGTTCTTAACATCCCTAATCTCTTAGCGATATCTGCGAAACCTATCCCCATAAGAAGATAGCCAGTTATTGGGATTACGTATATGACCAACTCTATTACACTGGGAGGCTTATTAATTAGCTGGGAGAACTCCTGTAATGTCACTGGCTGTGTGATCTGTATGAGGTAATCAATGATCAGTAAGAGACCCCATATAATAAGCATTAAGCTGGATGTTTCCAGTATCTTATGTCTAACTCTAAGCACAGCAAGAACATGACTGATCGTTGTACCCGTGGCCCAGCTCATTATTCCATGAAAAAGCCCAAAAATACTAAAAAGCATTAGATAAGAGCTCCAATTATTGATCAATGCTGGATTATTACTACGTAATCCATTAATAATAAATCTTAAAAGAATATTATGAACAATTATGCCAGCTCCTAAACCCAGCAATACTAGCCCAAGAAGTCTGAATCTCCGTAATATTACCTCCTCTGGTTTTTCTCTAATAGCGAATATCTCTTCAACCATTCTATTCGCCACCACGCATCTTCAGCTACGTCAAAATTAACCATTAATAGTGATGTTTTAAGAATAATAATTTGTTATTCTTACAAGAAGATTGATAAAAAGGATACGGGGGGAATAACTACGTCAGCATCGTATCTAGAACGACTTATATGGCATTTTATTAAAACTAGGTTATTGGGAGGGGTACCTCTATTCTTCCGCAAAGAAACAGTAATAATTACGATAACTACTGTTATTTTCACCTCTCTTGGGCTTTACAATCCAGCTTTAGCTGGTGCAACAGTTACCTATGGTCTATTACTTATAATCATCTCTCTAGTATTTGGTAAGAAGAAAGCGAGTATTAAACTTGAATTCCTCCTCACCGTTTTTGCGGGGATTATTCTTTCCTTATATATGATCAATGCCCCCAGACACTTAATACATTTTCTTCCAAGCTATCTCTATGGAATAATCTCCAGCCCAAGAGCTATCTTCTCATGCACACTAATAGTCATTTTCTTATGGCTATTATTTAATGCAGTCCTACTCATCATACAGTTCGCGGAATTTTTTTCCTCAACAGCTGGACTGTATGCTCTATTAGGTAGTGACGAATCCAGAGTTTTCCTAACTCCTCTTCCTCAACTGCTATTAGTAACCATTCTAACCATCGGTTTGTATGAGATATGGATCCAAGAAATTAACAATGGAATCTATATAACTGCATTAGCTCTCGTTTTAACTTTCTCTTTAGTTTCAACAAAAAAGTATGGGAGAATTGTGCGGTCAGCAATTGGATTTTTCATATTTTATGCATCATACATAACTCTTGGCTTTTATTTTAGCACTAGTGTGCAGCAGAATATAATCGTATGGGTAATAATTACTGTTTTGTCCGTTCTCTTTATAGCACAAAATAGGGCAATAAAATTCATCGCCACTAGAGCCGCAGAGCCAGATGCCTCAATTTATGGGTTATTAGGGATGGTGATGATTATTATCTATTATATAGCATCATTTAGTAATGGTCAGGAAGCCATAACGTTGTGGTGGCTTCTTTCTTTATTCGCAGTTACAATAGCCCCCCTTATATTTCTGAGTTACTCTCTTATCACAAATAGGATGAAGTATTATGTGGAAAGAAATAAGATAAGCACTATCCAGTTATTCAGCGAGATGTCTCTCATATTAGGCAAAGTAGTGCTTACGGAGTTCTCAAAGATCATAACGAGAAAAATACTTGAACAAATAACTAGTAAGAAATTTGAAAAATCCTGAGCGCAGTAGAATGGAACAATTTTATAAACTCTAACCACCAATTTCCATTTCTCATTCATACACAGGGGGAGTTGAGAGAGTTGAAAATAATGCGTGTTCTCTTAACATTACTGCTTAAGAATCTAAAGAATACTTACGAGGAACTAGCTATTTATCAATTAATTTCTGGAGAATACAAAATAATTCGAGGAGATCTGGTATTTATTGATGTCCCAGATAATGTAAATGCTTCCCTTCACACGCATCCATGGGATCTACCAATCCCAAGCATTGAAGATCTGATATCAGTTCTTAAAAACAAGGAGAAAGTGTTTGGTATCCTATCAACAGTTAATAATAAAGGAATTCTAGCCTCTTATAGCTTTAAAAAGAAGATCGATGTGGATGATTTTTACTACCTATATGGTCTTATAGAGAGCATTGCTAAAGAGAGTTTCAGAGATGCAGATGAGAAGATTGATGTAGGAGACTATGTGATTGGGAAGCATACGCAAGAAAGAAATATCTTAAGGCTCACCTTTAAGTATCTAGATGAATTCTCAGAATTTTTCAGGGTAGTGATCGAAGCCTTTAACATCAAATCTTAAGCGCAGAGGCATTATTTACATAATGATGCACGATGATACCTTTCTTCCCTATCATACATTTCTATAATTGGATAATTATCTTGGCAGCGCATCACTAACTCTATGGGTTTAAGCTTCTTGATTATTCCTATGAGTTCGTCGAATGTTAAGATGTTTATACCTACGCTTAACCATGCTCTGGACAAGATATCGAAAACATCTTTAAAAGCCTTAAATAAAGGATTTCTTGGTCCTAAACTCTCTAATCTCTTTCTTTTATAAATCTTTTCGGCATTAAAAGCCCTTATTTTTAGCATAATAATTTGGGAAAAAGTATTTAGCAATTCCATTCTTTTCAATTTTCTGAGATTTTCTCGAATTTCAGGGATAGTACATGGGAGTTCGTTTGTTTCTCTTAATATGATTGCCCTTAGAGCATGTACGAGGGAGTGTTGGAGATATCTAATGCTTAAGGCTATGCGTCCGTGGAGAGCATTTAAAAGTGCCTTAGAATATTCTCTTATAGCTCGACATAATGAGTAATAAAGACTTGGTTCTCCACAAACACAGTTCTCTCTCAAAACTTTATTAATCAATTCTCTACCCGCAATAACTAGCCCTTTTCTAGCAATAATAACGGTTATTGGTACACAATTCCTATAGAAAGCGATAAAGACTTCGTAAGGAAAAACTTCTACCGATAATTTTCTTCGATATCTTTCCCAAAAGTAATGAGAAAGAATTGTTCTCAAAGAATAAAGATCATTCACTACTCCCTTGGTTATTAAGGCTATATTAATATCGCTTAAACCTTCTACATACGCTTCATCAATAATAGACCCGTAAACGATTACCGAAAAAACACGATTCCTGGTACGTAATAATATTTCATCAGCCTTGCGATACACAAAATTACCAAATTCAGCAGCCTTCTCTCCCCTCAATGAGAACACCAAAGTATACGCCTCAGCAGTGGTAGAGGTCATCATTTGATCCTAGTCAGTGAAGGGCGTGCTCATCATAGGCGAGAGATAAACCCTTAATAATCCCCCATATATACATATATGATAGCCTCGATCTTTAATAATTATTGCCAGATAGCTCCTAGGGGTCCCTTTTCGAAGACGATAAGAGTCATAGGAGATAATTTTAAATATATAACGTAAGTATCATAATGAGATATGCGTGCCGGGGCGGGCCCGACCCTCCCTGGCACGTTTCCTTAGGGGAGGGGGATAAATTGTGGAGGGTCCCGCTCCAGAG
>Ga0190314_1000136_pt1 | contig 29481 bp, 49 predicted proteins | sample 4870071112_MG_FD_165055 | JGI IMG/M metagenome (GOLD analysis project Ga0190314, IMG submission 165055) | Hydrothermal vent sediment bacterial communities from Southern Trench, Guaymas Basin, Mexico - 4870-07-11-12_MG | ecosystem: Environmental > Aquatic > Marine > Hydrothermal vents > Sediment ...
CTCTTCATGACCATCCTTCCTTACACTCCTTCCTGCCTTGACTTAGCGTACAATACTATCAACAGTATTGGAATCGCAAGCAAGCTCCAGAACAACAGGTTGCTTGCGACGTACTGCGTGGTTGGGAAAGCTGAAGCAGCGTCAGGCACTGCTTCCTCGAAAGATATCAGAGACATTATCAAAGGAGTTAAAGTCACCGCGCTGAACACGAGAATCAACAGCAAGACCACGTAGAAGACTGGGTGAGCGTTAGTCATCCAAGCCACTACTAGCAAGCCGACAAGCAGCCCGAAGTAAATGAACAACGAGAACTTGTCAAGGAGAGTGTATTGTTCTACTCCTTGTTGTGAGATGTTGGCTGCTTGTCCTGAAGACACTTGCTGGAAGTTCTCGTTGAAGCTGCTTACTATCACGTAACCTACAAGAAGAGAAAAAATAAACATCACTGTCATGAGAATCGTGAGCACGTAATCTTTTATCAAAGGCAAATCACCTTCAAGTTCTCTTCATTCTTCTTTTGACTCTTAACTGTTTTATTAACCTTTTGCCTGCTCACCAGTCGAATATCATGGGCTTGAAGAACATGTCTTCTTTCTCCCTGTTCAGTTTTCTCGCTAGCTCCATGCTTGCTTCGAACAGGCTTACTTTTTTCTTTCTTTTCCTTGACAGGTAAGTGGAGTACCAGACGAGGTACTCGTAGAACTCGTCATGTACTCTCACTATTCTCCCGTTGTGTTTCAAAGTATTTCACCTTCTCTTTTCCTCTTCCAGAGGTTTATTAAAGGCATTAACACTAGCTCTACGATGAAGATTACTAAGACGAATATGAATAGTGAGAATAAAGCGTAGAAGATTTTTAAAGCCACGTCACTCATGCCATGCAGTCCTGATTGTTCTAACACCACTCCCCAGGCTAACGCAATCAACGAGACGAATAACAGTTGAGTTACCTGCAGGGCTTTTTTGACTGTTTTTTGCTTGAATATTTTTTCAGTCAACCATAACGTGATGATGCCTCCGATTATCACGAGGGTCAGCAGCGAGCCTCTTGCTGACACTCCAACAGGGTTCACGCATGCTCCCTGGCGGCAGCCGTAAGAGCATGGAATGTATTCTAAGTCTAATTCTCCGTCAGAGTAGGTAGTGTTTTTTAGCAAGGTGAAGTTATCGTAACACGTGAAAGTAGTGTTTTGCGTGACTGCTGGCGCTGTTCCAAGAGTGAGGTTGAAGACGTTAGGAGTCCCGTTAATGAACACTTGCGAGTGGATGGTTTGTGACACGGCGTCGGCTCTTGAAGCGTGAATGTCGTAATAGATGGGAGAGCCTGGCACCCCGTATTCTACGGGGAAGATAGCATAGCCCAGGTTTTCAGTGTTGCCGCTGTAGCTTCTTACTCCCCCGCTTTCAAAAGCGTAAACAGCCGACCAGTAAGCCGTCATGCCATTGTAGTCGAACACGTTAGCTTTTAACTCAGTGTAGTACAAGTCGTAAGGAGGCCTGATGTTTTTTATTTTTTGCGTAGTCCAGCCGTGAACAGGGTCGCTAATAACCACGTCGTAGTAGTCTATTCGTTGGAAGAATCCTGCTATTCCGCTGGCATTCGTAACCGACTGGTTCGCCTGCGAGCCGTTAGCCGAGTAATACAAGTACACGTTAACCCCCTCATAAGGCTCCCCTGAATAATTATACACGTGAACGTAAACCCAGTCTTCAAGAGCTTTCATCGTGAGAGTCATGTACACTTCTTCTGTCACGCTCACGTCAGTGCTATTCTCAGCATACCCCGTCTTCTGAGCAGTGACAGTATAATTCCCAATAAAAGGCACATAAAAACTCACGTTCCCATCCTCGTCAGTATACCCGTCACCCACAACACTCCCATTCTCATCCGAGACAGTCACGTGAGCGTCCTTGATAGAAAACCCAGCGTCACTTTCCACATGAACATGAACAGGAATGCCGAAATAAGTCACCGTGATAGACTGAATAATGGGAGTCTCAGACCCGTTACTCTTCAAGAAAACCTTCAAAGAAAAGTCCCCTTCAACATCGCTGAAACTACCTGACGTCAAGTTCTCTTCCTGAATAGTAATGCTCGAGCCAGAAGACACGGAGTCATTATACTCTGCTTTGACAGAACCGTTAACAAGCCACTGTATTTTTTCAATATACCCCCCCGCAGACGCTGAAAAATTCACCGTCGTCTCATGAAGCGAAAAGCCATCAGGAACTGTGAGGTTCTTCTCCCACGTCGCAGAAGAACTCACGTACTGCAACCCATCATTATACAACCTCTTTATCTCGTCAGCTGACAAAGAACGGTTATAAATTTTTACTTCATCAATAGTACCGTTGAACCAATAATTAGCTTGTTCTGTTCTCCTTCCGAAGACCAGGTTCTTTGAATCGTAAGAGGGGTCAAAAGTAGTTGCTTTGTTATGAACTTCAACACCGTTAATGTATATTCTCCTGTACTGGTGGTCGTACGTGTACACTATGTGATACCATTCTCCAGCGTAAAAATCATACCTGAAGTACACGGAATTCTGGCTCGAGCCATCCCCAAGCTTGTAGTAAAAATTACCATACCCGCTTCCCTTGTAATAAGTCAAAGCGTACCCGCTTGTGCCCCCACCCATCTTGTCAAGGATGAAAAAATTCCGAGTAGAGCCTTCATTAGTCATGTTGACAGCTGGCTTCATCCAGAGGCTTATCGTGAAGTTCTGCATGTGGAGGCTGTCACTGTCAGGCACTGCAATATAACTGGTCTCGCCATCATAATCGTAAGCTCCTCCAAACTTACCGTCAGCAGTGTAAGTAGCTCCGTTCACGGTCCCATTATTCACCCCCAACTCATCGTCAGCGTCTCCTTCAAAACGCCAATAAGACACTAACGCAGGGTCTTTTTCAGCATAAGGAAAATCAACCTCTAACGTTCCATCCGAAATGTTGTACCTGTCAGTAATTGTCGTAGTATTCACCTTAACACCCGAATCAAAATCAAAAGTAGAGTCAATCACGTCAGAAGAAGCAAACGCAGTCCCAAAAAACACCAACAGCATTACAGCTAAAATAAAATTTTTCACCATTGCCATTCACTCCACCCTTCTCTTTCTTGCCTTAACATGTTAATAATCTTTACCAAAAACCCAACCACCATGACGGTGACCACGAGCACGAGCCAGTAAACGTTGAAAGTGAAGAAAGAACCAACAATGCCCGCGTCTTGTGCCAGGATGGCTGAGATTACCATGAAGAAAGGAACTGAAGCCAAGACCATTATCGAGACAACTGTCAGGTAAGGGGAAAGCCGTGGTGAAAGCCTCCTGCCATTAAAGTACAACAACAAAGCCAGCGCTATGAAAAACAAGGACACTCCCAAAGGAATGAGGTAGTCAGAAGAAGTAACGCACGCGTTTCTTTGCTCGTCACAACCAAGAGGACAGGTCATTATCGTAGTGTTTGACCCTGAAGCGGTTGACGTGGTTACTTGAAGAGCCGTTGAGTTAAGGCATTGTTGAGTCGTAGTAGCGGGAAAAACTGAAGCCAGAGTCAAAGCAAACAATAAGAAAACTTTTTTATACATGAAAGTTATTTATACTATGAAAAGTATTTAAACATTTCCCTTTTTTCAACAGCCTTGCCAAGAGGGCTTCTTAATGAAAGAAGATACTAAAATGAAGATGATTGGAGCTTGCCTTATTTTCGCATTCGCTGGAGCCACTACAGGCAAATGGATCCTCACCGCTGTGGCAGCGGTGGCTTTGTTCTTCATAGTAAGCCGAGGAAAAACCCAACAGCCAAAAGAGCTAGTAAGAAAGCCAAGCTCTTTCTTCCAAAAGCTGTTTCAACAACCCTCCAAAAGAAAGGCAGCACCAGCACAAGCAGAGTCAACAGCACCCTTACCTCAAACACGCTTAGGAAAAACAGTCCAAGTAAAAACCACCAGTCAAGACGTGGGAGATGAGAACGAGTACACCATAACGTTACGGACACGGTTAAAAGACCCAGAAATCCAAGTGAGTATCCGTTTAACAGGAACGCGGGAAGGTCATTCAAGCGGTAGATGAAAAAGGAAAAAGGATAGTTCATTGCTCTTTTTCCGTTAGCTATCACGATGGCTGGCAGGAGTGAAAACCACGCTTTTTTCCTCAAGCCTTTCAGAAAAACAGAAGTCACAAACCATAGCATGATTGCTTCTGTTAGTATTGTTTGTTTTAGGAAGCCTTGGACGACGAACCAGTAGTCAACTCCAAAAATGAAGTACAGGGAAACCACAGCCCACGGGCTAGTCTTTAGTTTCACGGAGAACAGGCCAAGCATTAAAGGAATTAACAAGAACGCGTGAAAGAAAATCATTTTCAAGGAGCCTGGGTAGAACCAGTAAACCCATTCAGGGTAGTCATCCTTAACTCCTTCATGATAGTATTTGACATGCACTCGCCAGTCGTGAGCTTGAAAAACTTCTCCCTTGTCATAAGCGCTTGAAAGAATAGTAAAGTGGTTGACCCATAGGAAAACAGCTACCAGGAAGAACAGCACTTGCTTGCCTTTCATGACCAACTCCTCTTAATCACTTTAAAAAAGTCAAAGAAGCTTACAGTGATGAAAGGCAGGAGAGTCAGGAAGACTAGGCTGAAAAACCTGCTTTCAGCACTACCTAACACGCTGAAAACCACGCTTACCGCTCCCACGAGCCATTTCTTTTCACGGATTACTCCAAGCATTCCAGGAACAAGCAGGAATACTCCTGGCAAAGCGTTGAAAGGAATGTTTTTGAACAGCCAGCTGGCTTGAAAACGCAGGCTGTTTAAAAGCCTTGGCAGCGGTTCAAATACCAAACCAGCAACAGCTCCTAGGAATATAAAAGCAAACCTTTTTTTCTCATCTTTCACGTAATGGTATGATATTAAAAGTAAAAGTAGGAATTCGCTTACGATTATCTGCTTCAAGAAGCCTATTACCACAGCGCTTAAGCTCCAAGCACTGGCAAAAAAAATGAAGAGAGTGAAGAAAGCCTGCTCGTCACTCAAACCAACCGACTTAGAATACGCAAAAACAAGCAAAGGAATCACTATCAAAGCATGAAACAGGGTCATGAGAAATAAGTCAGGAGAGTAAAAGTAATACAAGAACAACGGGTATCCTTCGCTGTTGTATCCTCTCTCGCCTTGCATGAATGAAGAGAACATTTTCACATGCGAGCTCCAGTCATACGGGTAGTCTTTGAATTCTCCTGGAGTCCCAGCCCATGACGGGAAGAAAGATAGGTTGCTGACGCTCCAAAAACAAGCTATTCCTGAAGCAATCCAGATAACTAGAACAGCTAGGGTTATTTTTTTCAAGTTCCCTTCACCAAATGGGGCATTTCACGAATCCTTTCCTGTCAACCCAGACCCATATTTCTTTTGAAGCAGTGTAGGGTGTTTTTTCTTGCATTAGTTTTTTTATGGTTGTCTTGGATGGGTCTTTGTATTTTTTTGACCTTTTGATTTGAATGAATCTTACTTGGTCTTCGTTCCATGCTATGACGTCGAATGGGCTGTGGCTTCCAGCCGTCCTAACGGCATTATAACCTAGTTCTTTTAGTTCTTTTACTGCTTTTCTTTCTATCTCGTATCCCCTGCGGTAGTTTTTATTCATTCAATCACCTCTTGTTTTGGTTAGGTGTTTTTATTGTGAATGTAAGCTTTTTTCCATTGCTGGTAGAAACTTTCGGGTTTTTTTATTCTGTTAGCTTGCTGACGTCTAGGTATGCTCTGTTCTTGAATTCTTCTTTTTTACCGTCGTTCCACTGGTTTACAGGCCTTAAGTAGCCGACGATTCTGGAGTAGACTTCACATCGGGTTCTAGCGTGTTGCTTGGGTTTTCCAGTGGTTTTCTTTTTTCGGTAGCTGATGGTCATGTCGCACATGGAGTTCACCTTAACGATTGGCATGGCTTATATTATGTGAGTGGGGGTATATATTACTTGCCTTCAAAAAAAGTATGCCAGTGGTATATACCACTGGAATATACCGCTGGAATATACCACTGGTATATACCAGTGGTATAATACAGACTCCGAAGGAGGCAAGCTTTATAAACCCCAATCCCTACAAAATATACGAGTGACAAAACTGTCAATAATGTAACATAACATTTTGGTTGACACATTAAAAACCTGACCCCAAATAATATATCAAAATTTGATATAATACTATAACACAAAAAAGAACGGTGAAACAACAATGAAAAACGCTCCCCCTCAATTCGACCCCTACAAAATGAAAAGCCTAAAATACTTCTTCATGTACTACGCTCCACTAAAAGGAACACCAAGACAACCACCCATAATCAAAAGCAAAAAAAGACTAATGATAAAAATAAGAGACGGGCTAAAAATCATACCAGGCAGAGCCCTCAGAGAAAAAACCCTCATCAACGAAAGAGGAAAAAGAATAAAAATAATCCCAGAAATAGCAAGCGAAAGACAAATCATAGCAGAAGGAACCAAACTACCACCCAAATACATCCTCCTATACTACACCACCTACTACACCGCAGGCAGGATCAGCGAAGTCCTAATGCTCAGGAAAAAAGACATAGACTTCACAGCAATAGGAACCCAAGAATTCGTGCAAGTCACCATGTTCACTGAAAAAAACAGGAAAAACAAGATAAGAGTACTGCCAATACCCATCACGAGAGAAAACGAGTTCTGGTACGACATGCTATTAAAAAGAATAGACCAAATAGAAGAAACAGACTACTTATTCCCAGAAATAACCAGGACGGCCTTCGCCATGGCATGCAGGAGAAAAATACTAATGCCCATCAGGGTTTACTTGGTTGACGAGAGAAAAATCTCAGACGAGTACTACTACCCACTGCATCCTCACTACTTGAGAGCCGCGAGGCTGACTCACTTAGTTGAAAAGTACGGCATGCAGGCAGACCAGCTCATGTATTGGGCTGGGTGGAGTGACACGAGAATGAGCGAGTACTACGTCAGGCTCAGCCCGAAAAGCCTCATGAACTACCTGTATTCCCAGCTTAGCACTGGCGGTCATGTTGAAGTTACTTCTCCTTCAATGAGGGAAATTGAGAAGGCTTACAAGAACAAGCTTAAGCTCATCCCTGCGAAGATAGACGAGTTAATGAAAGAAAACAAAGAAAACTACTAAAAAGGGAACTTACTTCCAGATTATGCCTCTCTTTTGAGCTTCAGGGTCTGCCGCCAGCTTCTGGCAGAACATCCTAGCCGTCACCCTATTCATTTGAAACGCTCTCCTGACTTTCTCTATCCTCAGCTTCCAAGCGTTCCTCGTCATCACCCACTGGCAGTACTTTTCAGGATTCCTTATCACAGCCTTCTTCATCTCCTCATAGGTCTTAGGAATGTTCACGTCCGCTATCTCATCCATCAACTCTATCTCACGAGCGTGAGACATGTAAAGGTTCTCAGCCCATTTTTCTTTCTTTTCCTCGTACTCTTTGACTAACTCCATGTTTTCAGGCTTCCTGATTTTAAGCATGTCAACCAAGCACATTCTTGAAATCTCCTCACTGTCTTTCGTAAGCCTCCTCCAATACATTTTAGGCCTCGTTAGAATGTATTCCTTCTGCGTTCCAGCCCAAGAACTTGCTCCAACGTACTTCCTCAAGTACACTTTAGCCCACACGTACTCTTCCTCGTAATTCACTCCAAGAGTATTAATCTCCATCTTGAACAGCCTCCTGTTTGAAGAGTCAATGTCTTTCCATGAAGGCATCGTGAAAATTATCAGGCTCCTACGAAACCTAACGCTTTGCATTACCTCGTTAATAGCCCTGTTAACGTAAGCATACCACTTCTTAGCGTTGTTGCCAATGCCTGCCTCGTCAAAAATGATGGCTTTCCCTCTTGAGTTGATGTCAAAGTCAGCCAAGGCTTTCAGGAAGTCCTTGGGTGAGAAAATGATCCTTCCAATGTGAAAGCTCGGGTCGTACTGTTCTGCAATCCTAATAGCCGAAGTGCTCTTGCCGCTGCCAGTAGAGCCAACAATACCCAGCAGTATGTTGTCTTTTTCAACTAGAGTCTTACGCCTCATGTAAGCTATGAGAGGAGAATAACTCATGTCAGCGCGCCAGTAGAAGTAATTAGTGGTGTGCCTGACCCTCACTAATACCACCTCACACCCATATTTCCACCAGCGCGTATGGCAAGAAACCAGCTTCAGCGTATAACATCATGAGGCGTATCAGCTTTTTTCTGTAGAAGTCAAGCTTCACTGAGACCACTTGGTCTTGCGTCTTAGCAGCCTTGAGTTTTTCCTCGTATTCTTCCTTGATTTTTTTCATGCCTTGAGTGTAGTTTTCTGACGTGGCTGCGAATGGAGCCAGCGCCTCTTCAAGAGTGTCAACTGCGTCAAAAAAGGTTGTGGGGTCTTGGCTCCTGTGCGTCGCAGCGTAAAAAGTCCTCCTAATCTGCTCTATCAAAGCGTAAGAGTAGTCAGGAGCCCTGTCAACCCCTACTATTTCAGGCTGCAGTTGTCTTTTTCCAGCGTCTTCCCCTGGCTCCACGTTCACGTCAACCATTCCCATCACCCTGCGGAGCCCACTGCAGCCATGATTGCTTCTTTCACGTTGGCAGCGCATGCGGCGTTTCCTTGAGCCAGTAGTGCTGCAGCGCCGTCAAACGCCAGCTTGAATACTATTATGGCTATTATCCCAACAACGAATGCTCCGATGATGGGAGCGTACTTGTAAATGATTGACTCATGCGCTGACGCTTTCTCTGTTATTTTCTTTATGTTGTTAATATACAAGAACCTGAGGTTCACTGGTATCGGCTTGAACTGAACCTCCCAGTTTTCCATCTCATCAACGTTAACTTCTGCTTTCACTGGGTAAAACGCGTCTTCAACAGGACTGACGTAAACGTAGAAGTTCCTGCCTTGCAGTGCTTCTTTTGATTCTGGAACGTCCAGGTAGTGTAGTTGTTTCCTTAGCCCGAGAAGCTTTTTGCCGACCAAGACTTCTAAGGCCATTTTTCCCTTGTGCTTGATTACCCTTGCAGGGAACTCTCTAACGAACTGGTCTCCTCCCCTAACATATAATATTATTGCTTTCTTATCATACTTAGCCAAGGACATCACCTTCTTAAACATTTTCCCGTCATATTATGCCGAACCTTTTCCTCCTAGGCTCTGGCTGCGGGTTGGTTATCACTCTCTCGGTCAAGTAGCCCGTGAGTGCTCTCTTGTCACTTGCCCTGTAGGCTCTTCTCAGGGCAGCGTAGACCATCGTGCTTATCTTCTCCATCAGGAAGTCATAGAGCTCTGGCTTCAAGCCTATCCTCTCACAATTCAGGAACAAGTAGTCGTTGACCATCATATCTATGACTTTGGCTCTTATCCTGATGTCTTGGTCAGTGAAGTCAGTCATATAAGTGTTCTTGGAGAGCACGCTTTTCAACAGGCTTATGAGTTCTCTCCTGCCAACAGAGTTGATTATTTCCCCTGCCCCCGTGTTTTCGTACTTGCCTGTTTCTGGATTGTATTTTTTGCCTGCTAAGTCCATTTCAAGGTCGTATAGTATGTCTTCTGAAGACTCAAGCCATTTCGTGACTTCTGGCGGGACTTCTCTAGCCGCCTCTGTTCTTTCAGCCGTAGTCATTTCGAAGTCTTTTATGTCAGCGGAGTTTGAGTCGTCAAGTAACATTCAACATTACCTCCTTTATTTTTTCTCTTAGTTCTTCAGGGCTGGTGTTGGCGTCATATTGGATCATAATGCTTTCGCCGTAAGCCTTACGTAGGATCAGGGAGCACTTGTCTTTGTTTTCCATGGCTGCTTTGGCGGAGAGTATTGACGCCAAAGCTATTATCATCATTGTTATTATAATGAAGGCTTGTATCTTGTTAGGCATTTTGATAACACCCTTTCTTATATTTTTTTAATGAACGCAGGGGGTTTTTAAACCTTCTGGTTTTTTTTCAGAAGGAGTCTTGGTTTAATTCCGTAAATCCTTCGCAGAAGACTTTTCCTTTTCCTCTTTTTGTCTCGGCGAAGACAGCGTATCTTCTCACGAGTTGCTTGAGGGAGTATTCTGGGTAACCATACTTGCGGCATTCTCCGTCAACGAACCACTTGCATCCTCCGCAGTACTTGACGAGCATCTCCCACGAATCATCGTTCAACGCTTTCAACCCCCTCTAAGCAAGCTTTAGTAACTGAAAAAAACAAGGCAGGCGGTTCTCCTGAAAAGCCAGTTTAATCTCCTGCGAAGGAGAGGTGACGCATGAGCTCTCGTAAAACAAGCTTTCAAGCTCCTTGAACTTGGATTCCTTCGCACGTAGGCATGCTTCACGGCGGAGCTAGCCGAACGGTCAAACCGCCTGCCAAAAACATCACTCACTTGACCTCACCATAATCCACCACACTACTCGAACTACCCCCGCCTTTCTCCTCTTTTTCCCTCTTAAGCTCATACAACTCAAGAGCCGTAGGATACACGAGGCAGTCAAGCAAGAACATCAAGTCAATCAAGTCCTCGTAAGAAAAACTATTCGTATCCCTATAACTGCCATCACCAGCCTTATACACTCTCCTAATACTGTATGACAAGTATTCTTTATTTCTTCCCTTGTTCTTCCATATCGAGACCCTAACCCTGCCTTTCTTATACTCTTTGACAAGCTCTCCCATCACTCCTCACCTCCAACACCAGACTTCTTCTCTTCTTCTTTTCCTTCAAAGTCAATCAAATCATGCAACACATCCTTAATGTACTCCTGAATTACATACACCGTTGTCTTCTCCCAATCACTCTCACTCATCTCATCCTCACTCTTCTTAACAATACCCTCAACCTCACCATCCTTAACAGTGCTAAGAGTATAATACTCCACCCTACCACCATCAGCCTTCACGAAAACAGTCAAAAACTCAGCCACCAACAACACCTCCCACACCATCATCATCATCCTTTTTAAGACCATCAACAGCCAAACTATAAAAAAGAAGAGGAACAAGCACCATAAAAACAGCTGCCTGATACCACCCAACACCAGCAAAAAGATAACCAATAAGCAAAAAGACCCTATTAGAAACTGACTTAAACATCTCCTCAAGATATAACTTTACCAAATACAAACCAATAAGAAACAAACAAACAAAAAGCAAAGAATACTTCAACTCTCCTGTTGAAAAAGCTATTGCCTTTAACGCGCTTGAAAAAAAGCCTAAAAGCAAAACAAAGAGTACTGCGGCCATATAGTTATACCTACGCTCTATGAGGTCATGTATTACGTTCACATTAATAAACTTGCCAAAGTCAAAGTAATATTTACTCACGAGAAAACACCCCCTTCATATAATCAAAAGCTTCATACAACGCAGTGGCAATAACCCAAACCACCGCCAAGACAACCACAACAGGCAAACACACCAAACCACGCAACATACCCTATAATATATGAAAACAAGTATATAAAGGTATCGTCACAAGCCCACAATCAAACCAACCGTTTGTAACAAGTGGTTCAAGTGTAACATTTGTAGCGGATACTCTCCCCAAGCAGAGAGCTAAAGAGAATGCAAATATTTTATAACTAAATAGCATAATGTTACTAATGTTACACTTGTTACGAGAGACCCCTATATATACTTGCTACACTTGTTACAGCTTTGCCTTGTAGCGGTTTTTTTAGTAACTTTTATTGAGTGACAAGAAGTTTCATTGGTTTTGCTTAGAAACAGAGGGAGTATCCCGTTACACTCGTTACACTTGATCACTTGTTACAAACTCCCCAGCCCAACCCCTAGACCTGACGGCTCTACTGGCAAAAATTTCTCTTTCAAGCTTGTCAGCAACCTTTGAAGAATAGATCTCTCTCTTGACCCTATCCAACAATCCTCTTTTACCACTCATCTGAATGGCTTCTAGCAAGTCAGAAAAAGTCTCAATACTCATAGTTCCTTTTAACAGGTTACACCCAACACAGCATATTGCAAGGTTTTTTTCTGAGTTGTCTCCTCCTTTGAATAGTGACTTGATGTGGTCTATTGATGGGGAGTATAATGGGTCTTCTCCGATTACTAGCTCGCATCCGCAGTACTCGCAGTACTTGGTGTTAATGAATCTTTCTTTTAGTTTTTCTTTTAAGCCTGGTGGTATTGGCTTCCCGTATTTTTCAGCTGCTTTTTTGAAGTTCTCCCATTTTCTTTTGAATGCTTTTTCTTTTTTCAGTAGTTGTTCTTTCATTTTACTTCACCGAGGTCTTCTATTTCTATGTTTTGTTGTTTTTCTTGTTCTTCTTTTTCTTCGAATATTTCTGGAACGTATCTTCTTTTGAGTTTTTTCCATAGTTTTTCGTCTAGGATTATTATTCTTTTCACTCCGTCGTCTTGTATTCTGGTTAGTTTTGTTTTTATTCCCAGTGCTTTCAGGTATTTTCCTACTCTTTGGCTTGTCCATCTTTCTTTTGAGTTTTCAGGCAGGCCTTGGTTTATTTCTTCTGCTATGTCTTTTGAGCTTATGTTTTCTGCTTTTTTTTCTTCTATCAGCCTGTATAACGCGTTTACTACTGTTCCTTCTGGGCTTTCTGCTCTTTCTTCTACTAGTTTTTTGTTGTAGTTTTTGATGAATTCTATGAACTTGTTTTTGATTTCTTCGTCGAAGAATAGTGTGAAGAATGGGCTTGCTGTTTGTTTGAGTCTTGGTTCTATTCCTTTCAAGCCTATTTTGTCGTATTCTTCTAGTATGTTTGTGTTGACTCTTTTCCAGTTTTTTAGCCTGAATGCTAGGAGTTTGTTTCTTAGGGTTTTTTCTTCTTCGTCGAATTTTTCTGTTAGCACGAATGGTATGTCTTCTCTGTCTGTTTCTGTCATTTGTATTGTGAGGCATCTTGCTTCTAGTGCTTTGTCGTAGAACGTGTACCTGCTTGTGAGGACTTTTGGCCCGTAGACGTAGTGGGTTTCTATTTCTCCGTTTTCTTTGTTTACTCTTAGGACTGGTGTTCCTTCTTCGAATCCTGTGTTTAGGATTTTGATTACTTCGTCTGTTGTGTCTGATTGTCTTCTGTCTGCTTCGTCTATTAGTAGCGTGCCTCTCCATTTTTCTTGTACTCTGAATATTACTGCTGGCGTGGCTGTTCCTGCGGTGCTTATTGGCTTGTAGCATAGGCCTCCGATGACTTTTAGGAACCTGCTTTTCCCGCATCCTGTGTCTCCTAGTGCTCGTAGGTATGGTATTGTTTTTACTCTGTCGTATACCCATGATAGTAGTATGTAGTATGCTGCGAATGTTCTGAAGTCTTCGTCTATGTCTAGGTATTTGTTGATGTGTTGTTTGATTTCTTCTATGAGTTTTTTTGGTGACTCGTATTCTTCTGGCTTGGTTGGGAGTTTTACCACGTTGTCATGCAATACGTTGTCTATTAGGGGTTTTATTCCGTCTACTTCTTCTACTTCTTTGAATGTTTTTTCTTGTTCGTCGTAGTAAGCGAATTTTGCTTTTCCTGTTTCTGGGTCGTAGATTTCTTCGTATAGCACGCCGTTTTTTTCTATTTTGCTTTGCATGAGTGTTGGTGGCGTGTCTGTTTTTTTGTCTGGTTTTTTTTCAGGGTTTATGTCGAAGTAGTAAGCGTAAGGTTTGGGTCTTTTGTAGGCGGAGTTGATGGTGTTTTTTAGTTCGTGTAGTGGGAGTGGGGGTTGGTTTTTGTTGTTCCATTCTGTTAGGAGTTTGGTTGTTTGTTCTTTGTTTAGGCCTTTTCTTCTGTAGAATGTAGCGAGTTTTAGGGCTGCGTTGTTTCTGTTTCCTTTTTTTTGTGGTTTTAGGAGTTCGGAGACTATTATTATTTCTTGGTTTTTGGTTATTCCGAGTTCTTCTTTGAAGTCTTGTACTGGGTCTCCTTCGTAGAGGGGTATTTGTTGGGGTTCTGTGAGCCATTGGTATTGTTTTCCTGTTGGGTGGATGCTTGGTGGGGCTACTACTAGGCTTCCTTCTCCTTGGAAGTCTATTAGGGTTTCTCCTTGTTCGTTTAGTATTTTGGTTTTTTTGATTGGGCTGGTTGTTTTGACGTATGCGTGGTATCCTTTTCCTGTTTTGACTATTGGCGTGTTTGGTGGGAGTAGGTGTTTGGTTTTTTCGTAGGTTTCTGGCTTGTCGAAGTCTATTACGAGTAGGTTTCCTGAGATTTTTCCGCAGACTATGCTTATGTTTGTGTCTTGGTTTTGCCATTGTTGTATTTCTTGTGGTGTTGGTCGTCTTTTTTGGTATTCAGCCCATTCTATTAGGGGTTTTTTTTCTCTTTTTTTGACTGGGATGAAGGAGAAGCCTAGTTTTTGGTATAGTTGCATGTATTTTTTTAGGGTTTCGTTCATTTTAGCACCCCTTTTTTTGGGCTTTTTGGTTGGGTTTTTATGGGTTTTCTTGTTGTGTTTTTTGCCATTTGCGTTGTTGTTTTGGGGAGTATATGTATAGGAATGGCCCGTATTTGCCTAGTCCCATGGCTATTTTTGCGTCTGTTTTGATTTCGTCGTTTTCGGCTTGGATGTCTATGTATTTTGCGAAGGTTGGTGGTATTCTTACGTATATGGAGCCTCCTGTTTTTTTGACGCTTGCGTTTTCTTCTAGTAGTGTTTGCATGGGTTTTCTCACCTCGTGAGTTTTTTGTTGGTTTTAAGTTGATACCCTAACAAGTATATAAATGTTTCTTTTTTCCGATACTTTTATATACTGGTGTGTTTAAAAGATTAGGTGAGGTGATGTGGTGATGGTTGGTGATAAAGATAGCGAGCTTAAAAGAATTGGTGAAAACCTGTTAAATAAAATAAGTAATGGAGATTGTTTTATTCATTTTTGGCAGTATGGTTTGAAAGACAATGAAGTGTTCCTGCCGACGTCTATAAGTGTCAAGTATGATGAGGAGAAGAATGAGGTTAGGTTGGATTTTGATGAGGTTAAAAAGCTTGCTTTTCTGCTTGAACAGATTAATGTTAGGAGGTTGAAGATGGGTTTTGTTCCAGTTGAGCTTTTTCCTCCATCTTTGATTTCATCCAAGTTGGGGTTGGAGTCAAATCAAAGAGTGTTTTTTGACCCTGTTGGTTTTGGTTTTAAAACAGTAGGGTTTTTAAATTTCATAATTTCTAAAGTAGAAAAAATGAAAAATAAAATTGAAGAATAAAAGGAGGGTTGATTATGAAGTTGTATAGGATTTGGCAGGACGTGAATAATAATTATGACACGTATGATAGTGCTGTAGTGTGTGCTGAGAATGAGGAGGAAGCGAGGAAAATACATCCTGATGGGACTTACGATTATCCTGAAGATGAAGATTTAGAGATAATGGATGAAGAATACGGGTCATGGGTTAAAAAGAAATATGTTAAGGTGGAGTATATTGGTGAAGCAAGGGAAGGGCTTAAAAAAGGCGTTATAGTAGCGTCTTTTAATGCTGGGTGAAGGTGATTATGAATGGTTGAAGCGAAGCCATTGGATTTAGGGTTTGAAGAGGTTATGAAGGATTTTTTTATGAGGTATAAGGGTTTCGATGAGGAAAGTTGGAGTAAGTTCTGGAAAGTTTACAAGCAATCACCAATCATGAAAGACTTCAACATCATTTTTGAAATGATAAATCAAAAAATTAGAAAAGCATGCCTCTTCTACCTAAGATACAAAAGCCACCCATACTTGCTATTAGAAGAACTAGAATATGTCATAGAAGACCAAAACAACTACGCTAAATTAAAACCAAAAGTTAAAGAATGGGCTGACAAAATAGAAGACCTCCCGCCAAACGAAGCTTATGAAGAACTATTACAATACGACGAATGGTTATTCAAAACCACCTTTAAGGACATCATAAAACCATCACAATAAAATGAGGAGGTAATTTCAATGATAACAAGAAAAGAATTTATTAAAATTGAAAAAATAGCAAGAAAAATACTCATAATAGAAAGAATTTTTTTGATATTAATGACAATAATGCTATTTTCCATAGTAATTATGGAACATGAAAAATTAATTAATTCAAGTTATCTTATATTCTCCTCCATACTTGCTATAGTATCCTGGGCAGCAGGATATTATGGTGGGCTAACTGCATTACCAGAAGAAGTTGCAAAAGAATATGAAAAAACAACTGGTAAAAAATGGTTTGGTGGTGCGTGATGGTTCTTGCGAAGCCATTGGATTTAGGAATAATGGATGTGGTTGCTGAAAAAACAAAGAGAGAAATGTTAAGTGAAGAAATTGAAAAAGCTAAACAGCGTTATGATGAGTCAGAAATATTACAAGTATTAAATTGGTTGCTTACAGATTCAACAGTATCACAAGTGGTTGATATAGTAACGCTGAAGTTAAAAAAAGAAATCAGAAAACAGGTTAGGCAAGCATGCGAGTTTTACTTGAAATATAAAGACAATCCTGAATTATTAAGTAAAGATTATAATTATTTGAATAAAAAGGTTTTGAGTTTTTTAAAACCTTTAAATGAAGAAAGTTTGGGATATGGTAGTTACTGGGAAATGGAAAAATATAATGAGTGGTTGTTTCGTTTGGCTTTCAAAGACGTGCTTGAGGAGGGATTGTAATGACATCTGAGGTTGATGAAGTGGTTGAGGCAAAACCTTTGAATCCTAAGATGCGGGGTTTTTTTATTGAATTTGACGAGGAAATTTTAAATTTTATTAATAATGAAAGCAGTAAATTGAATAAATGTGAAAAAATCATTTATTCTATTGGAAAAATTTTAAAAAACAGTGAAAAAGATTACCTGTTCAGGGGGCTGGGTGATTTTTATAAGGCTAATGATGTTAAACAAGCTTGTGAGTTTTATTTGAGGTATTTGAATCCTGAGTTATTGCAGGAAGAATGCCCAGAGTATTATCAGGAATGGGTGGAGTATTTTGTTAGGAGAGTTAATGAGCCAGAAGAAGAAAGGAAATCTTATATAGAATGGTTGTTTAGGCTTGCTTTTAAAGATGTGTTAAATGAAAAAGGTGATTGTAAATGAGTAAAAATGATAGTGATAAGAAAATTAGAGAAGTGATTAAATTGATTAGAAAGGAGAGATACAAAAAGCTTAAATCAATTAAGAGCCGCAGTGACCTTTATTATATTTTGGGTCTTGATTTTGCTGAAGATAAAATAAATGAAATTTTTTTTGATGGTGCTTGGAAATGATGGAAAGAATTGAAGAGTTTGAATTAAAAAAGAAGTTTGAGGAATTTAGAAAACTCAAACGTGATATGGGGTTAGATGTTAATGTTTTAGTGAATGTTAAAGAGACGGAGGATAGTTTAAAAGAATTTGAGAGGAGATATAAGAATAAACTGCAAAAAAGATGGTATTGAAAAAGAAGGTGATGTGTGATGGCTGTTCGTGTTTATGCTCGTGGCAGGCGTTTGGTGGCTGAGTTTACTGGCGAGGACGCTGAGAGGGTTGAGGCTCTTAAGAAGAAGCTTGGGTTGAAGAGTGATGAGGAGCTTGCTGATTACCTCATGTCCCGCTGGCTGGAAGACCTTAAGAGGAGTGATGGTGAGTGACTGCTCGTGAGTTGTACGTGTTTTCTCTGCTTGGTTTGTTCGTAGTGTTTTCTGGAGTGATTTTTATGGTTTTGTTTGAAGGTGCAAAGGCGGCGTCTGGTTGTGTTGTGCCTGATGGTTTGGATGTTACTGGCTGCGGTTATCAGCTTTTGCCAGTGGCTTACATTCTAGTGGTTGCTGCTTTGTGGGGTTACCTCGTGGAAAAAGGATGGGTTGGCTGATGAGTTGGTTTTTTTGGGGTTGTTGTTTTTGCAACAAATTTGGTTTTACTAATTAGTGTAAACCGAAAGGTTTAAATATTAATATCGATATTAATATTGATGTTGATAAGGATGTTGGGGGTGTGCTGAGTGAGGGTTTTTGGTGTTTCAAGGCCGTTCAGGTGGATTGAGGTAAACGGAAAAACTTATGGGCAGAGGAGAATCACGATAATACAAGACGGGAAGAGGTATGAGAAGGTAAAGCCTTTTGAGAGGTGAGGGGCTATGAGTGAAAACTTTTTAGCTATAATTGGCCTTACTGAAAATGAAGTTAAAATAATTGAAAGAGATTTTTTTGACAAATTTGAGAAGTCAACGGACAGTTTTGAGTTTGGTGAGAAACTTACTGATGGCATGAGCAAGAATGAAAAAATTGCTTTTATTAAAGGATGTTTTTTCGGGGGGCTTTGTATGCAGTTTTCTTTAAGGGAGTTCTCTATAAAGGTAGGAGGTAGTGAATGATTATAAGTGAAGAGAGGATAGTGATGAAAAATGACGATAGAAGTAATAACAAGAATTGAAACAAAAGACAAGATGACTAAGGTGACGATATATTTGAAAGGAGCAACAGAAGAACAATTATTTAAAACTTTTGAAACATTCGACGTTGAAAAGCAGACTGACGAAGAACTTGAAAGACTTATGGCATTCCATATAATCAGAGGAATAGATAATATTATTGTCGAGGCGAAAAATATCGTAAGGAGGGGTCGTGATTGCCTGAGAGAAAAGTTCTAGTAAAAAGGTGTCCTGTGTGTGGTAAGGAGTTCGTTGACGTGAGTGAGAAAAGGCTTGAGTACATTGTGAAGTTGCACATGAAACTGTCTCATGAGAAGTAATGAGTAGGTGTGTTCATGGATGATGTTATCATTAGGTCTAGGTGGTTGGTGGCATTTCTTGTTATCATGTTATCATTGTTAGGTCTTTACTCTGTTGGAAGCTGCCAGCAGTACTTTAAGAAGGCTAGTGAAATAAATAAAGCCATGCTTGATAAGAAGCATGATAGTGTTAAAGAGTTATATTTTCTTCAAAGGGAAAAAGCATGGTATGAGTTTTCAGGGTTTCTTACCATGGCTTTTGGCGTGTTATCAATCCTGACTGCGTTGCTTTTTATTCCTTTAATAGTGCTGTTGCCTGCAGATGACGAAAAGAGGAGGTGTTGTGAGTGAGGGTTTTGTTTTTCACTGACTTGACTTTGGCTGGCTTGCAGGAGAGGGTTAATGAGGAGCTGGGTAGGTTTGTTTCTGGCAGGGTGTTGGATGTTAGGTTTTACCCGAAGCGTGAGGGCAGAGGCGTTCATTACGCCATGATACTATTAAAATGATATGAGGTGTTTAGATGAGTTTAAGTAAAAGAGTTAAATTTGATTTGAGTAATTTTAGCGTTGAAGAAAAAGCACTGCTTGAAAATTTACTTGACTTGTCTAGAGTTGATGATAAAGCAAGATTCTATTTTGCTTTGTTGAGAGATTCTTTCGTGTATAAGCAACTTGTTAATGCGAAGATAGTTGAGTATGAAATGAAAATTGAAGAGCTTGAAAGGAGAGTCAGCGAGCTTGAAGGGAGGATTTTTGAGCATGTTTCTTTTGAAGAGGATGTTGGGGGGTGATGGTGAGTGGTTTGCGTTGAAGATAAGGTGGTAGAAGAGCTTCCTGAAGGATTGCATGAGGGAAAAAATAAGGTGACTGGTGAGGATGGGAGAATAGTTCGCGTGTTGGTCAAGAGGTACAAAGTTCATAAGCTTAAAGTAAAAAGCAATAAAAATCAGGGTGTGGCGTACCCGTCGTACTTGAAGTGGAATGGGGTTGACGGTAATGGTGATGTTGTTTTCAGCGGCTGGCGTTTGAAGTTTTACAAGAGAACCTGAATAGGTGGTGGTTGTGGATGGAGTGGTTTAAAGGAATGGATGATTGTACGAGAAAGATGATATTTTTAATGTCTTTATTCTTTTTATTTATTGTTTTTGTCGGTTATTTATCATCTTTTTATCTTTCTGATTATAGTAAGTTTTGTGGTTATTATGGGATGAACGCTTCTGGTGAATTGTGTATTAATAGCACCCATGTTTGCAGTGTTAATTTTAGAGCATGTGAGAACTGCTCTGTCGGCTGGTGGCTGAGGTGTTACGAGTATGATGGTAAAATTGAGGATGTTGAAAAGTGAGTTGGGTGGTTGGCTTGGATGATGATGAGGTAGAGCCTGAAGCGAGGCCATACATTGACGGGGGAATCAATTTTAATAGGGAACTTTATTATTGTCATAATTGTGGTCACTGGCTCTACAAAGATGATTTCGAAGATAACGAGACCAACGAATGTATTTATTGCGGTCACCAAATCCGCAGACAAAACTGGGCTTTAAGAGAACTACATGAAAAATAAGGCGGTGTGTTACTTTGGAAGACGTTGACAGGGAAGTTGATAGGATTATTAGGAAGCTTAAGGCTAGGGAGTACTATAGGAAGAACCGTGACAAAATTAAAGCTTATCATAGGTTTTGGCGTGCTAATAATCCTGACAAGGAAAAGTTGTATGCTGAAAAAGTGTCTTGGCGTAGGACTGGTGAGGTGATCAAAGCCATTAAGGACAGTGACGAGCCTTTGATTGAAGTGGTTAGCAGGTTTAAGCGTGTCAAGAGCAGGTGTGTTTTATGCGGTAAGTTTTTCACTGGAAAGTACCCGAAGCGTGCTGTTGGCCTTGACAAAGAAGTCATAAGCCAGCTTAGAGAGTTTAGGTTGTGCCGTGAGTGTTTCATGAAGGTATTCAACAGGGCATTCAACGATTGTGATTATAAGGCTTATGATAATGGAGAGATAGTAAGCAGGTTTAGCAGGGTTTTGGTGGATTGCATTCAAAAAAATAAAAGAGGTTGATGTGAATGGATGTTGAGGTAATTGATAGTGTTGACATGTGGAAGCTTTGGGGTTTGAGTGAAGAGGAATCCTCAGAGATAGCAAAGTTTGTCATCAAAGCTATTGGGAACAACAAGTATGACGTGGCTTTCAAAAAAATAAGCGTGAAGTATCCTTACAAGAGAAAATTCTCATACGCCTGCTACCTGTTCGGGTTGTTCACAGCGATAGAAGCCTCTAAAATCAAGAAAAATTAGACGTTTGCCACTACCCAAACGCATGATTTTTACTATTTTTTAACTGGTTTTTTAGCATGTTTTTTGTTATTGCTTGGTAGTTTATTACCAACGCATTTATAAATGTTGGGTAATGGTTTTATTTTTTTACTATTTTTACTTTTCCTGCTGTTTTGCCTATTTTGATGGTTTGTGTTCTTTTCCTGTAATGCCTGACTCCGCCTCTGTAAGCCTGCGGGCTTTCATAAGAAACGTCAACGAGAGTAGCGCTGGGGTACTTGTGAACTCCGATTATCTTCACGTTTCTAGCGTGTGGTGGGAGTTCTCTGGTGACTTCATGCCTTCTCTTCCTCTTCACTACCCTCCCGTTACGCAGGGTCTGGTAGCCAGTGTACTCAATCCAGATAGTCACTTGCTATCACCTTCTCCTGCTTTTTTTCTTCTTGTAGTTAGTGTAGACTTTTGTCCTGCGTGGCAGTCCAGGCTTTGTGAAGATTATTTGCGCCGAGCCCTTGCTCCATCTTTTAACTATTCCTGTTTTTTTGACGCCTGCTATTCTCATGGTTACTCTCTGCCCGTAGCGTAGGCCGAGCATTTTCCTCTGCGCTTCACTTAACCATATCCTGTTTGCAGTGACTACGTCTCCTTTCGGCGTCTTAGCTTCAGTCTTTCCAGTGTACCCTCCTGCCTTTGCCGTTATAGTCTTGCCTCTAATCGTCACATGAATCCAACTGGTCATGCTCTCACCACCTTTTCAAAGTTTTGTCTTTAATGGTTTTGGCTTCATTTTCTTCTTTTTCTCACTCTTCTTCTCCTTCTTCTTATCCTTTTTCTCCTCACTTTCATCCCTCCATTTTTCGTTTTTTAGGCTTTTGCAGTGGTATTGGCTTGACTTCCAAGCCAGTAAGCATTTTCGGCATTTTTCCTCTTATGTTGAATGCCACGGCTGTCATGCTTGGCAGGTAGCCTACTCTTGTTTTTTTAACGCGTTTCTTGGCTTTTTTTGTTTTCTTTTTAGGCTTGCCTGTCCTCTTAGGAATGATTGGGGCTAATGGCGTTTCAGTAATACCTATTTCTGGAGGGGATGGGATTTGTATTTTTATTGGCTTGACTTTGGCTTTCATCGTCAGGCCTATTTTTAGTTCTTGTCTTGTCTTTAAGCCTACTCCGATTTCTTGTGTTGGCTGGACTCCAGTTAGTTCGGCTGGTTTTTGGCTTTCTTCTGTTCTTGTTCTCGTCTTTTTTGCTTTCTTTTCTCCTGTTGCTGTCAGCAGCTTGGTTTTTTCAGCTTTCAGGGGGTGTTGGATGCTTATTTTTCCTGTTTTTACTGCTGGCATTTCAAAAGGCGTTATCTTGTTACTGATTCCTATTTTTGATGGTTGTCTTATCTTGGGAGTCATGAACGGGACTGCTGGAGCGGTTGCTGGCGGTTCTGTTATTGTCACTTCGAGTTCAGGCAGGATTTTTTCCATCATTAGTGGCATGGTTGTGCTTTTGATGGCTGGTCTTGTCGTTGTAATGGTTGCTTGCGTCTTAGGGGTTTTTGGAAGTGGCTTGGTCTTGGCTGGCTTGACGGCTGGTTTTTTCTCCCAAATGGCTTTGGCTCCAGTGAATTCTCTCATTACCTTAGCCAAAGGACTTGGCTTTAACGGCTTTGGCTTTGGCAGGCTTGCTTTGGGCTTGGGCTTGAGTCTTACTCTGCCCATTGAAGCAGTGATTCCTTTTTCTTTCAACCCTCTTGAAAAACCTTTAGTAAACACTTTGGTCTTGGTGGTGAGGCTTTTTTGTATTGCCTCGAACCATGCTCCTGTCTTAGGCTTGGGCTTTCCTACTTCTATTCCCCCGCTTTCAAGCCATTTGAACGCTTGGCTGAAGTCTATTTGTTCAACGGGTTTTAGTCGCTTTACTCTTCTTGTTCCAGCCAGTATTCTCTTAACCAGCCTTGGCTTTACTTCCGTCTCTTTCAGGATGATGGCTTCTGCTCCAACACCTGCCTTTACTTTCGCTTCTCCTATTTTCTTTACTTTTGGCTGTCTTTTAAGTATTTTTTGAAGCATTGTCGGCTTTGGCTTTTTGAATACGGCGTATTTCGTCTTGAGCCTTGCTCCTGTTATTGTTGTTTTCATGTCGCTTATTTTTTTCAGGACTCCAGCGCCTTTCACGTGAGCTTGTTCTATGACGTAGTATGTTCCTGTCTTGGTTTTGATTTCCCCCAAGCCCAGTGACTTTGCTTTGATTTTGACTCCGTAGTCTTTTTCTTTTCCGAAGTATTGCAGTATTCTTTTCATGGGTGTCTTGGCTTTTCCAGTGAGTTTTATTTCTATTCTTGGCTTGGGTGGCTTTATTTTGGCTTTGAGTTTCCCAAGCGACCTGAAGGCGAAGGCTCCTCCGACGAGTTCTCCCGTGAAGTACGCTGGGTTTTCCTTGTATTCTTCCACCATTCCTTCTACCGTTTCTTTTGGGTGTGTTATGACGTAAGGGGTTGAAATGATGAAGTCAGGTAGCCCCAGCAAGGCTCCTTTCATGAAGGACTTGCCGAATTCTCTTGTCTCGTAGGCTTTCCTCTTGGCAAGCATTTTGATTTCTTCTTCAGAGTACTCGGGCTGGTAGATCCCGTGTTGTTTTTTCCATTCTATTTCCGCTCGTGTCATTTCTTCCATCATTCCTCCTGCTTGTATTTTGACTGGGTGGAATTCTGATTTTTGCAGTCCAAGGCTTGATAGTACTAGGGCTTCTCCTTTACCCCATTTTTCCAAGAAGCTTTCGTAAGCGTTTTTCTTTTTTCGAGTTGGCTTTAATTCCACTGACACTCCTTTTTCGCTTACCACGACTTCTGGAGTGAGTTCTCCTTCTTCCACCATTCTTACTTGTTCTTCCGTGAACCCGAGTTCTTTCAAGCCTTTTGGAGTCAGCGTCTTGGCTTTGAGTTTTTGAACTTGCTCTAGCACTTTTTCACTTGCAGAGTAAGACAACTCTACCCTGGCTTTTTTAAGTTCTTGTTCCGCTATTTTCTCGCTGATTCTTTCGACGTCTGCTTTGTTTCTGGCGAAGTAGGTTGTTCCTCCTATGGTGACTTGTATTGTTCCTTTTTCTCCTTTTGCCTGGCTTAGGATGTCTTGCTTGATTTTTTCAGCTAGCTCTGTTTTTGATGGTAGTTGTTTTTCTGCTTCTTTTTTTACTTTTTCGGCTAGGAGCAGTTCTTCTTTTGACGCTATCATTTCAGGGGAGGCCATTCTCAGGGCTTTTCCTATCACGGTTTTGGGTTCTTGCACTGGTTTTTCACTTGGTTTTGGGGTCGTGTAGGGTTCTCCTGTGACTGTCTTGGCTCCTGTTATCACGCCGCCTCCGCCTGAGTAAACGGTTTTTGATTTTTTGTTTTTGCTTGTTTCGGTTGGCTGGGTTTTTGTTCCAGTGAATTTTGAGAAAGAGTAGGGGGATTTTTCTCTGTGGAACTTGTAAGAAGGAGCGTTTTGGCTTTGGTATTGGCTTACTATTTGGCTTATTAATGAGGTTATTCCTCCTTGGTTTGCCGTGTTTGAAGTGTTTTCTGTCATGTTTATCATTTGAGTTTCGGGTTGTTAATAAATGTTTGTATAAAAAAAAGAAGGGGTTTTGACCACCCCCGAGAAAAAACAGCGTGTTGCGGGGGTGGCTCTTGTTTTTTTGGGGGGTGTGCTTGTAGGCTTTAGATTCCTGCTGTTTCTCTTCCTGCGAAGTAGTATAATACGAGTCCTAAGAGTGTTGCTCCTACTAGCACGACTACTATGGTTGGGAACCATGTTGAGAAGTTGCTTAATGCGGTTAGTCCTTGGCTGGTTATATTGGCTGCTTGGCTGCTTGCGTCTACGTTGTCATGGAATCCTTGCACTATCATTGCTCCAACTGCTAAGACTATTACTAAGATTACTAACCCGAGTCCTGCGTTGGAGAGGTTGCTGAATGGGTTTGCCATCTTGCATTACCTCCTTTTATTTTTTTGTTGTTGTTACAACAAAACACTTTCAAGGTATTTAAAGGTTTGTAAAAAAAGTTACAAGCCAAGTTTTTTTATTTGAGTGAGGAAAAGTGCTTTCATGCATGCTGGTTTTCTTTTAGTTTTTTTCATTTTTTGAGGGATGGTATTATGCTTATGATGAGGAGAAGCACTGACGTGAGCACTACTTCTACTCCTACCAAGCCAAACAAGCCCATGAACATTGCCACGAGACTTGTTAAGAACAAGGCTGCTGGAATGCTTTTCTCGTAGCCGTATGCTCTACTTGCAGCGTAGACTATGATGAATATTGACGCTAGCACGAATGCTGGGAACAAACCAGCTGTTTGGTTTGAAGCCCACTTGAATGTTATTATTTCCGTAGCGTTCGTCGGCACGCTCACGTTCACTTTTAACACACCTTCCTTGAAGTTTTTTTCACATTTCTCCTTTCGTGAATATTCTCACGAGCGTGACTATCACCACGAGCCAGACGGCAGTGCTCATTATCCCTTCAACCCATCCTGGCAAGTGCAAGCCAGCCATCACGAATAACACCAAGTTTAATGCTATTCCAGGCAGGTTGAGTATTACCGCCGCTGCTTTGAACCCGCTTGTCAGGAACGTGACTCCTGATTCTATCATGCCTGGGCTGGCTGTTTTTTCAGACGAGTTCATTCTTTCAGCCTGCGACCCAACGGTGGTTGACAGGGATTGCAGGGTGTCGTTTATTACTTTGTTTTGCGTGATTTCTGTCACGCCGTAGTTTTGAGCCATGTCAGAGTAAAAGAGGGTAGTGCCTAGGAATACTCCTCCTACTATCAGCATTACTACTATGAGTTCGCTTGCTTTCATCTTCTCGTCACCCATATTAGCATTGCAGCCGCTACTCCCAGCCCTGCTATGGTCACGGCTGACGCTTCTATTATCCCTATCAGCTTGAGCATTAAAGTGGCTATGTAAGTGGCGGAAATCATTAGCATGGGGTTTGATGAGAAAGCCATTCCTATCGTGACCACGAACATGAACGCTATCACGAGCATTAAGTCTCTTCCAATCCATTCTGCTGCTTTTTGGAATTGGAAGTCATCTATCTTGTACAGCTTCCATTCTCCTTTGTATTGAATGTATTGCACTGCTTGAATGTAAGTGCTTCTCGGCTGGGCTTGGCTTATGTCACAAGTTATCTGGTCATAGCCTTGTATCGTCTTGCTGTTGCTGCAGATTACTTCCCCGCCTATGATTCCCTCGGTAACGTTAAGGGTCACGTTTTTCTCTGTTGAAGAATAATAATCGCATATGACTATTTTCGAACTGTTGTCGTACTGGCATGTTGACCTCACGTCTGAAATGAACGAAGTGAAGGAGTCTTCAGGAGGAACGTAAGTCAACAGCGTCTCGTCTTGCTTGTAAATGCTTGGACGGTAGGTTTTCAGGATCACGTCAGTGGTGTTATGCAGTCTTATCCTGTAAAGCTGCGTCCTATCAAGGATTAACTCTACTTTCCCGTTGTCATCAGTTATCATCGACTCTACTATCCTGTAAACTGACTCGTTAGCGTAGTACCTTTCAAGATGCACTAGCAGGCCTGGTATTCCTTGACCGTACTTGTCGGTGATGTAGAAGGTGTTGAGGAAGGCGATTGACTCGTTCAAGGAGAACACTGGGTAGGCTGTTTCTCCAGCAGTCGCTCCTGCTAGTTTTTCAACCACTTCGTAGTATCTTTTCGTGTAGTTTTCCTTGTAGTATTCTAGGCTAGCGTTGAAGTAGTAGTCTGCCGCTGGAGTCACGCATATTTCAATGCTTGTCGTGCTTTCTTTCCTGAATCCTTGTTCTTTGCTTCCACCGCTTCCAACATGAGTCACCAAGCGTAGGTTGAAGTAGTCTACGGTGATCGGGTCTGCTGTTTCTTCGTCGTATGACAGGAACTTGACTAGTGGAGTGCCGCTTCCGTTGCATTCGAACACGGTGTATTGTTGTATGGTGATGTTGAATTCTTTTTCTTCGTATGCTTCGTAGGTTTGCCCGTTGAAGGATAGGGTCATTATGGCTTTGACTGTCTTGTTTTCTTCAGGTTGGCTTATCAGGGGTATCGTGATGTTCGCAGCGTAGGTGTATTGGCTTTCGTCTTGGCTTAACAGTGTCGCGGTTTGGTTCGTGTTGTTGTATTGTATTATCATGGTTATGGCGGCGTCTCCTTGCCTGGTGGCTGTGACGTTCACGGTGGTGTCTGCTGTTTCAAGCAGGGTTGGTTCTGTTTGAAGGTCTCCTATGCTGAAAGCTTTGTTAACAGTCTGTGTTTTTTGCAGTTGTGTTGTCTTGTTTTCGTTTGACTCGGCGTGTATGGTGAACGTGACGTTTGTCTGGTTGTAGGTTTGGTTGGCTAGTGGCGTTGGAACCGTGACCGTGGCGTTGCATGTTGTCTGGTTTACTTCAACTAGTGTCGAGTTGTAGTCTTCGCCGTGGTAAGTGACGTAGGAATTGTTGATGGAGTAGTTTTCTAAATGTCTTATCACGTATTTTATCTCTGACCATGACAGCTCGTATTCTGGGTTGTCGTAGGAGACATTATCTATGAAGAAGTACGAGACGTTAAACTCCACGGTGTCGTTGAATGCTGGGTTGTCTGATTTTTCCACGTGAATGGAATGGTTTCCCTCGTCGAAAGACATTTCTTCAGAGTAGTTCCCGCCATCAACGCTTATCTCAACAGTCTTATTCAAAACACCATCAACGTAAATAGAATAATTGCCTTTTTCACTTACCGTGAAATTTAAAGTAGCATTTTGCAAGTAAACACGCCCGCTTTCAGGGCTATTAATATGCACGTAAAAACCTTCTTCACTTCCAAAAGTCACTACAGGGTCATTCTCAACTGCTTTCGCCACAGCATACCAGTCAGTCCAAGAATACTCATCTGAGGACGCTCCCCAAGTTCTTCCTCCTAAGAATCCTGTAGTGTATGGCGGCAGCCCCCCTATGCCATCATCGATGTCACTGCAATTCACGTGTGGGTCTTCCAAAGTTAAAGTATCCCAGTAAAATACTTTGACAGAAAAGTTAGAGACGCTTGAGTTTATCGCTATTTGTTTTATCCAGTCTAATTCTTTTTCCGTGTAGCTCCCCCAGCTACCAGAATAGTAACACATGTCTGTCTGTGACCCAGGGTATTTTTTTGTAAGACCAAAATCTTGCGCGTGTCTTGTCAAGAGCCTGTATCCTCCCATGTCTTCTTGCCATGTCCCAGCAGTATGGTTTCTTCTAATCCAAAACCCATACAGGTCACTATCCGTGCTTGCTTCCCCGTCAAAGTTAGTCCAGTACATTCTTAGGAAAGTAGCGTTTTCGATAGTGATGTTTGTCAAGTCCCACCAGTAGGCTTCGCCCTCGCATTTAAGAATGGTGTCATTGACTATGCTGCAAGTTCCTGACGTAATGTTTAGGTTGGAAGTGTTTTCAAAGTCGTTAAAATACCAGAAAGTGTCGTAACCATTGCTTTTGTCAACAGCGTCAGGATTACCGTAATACAGGTAGTGAGTGTTACTCCCGCCAGCCGTCAAGTTTGTCTTGAAGTAAATGAGTGTGTTGTTCGTATTGCATTTTGAAGTGATGAAGTAAGGCAACTCGTCTCCAGCATCGTTAGCGATTCTAAGGTCGCTGCAGTCAGAATTCATTTTTCCCTCGTTGATCAAGGAGGCAGTGTCAAAAGTGAAATACACTTGAAAATCTGTTAAATTATATTCTGATGTCACGTTGAAAGGAATCCTATAAAGCCATGACGTGTTGAACCATGGGTCAAGGACTGCTAGTTCTTGGTTGTTTTGGTTGTTCACCACACTTGCGTTCCATTTGAACGTGCCGTGAGCTACTGGCTCAAGAGTAATCACGGTAGTGCCTGGCGGCAGCGGGAAGTCTGTTATCGTCGCCTTCCATAACTCAACGTTGCTTGTTTTTTTCCACTTGAACGCTTTGAACACCCTGCCAACCATCTTACCAACACGTATCCCGTTAGTCCTGAAGTCTTTTACTTTCCAGTAGCTTATCTCAGCGTTCTTGTACTCGAAAGGAGTCTCAAGCCTCACGCTCTTGTAAAGCCTGTCAGAAGTAATCGTCATGGTAACGGTGTCACAAGCCCACCTGCCATCACGGAACCCACACTCGTAAATGTCCTTGTCACTCGTGATGCTGACGCTGGCGAAAACCACGGAAGCCAACAACACCAACAACAACGCCCTCTTCATGACCATCCTTCCTTACACTCCTTCCTGCCTTGACTTAGCGTATAATACTATCAACAGTATTGGAATCGCAAGCAAGCTCCAGAACAACAGGTTGCTTGCGACGTACTGCGTGGTTGGGAAAGCTGAAGCAGCGTCAGGCACTGCTTCCTCGAAAGATATTAGAGACATTATCAAAGGAGTTAAAGTCACCGCGCTGAACACGAGAATCAACAGCAAGACCACGTAGAAGACTGGGTGAGCGTTAGTCATCCAAGCCACTACTAACAAGCCGACAAGCAGCCCGAAGTAAATGAACAACGAGAACTTGTCAAGGAGAGTGTATTGTTCTACTCCTTGTTGTGAGATGTTGGCTGCTTGTCCTGAAGATACTTGCTGGAAGTTCTCGTTGAAGCTGCTTACTATCACGT
>Ga0190314_1000137_pt1 | contig 29451 bp, 33 predicted proteins | sample 4870071112_MG_FD_165055 | JGI IMG/M metagenome (GOLD analysis project Ga0190314, IMG submission 165055) | Hydrothermal vent sediment bacterial communities from Southern Trench, Guaymas Basin, Mexico - 4870-07-11-12_MG | ecosystem: Environmental > Aquatic > Marine > Hydrothermal vents > Sediment ...
AAAGTAGACAATACTTAATATTACATCCTAGGCCAGTTTACATTATTGGTTCTGGAAAGTTCGGTGAAGAAGTAAATTTAATGGCTGCTTCATGGGTTATGCCTGTTTCCGAGGAACCTCCTAAAGTAGCTTTGTCTGTGGATAGGGAAACGTATACTTTCGAGCTTATTGAGAAATATGGCGAGTTCACGGTTGACGTTGTTGAAGAAAATTACCTTGACGAAATATGGTTTTTAGGAACAACATCGGGTAGGGAGGTAAATAAGATAGCTAAAACAGGGCTAACCGTGGTTAAGGGTAGGAAAGTAGACACCCCCGTAATTAAGGAGGCTACAGGTGTTTTAGAAGCTAAGGTCTCAGAGAAAATAGATGTTGGTGAGTGCAGACTATACGTTGGAGACATTATCTATGCTGAAGCAGATGAGTCAAAGTACAATTTAAGATATGGTTGGGACCTTAGAAAAACCAGGCTTATTCACCACTTATCCGGTAAAGCATTCATGACTAATGGCAGGCTAATATTTCCTAAGACGAAAAAGAGTGTTTAACTGTGCTTAAGTTCGCTAATTATTTCCAGCGAAATTTTAGCCAACGGCTCACTTATAGGTGAAGGCGTTACTAAAGGATGAGCAGCCTGAGGAATAGATAGTAGATCGTATGCTGCGACATTGTTTTCCACGAGAATACCTATGGTATTGACCAGAGCGCCTACATATTCATTAAAACCTATAACCTGTCCTCCGATAATAAACCCTTTTCTGGAAAATAGTAGTTTAACTGTTAAATCCTTGACGTCAGGTAGTGCTGAAGGATATTTATTCTTCACTGAAACTATGGATGATATGTACTCTAAGCTGTTCTCTTTAGCTTGTTTCTCAGTAAGACCAGCAGCTCCAAATACCATATCACCTACTTTTGAAACATACTTAGGAACTACCCCTTTAATTTTCAAAATATTGCCTTTAACTATGTTTACTGCTGCAACTCTTCCCTCCATGGTGGCTATGGATGCTAGCATGTACTTTGCAGGTTTCCCGGTTATAAGGTCTTTCTTTTCAGCACAATCACCTACAGCATATATTCTAGGATCAGAGGTTGCCATGTACTGGTTTACTTTAACACCATACTTTGAAACTTCTAGCTCAGCTTTCTCAGCTAATAACGTATTTGGGGTAATTCCAACTGTTATTATTGAAACATCAGCTTTAACTCTTACACCATTACTTAACACTACTTCCCTAAGTTCATCTTCACCTTCAAACTTCAAAACAGAAGTGTTTGTAAAAACCTTTACACCAAGGTCTTTGAAGTACTTCTCCATTAACGTAGCAAACTCTGGATCAAAATTCAGCATTAGAATATGAGGTAGAGCCTCTACTATAGATACCTCATAGCCTTTCCTCGCAAGTTCATCAGCAACCTCTACTCCAGCTAAACCACCACCAACAATGACTGCTGAAGAGCTTTCCTTAAGCTTCTCACTAAGAAGCACGAGTTTCTCGTAATCATCCTTAACGTAAAACACTCCCTTAATATTCTCTCCTTTAACATTCAACTTTGACGGCTTAGAACCCGTAGCTAAAACCAAGTAATCATAAGGTAATTCACCATGCTTCTCGAGAATAAGTCTCCTATCATCCCTATCAATACCCACTGCCCTATCGATAACTAACTCTACACCATATTTTGCAAGCAAAGCATCACTCAACAAGTTTTCTCCAATAGAAAACCTAGTAAACATGTAGGGTATCCCACAAGGTATAAGCTGCTTCTCATCCTTCCTAACCAAAACTACTTCCACATCTTCACCAAGTACCTTACAAGCCAAAGCTGTGGAGACCCCAGCAGGACCTCCTCCAACAATTACAACTTTAACCACTGGAACCACCTACAACCTAAATAATGGCAACCATTTAATTTACATATTACTTAACAACCCATACAGGAGCAGGTATAACAGCACCCTCGGATGTAATCAGCTTAACAGACATCCAATACCTATCATTACCAGAACAAACCTGAATATTATCAACTATAAAGTAATCAATACCTTCAACAACAAAGTCAACAGGTCTCAACTCAACTCTGCCATTAAAGTACATGAAAACATAAACAATATGAAGTCTCATAGGAGTCCTAATGGTAATATTAATGGCGTCAGAGTCAAGAACAACAGGTCTAAAATAAGCCTCAGTAACCTCAACAATATGGAGCTTAGCCTCCTCTCTATTTAAAGACTCTTTAACAAGTCTTCTAACACGGAAATTAATAGAATAATAGAGCAAACCGATAAAAGCCAAAATAAAGAACAACGTACCTAAAATAATAGCAACGCCGATAACGCCTCGTTTAAATTCGCTCATGGTTATTAGCCGCTTATGTGTTTTTTATACCAATAATCTACTATGTTCTTAACAGGCGAATAAACATAGCTTATTGCTTCTTCACTATAATCATAGTACTTAGCATTATTTTCTTCATACCATGTTATAACGTACACGAATATTGTATCGCCTGGTTTTATGCTTAATTCACTTAGTATGTTATGAGTTATTATAGCTACTTTTTGATCATGCATAATATCTGAAGCAGTATAATAAAATACGCCCGTAAGACTATACTTTACGTACGATCTATATAGTAATGGTATACTTTCATTAATATTCCTATATTGTGATATGGCTTGGGCGTTATCTCCTATGATACGTATTTCTAGGAGAGATTTTTCTCGAAGTCTTTGTAAAATCTGTTCGATAGTTCCACTTACTGGTAACTTAGTTTTGCTTATAAATATGTAAGCGTTGTATATTATGCTGCTGTCTTTTACACTATCTCCTTCAAAACCTACAATTAGTTCATTGTATCCACTATTTACAAGTATATATTTTAATGGATCGTAAGATGGATAGTGTAGGGTGTAGTTAAATAGTGTTGAATCTTTATCAGGGTCTGTTATTTTAGTTATGTAGCTTAAAGCTAAAACCTTAAGTGTGTAATTTACTTTAGCGTCTTCTACAATGCTCGATTGCAATGGGGGTATGGAGAATGTTCTACATGCTCCACTATAACAAACAACGTTGCTGCAACCTGAAGATTCATTACTTCGTTCGAGGAGATCTGGAGTGTATATGTCAATTACATATGATGTATAATCTCCGGATTCGCACCTTTTTACAACAAATGATGTGTAGTCATTAAGTATGTAAAGGGACATTGTGTGCGCGTAAAATTCACTAGGTATAATATTCGTAACCCACCATTCTGTGACTTCCTTATTGCATGTCCATCGATCAATGCCTAGCAGTATCAAGGCCATATCAAGAAGGGAGAGGTCTAGATCATATATTTGAGGTGTTGATGTTCCATTAACCATGTAGGTGCTAGATGATATGTTTTTAAAGCACATTATTGCGCCATGTGTATATACTCTTCCAAAAGCCTCTGGGGAAATGCCTTTTGTTTGATTTTCCCCTAAGTAAAGGTTTACTGGGAATCCTTGATACCTTTCTACTATGCGTCTAATTATCTCAGAATACGTTATTTTTACTATTTCTCTGCAAAATGGCGGCTCTATTATTGCTCCTGCTGATGTGACTAACTTTATTGATTTTATCTCCCTAGGGTCTAGGCTCAGTTTCAAATCATCGTCTACTTTGAGAATCTGTGGTCCAGGATCTATTTCTTTTGGCTCTGGGTAATACTTTACTTCTCCATACTCTCCGTTTGTTGCAAAGGCCATTACTATCCTCACGGGCCTTCCTAAAGTATTATTTATCGTTATTATTCCCTTTGATGGCTCATAGCATGCCGCTAATCCCTTCTCCTCTAGCTCCTTTTGTTCCTCGAGCATTGCTTCATATTCTCTTATATGATAGCTTTCAGTTATGTGCTGCTGATATTGCATCATTACAGGAAGAGCTATTACTAAGAGAGCTATGGCTGCAATTAACCCTGCAACTAGCCCTGCAATTCCCCTTCTAAGGGAAGTTTTAGGTTTTACTTTATGGTTCATTTTTGGTCAACCTAGAGTTTAAGTTTAAACTATTTAAGTATTTAGTTGGCCTATGTTACTATTGTTGTTGTATATAGTTTACACATGTATAGCTTTCCGTAAATTGGCACCAAGGTCCATAACTCAACAGTATACGTTTTTCCTGTATCCAACGGCCTATTAGGAATCACCACCACCTTATAGAAGTAATTTGATTCCGTGTATGGATCTAGTCTATATGCTTTCATATTATTTCTTACATCCTCGCTAGAGCTTATGTGTTCAGGGTCTCTTATTTCTAAGTTCTCCATATATTCTGGAAAACTTCCTAGGGGCATGGCTATCACTTCTGCCTTATCCTTATCTGCATTTGACTCATTTTTGTAGACAAAGTATTCATGAAACCATATACTTTCAGGAGTGTATATATCATCGTATATCACAAGCCCTGTGCTTGGATCTTCTATTCTTAGTTCCGGTATTCTTATGGGCCCTAAAAACACTTTAGAGTAACCTACGTTTATTACGTAAATTGTTATGTTACCTCCTGAGTACATAGCATGGACTATTACTAAATTCTCTTTTGCTGCTTGCTCCGATCTTATTAGATCTATTTGGCTTTGCCTAATAACCATTGATGAGTGTCCTGAAATCCACATTAGGACGATTACTCCTACGGCGATAATTGCTGCAGCTAAGATAACCGCGCTTAAAACTGGCGATACGGGTTTTCTAAGGTTATTCATTGCTTACCCACATATTATAGTAGGTTTTGACTGTATTTTGAATATTCCTATATTTTAATTTTCTAGTCAAATTTTATCCTGTTTTTCTTCGAGATGCTGCTTTCCTAGTTTATATGCTTTTTCCGCTGCTTCTTCAGGGTCTTTTTCGAAAACTATTTTAGTCGTTTTCCTTGAGTCTATGTAGCCTTCCTTATTAACTAGTAGTTGGAGTTTATCTGTTAGGTATCCTGTGTCGGTTATTACGATTACAGGTTTTGCGTTAAGATATGCTATTAGCACCTCTATTAGTGTTCCAGCTTCACCGCCTAAACATACAAGTACGTCGCTGCTTCTAACCATCGGTACGCTTCTGGCTTGAAAACTTGAACTTGAAAGTATTTCTATAGTGTTATATGGGTGCCATCTTGGATGACCTACAGTGGCATGTTCCATTTCTAACGGTATGAAGCCTACAACTATTCCACCGTTTTTACTGAATTCTCTAGAGGCTATTGTCATTAATCCTCCACCGCCTCCGGTAAGTAGGACGACTTCGTTTCTGTATTTTGCAAGTTTTCTTGCAAACTTAATAGTCTTCTCTACTGCTTTAGGTAATGGTTTAGGATTACTTGAAGCTGCAATACCTACTTGAATTAGCTTATGAACCAACCTATCACACCTAAAGCATATAACATACTTTTCGAACCTATGATGTTTACGTAGAACTTCCTATTAACGATTACTTAATTAAAGCATAACTACTTAAGTATATGTGGTATGGGTAGTTATGTTCAGTAAGAGGTTAAAGGAGATTTTAAGTGAAAGCGAAGAAGCTAAACGTATCCGAGCCTCATCAGCTGACTGGGTTTTTATTAATAGTCAGCCTCCTAGAATTAGAGAAGCATTAAAATACTACATAGAAACAGGAGACATTAGAAGGTCATGTACCCTAGCCGGTAAAAGTATTGAGGAGTTTAGGGAGTTATTGAGAAAAGCAAGGATACCTGTTGTCGTCTAAGTAGCTATGTGCAATTGGATTAGTGTTTTGCTTTCAAAATGTATCCGCAAATTCTACACATGTAAGTTCTATTTATTAGTTGAAGAGGATTACCACATATCGGACAAACTTTATAATACACGTTGAAGTTTGACATTCAAGTACCTCCAGTAATATATTTTACTCTGAGTAATATATTTAGTTTTTGGGTTTTTCTCCAACCCGTAGATTTCAGTGTTTACTTCCGAATTTTAAGCCATGTTCTTTGCTTTTAGCCCTTCAGTATATCCAAGCTCTAATGCTTTAAGATTTACTTTTACCCAGCGTTTCTTAACATTCTCTTTAATGGATTTCTTTAAGGAGTCAACATCTATTAGGTTTGTTAATGCCAGTAGAAATCCTAACATAACTACGTTTGCCACCCTTGATGTTCCCAATTTTTGCTCTGCGGTAATTGTAAATGGATACTTAAATACTCTTAAGTTTTTAACGTTGTCTAGTATAGAGAAGTCGTATGAGGAATCAGCTATCACTAGCGCTCCGTGTTTTAGCTTCTTAATATACTTTGGAACATATTCTGGATGCATAAATATGGCTATATCTGCTTTTCTAGCCATAAAGTAGTCTGCTTCTTCAGCATTATCTGCAATAACTACTTCTGTTCTAGACTCTGTTCCTCTTGTTTCAGCACCGTAGAAAACCATATTAACTACGTGGTAGTTTGTGTTTTTCGCTATAGCATCTGAAAGCAAATGACCTGCTAGGAGAATTCCTTGGCCTCCCTTACCTACTATTATTATTTCTTTTCTCACTTCTTTTCCACCTTAAAGTATCTATTGTAGAGTTCTATGTATCCCGGTCTTTCTATGTCTAGGAAAACCCCGCAATCTATTACTTTAAACCAGTCGTATTGTGCTTCTAAAGGTGAAATACCTTTCCTAACTCTAACTATTTTCCTAAGATACTTTAATAGTTCCACAGGATCTCTATATCCTATGTGTCTTCCAAAAATTTCTGGGCATGTTGAAATAACTTCTATGAACCTAAATCCTTTCTTAAGCAGTGCTCTTTCTATTGACTTTTGAAGCATTAAAGGCAGAGTTATAGGCCATCTAGCAATATAAGTTGCTCCAGCTACAGCAGCAATTTTAACAGCATCTAATGGTGGTTCAGGGTTACCGTAAGGCGTTGTTGTGGTGTAAACTCCTTGGGGCGTTGTTGGCGCTAATTGCCCTCCTGTAAGAGCATATATCATGTTGTTAACCATTATCACTAGTACGTCGAAGTTCCTACGTGCTGCGTGTAAGAAGTGGTTTCCTCCAATACCTACTAAGTCTCCATCTCCCGTGAAAACAACAACTTCAAGTTCAGGGTTAGCTAGCTTAACTCCGACAGCGTATGCTAATGCTCTACCGTGGGGTGTATGTGCTGCGTCAAGTTTAACGTAGCCTGCCGCTCTACCAGTACATCCTATTCCTGACACGAAAACTATTTTCTTAGGGTCTATCTTGCCTCTCCTAGCAAGCATTTTGACTGCTCTTAGAAAAGCAGATAAGGCTATCCCTATTCCGCAACCTGGACACCAAACGTGGGGTAGCCTTTCAGTTCTAAGCAGATCGTCTAGTTCATGTATCATAGTATTTCACCTATCGAAGAATATACATCATCTATTGTTGGAGGGTCTGGACTAATTACTGGTGCTAATAGCACATTCTTATCTCTAAGTATGTTCATTATTTCACGATATAGTTGACCATAGTTCATTTCAACCACTATCACTTTTTCTGCTTTACTAGCTACTTTTCTAAGACCTTCATCGTCTATAGGCCATAGGGTTACAGGTCTAAATAGTCCCGCCCTAATCCCTTTACTCCTAAGTTCCCTAACAATAGCATGAACAACCCTTGAAACGGACCCGAAGGCAATAAACAATATGTTAGCGTCAGAAGTCATGTAGGTTTCAGACATAACGATGTTTTTCTTGTTCTTAATGATTTTCATAGTTAATCGCTCAATAAGTTTAGCATAAGTTTCCTTTGATGGATCATAGTATCCTCTTTCATCATGTGATAGGGATTCTGCTAGAACAGCGTATCCTTCGCCGTAGCATGCCATTGGAGGTACAAGGTCTTCAGGATCAGGTTTAAATGGCTTATACTGTTCTGGAGGAACAGCTGGTTTCTTCCTCGTAATGAGCTTTACTTCGCTAGGTGATTTCCAAACGTACTTTTCAGACATATGGGATAGAACGGCATCTATGAGAACAATAACAGGTACTCTATACTTCTCGGCTAGATTAAATGCTTCAATAGTTAGGTCGAAGCATTCTTGAACACTATTGGGTGCTAAAACTATTAGTTCGTAGTGCCCATGGGAAGTCCACTTGGATTGTATAACGTCTCCTTGCCCTGTCCCGGTAGCTACGCCTGTACTTGGCCCTGCTCTCATACTGTAAACTATTACTATAGGTGCTTCAACCATTACAGCATAACCTATTCCTTCAGCCATTAAGCTATATCCTGGCCCGCTAGTTGCTGTCATTGCTTTAACTCCAGCCCATGAAGCTCCTATAATAGCGTTTATTGCTGCTATTTCGTCTTCTGCTTGGTATATTATTCCATCATACTTAGGTAGTTCCTGGGACAAGTACTCGAAGATCTCATTCACTGGGGTTATGGGGTATCCTGCGAAGAACTTTAGCCCAGCAACTATTGCTCCTTCAGATACAGCTATGTTTCCAGGTTGAAACTTAACTTTCACTTGACATAATCACCTCTGAATATGGTTTTGGAGAATACTTTACAACTATGGCAAACTCTGGGCACATGTATTCGCAAAGCTTACACCCAACACAAAGCTCGGGGTGTGCTGGTGAAACAACCCAATACCCCTTCTTATTCATTAGCTTTCTTGATTTTTCGAAAACATTTGTTGGACAGACATAAACACATATCCCACAGTCCTTACACCTATCTCCTATGATCAAGACTTTATAGTGTCTTTTAAATGGCATTTTAAATCACCTTAGAAAGCAAGCTAGGTATTTCATATGGTGTTCTAGCTACGAGGATACCTGCTTTTTTGAAAGCGTTGATTTTGCTTTCATATGTTCCCATACCCATCATTATAATTGCTCCTGCATGGCCCATTCTCTTACCTGGTACTGCATGTTTCCCAGCAACATAGGCTACTATAGGTTTCGTTATCTTTCCCTTAGCATAAGCTTCTGCTAATTGTTCCTCCATTGCACCACCTATTTCACCTATAACCACGATTGCCTTGGTGTCTTCGTCTTCTTCAAATAGCATTGCTGCTTCAAGTAATGTAAGCCCTGTTATAGGGTCTCCTCCAATACCTATAGCTGTAGATTGGCCAAATCCTGCTTTGACAAGAGAATTCGCTACTTCATAGGTTAGCGTACCGCTCCTAGAAATTATTCCAATATTGCCTTTCCTAAAAGCTGATGCAGGCATAATACCTATCTTACATATGCCTGGAGAAATTACTCCTGGGGTATTTGGTCCAACAACCGTTACTCCGTGCTTCTTAGCGTAGTGAATAAGCTTTAACTCATCATGTAACGGTATATGCTCGGTTATTACAACTATTAACTCTATACCGTAGTCTACAGCTTCATATATTGCGTCTAGAGCAAAAGGTGCAGGTACAAAAACTATTGAGGAATTTATTTCTGGATGTTCGCGTAGAGCATCCTCAACACTATTGTAAACAGGTACTCCATGAACTTTTAAACTACCTTTCCCTGGAGTTACTCCAGCAGCAATCTTTGTCCCGTATTCCAGCATTAACTTGGTATGAAATGATCCTTCTCTACCTGTAATTCCCTGTACAAGCACATACCTATTTTCATGAGCAAGTACTACCATGGCTTAGTTCACCAATATGGATCTTAGTTCTAATAATGCAGCTTCAATATCCTCGAAAGCCTTAACACCGTGCTGTTTAAGTATCTTACGTGCTTCTACGTCTCTAGTACCTTTTATCCTAATAACCAATGGTTTTCTAAGTTTATATTCTTCTAGAGCTTCTATTACACCTAAAGCTACTTCATCACACCTAGTTATTCCGCCGAAAATATTCATGAAAACTGCTTTTACCTTAGGATTCTCTAGTAATATAGTCACAGCTTCTTTAACCCTAGCTTTAGAAGCACCTCCGCCAATATCTAAGAAGCAAGCCGGTTTCATACCGTGTAATCCTATAAGGTCCATTGTTGCCATAGTTAATCCCGCACCATTACCTATAACCCCTACATTACCATCTAATTCCACGTAGCTTAAGCCCAATGCTTCTGCTCTCTTTTCACCAGCTGTTACACCGTGGAAAACTTCTTCGGAAATGTATTTCGCAAGTTTATCTTTCTGCCTAAAGAGGGAATTATCATCGACAATTATTCTAGCATCTAAAGCCCAGAACCCGTTATCGGTCAATGCTAAGGGATTTATTTCAACTAGTTCCGCGTCTAAGTCTTCAAACACCTTAAACATGGCCTTAACTATCCAAATGAACTGTTTAATGAGGTTTTTCGGTATTCCAAGTTTGTATGCTATATTTCTTACCTCATAATCTTTAAGGCCAATGAATGGATCTATTGGTATTTTGTGGAGAAGATGAGGTTTTTCCCTTATAGTCTCCTCTATATCCACTCCTCCTTCCGTAGATGCTAGGAAAACAGTTTTCCTTAAAGAATAATCTATAGTGAACGCTACATAGTATTCCTTCTCAACATTCATATACTTCTCAATTAAAACTCTCGTTACTTTAATTCCTCTTATAGTGTTTCCTAGGAGTTTGGATACAGCATTTGATAATTCTTTAAGATTATTTACCTTTAATATTCCTCCAGCTTTTCCTCTACCTGAGATAGGAATTTGCACTTTCACAACAAGGGGAAAACCTATCTCCTTTACAATTTCCTCTTTTACGTCGTTAAGCGAAGAAGCGGTAAAGCCCTTGGGTGTAGGAATACCGTAATCTTTAAGAATAGTCTTGGCTTCATATTCGAGGATTTTCACATATAACACCTATATTGCAAAATTTTTAATTAAATATGCTATTATATAAATGTTAGCTATAATGGAATACTTTCACTGAACTCTTTCATTAACCATGAATGGTGTAAAGTTGCAGCTTTTCTTAGAATGTACTTCCTACGGAGAAACTATTGATTTATTCTTGTGAAAGAAATAGTTCTAAGTATTTTTCTTAAGAAAAAGAATCTTGAAGTGCGGGGTAGGGGTTCTCGAGCTAACTCCTGCCCTTAGTTCTTCTACCTATTTTTTACCTATGTTCACCTATAACGTAGAGATATAATGTATGTCCTACTATTCCATCATATATTTTAACTGTTTTCTTAGGTCTCCAACCCGGTATTTGGAATTCATGGGATACGATTCTCGCCCCCGGTCTCAGTTCTTTTTCAAGTTTCGGTCTTAACATTTCATTTACGCTTGTTAGTAGAAATAATGTAACTATGGTTGCGTCTTTAATGCTGACATTAAACATGTCATCCTTTATTATTTCAGCTCTATCGTTAAGGTTTAGTTCGTCAATTTTTCTTCTTGCTTGTAAAACAAGGTCATCCCTAATTTCAACACCTATTGCTTTTTTAACCTTAAACTCCTTAGCAGCAGTTATGACTATTCTTCCATCACCACAACCTAAATCATAAACCACATCTTCGGGTCCGGCGTTAGCAAGTTCAAGCATAGCTTTAACTACCGATTCAGGTGTAGGAACATAAGGTACTAAGTATCCTCTATAGTAACTAACCAATATAGGTCCCCGCACTCTACTCAAGTTTAACCATTAATTGGTGTAGGATTTAAGTTTTAATTTTCCTTCCCTAAGTCCTCCGATTAGTTTGTTTACTAATTGTATAGTATGTACCGCATCCTTACCCCATCCGTCAGCGCCTATAATCTTAGCATATTCGGGACTTGTTGCTAAGCCACCTATTATTACCTTAACCTTACTTCTCAACCCCTTCTCCTTAAGTAACCTAATTACCTCTTTCATTTGATGAACCGTTGTTGTAAGTAAAGAACTCATACCTAAGATATCTGGCTTGTATTTCTCAACTGCTTCAACGAATTTCTCTGCTGGAACATCTACGCCTAAATCTATTACCTCGTAACCCGCAGCTCTAAGCATTGATGCTACAAGGCTTTTACCTATGTCGTGAATATCTCCTTTAACAGTTCCTATAACTATCCTGCCTTTGAATAGTTTCTTAGCCTCTTTTATTTTTTCAAGAAGTTTAGGCTCAAGTATTTTCATAGCTTTTTTGAACATTTCAGCGGCGACTATCATTTCGGCTAGAAAATATTCCCCCTCTTCAAATAACTTACCTATTTCTTTCATACCTTCACTCATGGATTGAAAAACTATTTTTTCAACATCAATATTTCTTTTTAGCGCTTCATCTATGAGGCTTAAGAACTTATTTTCATCGAGATTTATTAGTGCCTCCTTTATTTCCTTTAATAATCTCTCCTCAAAGCTCATGAATACATCACCTAAATTTATAGCCTTACATTGAGTATTATCATGGTGTTAGTGCCTGATACGCCATCTATGTTTCTTATGGAATTTATTATGCTGTCAAGCGCTAAAACGTTGCTTGCCCTGATTACCGCTAATACATCATATTCTCCAGTTATTTCATATACATGATCTACTCCTTGCAGATTAGCTATTTCCTTAGATATTTTAAAAACAGGTACTTGAGGAGAGGTTTTCACTAAAACTACTGCTTTAATTTCATTTCGTAAGGAGTACTCTATGGTGAACCTTTTAATTACGCCTTGCCTTAGGAGCTTATTAATTCTTTTTCTTATAGCTGCTTCACTTAACCCAAGCTTCTTAGCTATAGTAGTATACGGTGTTCTCGCGTTTCGCTTAAGTATCTCAATTATTTCCCTATCTACGTCATCCATGAAGCTCATAGTTCCCAGTACCTTATATTGTAACTAATGAGGTTACTAATAAGTAGGTTAGTATCGAAGCTAAAGGTATGCCTAAATTATCATCTATGAATTCTTGTCTTTCTGCTATAGTAGCTATTATTGCCATGAGCAATCCTAAAGAACCTAGGAATACGTATCCTATAATCGACGTTGTTATTAGCATAGCTAAACTACCTATCCAGTGCTTGCACCTCTCCCTACATACTCTTATTCTAACAAGACCTGTTACTGCATCGCCAACTGCCATGAATAGCATTACTGTTACAGCAAGTTCTCTCATATACCACATGGTTAAGGCCATTACAGAGTAGCTTACTGTATAGTATACTTCCCCTAAATTCCCCCTAATTTGAAACCATGACATTTCATTTTTCCTTAAATGATGCAATACTAAGAGTACCGTTATAAGAGTTCCGTAAGTGAAGAAAGCATAGGGTTCTTTGAAAACATATAAGTACATGAAAACAGCCGGAACTGATGATAGGTGTATTATTTTCCTGTTAAACCATGGATTTTTTATTCTTCTAGTAAGAAAGATTGTTATGCCTATGAGTGCAGCTGCCGGGATAGCTATAATCATATCATTAATGTAGTCATCAAAGCTGAACTCTGGTAGTGCGAAAACAATACTGTATTCATTCATCAGTTAGAACCTCAATGTAGTAGTTTCCCGCTTGAGAGCTATAAAATTATTTTACTTAAAATACGTAAATTTTCTCTACAAAAAGTTTAAACCACTATTAGAAACAATTTAAACATGCATTAGCACGGGCTTCGTGAAGCTGAAGAGAGTAACTTTTTTCTACTACTATGATGTCTAGTATGGTTTAGACCATTCGCTTGTTTGAGTGCTTGGGGTTTTTGGAAACATTACGTTTATATTTCTCTTCCACCATTATGGATGGTGAAGCCGTTAGGCTTTGCCGATGACGGTATAACCCTGTAACCCGTATCCTGCGGTGTGCGGGGATGTAGCCCCCGATGAACCACCGACAAAGATGAGGTGGTTGAAGGGAGAAGCCCGTGCAGGCTACCAAAATATCTCTAGTTACCAAAAGATAATGCACGGGCAACCACCATTCTATAGGTGGTTAGTATGTTACGTGTAGCTCACAGCTCTGTTGAGTTAATAGGTAATACACCAATAGTTAGACTATCAAAAATAGATAAGGACTATCCATTTGAAATATGGGGTAAGTGTGAGTTCTTAAATCCAACAGGTAGCGTCAAGGATAGAATGGCGCTATATATGATTAAGGAAGCTGAGAAGCAAGGAAGACTAAAACCTGGAATGACCATAGTAATACCAACTACTGGAAATACAGGGATATCTTTTGCAGCTTGGGGGGCCTATTTTGGATACAAAGTGTTGATAGTGATGCCTGAAGAAATGAGCTATGAGAGAAAACTTCTAGACTTGCTTTTTGGAGCGGAACTTATACACACGCCTGGCGGAGAAAGCGACGCTATGGGAGCTTTAAACTACGCTAAAGAACTTGAAAGAAAGCATCCTGACAAATATGTGGCATTAGATCAGTGGAGTGATGAAGCTAACGTTAAGGCGCACTATGAGACAACAGGTAAAGAAATTCTTGAACAACTAGGCAAGGATAAAATAAAGGCTTTTGTTGCTGGTGTTGGTTCTGGGGGGACTCTTGCTGGTGTTGCTAAGAGGCTTAAAGAGGCTAATCCAAACATTATTGTTGCAGGTATGGAACCTGCAGAATGCCCTATAGCTGAGGGATGGTTTAAGACAGGTAAATGGGGTAAGTGGGGAAGACATGAAATTGAAGGTATTGGCGACGGATTCGTCCCTGACATAATAGCTAGATACAGAAAATATTTTGACGACTGGGTTGTTGTAAGTAGTGATGAAGCAATAGAAATGGCTAGACTTATAGCTAGAAAGGAAGGATTGCCGCTGGGCATATCATCTGGAGCAAATGTTGCTGCAGCTATTAAGATTGGTGAAAAGTATAAGCTTAAAGAGGGAGATGCTGTAGTAACGATACTTCCAGATTACGCTGCAAGATACTTTAGCACAAGACTGTTTCTGAAAAGAAGATGGACTACTGAAGAACATAGAAGAATGCTTGAACTAGCTAGGGTAGATTGAAAAAATTAGAGTTTAATTAACCCTTTTCTCTTAAGCTCCAAATATACTTTTTCTGGAGTTATTGGTAAGCTCTTTATTCTCACACCTACAGCGTTCGCTATAGCGTTTGCTATTGCTGGTGCAATACCGTTTATCGAGGGTTCTCCTAGACCTTTCGCTCCAAACGGTCCTCTAATATACCCTGCTTCTACAAATACTGGTATTATCTCTTTAGGTATATCTAGGATTGTCGGCATGTAGTATGCATAGAGGTTAGGGTTCCAAACCTTACCTTCCGGACTGTGAACTAATTCCTCCATTAGTGCGTAGCCTAGTCCCTGTATTGCTCCCCCTTCAGCATGCAGTTCCGCGCCTACTCTATTAACCACCCTTCCAATATCGTATGCTGTTACCATTCTCTCAACATATGTTTTACCTGTTTCCATATCTACAGTTACTTCAGCTATTATTGCTCCGAAAGTGTATGTGAAGTAGGGTTCTCCATGACCTGTTTCATCTTCCCATTTAGCCTTAGGCGCTCTATAGTAGCCGTATTCTTGTAGTGAAACTCCTCTCCAGAAACATTCTTCAACGAGGTCCATCCACCTAATCTTCTTCGTAGGATTGCTTCTACAGTAGACTTCGGGGCCTCTTATCTCTATATCGTCAGGATCGCACTTTAGTAAATCAGCTGCTACCTCATTCAGCTTCTTCCTTAACTTGTAAGCTGCAACTAATGTTGCATTACCGCCCATAGCTGTTGACCTTGAAGCAACTGTTGGACCAGCATCAGGTACCGATGCTGTATCGGGCATTTCTACCCTAAAGTATTCAGGTGGTACTCCCAGGACTTCGGCAGCTAACATTATTAGTCCTTGTATTGCTCCTTGACCCATATCTATTAACCCTGTTCTGAACGTTATGCTTCCGTCCCTGTTAATTATTATTGAAACAGCACTGTAGTCAGCTCCTTCAGCTCCAATACTATTACCATGCCATAGTAGGGCTACACCAATACCTTTACGTATAGTTCCAGTTTGCTTAGCATATTCTGCTCTTTTACGATACCAGTCAGCTGCTTTAGCAGCTTTAATAAGCGCTTCTTCTAATCCTACACCGTGGTCTAATAGTTGCCCGTGAACTGTTCTATCGCCGTTTCTAAGTATGTTCTTAAGTCTGAACTCCACAGGGTCCATTCCAAGCTCTTCAGCTAAGAGGTCCATTTGCTGTTCTACAGCAAAATGTATTTGCGGGTTACCGAATCCTCTAAATGCGCCAGCGTAAATTCCATTAGTATAGACAGCTACAGTATCTACTTTAGCATTAGGCACCTTGTATGGTCCTACAGAGTGCACTGTAGCTCTCCATGCAACAAACGGCCCTAGTGAGGCATAGGCTCCTGTGTCTAGGATTATTCTTGCTTCAACAGCTACTAGTTTACCGTCTCTCGTTGCTCCATGCTTATACCACATTATTGCTGGATGTCTCTTGCTATGCCCGATGACGGATTCTTCTCTCTTGTGAACAGCAATTGCAGGTCTTCCCGTTAGAAGAGCTGCTAGCGCTGCTTTAGTCCCTATCTCGTTGGCAACATCTTCTTTTCCTCCAAAACCTCCACCTAAAGGTGGTACGGCAACTCTTATCTTATTGAACGGCATTGCTAAAACTTTGGCTATAGCTCTTCTAGCCTCATAGGGGCATTGGGTTGATGCTATAACCGTTATTCCACCGTCGGGTTCAGGTATAGCTAATGCAGCTTCAGGTTCCATATACGCATGTTCAACGTATGGCGTTTTATATTCGTTCTCAACAATTACTTCTGCTTGCTCGAATCCTTTCTTAACATCTCCTGTTCTTATCCTATACCTTGCTACAACATCCGACTCTCTTTCGTCATGAATGAGGACATGTTTTTTCTCTTCAAGAGTTACAGGGTCAACTATTTCAAGAGGATCTAGAATTACGGGTAATGGCTCATAGTCAACATACACTTTTTCCGCAGCTTCCTCTGCAACGTAGGGGTCTTCGGCAACTATTAAAGCTATTATGTCTCCAATATATCTTACCTTATTGTACGCTAAAAGAGGCTGATCCGGAATAACGTATCCTACATCGTTTACTCCTGGAATATCCTTATGGGTTATGACCCTAAGCACTCCTGGAACTTTTTCTGCTTCAGAAACATCAATTTTCCTTATTCTTGCATGAGCATATTTTGTTCTAACAGAGTAAACATATGCTAGGTTCTTGTATAGGTTAGCGTAGTCTGCTGTAAACCTTGCCTTACCCAATATCTTCTCTATAGCATCCCATCTTTGCATGTGTTTTCCAACATAGGTGAACTTCCTTACCTTCTCGAAAAGCTCTTCAACTATTTTAACATATTCCGCCGTAGGAAGAGCCATAACCTAATCACCCCTTAAATTCGAAATAAACTTGACCTTTACGAATATATTCTGCTGCAAGCTTAGCAGCCTTAATGAACCTTAAGTAGCTACCGCATCTACATAAGTTACCGCTAAGTGCTTCCTTAATTTCCTCTTCTGTTGGGTTAGGATTCTTGTCTAGCAAATGCTTCATAGCCATAATTACTCCTGGGAAGCAAAAACCGCATTGCATAGCAAATGTGTCTAGCAAAGCCTTCTGTATTGCATGAAGCTTACCCGGAGGAGCTAATCCCTCTAATGTAAGTATCTTCTTACCTCTAGCTTGAACAGCGAGAACCATGCATGAAGCTACAAGTTCACCATCCATTATAACAGCGCATGTTCCACATTCTCCTCTACCGCAACCCTCCTTAACGCTTGTAAATCCAAGCTTATACCTTAGAACGTCAATTAGTCTCTCGTAAGGCTTAACCTTGACTGTGTAATCTTTACCATTAACGTTTAATGTTATTTCTATATCAGGATATTCTTCCATAACTAAGCGCCCCCTTCAATACGTGATTTGGCTTTCAAAAGAACTCTCTTCATTAAAACTTTAGAAAGATCCATTCTATATTCTCCTGAAGCTCTGAAATCGCTTTTCCTAACCATTTCCGTTGGAAGAACCTCATTGTACGCTTGCCTTATAACCTCTAAGCTGAACTCCTTACCTTTAAGAAACTCTTCTGTTTTCCTAGCTCTACCTGGAATACGCTTATTCACCCTATCAAATGCTATTCTTACATCAGTAATTTTCCCATCTTTTAGCTGTAAACATGTAGCCACGGTTACATAGCCCGTTATTATGATTTCTCTCCTATCTAACTTCATAAAGGCTGTTGAGTAGTTTTCAGGAAGCTCTGGGAATATTATTTCACGTATTAGCTCGTTAGGGTCTTTTGCTAATGTTCTTTTCTCGACAACTAGCTCCTCCAATGGAACAGTTCTTTCTCCTTCAACGCTTACAAGCTTAACTTTAGCATTCAATGTTAGCAGTAATGTCAGGTAGTCTGATGCTGAAACAGCAACACCAATATTACCTCCTATAGTTGCTAAGGACCTTAGGATAGGTGATGCAAACCTCTTATAAACATCTAAGAACCCCAAGTACTTAGGATCCTTATGTAGAAACGTTTTTGCTAAGTCATTAGGTGTTGTTAAAGCTCCTATAACAATATTACCATTAACCTTCTTAACATAGGCCAATTCGCTTTTAAGCCCTGAAAGATCAACTAAAACTTTTGGCCTTATTTTACCCTCCCTTATTTGAATTAATAGATCTGTTCCACCAGCTAAGGGTATAGCATCTGGTGCATGTCTATCAAGATACTCCAATGCATCATTCAAGTTTTTTGGAATATACACATTAAACCTTGGTATAGTACATCAACCTCCAAGAAGACAATTAGTTTTTTACCGTTAATTTAAGATGTATCTTTAAATTTAAGAATTTCTATGAAGGATAAAGTAAAACCGTAGGGAATGCGGGTAAGGAGATGTTTAAATGAGCATTTTCCTTATCAAAGAGGGTTTCCTCTAATACAATATATATTGGCTATTTAAACGTGGAATTGATAGCGACTTACCTCTTACGTAAACCTATGGGTTTGTAAGAGAAAAATACTATAAGTTTTTAAAGTACTATGTGTAGATGAGGTGTTTTAGAATGGTTGACTTAACAGTTGAGATTGCTGGCTTAAAATTTAGAAATCCCGTGCTTCCAGCAGCAGGACCTCCCGTTAGAGATGGAGAGAGAATTAAGCGATGTGTAGAAGGCGGTGCAGGAGGTATTGTTACAAAAACAATCTCGGTTAAAGCAGCGGATCCCTTAATACCTAGACCTCACATGGCAGAGGTTAAGGGTGGCTTTTTAAATACTGAGCTTTGGAGTGAGCTTCCACCAGAAGCTTGGGCTGAAAAGGAACTTAAAGTAGCAAGGGAGGCGACCAAGGCTGCTGGGATACCTTTAATTGTTAGTTTAGGCTATAGAGCTGACGAAATAGCTAAGCTAATAGAGATGTTTGATGAATATGCTGATGCCTACGAGCTTTCAGTACATTACATAGGTAAAGACCCCACCCCTATGATGGAAGCTGTTAGAGCTGCTAAGAAGTCAGGTAAACCCGTTTTTCTTAAGTTAAGTCCTCATCCAGGAATAGATCATGTCGAATGGGCTAAGAAAGCAGTTGAAGCTGGAGCCGACGGTATATCCGCTATAAACTCTTTTGGACCAGTACTAGCTCTAGACTTGAGCACACCATTACCAGACTATTTACTTAAAGGACTTCCAGTTATGGGTGGACCTGACGGTACAGGTTGGCTTTCAGGAACAGCGTTAAAGTATTTGGCTTTGAAAATAGTTTTCGACCTTTATAAGGCTATGCCTAATGTTCCAATACTTGGTGTTGGGGGTATTTCGACAGGACGGGACGCTATGGAAATGATTATGGTCGGAGCTAACGCTGTCCAAGTATGTACTGCAGCAATACTTTATGGCCCAAGCATATTCGGGAAAATAGTGAAGCAATTAAAAATCCTTATGGAGAAAATGGGATTTGACAGTATTGAGGAACTTAGAGGATATACTCATAGAATATGGAAAAAGAGGTATATTAGATACGTATCTACACCGCCGAAATATTATCCTGAAAAATGCACCGGATGTAAGCTATGTGAAATAAGCTGCCCATACGATGCAATAGTTGTTGTTAAGGGTAAAGCAGTGCTCTACGAAGACAAATGTTTCGGATGCGGTGTCTGTGTCACTAGATGTAGATTTGGTGCTTTAGAAATAGAATGGTAGGCAGTAAGTTGTTTCCGAAACAACTGATTACATTAGCAATTAGTATATAGAAGGATAGAGGGAATGACAGAATGAGATCTGAAAGAAAACAAGGAAGGAAACATTCATTAGGGTAAGTATTGAACTTGTAGAAAAAGGCAAGCTAAGTAAAGAGCTGAGAAAGAATGGAAAGAATCCTATGATCTAGGGTGTAAAGGTAATGGGTATAAGGAAATATGGCCTTCTAACTGAGGAACAATATGAAGTTCTTAAACTTAGAATTCAAGGATTTACTCAGAAGAAAATAGCTGAAATGCTTAAAACAACAAGAGAGAATGTAGCTGTAATTGAGAAGAGAGCTAGAAGGAATATTAGGATTGCTGAAGAAACCTTAAAAGTATATAAGGAGCTTTTGGCAGTAGCCAAGGTTGAAATTAAGAGGGGAACGCACTTAGTTGATGTACCGAGAATAGTTATTAATGCAGCAGATAAAGTTGGTGTAAAATTGAGAGCAAACTTTACGAGAATATATGATGAAATAAGGTTTAAAGCTAGGGGATGTGTTAAGGGAACGTTCGTTGTAAAACCGATAACAATTTTAATATATAGGGATGGAGATATTGAAGTTTTAAAATGCTATTAAATTTCTTCTGAAACACACCACCTCTTAAGTCCCATTACCTTAGCTGCTCCGGCACATGTAACACCATAGAGTATAAGCTTCTTCTTGAAAGGCAGAAGCTCATGTAAAGTATTGTTAACTATGCTACTACCAGTAGCTAAAACTATATCTGCCCACTTAGAAACCTCAATATTGTTTAAATAGCTTTCAACTAATACTCCAAACTTTATCTTCCCAATATTTTTCTCACACATATCAGTAACTCTAACTTCAAACACTTCGGAAAGCGTTTTAACGAAAGCTGGTTGATAGCCGATAATAGCAATTTTAGGTCTCCCATAGTTCTCTTTAACATATTTTAAGAGCTTTTCAGCGCAAACCCATGGGCCATTATCTCTGCAGTGTTTAGTATTTTTGACTAGCCCTAAATACCTCATTACAGCATTTAATGAAGCTATAAATAATGCTCTCTCCTTATTTGTGTTAAGCTTTAGTTCAACTACTTCCCTGAGCTTACCACGAAACTCTGAGGGTTCATCTGTAAAAGCTTGGCCAACAGCATTTCTAAACCTAGCTTCAATAAGAACCTCTTCCCCTCTAACGAGCGCAAACTCCTTATCAGAAAGCTTACCTATAGCCTCCTCCTTACTTAGCGGCCTTACTTCAATAATAACTTTTTCTTCTTCAAAACCATGTTCTTCAATAATCCTGCTGAATCGTTCACGTAGTAAACTAAACATTATGCAAAGAACACCCTTAAAGAAACCATGTACCCTACTTAGCTCCAACCTCCTTAACTATACGGTTCACTATTTCATCTAAGCTCATAACCTCTTTAACTTTGTCAAATTTCACCAAGTAAACTTTTCCCCCATACGTTACTCTAAACACATCATATGCTTTTCCCGAACCTTTAGATGGATTGTAGCGGTAAATATCTAGGAGCTCTATTTCGTGTTTTTTAAGCTCTATCCTAATTTTCTCAACAAGTTTAACCATAGAACCTTACCTCTAAGATTCTATTGTCTCTATAGTTTCTCATATTTACATGTTTTAAATGTGTTTTAAAGTAATCTCCTTAAACCTAATACATAGCAAATTTAACCCACTCAAACACTATGTTATACTAAGGATGGTAGTTATGAAGGAGATTTACTTAGAATGGTATAAACAGTTATCTAAAGAAATAGAGATTATTAGCAAGGTGAAATGGAAGAAGCTAGGGAAAACGCCAAGAACAGTTGTTATTTCAGGTATGGGAGGCTCAGGTATTGTTGGAGACTACGTCCAAGCACTAGCTAATAAGCGGTCCGACATACCTATTTTCGTGATCAAAGACTTCAAACTCCCCATATGGATTAGTAATAAGGATCTAGTGATTACTATAAGCTACTCAGGTAATACAAGAGAAACTATAGAGTGCTACAGAGAAGCATTAAAGACTGGAGCGCAAGTAGTCGTTATTTCATCTAATGGTCTTCTTGAAAAGTTTTCCAGAGAAGACAATGTACCTTTCATACCTGTGGTTAAAGGTTTAGTACCTAGAGCTTCACTACCTTCAATGCTTGTTGCATGCCTCTTCGTCCTAGAGAAATTCGGTATTCCATTAACCGATAAAGGTGAGTTAGAAGAAGCAATAGATATTTTAAGGGATGGAGTATGCGAAGAAGAAGTAGGCGAAGTAGCGAGTAAGATACTAAACAAATTACCTGTTATAGTTGCTCTAACAGACTACGCTCCATTAGCTTGGAGATTTAAGAACGAACTAAATGAGAACTCCAAAATACCTGCTAAAGTAGAAATATTACCAGAATGGGCACATAATGATATTGTTGGTTGGGAGAAACCCTACAACATTGAGAACTATGTAGCTTTAATATTGAAACCTAAGATACGCGCTAGCGAATTAGATCTCAAAATATTAGATTTCGCGGGGAATTACTTCGAAGAAGCAGGTATCGAAACCGTAGAGATTCTGTTGTTTGGAAAATCCTTGCTTACACAACTGCTTTATGGAAGCCTATACGCGGGACTGCTATCAGTAATATTAGCTCGAGAAAGAAACATAGATCCGCTAACTACAACAAGTATCACTAAGTATAAAGAGTATATTTCAAAACTCATTAGTGTTTAAAATACTTTTCAACATATTCTTCTGGAGTTAAGACTTCGGCAAGTATTTTTCCCTTAAAGTGTTTTACATTATATGTTATAAACGTTTTCACATTATTTTCTTCAATAAGCCATGAAACTATAGCGTCGCCAACACTTAAGTCTCTACTAATATACTTCATTACTATTGAAACGAACTCTTCCTGACTTTTGGGAAACCGTTTCCAGTAAAGTACTTTAAAATCTCTCCTTTTGTGAAGTAGTTTAAATAGTTCCAAAGACTTAGGATGGCCTTGAGCAATAGCCATTAAACCACATAGTTCGAGTACATTATATATGGTAGTACATTTCGCTATTCTTGACTCAATAATTTTCTTTGCTATGTTAAATCTGGGATCCCATTGATATATGAAGTATATGGCTAACACATCCGTATCCAAGGACATCATATTGTTCTACCTCTAAGCCTATCCATAGTATGGGTAATGTCTTCTAAGCTTACGCTTTTTAGCCTCTTCTTAGCTTCATTTAAATCTATGATTATCTTCGCTTTCTCAGTAAGTGTTCTTTCTAATTTACCTTCTAAATACTCTCTAACAAAATACATTAGCTCATTGCTTGAGAAGCGTACTTCCTCAAGTCTTCTTCTAGCTGCATCTTCAAAGAAACTTGTTCTGGACGAGTAATAGCCTTTTCTTATTAGATTATCTATCTCTTCGACTAGTTTTCTGGGCAAACGAATCTGAACAAGTATTGTTTTTCCTGTTTTCGACGGCACTACTTACACCGTTTTGATAGTATAAATACTAGTATTTAAAATATATTACAGTGTATTGTATATTACTGCGTAGCTGTTTTTCTTATTTCTTTCACAATTCTCATAAACTTTTTGACTCTCTCCACATCTACAGGGTTTTGGGTTATTCCATTAACTTTGAAGTATGTTCCTACTATTGCCCCATCAGCATATTTAAGAAATGTTTTAACATTATCTATGTTTACGCCGCTTCCTAAAAGTACTGGTCTTTCAGGAGCAACTTTCTTCACTTCAATAACATCTTCTACTTTGGGCGGAACACCGGTCATAGTACCTGTCACTATGAGCGCGTCGGCCATGTAGAAGTCGCACCAGATGGCATGGGTTCTTAAATTTATTCCTGGAAACATTACTGCATGTTTCTTACAAACATCAGCAAAGATTCTAATATCTTCAGCATAAAGCATTTTCCTTGCTCTCAAGAGTTCAGCAGCACAACCATGATCAAGTTCTCCAGTATCCCAAACTAACGCTCCCGTTAGAAGACATACCCTTATGAACTTAGCTCCGGCAGCCTTAGCTATAGCCAACGTAACCCTACCACCATTATGAACAACATTAACACCTACAGGCACATTAGACATTTTCACAACTTCCCTAGCAGCTACAGCTTGAACAGCAATCTCCTCCGGAGGGACATTCTTACCTACATAGTACGGCAAGTCCCACATGTTTTCAACAATGAGACCATCAACACCACCCTCAATAAGCGCTGAAGCTTCCTTCAAAGCGAAATCAACAATGTAGTCGATTGACTCACCCTCATACGCTGGAGCCCCCGGAAGAGGAGGCAAATGAACCATACCTATTATAGGCTTACTAACACCAAAAAGTTCCTCTAACGAACTTAATCTCTTACTATAAAATCTATTAGCCCAATCAACTTTAAACTTAGACATGTAATTCACCCATAAGTAACTAAAGAAGCATGAGGAATATAAATATCGAACAATAAACAGCTACATAATATTAAAAACAATATAACAAAATATTGATTTCCCGATATAGATCAATAATTTTGCAGCAGAATACGTGATACTATTACTAGTGTTTGTACCCTGCGATATCGTATTCATGAGAGAGTATAACTCTATATACTAGTTATACCTAATGTAGTGTGGTGAGCAATTTGGGAAATATTATTGTTGTTAAGAACGTTGATAAGAGCTTATATAGGAGACTGAAAAGTGTTGCTTCTCTTAAAGGGTATACTATTGGTGAAGCATTAAATGAAGCTATTAAACTATGGTTAATGGTAAATGAAGTTATTAGTAGAGATTACTTAGACTACATTACATGCAGAGAGAAAAGCGAAAGAACACTTAGAGAAATTCAGGAAAGATATGATAGAGAGCATAGAGGAAAATATGTAATTATTTGTGATGGTGTTTTCAAAGGACTATTTAGTAGCGAAAAAGAAGCCTTAAAGAGAGCTAGCGAATCTAAAGCTAAGGAGTGCATTATAGCTAAGCTAGGTGAGCCTATTAGAGAAGAGAAAATAGAGTTTGGCATGGGTGTTCTCTAGGTTGAAATATAAATATGACGAGAACGTTAAACCACCAATGCCGAAAATAGTAGCTAAAATATGGACTCCCAAGATGGGGGATTTTGAATTAGAGTTAATGGTGGATACAGGTTTTAGCGGTGGAATACTTATACCCTATCACTTATACGATGAATTAAAATTAACTTTACTTGAAGTACCGGACAAGTATTTTGGAGTTCTACCTGTAGGAATACCTATAATATTACATACTGCCTTAACCGAAGTAAGTATAGGAGAACTTAAGTTTAAAGTACATGTTCATTCACATCCATTAATAAGTAAGAGGCTGGCTGGAAGGAAACTATTAAACCAGTTGAAAATATTACTTAACGGGCCGAAAAGAGAGTTAGAAGTTTTATAGAGTTTCAGCTAGTCTCTCGTAACCGCTTACTTTTAAGAACTCCTTTAATTCGTAAAGTCTAGGTAAATGCCTTGCACCATATCCTTGGCACTTCCATGCTGCTAAAGCATTAGCGAGGATTAAAGCTTCCCTGAGGGATAAATGTTTGAGAACACCTGCAATAAATCCTGCATCAAAAGCATCTCCTGCACCAGTCGTATCAACAACTTTTACATTGAATGCTTTTACCTTTACTTTGAAGTTCGATGTTAGCGCTTCAGCTCCTTCCTTACCCATTTTAACAACTATAATTTCAGAGTATTTCTTCAGAAAATTTTTAACATTATCTTCACGGTTCTCGAATAATATATTGTATTCTCTAAGATTTAAGAACGTACAGAAAACTTTTCCAATAATTTTCGAAAGTCTTGAAACACCATAGCTAGCAAGAGGTTCACAAACATCAATAAATATTTTAACATTACATTCTCTAGCAAAACTAATTACTTTAAGTGCACTACTTCTCTGAGGTTCTTCAAGAAACGCGTATCCCGAAATAAAAACAGCTTTCGAAAAACCAGCATAAGCTTCATTAACATCTTCAGGGTTTAGAAACTTATTTGCCCCCCTAAAACCCATTATTGTTCTTTCACCACCTCTTGTAACTGCAATAGACATTATGCCTGAGAACTCACTTTTCCAAACAATGTTAGACACATCAATATTTTCCCTAATAAGCTCTTCATACAGGAATTTACCTATAATATCCCTGCCTAAGGCGCCAATAAAACCTACTTTAAACCCTAACCTAGCTAAAGCAGTAGCAACATTTGCTGCAGCTCCGCCTGGAGAAATAACCATTTTAGAAGCCGTAGACTCTCCACCTAAGCTGGGAAGAGAATCTATGTAGTAGAGTATGTCGAGGTTTATATCGCCTAAGCATAGCACGTCAAACTTTTTCAAAACAGCATACCCTATTATAGTATCTGCATGTTTAATATTCAAAAAATTCTTTTCCTACAAAACATATGGTAAAGTAAGGTGAAGTCATGAGCCTAGTCGAGCTTATAGATCGTAAAGTTGAAGAGAACAAGCAATTCTGTATTGATGTTCTAAAAAAGCTAATTTCAATACCTACAGTTAATCCTCCAGGAGAAAAATACGAGGAAATGTGCAATTACTTAGCTGAAGTACTAGAAAACTTAGGCTTAAAAGTCAAAGTAGTAAAGGTTCCTAAGGATATTGTAGGAAGGTACTATCCGCAATACGTTGACCATCCTAGATTCATAGTGCTTGGAGAATTTGGCAAAGGAAAACCAGTAATTCACTTCAACGGGCACTACGATGTAGTTCCTGCTGGAAGCGGATGGTCTAAAAACCCGTTCAAACCCGTTATTGAAGAAGGTAAGCTTTACGGTCGTGGAGCATCAGATATGAAGGGAGGTATAGCATCGATAATTCTAACAGCGAAAGCACTTACAGAATCTAAAGTAGATCTTAAAGGTAAAGTTGAGTTGTCTTTCACACCTGATGAGGAAATAGGTGGTTTAACAGGTGTAGGGTACATAGTAGACCAAGGTATTGTAAGACCAGATTACGCCATAATAGCAGAACCCAGTGGTCTAAATAATATTTGGATCGGCAATAAAGGTGCTGTATGGATTACGGTAGAGGTTTTCGGAAAACAAGCACATGGAAGTACTCCATGGCTTGGAGTTAATGCTTTCGAGAAAACAGTTGAATTAGCCTATAGGATAATTAGGGAGCTTAAGCCAAAAATAGAAGCTAAGAAAAGCAAATACGACTACGGAGACCCTAGAGGAGCAAAAGCAACAATAAATATTGGAGGAGAAGTTAAGGGAGGAGCTAAAGTGAATATTGTTCCAGGATACTTCTCATTCAGCATAGATAGAAGAACAATACCCGAAGAATCAGCTGATGAAGCAGCAAAAGAAATAGTGGAATTCATAAACAACGTTGCAAAAGAAATCCCGGAACTTAAAGTAAATGTCAAGGTAATGTCGAAGTTCAACGCAACAGTATCTGAACCAACAACAAAACTTGTAGAGACCGCTGTTAAATCGGCAAAAGAAGTTCTAGGCTATGAACCTGCAACAACAGTTTGCATAGGAGGACTTGATACAAGATATTTCCAGGAAAAAGGAGTACAAGCAATAACCTACGGGCCTGGAGTCTCGTCCACAGCCCACATGGCAGACGAATACATTAAAATAAATGACATGGCGAAGATAGCTAAGATATACGCTAGGATAATAACTAAACTATTAAGCTAGTGTTTCCATGATTTAGATCTCCATTTAAGGATAGTTTTTCTTCTTCAACTTTATCCATTAATCCATACTGGGAGGAGCTCAAAATATAAGGATATATATCTCCACTACGTTATTCTCTGGAAAGTAAATCATTTATGGGTGGGTATGGTGGAAGAAAAAACCATATTAGTAACTAACGATGACGGAGTCTACAGTCCTGGTCTTAGACTACTCTATGATGCTGTTAAGGATTTAGGCAGGGTTTTTGTTGTCGCTCCTGAAGTTCCTAAGAGCGCTAGCGGCTTAGGACTGACCTTGCATAAGCCTCTTAGAATAACTAAGCTAATATTAGATGATATGGTTGTTTATGCTGTTAACGGTACTCCAAGCGACATAATCCATCTAGCTTTACACGTTATAGCTAGGAAAGTTGACCTGGTAGTCTCGGGTATAAACATAGGCGACAATACTAGTGTCCAGGTAATTCTCTCATCGGGTACCGTTGGCGCAGCAGCCCAAGCAGCTTTAGAGGGTATTCCTGGAATAGCGTTTTCTGTAGCTGTTGGATCAGCTGAAGAACTTGAAGTAAATTTTGAACTACAAGAACTAATTAAGCGCACCGTTAGAGTGTTTGTTAAGGAAATTATTGAGCATGGCTTTCCCGGAGGCGTTGACGTAATTAACGTTAATTTCCCTGCTGAAGTAAGGAAAGATATTGAAATTAAAGTTGCTAAGGCAGCTAAGCTAAGGTTTACTGAATATGTTGAGAAAAGAGTTGACCCTAGAGGTAAGGAGTACTTTTGGCTTTACGGGTACCCTAAAGAACCTGAACCGGGAACAGATGTTTACGTTGTTCTCGTTGAGAAAAACATTGCAGTAACTCCCCTAAGGTTAGACTTAAATGTTCCCACTATTAGTGAAGATCTTAAAGGATTCTTTGAAAAAATTTCAAATAATTTAAGGCTTCTACTTTAGCATCTTACTATAGTATTTTCTAATAGCGTACTCTAATACAGGATCAGGTATCAAGTACTTTCCATTAGCCTTCACAATAAACCCTGCATCTATAAGGTTTCTTATGAGGTTTAACATTATTGAAGAACTTATTTCCCTTGATTCTTCTATTTCAAGTCTTTTCTTAATTTCACTCCATGAATTATATCCGAGAGCAATACTATGAAGGATGTTAACGTAGCGTTTTCTAGCTTGTTCTCTTAGCTTGAGAAAATTATTTACTTCCTCTAAGACTAACTTACTTCCCTCTTCTAATGTCAAATCTATTATTTCCCTAGTTAAACCATGTTCAGAAGATAGAATTCCAAAATATGTTAACCAGCCAATAACTCCATTTAGCCTATTTACTGCTTCCCCTATTACGTCCATTTGGGGTTTTATACCGAGTTGCTCGAACCCCTTAGTGAGAAATTCAATAGATTTTTCCCTGCTCAAGTTTTTAAGATGGACTTCATATCTTACCCTACCATAGAGTGGAGAACTGGGATCATGTATTCTCAAGAATCTGTACATTAGACCTATTTTTGACCCTGATAAAACTATTGATATGTTTCTTAAATTATCGTAAGCGTAGGCTATTATGGGTAATAAGTTTATTCCTTTCAGCCTTATAAGTTCCTGTGCTTCGTCAAGAGCGAGCACAAATACTGTACTATGTTCTTTTGCCCAATCGTTAATATTAGCTAAGATGTCGCTTAAGAGCATTTTATTCTCTCTAATAT
>Ga0190314_1000141_pt1 | contig 29026 bp, 22 predicted proteins | sample 4870071112_MG_FD_165055 | JGI IMG/M metagenome (GOLD analysis project Ga0190314, IMG submission 165055) | Hydrothermal vent sediment bacterial communities from Southern Trench, Guaymas Basin, Mexico - 4870-07-11-12_MG | ecosystem: Environmental > Aquatic > Marine > Hydrothermal vents > Sediment ...
GATATCTTATTCGATATGTGCAGTGTGAAGCATGGGCTATAGAACATGCCAAAGTATATTGTTATTTGCCCATATCGTCTCCTGTCCCAACCGCAGCAAGCTGCGGGGTATATTAATTAAATTAAAAGAAGATTACTATTTTGAAAATAATTTTAAGACGGTTATTGACACATCTCTTGAAATAGGAGATGTCACCACCATAGATAAAGTATTTTCGAGAGATTTGGAGATTTCACCTCCAGAGGACTGGGGAGATTTTGGAAAGGAAGATAGACTAGAAATTTCATTAAAGTTATATTTTCTTTATCTATTCAATAATGATGAAAAGAGAATAAAATTTATAGAGTATATTTTAGAGAATCTAAGAATGTATTTGGAGGCAGGAAATGACTTATTCGATTTGTACATTAAGAAACAAAGTTCAAATGATGAAAAATTGAAAAACCAGATAGAATCTATCAACAATGAATTTTATTATGCTAACTATCACCAGTGGTCTATTTGGCGCGGTAGATTGGTAAATGTATTTTATTCTCTGAATTCATTTCTTTCCAAAGAGGTGGAGTTAGGGATATCATACAAAGATGATTCTCAACTAACTGTTCTATTAAATGAACTGTTAGCCTCTCTTGAACAATTTGGCTCAATAGAGAGGAAGGGACGGAAAGAATATGCAAATTCGGACATTATAAAGATTGATGGTGGCGAGATGGAGTTAGACAAAAAAAAAAGGATTTGGAAAAAACACTAAAAGATATAATAAACACTCTAGAGAACATTTCAAAGTTAGAGTAATGTTTCACTACATCCTCAAACCACCCTCCCATAAATCACGCACAAATACCACCCAACGCGAACAGGCTCACTAGCATTATATCTTTCCGAAATCCTCAGATAGTATGAAACCTATGTATATCAAGCGTCAGTAAACCATTTGAATTAGCGCTCCTATCGAAAGCCCGCAAAGGAATACCGCAGGACATCGGGTCGGGAGGACAGAGATATAAGAATGTAATAAAAATGATGAATAGGTGCGGCCGAGGTGTGATTTCCCTCGCCCAACCAAACCATTTATTTTTTAAAAACGGTCGAACCCTTTAAATACTTCCATTCCGTTCTATAATCATGACAAAGTACCGCTATACGGTCGTCGTGGAGCGAGATGAAGATGGAATGTATGTCGCTTCATGTCCTGCGATTCAGGGATGCTATACGCAGGGTGAGACCTATGAAGAAGCCATGGAGAACATAAAAGAGGTCATAAAGCTCCACATCGAGGCCAGAAAAGAGGTAGGGGACCCGATAGCCTCATGAACTTCATATTTTTCTTTCAAGGTTTTCCATCACCGTTCTTATCATCTCCCTCCAGTTTGGCCTGAGGCTTCCGGGTATGAAGTGGTTTGTGGAATCTCCGATGTATCGGGAGCGCTCCAGAGCTCCTTCCAGCCTTTCCGTGAGAGATTCAAAGAAATCTCCCTCTATTCTGTAAAACTCAGTTCCGAAGGAGAGCGCTTCCATGAGTCTTTCTCTGTCGAAATCCATGTTGAGCATGTGGAAGGAATCGTATATGTCCTTGCCCTCTGTTCTGTTGTGGAGCGCCATGAGCTTCTTTGCCAGCAGGTCTTCAAAGCTGTATGTGTTGAACACCGAAGGGTATGCATCCATGAAAGGCGACTTTATCAGTTCCAGAGAGTAAGAGAGGTATTTTCCGGCGCTCAGATAGAACTCCACCTTCACCCTGTCCCTGTGCCCGAGCTCATTCTGATAGTAGCAGTCGAACCTCAGGGTCCTGTGGAGTATCCTCGGGCCACGGACATCGAAGCCCTCTATTTCCGCCATGCCTTTTTTGATCGATTCAATCCTTTCATGCAGGGTGCCGGATATGAGAAAATCGAGGTCTATGTCCTCGGAAAACCTGCTGACCCCGGTTCTGGCCAGATACACTCTGTTTATAGCAGTACCGCCCTTGAGCACCACCTGTTCAGGAAAGATCCCGCTGAGCTGTGAGAGAATGTATGATAACTTCTCATCCTTGGATATATAATTAAGCCCCAGTCCTGTTTTAGCGGCAAGATATCTCATTATCTCAATGTCCATCCGACCACCCCAGCATTCGCTCCTTTCCGAGATTGTCAATAAGCATCCATCTTCCGTCGAACTTCCCTCTGGAAGGTGCAGACGGCAGCAGCCTTGTCCTGTTTTTCACCCTCTTTCTCAGCGTTTCTATCACCTGCTCCGGAATGTCCAGATAGCCAGCATCATAAAGGGTCTCCAGAACATAGCCAGTCCTCTGACATAGAGATGGGGATGCGAACCTTTCGAAATAGGACAGAAAGACATCCCAGTCCATTTTGCCGGCTTCGTACAGTGCTCTGCAAACTCCCTCATATCCTCCGCAGTATTGCGGCCTGTAGAAGCAGTCGAAGAATGTTTTTTCCAGAGTGGATGTGTAAACTCCGCCGTGGATGCGCATTCCGGTGGCCCTTTTTCCCATTGAAACCGCCTTTATCAGATATTCCCCTATCTCCGTGCGTCCGGACCTATTCTCTGTAGCAACGAATATGGTAAAAGACTCGTATTCCATGAGCCCATATAGCCGGAGAGCCGATGAGAATGCTATATATCCCTCATAAATGCGAAGTGCTATGCGATACGGGTTCTCGAGAATCAGCCCGGAATCAGGCGGTTTTACCAGATACAGGCCTCTTTTTATCCTGTACAGATACCCCTTTCTCTCCAGAGAGGACAGGGTCTTTCTCAGCATAGAACCGCTCATCTCGGGAACCATCTCTTTCATATCCTCTGAACTGAGGATTTCAGCGCTCTTTATCGCATTATAGACGGACTGCTCGCTCTTTGTCATGTAGTAATTTTTCTGCATATAGTTACCACAGTGGTAACTTACTTAATAAATTTTTCTACAAACGAAGGCCTGAAATCATACTTTCAACTTCCGCAACTTTTATAGATAGAATTCACATCTTTTTGAATTCAAAGCCTCAAACCACCCCTATAACCCACGCATACAATCCACCCAGCACGAAGAGGCTCAGCAATGGCATCGCGAGTTTTCGATACACTTTGCTCATATCAGCCCCGAAGTACTCGGTTGAGAACACAAGGCATAGGTGCATGGGGGAGAAGAGCACACCTACGAACCCAGAAAGGTATGCGAGCGCGAGCATCGAAGGGCTGACCACTCCGCCGGGCATCAGCATCGGAAGTAGTATCGGAAATGTTATTCCTACGAATGCGACGGTCAATCCGGACATTACGCCAACCACCAGGGGGAGGACCATTACCGCGATTATCGGAGGTATTCCGTGGAGTTTCATAGATATCGGGAGGGCAGAGACGCCATCGGTATACTCCAGAGCGCCCTTGAATACCATTATCGCAAGTATTATGAAGAAAATATCCGCTCTCACGGAGTCCTCCAGCGCCGTAATCGTTCCTTTTATACCGAATCCCTTTTCTCCGCCGAAGAAGCTCTTTTTCAGGTCCGTTTCTTTCGGCTCCCGGGAGACATATTTTCCATATGAGTATACGGCTATTATCGCCAGATCCGTGATTATCAGCCCGTACATGAGCCCCAGCCCAACACCCATGGAGAGCGCTATGACCAACCATATTGGCCACAGGACCACCAGAAATTCAAGGATTCCGGAGACATCCTTTTTTCCGCTCCCTTTCTTCAATCCACGCAGCCCGAACCAGTAACCGACCCCGATGGATATCAGGGTCAGGGGGAACATGATGCTGACAACCGAACTCACGGCCAGTGAGAGTATGGCGGCAGTATAGATCACTCCCTGATAGAACGGCCATGAATACTCCCAGACATGCCGGAACCAGTAGTTCACGAAGGTCCTTTCTTCCGGCGATGTCTCCAGTTCGTCGGCCGCTTTCTTCACCATCTGGGCTGAAATGAGAGCTCCCGCAGGCATGGGAAGAAGCCCGATTATCGCAGGAATCACTCCATAGGAGAGCCTTGCATCCGAGAACGCCTTTTTCAGGGAATCGGATATCAATTCGAGCGTACCCGCAACTTTCATCAGCCTGCTCATGAAGATTACCATGAAGATGAGCGCCATGAGCCTGAGGGAATCACGGGAGCCCATAGATGCAAAGATGAGCATCACCGCTTCCAATCCGAAACCGTAGGAGGCATAAAGTATAACCGCACCCAGAGTTATCGCTATCGCCAGATAGACCTTCAGTCTTATGGATATCAGAATTATCGTGAAGGACAGCAACAGTACTGCGGTTCCAATATCCGGTTGCACACCTGTGCAAAAGACCCATCTATTAAACCTTTATACCCGAAGCAACCAAGATGCTCATGTCCATTAATGGAAATATGTATATAGGCACCACATTTGCGGGTCTGAGGAAATATCATGAATCCATCCACAGTTCTGCAATCCGGAGTCGATGCCGTGGCTTTCCTTGTTCTGATAGTACTTGTTATGGGCATAGCTTCTCTTCTCATAAGCAGAAGAACGGGCATATCTTACATTCCGCTCCTTATAATTTCCGGAATACTGGTCGGCCCGGTCCTAGGAATCGTTAACCATGTACTTGCAAGAGATCTTTTCTCCTATGTGCGTGTCTTCGGCCTTTTTATGATTCTATTTGCGGAGGGGCATCACTTGTGGCGTTCCCTTCTTCAGAAGAACCTGAAACCCATAGCTCTGCTTGACACGGCCGGGATATTGATAACCGCCATTCTTTCCGGTTGGTTTTTTTCAATAGTATTTTCCGTACCATGGAATGTCGGCTTTCTTTTCGGCGCCATAATTTCAGCAACAGACCCTGCAACACTAATACCTCTATTCAGACAACACAAGATTCCGAAAGATATCGAAACCGTGGTGGTTACGGAATCCATATTCAATGACCCACTGGCCATAGTTCTTACTTCTCTTGCACTTGTGTTCGTATTTCCCGAAGCTCCCAGCGCGCAGATTGTTGAGGCGATAGCAGAGTATATTTCCCTCTATCCCGCAGCAATAACATATTTTTTATATCAACTGGCTGTTTCTCTTATGCTCGGTGGAACAATAGCATATTTCGGGTATCTCGGTATAAAGAAGCTCAAACTCAGATTATCTCCATATGTGGAAATGCTTTCCCTTACCCTGGCTTTTGCAGGATTTCTTGCAGGAGAAATCGCACTCGCATCCGGTTTTCTCGTGGCGACGGTCATAGGCATACTTCTGGGGAATCACGATGACTTTTTTGGAGATACGACCGCATCCACTACCAATGCAGTTGAAAGGGATAAGAGATTCAACGACCTCCTATCCACATTCGCTACGGTTTTTGTCTTTGTTCTCTTGGGTGCAAGTCTGGACATATCTCATGCATCCTACCATGCAATAATATATGGATCTCTGGTGGCTCTTTTTGTGATTTTCGTGGCGCGCCCGGTTTCAACACTCATACTTCTTCCGAATCTGGGATGGAAAAAGACCCTTTTCATCGCACTCGAGGGGCCCAGAGGGGTTGTTCCCGCAAGTATGGCTAGCCTACCACTTGCTCTCGGATTTATGTATGGAGATCCCACCATGACATACTGGGGGGAGTTGATACTTTCTTCAATCCTTATAACCGTACTTCTTTCTGTGATTTTGGAAACATCTTGGTTAGTCTACTTGAAACGCAAGCTTCTGGAATGAAGAACCAACCGTAGCAAGATGCGGGGCTAGTAATCGAATGAAAAGATGTTATGGAATCGAAGCTTCCGGAGAACTCTTGAAAAGAGTTTGCAAAGTATTTTGGGATACTACAGCGAAAAAAGCCCCACCATCAAATCTTATATACTAGGTCTGGTATCGCCGCCCTGTACACTTTTCATCCTGCCCCAGTAGTGTCTCGAACTCCCTGCGGAGTTCTGCTCGTGCTGACATAATGGCACTCGTACGGACTCCTTGCAGAGTCCTAGTCGCGAAGATGTAACTTCGCTCCAGCGGCCTCCGCGGTCTAAAAACCATTCAGCACGCCCCGGTAGTGTAGCGGCCTATCATGCGGGCCTGTCGAGCCCGCGACTCGGGTTCAAATCCCGACCGGGGCGCATCTCTTTCTTTCATATATTTCGCCCCGCTTTCCGGCTTTTAAAATAATTTCGCTCGCATGGACATACGAGCAACGGTGGTTATGGCAGGACTTTTAAGGGAAGTCTCTGAGCGTGCCCCTCTTGACCGAGAGCGCTCACCATCCGATCTTTCAAAGGGAAGAAATTGAGAAAGACAAGCATTATATATTGCATTGCTCTTTATCAGGGGATGGTGGCATCGGATATGCTTGAGGATGTGAAGATAAGCTATGTGAAGAGACGTATACGGTCATATTCGAGCACGGGCTATCTGTTAATGATTTTTTATGCCATACTTTTCACTATCTCACTCTTTTATATGATCTACACACTCTTTAAGATAGATAGCTGGAACTCCAATTCGTATGTTTTTCTTTTTCCGATATTTTTGACGACCATATTTTCCATACTTTTCGTGACAAAGGCATTCGTACATGCCAGAAATGTGAAGAATGGGAAACCGGAAGAGATACTGGTGGTCGCATATACGGCGGCGCATCTCTTTCTTGAAGGTGCGTCGATGTTCCGCTTCATATCCGTCCTTATGATGACATATTCCTATAGAATGCAATTCGTTGACATATCCATGTATTTTTCATCATATGCGGGCATCCTCGCCCGTATCCTCGTAATAATCGCATATCTCCACATATTCCATCTACGCAGCGGATTGAGAGACCTCCAACAGGCTGAACATGCTCCGATGCACAGATCGAAGGATTACTTCGCACCACCGCCGAGCTGAATCTTCCTTAGGAAAGTTTTATATCATAGCCCATGATGACGAAATAGATTTCATGCGATATGCAGCGCTCTTGATTGTTGGTATGGTTCTTGTAGGGGTATTCGCCTCCACAGCATCCGCAGAGATAACCGAGGTGAGCATACATCCTTCGGAGAGCGCTCAGATGGCCTCCAGAATATATGACAATCTCATAGTATGGGAGGATTACAGGAATTCTCCGGGAGGTGTGTATCTCGGGCCCGGAACCGGAAACCCGGACATATATCTCTACAATATCAGTTCTGGAAGGGAAGAACCGATATGTACGGAACAGCACGCACAGCAGAGCCCTGATATATGGGATCATCTCATAGTATGGGAGGATTACAGGAACGGAAATGCTGACATCTATATCTACGACACAAGCGACCCTGCGCAGCCGGCCAACGGGACAAGGCTCACATTCAATTCCGCAAGGCAGGTCCAGCCGAAGATATGGGGCAAGCATGTTGTATGGATAGACTATAGGAACGGCCTTGATGGAGACATATACTTCTATGACCTTTCGGTGGACTCGGACGGCGACGGCATTCCCAACTGGAAGGATACGCCGTACGGTGCCGGAGATGCTGAAATGGCGATAAAGCCCGTATGTGCAAATATCTATGAGCAGCGGGATGTGGCCATATACGGAGACACCGTTGTCTGGAAGGATTACAGGAACGATACAGGAAACGGGGACAGGAACATATTCGGATATCGTCTCTCTACGGAGGAGGAATTTCAGATAACTACTGAGAAGCACAACCAGTTCCAGCCTGCGATATATGAGAACACGGTCGTATGGGTGGATATGAGGGACGGGGTTTCCACGATATACGGAAAAAACATTGAGACAGGGAGAGAATTCACGATCGCTCCGGATGGAAATGCGCAGAACTATCCGGATATATACGGAGACATAGTCGTATGGTCGGAAAATACCGGCAATCGGACGGTCATAATGCTCTCAAAAATCGGAAACGAGGAGTCGAGGCAAATAACGGGCGACTGGCCGCAAATGAGCCCTTCGATATCTTCGGCGGGTGTGGTATGGGCCGACGGCCGTGACATCCGACAGATGAACGGAAGGGATTTTTCGATATGGAATATCTATTTCCTGCGCTCCTCCGAAGGGAACATGCCTCCCGAGATATCCGATGTGAATATCGGCGCTCCCGACGGTTTTTCATACGGAAAGAGTACGAACATAAGCATCACTGCCCGGGTGTATGACCCGGAAGGGGACAATTTCACGGTGTTTGTCAACATTATGGATGAATCATACAGGATGTATGACGACGGAATGCACGGGGACGGAGATGCCGGAGACGGTACATACGGAGCTCTTCTGAACATAACTCCGAAATCGAAAGAGCTCCTGATAACGATAGATGCCGAAGACGATATGGGCGCATCCTCCATGTTTACTAAGAGCATCGAGGTCAGCGGTGCACCGAATCCCGTGATGGCCTTGATAGGCTTGGGCGCTGTCATACTTGTCCTTGTCGCCATCATTGCAGGCGTATATTTCATAAGAAAAAAGAGTCTTGAGATGGATGAGAAACACGAAAAGGAAAAAGAGAAAGAGGGCTCCAAAAAGCGCTAATCCGTCTTTTCATCGGATTTCTTTTTCCCGGCCCGTTTTATGACGCCCGCAAGGGTGTGAAACTCCCATTTCGTCGGTCCGGCCCGTGCGATCAACCTTCTGAATGTTATGCTTGCCCTTTTCCTCTTGAAAGGAGGCCAGTCTATCGCTTCAAGGAGAATATCGAAGTAGTCATAGAGCCTTTCCCTTTCTTCGGCGCTCGCCGGCGTACTTGTACGCGTATCTTCCGCTCTATCTTTAAAAAGTTCATAGAATATCACCGTTGCAGCATGTGAGAGGTTCAGTACCGGATAATCGGGGTCGGAGGGTATGGTCATGAAAAGGTCGCATTTCATGAGTTCGTGGTTGTAAAGCCCGTAGTCTTCCCTTCCGAGCACAATCCCTATCTTTCCGGGATAATCTACGAATTTCTTCGAGAACTCCTCTACGGTCATGGGCACTCTTATGGTTTTTTTCTCACTGTCTGTGATTCGGGCGGAGGTCGCTACGGACATGTCCACAAGTGCCACCGCCTCCTCGAACGAGTCCACTATCAAAGCGTTATCCAGTATATCCTGCGCGTGCATCGCTCGCGTATATGCCTCGTCCCCTATGTTCCTCGGACTGACGAGAATAAGCTCCCTCAATCCGAAATTTGACATGGAGCGGGCAATGCTCCCTATGTTGCCGCCGGTTTTGGGCTCGACGACTATCACGGAGTATTCAGCCATTTTTCTTCTCCAGAGTTATGCCCCTCTGCCCGTGATAATGTCCGGAGCGCTCCGAGTATTCCATCTCAACGGCATCCGTAAGAAGCTCGAAGACCATCTGGGAGAACCTCTCGCCTATCGGGTATTCAATGGTGTTCCGGGATGCATTCAATGCGGAGAAGGTCAGTGTTCCGTGAAAGCCCGCATCGATCTTCCCGAATGCGGCGATTATGCCCTTCCTTGCCCATGAGGTCCTTATCCAGAGCTGTGCCGCAATTTCAGGGCCGAACTTCACATATTCCGTGGTGGAAAGGGCGAACCATGTCATCGGAGGTATTTTCGCGGTCCCTTCACTTATCTTCTCGTCCTTCGAAGGTATGTATATCTCGGAAATCGAGAGGTCATATCCGTTGGGGGTCAGGTTCTTCTCCGCAAAAGGCTCTATTGAAAGCCTGCCTTCTTCCATGAATTTCTTTATCGTTCGGTCGGAAAGTATCATTCAAGACCCTCCAGAAGGGATATCATCACGGATTTGGGGTCCTTTGCCTTGACTATTCCGGATGCGAGAAGCACTCCTTCCGCACCGAGTTCAACGGACTTTTCAACATCCCCTTTGTTTTTCACTCCCGCACCGCAAAGCACCTTCACATCCGGATTTATGCGCTTCACCACATCCACTGAACCGGAAACTATCTCCGGCTGAGCGCTCGATACGGAGATATCGCCGCCTATTAGTTCCGGAGGCTCTATCGCAACATATGTCGGAGAAAGGGCGGCAGCCGCCCCGGTAACATCGATATTATTTGTACAGACCATCGTTTCAAGCCCGTTCTCGTGCGCTCTTTTTATGGAAGCGTCGATGTCCGCCAGAATCATCCTTTTCTCCGAGTGGTTTATCATGGTTCCGACGGCTCCCGCCTCTTTTACCATTTCGGCGGTTATCGAACCGGTATGGCCACCAGGCCTGTAATAATCCGTGTGCTGTGCGAAAACAGGCAGTTCCACGGACTCGGCAATCATCCTGAGGTCAACAAGGTTCGGAATGATGATAACCGTATGTTCGAAGTCCTTTGCCGCATCCTCTATCTGTCTGGCGAGATTCAACGCCATCTTTCCCGTGGCCTCCGCATATACCTTGAAACTGACCGCAATAAGTGGTGTCCTTAGCATAAGGGTGGATTGGAAAGGGGTAAAAAAAGTTACTGGTTCCTTTTAACCATGACTTTGTGGTGGGTCGTCAGGTATCCGGCTATCCTGTTCCTCATCTTTTTTGTGGGGACATCCGTCATCTTTGCCACAAGTTCCTTGTTGGCATCAAAGTCGTCACTGACCATGTCCGGGAACTTCTTTTCTATTTCGATTGCGACTCTCTTTATGTATGTTGGCCTTATATTGCCCATGTTCAGACCTCAAAGGGCAGAAAAGAAGGTTATTAATAAAGATTTAGGTCGTATCAGCAGGCACATGCGGGAATATCGGCACGATATCCTTTTCAGGATTCATAAGCCGTTCGTACCAGAGTTCCGTCCAATATTTTATTATCTCACTCTCCAGCATCATCCGCATCACCTTGTTGAAATCTTTGCACAAGGAGATATATGAATATTTCGTTCAAATCTGTGTATTGAGATAATAGTTTTTCATGCGGAGCGCATCCTCTTCGATAAGAGGGCTTTCGGATATAACGACTCCCGCGACCTTTCTCTTTTTAAGGCATTTCATAAGTTCTTTCCACTTCATATCGGATTCTTCAAGAGGAATGTGCCTTCTCTCACCCTTTTCCGTATACTCTATCCCGGACATATGTATGTGCATGTTTCGCAGGGATTCTTTTCCAAGCCCACCCTCCATCATATCCATCACGGCACAGAATTCTTTTTCGCTATTGTATCTTCCTGCGCTCCTCGCATGCAGATGTGCGAAGTCTATGCATGGCAACACATTCTCGAATTCCTGAGAGATGGCAATCAGGTCTTCGAGACCGGAGAACTGGCTGGGTTTCCCGGTTGTTTCCGGCCGGACCCAGACACCTATGCCTTCGTCATTCAGGACATCAACGACATTCTTGATTCCCAGCCGTACCCTTCCATATGCTCTTTTAGGGGGCATATCCTGGAAGAAACCCGCATGAAATACGACGGAGTATCCTCCCGCAAGGTAGCATATTCTGGCGGTATCCAGAAGCCTCTTTATACTTGCCTCGACCTTCTTTTCGTCATTACTGGCAAGATTTATGAAATAAGGGGCATGCGAAGTAAGGAGAACATCGTTTTTCTTTGCCACATCACCGAGCTTCTTCGCTGTTTCCTTTTTCATCCCCACTCCCCGAACGAATTCAAGTTCCATGGCGCTCAAATTCAGCTCTCTGACCCGCAGAATACCGCTCACACCATCTCTTTTTTCGGAGGATATCGGGATTCCCGCCGTTCCGAACCTGAGTTTTGTTGCCATCCACCCGGTGATTACCACACAATGCTTATATAGGTAACCAATCATACTACCGACAACTGGTGAGTTGATGCGCACCGTAAAGAGGAAAGACAAAGAAGAGGGCGTTTCTGCCGTTATAGGCACTGTGATGGCGCTCATGGTCTTCATGTTCCTGTTCGGAATGATACAGAATCAGTATGTTCCGATAGCCATGAAGGATACCGAGGCCAACCACATGACACAGGTCGAATCGCAGTTCAGTCAGATGAAATACGGGATAGATTCCCTTATACTGAACAATGCGGTCAATTATTCCATGTATACCCCCATGACATTGGGTTCCGAGGGAATGCCCGTCTTTGCCTCGCAAACACCGGGATATCTCGGACTTCTCCCTAATGATGAGTATTTCAATGTCACATATGCTCTGCGGGAGAGCACGGGTACAACGCACATTTACAGCAATACCTCCGGCATGGTCAGAATGTACTGTCCGAACAGGTATTATGTTCCGCAGATGTACGCATACACGGCAGGGGCCATAATACTCTATCAGGAGAACGGTGCCGTTATGAAGGCCGGACCGAACATCAGAATATCCAATGAGAGCGGCGACCTTTCCGTGTTCATGAATCCCGTAAGGATAATCGGTACTGAGATAATCAAGGGGGGTACGGACACGGAAGGAGTGTACTCTTCCCTCATATACACATATACTTCGACTTCCAATGCGAACACATCGACCTTCATGTCATCGGATCTGTGGATAAACATAACCACCATATTCCCTGATGCATGGATGGAATGGATGAATTCTACCGCACGCTCCGCAGGATTGGGGCCGACGGATTACAGTGTCTCCTCACAGTTGAAGGATTCAACGGTGTTCCCAAATACATATACAGTAAAAATTAATATAAAGAATGTTAAGATAATTACCATATCTCGCTCACTTGTGGATGTATCTCTGGAATCACAGTAATACCTTTGCAGAGATATGTGAAATTACCTAAGAACGCTTAAATATGTTAATCAAAAAGAACATTCGAGGTGTAGAAAATGAAAAACCCCCGTGAAAGGAAAGATTCGGGCGTTTCCGAAGTAGTGGGTACGATTCTGACCCTGAGCATAACAGTGGCATTGTTTTCCACGGTGTTCCTCATGCTTGGAAATCTGCCGGAGCCAACGGGAACAACCTATGCAAATTTTGATATGGATGCCACACAGATGTCCGACAACAGTGTGTGGTTGAACATAACTCACAAAGGGGGAGAAACACTCAGCAATTATAGTGTAACGATATATGTGATTGCAGATGAAAATACGGTATATGCTTACTCCATATGGGATGGATTGCACAGTGAAGAATGGAGGCCGGGAGAGACATGGACCTACCATGTCAATGAAACGGTTCCGATAGATATGATAACAGGATATGTCTATATTTTTGACGACGACAGGAACTCAATCATATGGAGAGAGAACTTTGCAGGCGGCATAACCACACCTCTGCCGCCGATCATAATGGACCGCGGTTCCACACCTTCCGACATATCCACCACCGGTTCATTCAGGCTGTATGCCTATGTAAAGGACCCGAACGATGATTTCTATCCGGATGATAGTAAAGGGACACTAACCGTTGACCTCTCCGCACTTCATCTGTACTCTGGAGGGAAGCCGGTAAATGTTGTTTCTTTCCATCACGATGTCGGATACAAATATATCACACCGCTTCTGAACGCATCGACTTCAACACCGATCGGTTCGCATGTGGCAGAGATAACCGCAACGGATGACGCCGGAAACATCGCCAAGGACCTTGTGAAATTCACGATAGGGCAGGCATCTACGGAGGAATGCGACATATATATATCGCAGATATCCTTCTCGCCGCAGAATCCGGTCACAGGCGAGACGACCCAGATATCCGTTACATTTTCCAATGCCGGCAACTCATACGGATATTGCATACCTCATGTATATGACAACTACAGCAACACACTGACCAGTATCTTTACCGGAAGCACGGTATATGTGGCTGCGCACGGAGAATCAACGAGGACATACACATGGACGAAACCCGGTCCTGCGGGAATACACAACATAAGTGTGTATGCCGAGATACCTTCCGGCTCACCGGATGATTCGGACCTAAGCAACAATAACGAAACCGAAAGCCTCTCCGTGATACCCAAGATCCTTCTTGTGGACGATGACCATAATCAAGACTTCAACACGGCAGCATATATGATGGAGGCACTCAATGCCACGGGATACAATTATGATGTATATCTTGTGGCATATTCAACGGATGACGGGCCACAATATTCGACGCTTGAACAATATGATGTCGTAATATGGATGACAGGAAAGGATCTGTCCAATTCACTTACCACAAGCGGCAGTACGGCAGACACCAGGAATCTGGAAAGTTTCCTGAACGGGGGAGGAAAACTCTGGCTGATTGGCGAGAACCTGATGAATGGCAACAGCGATGTTCTTCAATTCATACAGAACTATATGGGGGCATCACTTTCATCTTCCGATGTTTCACTTCCTTCTCGCATAAATGGTTCCGACCCGACACTTGGCAATACACACAATATAAGCATGTCAGCGACAGGCTATGACAATGGAAAATACACCGATTTCATCTCTGTGGCCAGCACCACAACAGCCAGTCCGGCATTGTACGATACGGGCACACACAGCAATATCGCGATATCCAATGACCCGGGAACATACTCCACGATGCTGTTTTCCTTTGAGTTCTCGGCCATAAAGTATGCAAGTGACAGAGCTCAGATAACATATGAAACACTGAAATGGCTTTCCGGCATAAATGGAAAGACGGGAAGGGATGTTTCCATCGCCGGTGTGAGGATGGACCCGGAGTACCCGCTTTATAAGGACAATGTCAACATATCGCTCTATGTCAGGAACAACGGATGGCAGAATGAGACCGTCAGGGTTCAGCTTCTTGTGGACATGACGGACATCACCCTTGCCCAAAGCATCGTAACGGTTGAAAAGAACGGAGGCATAAACATAACATGGGGCACCTGGGATGCGAACATACTGGGAACACACAGGCTTATTGCACGGGTCGACCCTTATAATGAGATAGCAGAGAGTGATGAGACGAACAATGTTATTATACAGGATTTCCTCGTCAGATTCCGTACGCTGATAGTGGATGATGATGACAGCATCAACAACGGAGGTATAAGCGGGCTTGAGAACACCACTGCATATATCACGGATGCCTTCGACCACCTCCTATCTACTCGTAGTCCGGGAAGCAATTACTCACAGACAAGCACCATATGGGTTGTCAATCACGACGAAAACGGCCCGGATTTCAATAATATGTCCAGATACAATGCGGTCATATGGGTCACCGGAAAGGACACTACAGATACATTCACGGGAGCGGATATGGACAACATCACCAAATACCTCGATGCAAGCGGAATGCTCTGGATAATAGGCGACGGATTTGTGAATGATTTCCTGACTTCCGGCCTCGATGCGACCAAACTGGCATTCTTATTGGAGACAGGTGTGAACGGAAGTGCTCTGGCACCTGTGGATGCCGCATCCGGATTTGATACTCTATTTGGTGTGACGGGCGATGAGATAAGTCACGGCATACAGTACACAATGGATACTTCACTGACATCCGGGGCGGATGCATTGAGGCCTCTGGATGGTGCGGATGTGATCCTGACGGACGAAAACGCACACAATGTAAGTCTGAAATACGACCATGGCTACAAAGCGGTCATCACTACATTCGACATCGGTGCAACGGATGGATTGTCTGAAACATATGATGATCCGCACTTTGCAATACCCTCTGACATAGGGAACAGAACAAGATATGAACTGGCCTATCTGGTGATGCACTGGTTCGGGCAGATAAATAACAATGCCGAGTTGAAGGTCGGTTCTGACCTCTACATAAACGGAAAGCCGATAGATCAGGTCCATCTCGTACTCGGCGAGTCATACATACTCGAAGCAAAGATACACAATGTAGGGGACACGAATGTCTATTACACAACGGCCCGGTTCTATGACGGAGATTCCATAATCGGTTCAACAAGCATCTCTTCCGTGGAGGACTCCACCGCAACGGCATCCATAATCTGGAAGCCTTCGTATGCGGGAAATGCAAGGCCTATTCGCGTCATAGTCGATTATCATGAAGAGGTTCAGGAGATGCCGAACCCTGAAAATCTGAGCGAAAACCTCTTCGAATACAACAACGAGGCTGTTCACTATGTGCCGGTATATTTCTTCTGGGATGACATGGAGAATGGAACATCCAACTGGATGCACAACGCAAACATTGTTAACATCAACGGTGAGAACCCGATAGACTTTCTTGGTGCGGGGTATACGAAGGTATACACCGATGTCATCTACCAATGGAACTCAAGTATGTCCTACGGAGGAAAATGGATAGACACCACATATCATTCCTACAACCGCTCATACTGGCTTGAAGAACCATCACCCACGGGAGTTCCGATAGACCAGATAGTATCTGAACCGATACCGATAGATGTTGTATTCGTCATAGATAGCTCTGGATCAATGGCATGGGGAGATACGGACTATTCGGTTAATGATCCAACTGATCCCGACTCAAGATGGTATAATGCAAGAGTGGCAACGATTAACTTCATAGAAAATCTTACTGAGAAAGACAGGGTATCTATCTGGGTATTCGACAACGGAGTCCCGTACCACTTGGATTCTTTGGCGTACATGACAGATGCGAATAAAAACACATTCATACAGGATTTGAATGGATGGACTAGCAATGTTGGTGGAGGGACTCCGATACGTGATACAATTGGAGATGCGATAGACGACATTCTAACCAACACGGGAGATACAAATTCTGAAAATAATAACAGGCTGGACTTTGTAGTGGCACTCACCGATGGTGCGGATACAACTTCTTCTACATATTCCGCCGATCGTAACTGGGGAGACAATGGTCTTCTGCAGGCTCCTCCGATGATATATACCATCGGTGTCGTGAGCACCGGGCTACATCCCAGTGGTGACACATACCCAACGGCAGGAGATGACCCAAACTGGCAACCATACTATGACACAAACACAGGAACCAGCGACGAATACGACCTCTGGCATATAGCAAACTCATCGTTATCGCCTCCGGGAAAGTATGGCAGAGAATTCAACCAGAGCGACTATGCATATCATGCAATATCGGACTTTTATCCGAATATGTTCTCAATTCCCAACCCCCACATAGGCCATTACTACTTTGCAGAGTCAGCCTCCCAGATAGGAGACATATTCTCGCAGATAAGGGACATAGTAAGTTCCATCTCCACAGGCAACGGCCAGACCGCAGGTAATGGAAACGTAACTAGGAGCGGGGATTTCTATGAGTTTTTCCACGCACCCAAAGCGACTCGCGCGGGATCTGGTTCCGCGGTAACTCTCTCAACAAAGACATCAACATATACATATTCAGGTGTTAGTGGAAGTGGTCCGCATTATGCATATTACTGCGATGTGAATAACTATCCCCCAACTGGAAGTAACCTAAATTCGAAAACACAGGCTACCAGTACAGAATATTCCCATATAGCTTCATCGGACAACAACAGATGGACAACCCCAGATCCAGGGCGTAGAGATGAGGCGTTTCTATGGCTTGACATGTACATAAACGAAGATCCATCAGAAATAACACAGATCGATTTCAAATTCGAAGGGTATGACGATGGGAGCTCCAGCCGGAACCAGTATGATTTAGATCTCTATCTTTACAACGCAAATTCTGCCTCATGGGAGTCGTCCCCAGTGGCAACCCTTTCGTCCGATGGCTCCGACGGAATTCTGTCTTACAGCCTCACTAGCAATATTCAAAATTACATTGATTCAAGTGGTAAAATAACATGGGGAGTGTACGACACAGATTCTTGGAAGGAGCTAGTAATAGATTATGTGGAGTTGAAAGTCACTTATCAACCTCCAGGACCTCCAGGCGTTGAAAAGGCATACCCTGCGGACGGAAAGATTGCACTCCCGTCTCAGTATGTGGCTGTGGTCTTTAACAGGTCCATGGACACATCCCATGAGCCGACGCTGACCCAGAACTCCGGAACTACCGTCACATATACCTTTGAGGGGTGGTTCTCCACGAACAATAACGACGACACTGCGATATGGAGCCATGATAATTGGACTTCCGGAGATACAGTATCTTTAACGGTTTCGGACTATGTGGAGTCCAGCGGAACATACACAGGCGATCCATATACATGGACATTCAATGTCTATTCATTCACCTCGGGAGGCGGTGGAGGAAGTTCGGGGGGTGCGACTAACTCGAACAAGACTGCGGTTACGGAATCTTTTGATCTTTCAAATGTGTATGGAGCGACCCTTACTTTCTGGCACAAGTATAATCTTGTATCTGGGATGAATGGCGCATTTCTTGAACTGGGATACAAAGACAACACAGATAAATGGAAATGGATATATATTATACCCGGCCAAGGTACATACACTGGCAATCTAAATCTCTCGGACACTTCTAGAGTTGATTCGGAAGGAACGCCAATAATATGGTGCTGGAACGGCGTTAGTGGGAAGGGGTCCTTCAAATGGGACTTCGTAAAGGTGGATTTGACAACAGTTATGGAGAACCATGTTCCTACTGCATTCCGCGATGAGATACGTATAAAGTTCAACTATACACAGTACGGTCTCGGAACGGGTTACGGGTGGTATATAGATGATGTTAAGGTGCTTGTAAGTAGATCCGACGACTTCTCGCCAGATTCTGGAGATTCAGATGTATGGCAGATAGTCACAACCACAGATCGCAATGGAGATGATACACATGCATGGTGGAACGGAGATCCCACTGGAACATTTTTTAAACCGGGTATAGACAACTCTCTGATAAGCAGGCCTATAGATCTTACCAACGCACGGAATGCCGAGCTAAGTGCTTACTTCAAATTCAATATAAATACGAGTAGTGGGGCACCTCCCGATGGTTTCAGAGTGGAGATATCGAAAAACGGAGGATTATCATGGATGTCCATAAGTTTGGGTGTTAGAAGTTCATGGGGTGTTTCTGGAACAAACAATTCCGCAAATCAGACAATCACCGGAGTAAATTCAGGCGATTATTGGGTAGAAGTAGGAACACTTACTCGAATAAATGTTGATTTGAGTTCATTTAGAGGAAATGTCATAATGATAAGATTTAGGGTTGTAACCACAAACGCCCCCACGTATGACCACTATGACGATCCAAATGTCGGTTTTGGAGGATTTTATTTGGATGATGTAATAATCTATGGGGAATCACTACTGGGAGGCTGAAAATGAAAAACCCCCGTGAAAGGAAAGATTCGGGCGTTTCCGAAGTAGTGGGTACGATTCTGACCCTGAGCATAACAGTGGCATTGTTTTCCACGGTGTTCCTCATGCTTGGAAATCTGCCGGAGCCAACGGGAACAACCTATGCAAATTTTGATATGGATGCCACACAGATGTCCGACAACAGTGTGTGGTTGAACATAACTCACAAAGGGGGAGAAACACTCAGCAATTATAGTGTAACGATATATGTGATTGCAGATGAAAATACGGTATATGCTTACTCCATATGGGATGGATTGCACAGTGAAGAATGGAGGCCGGGAGAGACATGGACCTACCATGTCAATGAAACGGTTCCGATAGATATGATAACAGGATATGTCTATATTTTTGACGACGACAGGAACTCAATCATATGGAGAGAGAACTTTGCAGGCGGCATAACCACACCTCTGCCGCCGATCATAATGGACCGCGGTTCCACACCTTCCGACATATCCACCACCGGTTCATTCAGGCTGTATGCCTATGTAAAGGACCCGAACGATGATTTCTATCCGGATGATAGTAAAGGGACACTAACCGTTGACCTCTCCGCACTTCATCTGTACTCTGGAGGGAAGCCGGTAAATGTTGTTTCTTTCCATCACGATGTCGGATACAAATATATCACACCGCTTCTGAACGCATCGACTTCAACACCGATCGGTTCGCATGTGGCAGAGATAACCGCAACGGATGACGCCGGAAACATCGCCAAGGACCTTGTGAAATTCACGATAGGGCAGGCATCTACGGAGGAATGCGACATATATATATCGCAGATATCCTTCTCGCCGCAGAATCCGGTCACAGGCGAGACGACCCAGATATCCGTTACATTTTCCAATGCCGGCAACTCATACGGATATTGCATACCTCATGTATATGACAACTACAGCAACACACTGACCAGTATCTTTACCGGAAGCACGGTATATGTGGCTGCGCACGGAGAATCAACGAGGACATACACATGGACGAAACCCGGTCCTGCGGGAATACACAACATAAGTGTGTATGCCGAGATACCTTCCGGCTCACCGGATGATTCGGACCTAAGCAACAATAACGAAACCGAAAGCCTCTCCGTGATACCCAAGATCCTTCTTGTGGACGATGACCATAATCAAGACTTCAACACGGCAGCATATATGATGGAGGCACTCAATGCCACGGGATACAATTATGATGTATATCTTGTGGCATATTCAACGGATGACGGGCCACAATATTCGACGCTTGAACAATATGATGTCGTAATATGGATGACAGGAAAGGATCTGTCCAATTCACTTACCACAAGCGGCAGTACGGCAGACACCAGGAATCTGGAAAGTTTCCTGAACGGGGGAGGAAAACTCTGGCTGATTGGCGAGAACCTGATGAATGGCAACAGCGATGTTCTTCAATTCATACAGAACTATATGGGGGCATCACTTTCATCTTCCGATGTTTCACTTCCTTCTCGCATAAATGGTTCCGACCCGACACTTGGCAATACACACAATATAAGCATGTCAGCGACAGGCTATGACAATGGAAAATACACCGATTTCATCTCTGTGGCCAGCACCACAACAGCCAGTCCGGCATTGTACGATACGGGCACACACAGCAATATCGCGATATCCAATGACCCGGGAACATACTCCACGATGCTGTTTTCCTTTGAGTTCTCGGCCATAAAGTATGCAAGTGACAGAGCTCAGATAACATATGAAACACTGAAATGGCTTTCCGGCATAAATGGAAAGACGGGAAGGGATGTTTCCATCGCCGGTGTGAGGATGGACCCGGAGTACCCGCTTTATAAGGACAATGTCAACATATCGCTCTATGTCAGGAACAACGGATGGCAGAATGAGACCGTCAGGGTTCAGCTTCTTGTGGACATGACGGACATCACCCTTGCCCAAAGCATCGTAACGGTTGAAAAGAACGGAGGCATAAACATAACATGGGGCACCTGGGATGCGAACATACTGGGAACACACAGGCTTATTGCACGGGTCGACCCTTATAATGAGATAGCAGAGAGTGATGAGACGAACAATGTTATTATACAGGATTTCCTCGTCAGATTCCGTACGCTGATAGTGGATGATGATGACAGCATCAACAACGGAGGTATAAGCGGGCTTGAGAACACCACTGCATATATCACGGATGCCTTCGACCACCTCCTATCTACTCGTAGTCCGGGAAGCAATTACTCACAGACAAGCACCATATGGGTTGTCAATCACGACGAAAACGGCCCGGATTTCAATAATATGTCCAGATACAATGCGGTCATATGGGTCACCGGAAAGGACACTACAGATACATTCACGGGAGCGGATATGGACAACATCACCAAATACCTCGATGCAAGCGGAATGCTCTGGATAATAGGCGACGGATTTGTGAATGATTTCCTGACTTCCGGCCTCGATGCGACCAAACTGGCATTCTTATTGGAGACAGGTGTGAACGGAAGTGCTCTGGCACCTGTGGATGCCGCATCCGGATTTGATACTCTATTTGGTGTGACGGGCGATGAGATAAGTCACGGCATACAGTACACAATGGATACTTCACTGACATCCGGGGCGGATGCATTGAGGCCTCTGGATGGTGCGGATGTGATCCTGACGGACGAAAACGCACACAATGTAAGTCTGAAATACGACCATGGCTACAAAGCGGTCATCACTACATTCGACATCGGTGCAACGGATGGATTGTCTGAAACATATGATGATCCGCACTTTGCAATACCCTCTGACATAGGGAACAGAACAAGATATGAACTGGCCTATCTGGTGATGCACTGGTTCGGGCAGATAAATAACAATGCCGAGTTGAAGGTCGGTTCTGACCTCTACATAAACGGAAAGCCGATAGATCAGGTCCATCTCGTACTCGGCGAGTCATACATACTCGAAGCAAAGATACACAATGTAGGGGACACGAATGTCTATTACACAACGGCCCGGTTCTATGACGGAGATTCCATAATCGGTTCAACAAGCATCTCTTCCGTGGAGGACTCCACCGCAACGGCATCCATAATCTGGAAGCCTTCGTATGCGGGAAATGCAAGGCCTATTCGCGTCATAGTCGATTATCATGAAGAGGTTCAGGAGATGCCGAACCCTGAAAATCTGAGCGAAAACCTCTTCGAATACAACAACGAGGCTGTTCACTATGTGCCGGTATATTTCTTCTGGGATGACATGGAGAATGGAACATCCAACTGGATGCACAACGCAAACATTGTTAACATCAACGGTGAGAACCCGATAGACTTTCTTGGTGCGGGGTATACGAAGGTATACACCGATGTCATCTACCAATGGAACTCAAGTATGTCCTACGGAGGAAAATGGATAGACACCACATATCATTCCTACAACCGCTCCTTCTACCTTGAAGAGACGAAGGGAAGCATATCTATGCGCAAGGGGAGTCTGTTACTTTCTTTTGTTATAGACAACTCCAATTCTATGACCGCCAGATATAATTCCACTGGATCCACATGGCTGGCCGTAGCTAAGGAAGCGGCCATAGACACTCTTGATTCTTTGAGCGATGAGTCTGTTGTTTCAGTCTGGGCATTTGCAGGAAATGGCTCCGATCATATAATCTCTCTGACGCAACTGGATTCTGCTGGACGTAACAGCGTAATAAATGCCATAAATTCGATATCCTCTGCCCCTATGACCCCCATATGGGATACAATCGGCGAGGCATATATGGAGGTCGAAAATGGAAGAGCATCATACCCCAACCTGAAGCCCGCCGTTATGGTTCTCTCCGATGGTGCGGATTACCATTCACAGGACGGTTCCGCTTTACAAACCTTCAAACTCGAAGCGGCTAGTCGGGAATGGGCCCCATGGGGTGATATGCATCCAGAGTTGGGATATCCAACACAGAACTATCCAAAGCACCGTGGAAAATACGCGGTTCCATATACAGATCCTTTACCGGGAGAATGGTATACTGTCGAAACTAGAAATACTGTCGGAAGTGGAAATTATTGTCCAAATAGAAAGGGTCTTTTAAATTCTAATATTGAGATATATACTATTGGTCTGGCGCTGGAACATTATGACCCACCATATATCCCTGTTATGAATTCCTGGCCTGGGGATGGAACAACAAACGACTATGCAGTATACGAGAATCCATCGGATTCATATGCAGTCGAATCGGGAACAACGGAATATAATCTATGGCGCATAGCCAATACATCTGGTGCGGAATATTACTATACAGATAATCCCGACGACCTGGGCGATATATTTGTAAATATAACTCAGAATCTTGCAGAGAATATGAACCAGACTCGTGCGGATAGCACTGGAACAAGGGCCACAAGTCAGACGAATACAAACAAGACAGCAGTCACCGAGAGTTTCGACATATCCAATATGTCCATAGCCGCACTGTCGTTCTGGCACAAATATAGCATGGTACCTGGAGCCAATGGAGGATTCTTGGAGATTGGATATAAAGACCAGACCCATGCCGACTCACAAGGGTGGGCGTGGAAGTATATAGTACCGATAGAAGGCTCATATACAGGAAGTCTATATCCTGGAATCCTAAGGACAGATTCATTTGGTAACGAGATAGTCTGGGCATGGAATGGAGTTAGTGGAAAAGGGACATTCGATTGGGAGTATGTAAAAGTGGACCTTCTCAAATATGTTCCGGAAGCTTATCGCTCGGAGGTAAGAATAAAGTTCAACTACACGCAATATGGAGGAGGCACAGGATATGGCTGGTATATAGACGATGTAAATGTCATCGTTTCGAGAACAGGAAGTAATGCAAGCAATATAGGACAGGGTATTGCAGATGTATGGCAGCGAATAAGTACGGACTCACACAGTGGCAGTTACTCATGGTGGAACGGAGACCCATCAACTGGGTGGTTTTACCCGGGAATAGACAACTCATTGATTACTAGGTCAGTGAACATACGCAATGCTAAGACTGCATATCTGAGTGCTTATTTCAAATTCAATATAAACACAAGTAGTGGGGCACCCCCCGATGGTTTCAGAGTGGAGATATCTAATGATACTGGCAGGACATGGATTCCGATAAACCTCGGTGCAAGAACAGCATGGGGGGTATCTGGAAACATATCAACATCATACTGGGTGGCCGCAGATGATCTTTTCCGTATCAATGTGGATTTGACGGCATTCCGGGGGCAGGTTATAATTGTGCGCTTCAGAGTAGTCACGACCAATGCCCCGACATACGAGCACTACGATGACCCGAACGTAGGCTTCGGAGGATTCTATATCGACGATGTGGTGATATCCGGTGAATCTCTGGGCTCATAAACCGATTTCATTAACCCTTTTCATAATTCTTCTTTTTACGGCGATACCGGTTCATACACAGGCAGAGAGCGTCATAGCCGGTTATCCCGATTATTCGGAGATAGAACAACGCCTTGAAGACATGAATTCCACGTATCCCGGCCTCTGCTCGCTCAAAGACATAGGAAGAACATACGAAGGCCGCGTCATATGGGCCCTCAAGATATCCGACAACCCCAGAACAGAGGAATACGAAGAACCTGACATTCTTATAATGGGGGAACACCACGCAAAGGAACTCATATCCGCAATGGTACCGCTGCTGTTCGCGGAATCCCTTCTGCAGAACTATTCTTCGGACCGAGAGGTGAAAACGATTGTGGATTCGAACGAAATATGGATAGTTCCGGTAGTGAATCCGGACGGATACGAGTATGTTATAAACGGACATACGGACTGGAGAAAGAATCGTAGGCCGATAGACACGGACGCTGATGGGATTATCGACGGTATAGGGGTCGATCTTAACAGGAACTATGCACATCACTGGGGCGAGGCGGGTATAAGCCGTGACCCAACAAGTGACATATACTGCGGGCCGTATGCATTCTCGGAGAACGAAACGAGGGCAATAAGGAATCTTGTGCTTTCACACGATTTCGTATTCTCCGTGTCATTTCACAGCTACGGGCAGATAATATATCATCCGTGGGGAAACGCTCTTGACCCCGAACCCATGGATTCCGAGGTGATGGAAGCGATCGCAGGACGGACGTCCGGATACAACCTTTACAGGGTTATGGAAGGAAAGGATGCATATACCACTACCGGTGACAGCGATGACTGGATGTATGCGAACACCACGTGCCTCCCATTCACAATCGAGCTTGGAAAGGAGTTCATACCTCCTCCCTCGGAAATATGGCCGATATTTCTGCGCAACAATGGCGCTCTTCTGTATCTTCTCTCCATAAGCAGCAATCCTTATCTTGCAATATCGGAAGAAAAGACGAATCTCAGAATAACAAATATGAGCGTCTCCCGGAACATTGCCGGAATATGGGTCGAGAATCAGGGGAATTACAGTGTAAGTGCGGAATTGAGAATCGTTTCCGACACGGATGTGAACAGCACCGAATTTCTTCTAGAGGCTCATGAAAGAAAGGAGGTCTTTCTTAATATCGCGGGGGAGGGCTCGTTCGGTGCATCCGTAAGACCTCTCCGCCATGCGGTGGAATGGAATGAGACCGATAACTATGCCGTGTATGAATATCCTTCCGAAGAGAGCAGTGCTTTACGGGTATTTCCGTCATGGACCGTCACAGCCACAACTATCATCGTCATACTGGGTGTGGCCGCATACCTCTTCTATCTATTCAAGAAGAACAAGCTTCATTGATTTTCCGCTTGGGCACTTTATGTCCTTCTTTATCTCTGTTATTTTGTATTTTGCACCGTCTTTGAGCATCAGTGAATGGCATCTGTCATAGTACGGGCATGTCATATCCGGGCATTCTTCAACACTGTATTTTATGAGACTGCCTTCAACGGCCTGTTTGGTTGGAAGTACTGCTTCCACAGGCTTTTTTTCCACCTTTACCGCCCTGACCTTTCCGTTGTGTATCTTGCATTCGTGGGAAGTGTCTCTGACTTCCTTTATTTCGTACATCTTTCCGGCTTCAAGCGTCAGACATACATTTTTCATCTTGCAATCCCTGCATTCCGGTGCAGGCCCGAGGTATATGAACTTCATACCTTTTTTTGCCATATTTTCTCCTATGAGTGTAAGTGTTTCAGCCATATTTATTCGCCCCCTATAACTCCGGTTTCCCTCGCGAGTTCTTCCGCATCCTCCCTCTTCAGATTCAACTTATGTAGTATGGTATACCTCTCCGGTCTTATCTCCGGAGCCATAAGCAATGCCCGTATGACCTCCTCGTCCGACACACCGATAGCCGCCGCTGTCGTCGGAAGACCCGCCATTTTCATTTTCTCTCTGAATCCTTCCCAATCTCCGCCGTGAAGTTTAAGCATCATCATGGAACCGAGAGCACACTGGTGTCCATGCAGCCCGGGGTTTTTCGCAATTCTGTCAAGGGCATGCGAGAACAGGTGTTCCGCTCCGCTGGCAGGCCTCGAAGAACCCGCTATGCTCATGGCAACGCCCGAAGCGGCCAGAGCCTTGACGACAATCCACGCACTCTCTTCCTCATGAGGCCGTATCTTATCCGCATTTCTGAGCATTATCTCTCCGGTCATGGATGACAGGGCTATGGCATAGCTGCTTATCTCCTCTCCCTTTTCGCGGTGTGCCAACTCCCAGTCAAGCGTGGCCGTTTTGTTGGAGATTATATCTCCGTATCCCGCTGTCAAAAGTTTATGAGGTGCATCAGCGATTATTCGCGTGTCCGCAACTACTATCATCGGAGGTTTTGCGGATATGGACTTTTTTTCTCCATTGACTGTTATGGATGCGGCACCGGACACGATCCCATCGTGTGATGCGACCGTAGGTATGCTTACGAAAGGCATCCCCCCTATCTCGGAAGAGGCACACTTCGCAACATCTATGGGTCTTCCACCGCCTATTCCGACGATGAAATCCACCTTGATATTACGGGCCGTTTCCATGACATCGATCACATTTTTCATGTCCGCATCGGATATTATGAAAGAATGCACGATATACCCTGCGGAGGAAAGGATATCCGATACCCGGTTCCCGGCTATCTCTCTGGTCACCTCATCCTGAACTATCAGAGCGGTGCCTCTCAGGCCCACATCCGCACATATGTCCGCAAGGTTGTCCAGCACACCGTGCCCAACAGCTACGGAGCGAGGGAGTTCCATTATTCTCTGTTTGGAGAAGTCCCGCTCTTCTTTCATGCTTTCACCTATTCTTCCGAGGCATATATGATTTTGCCTCAGAACCTCTTTGATACATAGTCTGTGACAGACCTGAATATTCCCGCACCTGGACCGAAAGCATCCGGATTCGGAAGCCCGATCATATGGTTGTAGAAGGCCCTTTCCGGATGCGGCATCATGCCCAGTACATTCCCCTCCGGATTGCTTATGCCTGCAATGTTCTCTACGGCCCCGTTGGGATTCCAGGGATAAGGAACCTCGTCACTTTCCACATCGTCCGGATTCACATAGCGAAAGACAATCTGGTCATTTTCGTTAAGTCTCTTCATTATCTTCTTTTCCTTCGCGGAATCCACCATGAACTTCCCTTCGGCATGTGCAACAGGCATCAGTAGAACCTCGCCCTTCTCATAGAATGATGTGAAGGGAGATGCACTTTTCCTATCATTTCTTATGTATATGTTCCTGCATTCGAACCTGTTCGAATTGTTGGTGGCAAGGACCGCTTCGGGATGTTCGGATATGCCGTCGAGAGCCGGAAGCATTCCGAGCTCCACCAGAACCTGAAATCCGTTACAAACTCCGAGAATCGGATAGCCATCTTTAACGAACGCCTTCAACTCGTCCATGAGGCGGCTTTTCATTATTGCTGCGAATATCGCTCCCGCCCGTATGTAATCTCCTGCGGAAAATCCGCCGGGAAACATGATTATCTGATAATCGGAAGGCGACCTTTTCTCTCCTTCAACGAGCCCCAGCATCTGCTTTATATGGACATACTCCGGCTTTGCACCGAGCCTTTCGAATGCCTGATATGATTCGTCCTCGCAGTTGGTGCCCTCCATTCTGAGAATCGCCACCTTGATGTCATCGACTTTCATGGCCCGCAATAGGGATTACTAATAAACTTTTTTTACCATACCGATTGGAAGCCGTGGAAAAAACAGAGGCACTGCCCGGGATATTCCTTCTGAAAGAAAAGGCGCTATGGATACCGGAGATCTCAGCCATAGTCATAGCCGATGTGCACCTAGGATATGAGAGTGGGATGTTCGACGAACCCTTCTATCCGAAAATGCAGTTCAGGGAGATATCCGAGAGAATGGAAAGGCTTATGGAAAAATACGGGCCGGAACAGGTGATAATCAACGGAGACCTAAAGCATGAGTTCTCGAAGACACCGTATCCCGAGTTCTCGGAGGTAAGGGACTTTTTGGACATTCTCGAGGATGCAAAGGTGACACTGGTGAGGGGGAACCACGATAACTTCATAGTCGGATATCTCAGGAATAGAGGTGTTCAGGTGGTGAATTTTCTGGAAACAGAGAGGTTCTTTTTCATGCACGGGCATGAAGAACATAACACGAAAAAGATTGCAATAGTAGGCCATGAGCACCCTGCCATACGGATAAGGGATGAGATAGGGGGGAGCGCGATATTTCCCTGCTTTCTGGTTAAAGAGGACCGGATCGTTATGCCGGCATTCTCTGAGATGGGTGGAGGGTATGAGCGAATAGGAAGATATGAAGGGTATGTCATATATCTGATATCGCAAGAATCTATAACAAAGATTGATAATATAAGATTTATTTAATTAATATACCCCGCAGCTTGCTGCGGTTGGGACAGGAGACGATATGGGCAAATAACAATATACTTTGGCATGTTCTATAGCCATGGAAATAGAACATGCTTCACACTGCACATATCGAATAAGATATCACATGGTTTTTGTGGTAAAATACCGCAAAGCTATGATTAGCAGAGAAAAGATGGAGTTTATAAAAAGCATTCTTCTAGAGATCGGAGAAAGGT
>Ga0190314_1000144_pt1 | contig 28791 bp, 11 predicted proteins | sample 4870071112_MG_FD_165055 | JGI IMG/M metagenome (GOLD analysis project Ga0190314, IMG submission 165055) | Hydrothermal vent sediment bacterial communities from Southern Trench, Guaymas Basin, Mexico - 4870-07-11-12_MG | ecosystem: Environmental > Aquatic > Marine > Hydrothermal vents > Sediment ...
AGCCTATGGAAATAGAACATGCCTCGCATTGTACATATAGAATAAGATATCACATGGTTTTTGTGGTAAAATACTGCAAAGCTATGATTGACAGAGAAAAGATGGAGTTTCTAAAAAGCATTCTTCTGGAAATCGGAGAAAGGTATTGGTTTAAGTTCGATGCCATAGGAATAGAAAAAGATTATTTCCATGTGGTGCTGGGGGCAGCACCACGCTATTCTCCAAGCAAGATAATGCAGATAATAAAGAGCCTAACTGCTAGAGGGCTGTTCAAAAGATACCCTGAGATTAAGAAAGAGTTATGGGGTGGGGAATTCTGGACAGATGGAGGCCACATAGACACCGTGAGTGAATATGGTGGCCTCGAGAAGATTAAGAGGTATGTTGAAGAACAGGGAGGAAATATTACTCAATTGCAATTGTCAGACTTCCAATGAAGATACCCCGCAGCTTGCTGCGGTTGGGTTCTTCATTTACATTTTTCACATCAGTTGTACATGCCCTCCGGCGGCTTCGGTTTCCACTCTTTCTGAACCTTGTTCACTATCTCCTTCGCGTCTTCTTCCTTCATTCCGGTCTTTTCCATGAGCATCTTGACAACTTCGTCCTTGGTCTTTGTCTGGAGCGCATCGAGAACGAATTCCATGATTCTCTGCGCCTCTTCCTCGTCATCTTCGTCCTTCTTTATTCCGAGTATCTCCTGTATCGCAACGGCACCCACAATTATCGAGACTATCGCATCGTTGAACTCCTCTTTGATAAGGCTTTTGAGGTCAAGGTCGGTGCGGAGAGCTATCTCATCGTTCCTTCCGGCAAGAGTGGCCTTCACCATATGGTTCTCATCGTTGAGGATAAGGAGCTTCCTGTAGAGTTCAAGTCTTTCGTCCTTGCTCATGGTGGCGGTTTCGACATTGGTATACAGTATCAGTTCGGCAAAGTTGTCTATGAACTCAACCCCTATCCCGAAAGGAAGTTCATCCATCTGTGCAAAAACAGCATGCCCATCATCGCTTTCCTGAACCATCCATTTCTTGTCTATCAGCAGTTCGGAGTCCTTCTTTTCCTCCCTGAACCATTTGAGTATGTCTTTCTTAGTGGCTTTCATACGCCGTAATATGCGGATTCTTATTTATCATTTTAGGGAGAGCGTCATTTCCCCGGTCTTCAGAGATTCCGCTTCTTTCTCGCTCAGGGCCTCTTTTTTTGCCTTTTTATGGAGTATCGCACTGTTTCCGAAGGGGTCCTCTATGATGAATGTGAAATGCTTTCTGCCGTTCATGGAGCTTTCAATCTCTTTTTTACGCTCTTCAACAGCTTTTTTATCATTCTCATCGTAATCAAGTCCGTCCAGAACCTCCATGACACGCATGAGAACTCCCTCTATATTGGATATGAACGATTCCGAGGCAGGGCCGGGCTCCATGCTTATTCCGAGCTCCGGTATTCTTATGGTGCCGGATGTTGAGCGAACCACCCTTGCATTTATGTCAGAAGGGCTCTCAATCTTCATCGTATAGCGAACAGGCTCGCTCTGCTCGATTATCATCACATCGCTTGTCTTGAATCCGCACTCGGGGCACATGAGCATCGTCTGAACGGCTTCACCGAGCATGGGAAGTTCAAGGGTCGAGACCGTGCTTTTCATACCTTCATGCCCGCAGACCGGGCATTTCATAGGGACAAGGCTCTCCATGCTGTTCTTGATTATGCTGCTTTCTGCCATATCGGAGCGTTCCATGCACTCGCATGCTTTTTGCGATATAAGCCTTGCCACCAATCCTTTTATTAACCCCTTCTTTTGCCCATCTATGCGAGTCGCCGCCGTGAACAGAGGCCGCTGCCAGCCCAAGAAGTGCAATTCGGAGTGTATACGATACTGCCCTGTGATGAAGAACGGGACAGAGGTGATAGAGTACGGCGACGACGGGAAGATAATCATACATGAGGAGACATGCACCGGCTGCGGAATATGCGTACACAAGTGCCCCTTTGGGGCAATAAGCATAATCAACCTACCGGAGCAGCTGGATTCCGACCTCATACATCAGTACGGTGAGAACGGATTCCGCCTCTTCCGATTGCCGGTTCCGAGAAAGGGGCAGGTTGTCGGAATACTCGGACAGAACGGGATAGGTAAGACGAGTTCAATTAACATCTTATCGGGAAACCTTGTGCCGAACCTCGGAGACATAGACGGAAAACCGGAATGGGATGGAATACTGGAGCGTTATTCCGGGACCGAACTGGGCGAATACCTCAAAAAGGTGGCCGCGGGAGACATACGGGCCGCACTCAAGCCCCAGTATGTGGACAAACTTCCGAAAGCATACAAGGGAAAGGTGGGCGAACTTCTGAAAAAGGTTGCCGAGAAGGATACGGATGAGATCGTAGAGAGATTGAACATGGAGAATCTCATGGACAGGGAACTTTCTCAGATATCTGGAGGAGAGCTTCAGAAGGCGGCAATCGCAGCAACCATGGTGAAGGATGCGGACATCTATTTCTTCGATGAGCCCTCTTCTTACCTCGACATATCGCAGAGGCTCGAAATTGCGCGAATAATACGGGATATGGCGCGGGAGAACATCGTTGTCGTGATAGAGCACGACCTCGCGATTCTGGACTTTCTATCCGACCAGGTGCATCTGATGTACGGAAAGGCAGGGGCATATGGTGTCATAGCGAACCCTCGCCCGGTCAGAAATGCGATAAATATCTACCTATCCGGTTTCCTGCCGGAAGAGAACATGCGTTTCAGGGACAAGGAGATCAAATTCCACCCGCATCCGCCCAAGGAGCTAAGGGAGTCATTCGTGCTGATCAGATACGGAGCGCTCCGAAAATCCTTCGAGAGATTCGAACTCACCACATCCGAGGGGCAGATACATCAGGGTGAGGTAGTCGGGGTCGTCGGGCCGAATGCGACCGGAAAGACCACTTTCGTGAAGATGTTAGCAGGGGTTCTTCAGCCGGACGAGGGATGGATATCCGCGGAAGCAAAGGTTTCATACAAGCCCCAGTACATCAAGCCGGATTATGACGGAACGGTATATGACCTTCTATGGGAGGTTCTCGGGAATTTCAACGACAACAACTTTTTTAAGATTGAGATAGCCCATCCGTTGCGACTGAAAGACCTGTATGAGAGGGATGTTGAAGCGCTCTCCGGCGGTGAGCTCCAGAGGCTCGCCATAGCATTGTGTCTCGGAAGGGACGCGGACATATACTTGCTTGACGAACCCTCGGCATATCTCGACGCGGAGGAGAGGATGAACACATCGAAGGTCATAAAGAGGGTCATGGACAAATCGGGGAAGAGCGCAATGGTGGTGGACCACGATGTATATCTCATCGACATGGTATCCGACAGGATAATGGTCTTCGGAGGCGAGCCCGGCATAAAGGGCAGGGCAGAAGGGCCGTTCTACATGAGGCAGGGAATGAACCGCTTCCTGAAGGATGTCGGAATAACATTCAGAAGGGACAATGACACCTACCGCCCACGCATAAACAAGCCCAACTCACGCCTCGACAGAGAGCAGAGGGAAAAGGGAGAGTATTATTACTCGGAGTGAAGGTCAGTATTCTTTCATTCCGAGATAATCGCTAAGTGTCCCCTTTATTTTTGCTTTGGTCATCTTCGCGTATTCGAGTATTTCCTGTGTGTTTGCACCCTTATCCGACATGCTGTAGAATGTTTTCTCTCCGAGAAGGACATATTTCCATTCACACTCCATCCTGTCCTCTGGCTCAAGGTCATTAACCTTATTCACCCAGTCTATGGTCGCCAGTCTTTTGTGCTGGACATTAGGATTATTCACATTATTCTGGGCCTTGGTTTCTACGATATACATTGTATCGTCCACACGAACCAGAAAATCAGGGTGATAGTTCGCCAGAAGTCCATCTTCTCTTATGTAAATGATACTGGCGAAATCATGGGCCCACTCATTTATCTTTATGAAGGATTTCACTCCAGTATCTGCATCCACAAACTCCATGAATGCCTTTTCAAAGCCGCCCTTGTTCGAGGGATATGGTAGCCGTGGGTAGATGGACTTGGCAACAGGTATGGAATAATTTTCCCTCATCTTCAGCTCCTTTATCTCCGAGAAACGGCGTTTTACAACCTCTGCCTCGCTGATATCCCTGCTGTTCTGAAGGTCATATATTACCTTGCTCACATTCCTGACGACATGCTCTATTATCTTTCCCTGACTCAGAAGAAGAACCCTCCAGTTGTCTCCTTCCAGAGGGTCGAAAGACTCTCCGAACAGCCTGTTTCTTATGTATCTATCCACAAGTTCGGCCACGAGAGCGGTGTTTATCTGCATAACCGGGAAGTTCTTGCTCTTTCTCTTGCTCACTCTGACAGGAATGGATGAGACCGTTCTGACGACCTTCTGAAGGAAAGAGTTGTAATTTTTCGCCGTGAAGATGTCCGATGTGACCGCATACTCTCCAAATCTGGTTTTAACCGTCAGTTCCTCGCCATAGAACACCTCTCCTTCGGATGGGACCAGTCCCATCAGGTCTTCGAGTTTTACCGGAAATGGCTGAAGTTCTTCGAGAGAAAGGTTCTCCGCCTTCAGAAACTCCTCCCGGTCATAGATGATTATGGGCCATATAAGGTCATAATCTTCATATCCTTCCTTGAGCCCAACGGATATGAGGTCTCCCATGACTCTCTCTTTTCTGGGAAGCTCTTTCGTCTCTGCAAGTGTCCCGCTCAATTCTCTCTCATAGAACTCTACGAAACGCGGATGCTCTATTATGCTCAATATATCCAGATAGTTGTCTGGCTCCTCCTTCTTGAGGAGAAGTTTTTCTCTGGTCTCTCTTTTCACATCTTGGAAGTCCGGCTCTCTCCACATGAGACGGAGACCGCGACCTATGGTCTGCTCCAGAAGTATGCTGGATGCGGCGGAACGAAGCGGAACTATAACACAGATATTGTTCACATCGAAACCCTCCCTGAGCATAAGAACAGAGAGTATGACCTTTGGCTCTTTGTGGTGGTCCATGTCAAACAGTCTCTGCTTTATCGCGTTCCATTCCTGTTCGGTGACCTCTCCTTTCCTGTTAGAATGTATCTCCATTACTTCTTCCTCGGAAAGACCTTCCTGTATAAGGAAATCACGAACCACAGGAACTACCGACGTGTCCTCGCACATGACCAGCATCTTCGGGTGCTTGTTCGGGTCAAATGATATGAACCCTTCTTCCAATATCCTCAGTTTTGAAAGTCCTGCCCTCAGCATGACCTTCTGCCCATCCGAGAGGGTTATGAGGTCGCCATCTCTTTCTGCCGTGAAATCAAGAGGTAGGGCTGCAATCTCCTTTCTCTTGTCTATGGCTACGGTCTTGACAAGTCCGTGCCAGATGGCTTCTTTCAGGCCAAAATCTACTATTATGTGGGGGAAATAGTGCTTCTTCCTGCGATTGCCCGTGCCTGAAACCGTGTATGGCGTGGCTGAGAAATCAACCTGCATATAGCGGTCTCCTTTTATAGCGGCGATTCTAAGAAGTGCTTCCTGCCATCTCTTCTGGATTATCTCATCGGACTTCTTCATCTCGGCGAGATGATGGGCCTCATCGTTGAACACAACAAGGTCTTGTAGGTCGGACAGGAACTCCAGTTCCTTTCCATGCAGGAAAGCGTTGTCAAGCTGGTCAAGGGCGTGTCCTGCGTTCTTTCCCGGAGTTATCGGAAGGAGTTTTTTCACCGTTCCCGGTGGATTTTCAAGCCCTTCCTCGCTTTCCTCTTCCACGTTCTCGGAGAGAAGGTGCCAGTTTGTTATGGCTATCATTCCCTCTCCAGTGACCTTTCTTCCAATCTCCTTTTTGTTGGCAACCGAGGACTGAACGAAGCCAAAAACCTCTTCGCGGTATGCCTTCGGTATGAACACATCTGCATACCTTCTTATGTCGGATGTTTCAAAATCTCTCGTCCCGTCCTCTTTGACTTTTCCCAGATAGGCATCCAGAAGACGCTCATAAACTATCAGTCCCGGAGCAATCAGGAGAAAGTTCTTTGAGAAACGGCCTGAAGGAGTTTCCTCGTGCTTTGCGTTGAGATACTGCCATATCAGGAGCGCGTGCATCACCCATGTCTTTCCTGTTCCCGTGGCCATCTTCACCCCATACATCGGGTGGGAGTATTTCGCATTTCCAAGTTCCTCTATGTCTAGGCTGGCCAGTATGGAATTTATCGCTCCGGCTCCCCCTTCGTTGCCATATTCCAGAAGTTTCTTTCTGACAGACTGATAAATCCCGATGACATTTCTGACCTTAAGGACTTCATGTAGATATATTGTGTTCAGAATAGCTTGCCACTGCCCTTCATGGAAGTTCATGCTCCTGAGGTCTGCAAAACTTCCCTCCGGGTCCCAGTACTTCAGAAGGTCGCGGGTTATAGGTGTCACTTCCTCGAGGAAATCGCCATTTTCCCATGCAGTTCTCACGAGTTCCGTGAGATTTTCGGCCATTTCAAGCGGAAGCTTTCCGGTCTTTACGACCCTTGTCTGAGCCACCTAATCCACCTCCACCACCACAGCACTCTCGAAGCCGAAAACATCAACGGCCTTAACGCAGACCTTTCTTTTTCCTTCTCTGGCAGGAACATCCAGCTTTGCCCTCGTCTTGACCCTCAGGTTCTCGTTGTTCTCGCGGTAATCCTGCCACTTGCTCCTGAAGACCTGCCCGTCATAGTCCGGGTCTATGCTCCAGTACTCAATGAGGCTCAGCGGGTCCTCTCCCATGACCTTCTCCAGCTTCTCCCTGTTCTTTTCATCCAGAGGCAGGGCATCTGGAGAGAGAAGGATGTAGTTGTCCAGTTCTATGAGAAGTTCGTCTGTGTCGTCATTTATTCTTCTCTTCTGCACGGGTTTGACGGTCAGGTACTGAAGCGATGAGAACCTTATCTTTCCGCTCTTTATGAGCTTCTCATAGCTGGCCTTGGTCTTCAGTTTGTCCAGAAGGTCGGCCGGAATGACCAGAACCTCGAGTCGCGGGTCATCGATGCTCTTTATTACCTCTCCGATGTCTGTAACGAAATTCCATCCGAGAACCACCACTTTCTCCCATCCGCCCATGAAGGACTCCCTCAACTGCTGCGCTTTCTTCAGGGTTCTGTATCCGGTCAGCTTGTTGGGTGAATCCACATAGACGAGGGTCTTGGACTCCTTGATATAGCCGATATTGTTCGGCACGCCTTCCTGATGAGGAAACGGAAGTGCTCCATAAAGATTGATGACCACGTGGGCAAGGTCCCCGACCCTGCGGAACTCGGACTTCTCGAATTGCTCTTTCATATAGTCTCCGATGGACTGATAAAGGAACGGTTTGGCCTTCATGTCTATGAGTCGTTTACGGCTTATCATCACGGCAGGCTTTCCAAGTTCGGCCATAATCCACTTCCTTCCAAGCTTCTCGGCAACCGCTCCGGTGGTCCCGGACCCGGCAAAGAAGTCTGCAACTATGGAATTCTCATTAGATGACGCTTTTATTACTCTTTCAATAAGTTTCTCAGGTTTTTGTGTTGCATAGTTTACTCTTTCTGAAGATGTTCTTCCAACCATGTCTATTTCCCAAACATCTTTCATATTTACAAGAGTATACCATCCGATTTCATCCTGATATTCTTTGACTCCTTCGAACCTATAAGGTTTGAAACCTCTATTATATGATTTTTCTTTAAGAGGATTGAATATATAGTTGTCAGTCTTCCTATAAAAATATAGTATATCATGTTTTCTAGCAAAATATCTATCGGAAACACCACCACTTTTATATGCCCAAATAATCTCATTAACAAAATTCTCCCTCCCGAAAATCTCGTCCATTATGACCTTCACATAGTGTCCAACATGCCAATCAATATGCACATAGATGCTTCCCTGCTCGCTGAGAAGCTCTCTCATCAAAATCAGGCGGGGAACCAGCATCTCAAGGTATGAAACCGTGCCGTTCTTCCATGTGTCCGCATAGGCGAACTGCTCTATCACGGTTGGCCTCTGCTCGACGGTGGTTCCGGGAAGGGTTATCTTTGTCCTGTAATCGGCCTTTGAGTCAAAGGGTGGGTCTATGTAAATGAGGTCTATCTTTCCCCTCATCGAAGGCAGGCCGCTGGTAGGGTCGCCGGCAAGGAGTGCCTGCATCGCGAGAAGATTATCGCCATAGATAAGGCGGTTGAACCAGTCATCTCTTTTCTTTTGTTTTCCTTTTTTTTCTCCAAACACAGTTTGAACAGCAAGACCAATATCTTTTTTATCGTCATCTTCTTTTAGATAATTTTCATCAGAGTTTTTTACTGTTTCAGCAAAGTACCCCCCCTGCGGGGGCGGGCAGAACCAGTTCATTGGTCTGGAGCGTTATCCTGTTCTTCTTGGAAAGCCCGTCCAAAATCTTTTGAGCCTCTTTCTTTCCTCTCTCCACAATCTTCGGTAATTCCTCAATAAGCGTCCTTGCCATTTTTCACACCTCTTCAAGCTTTGTAATATGATTCAGAAGGGTGTATGCAGGATTCTATTAAAACATTTTGCATCTTTTTCAGTGATTTCCTACATGGGAGTTCTCCGCTATCTGTACTGGGGGCATCAAGATAACAGGAATCCCAGAGCTGAGGGGGAGACCGAAGAAGCTTTGCTTCGAGGGCAGAATTCTCAGAAAACAGAAATCTCGGGCTGAGGGGGAGAGGAGCGGAGTTACGTCTCCGCGACTTGGACTTTTTTCTCTGAAAAAAGTCCCCCCGAAGCGGCGAGCGTAGCGAGACGCTGAGGGGGAGATTCGAACTCCCGAGGGTAGAACCCACCGGCTCTCAAGGCCGGCGCCTTTCCGGGCTAGGCTACCTCAGCACAATTATGGGGAAAAGAGTGGTGATTAAATAGGTTTGGGAATCAGACGCTTATCTCGATAGCCTGCTTCTCTTCTTCAACGGGCATCTCTTCGGCATCTTCCACAACTATCTCCGGAGGTTCCATCACATTCCCGTTCTCGTCCCGAGGCATGATGTCCTCGACAAATACATCTCCGCTCACCTCATCCTGCCATATCCTGACCATGTTCCTTTTTGCGAGGAAAAGCACCGTTACGAAGACAGTGATGAAATCCTCTTTGGTTCCATCCGAGAGGGTGTAAACCGTCATCTCGTCCCCTTTGAAATCGATTATCCTCTGCCAGACATCTTTGATGTCCTCTTCTATGTCTTCTTTGTGGGCGGAATCCCTCATCTCTATCTTCTGTTCGCTGCGGAGCTTCTTTTTCCTTGATTCCATTCTTTTTCTGCGCTCTGCCTCTTCTTTTGCCTCTTTGAAAGCATCCACTATGTCGAACAGGGAGACATTCCTCTTTCCCGAGAATCTAACCGCCTTCTTTATCGGCGGGTCATTGGAATCTATGACCCTTCCCGTGTAGCTTATGTCGTCTATGTTCTCGTAGTCATCGAATTCCCACGGAGTCCAGTCCTCGAAGAAGAATTCCTCTTTGGTACCCGTTTCAATCCTCGACAGAGTTGCATCACTCTGCCTTTTAAGAACGGTCCATGCAAGAAGGATTATCTTTCCCGCCGCCAGAAAGTCCACATCACCGGAGACCTTCAACTTTGCAATGTATGCCCTTGAGAATTCCGCAAGGTCTATGTTCCATGGGTCGAATTCCTCATCCACGGCAAGGGCCAGAACTCTGGCTATCTCTCTTTCCACGCTCCCTTCCGGTATCTTTCCGTCCTTTATGCCGTGAAGTATATCGAGGTATGTCGAAAAGCGCTCACTTTCCTCATCGACGAATGCCCTGTGGAAGTTGAAATGGGCTTCTATCTCCATGTATCTATCGGTAACCTCGGTCATGCGCTCACCTCCGCGGCCTCTTCCTCAGGGGCATCCGGTTCGACCACATCTTCTATGTTCATCTGCTGTACTATGCGTGTTATCCCGTCTCCGAGGCTTGTAACACCTATAAGATGGTCGGCGTACTGCAGTGCGGCCTTCCTGAGCGAGACCATCAGGAACTGAGCTCTGGATGACGATATCTTGATTCTTCTGGCCATTATCTCCGAGTTGATTGTGTCGAGGTTCTGATCCGCCTCGTCGAATATATAGAATGCCGAGGGGTCGTATTCCTGTATCGCGAATATGAAGGAGAGCGCCACAAGACCTTTCTCTCCTCCGGAGAGAGCCTCTATACGAGTGACCTTCTTTCCCCGGGGTTTGGCGACTATGTTCATGCCGCCTTCAAAGGGAGAATCCCCGTTTTCAAGCTCAAGATAGCCCTCTCCTCCGCCCGACATCTCGGAGTAGACCCTCTTGAAGTTCTCATTGACCGCGCTGAATATCCTGAAGAAACCATCCTTTTTCTTTTGTTCCAGTTCCTCTTCCACTTTGAGAAGTTCGGACTTCTGTTCCTCTATCCGCCTGACCTCGCGCTCCATCTCCGAATATCTGGCCGATTGCGCATCATAATCTTCTATGGCCCTGAAATTGACAGGACCTATGCCGCTCATCTCAAGTTCGCACGACCTTATGGTCTTTCTGAGGGTATCCATCGCAGGTACGGGATCCGCTACTTCGATTCCGTATGAGGCGAATTCTTCCTCGGCCTCATCCATGCTGGTCCGTATGGCCTCGATCTGAGCTCTCATGCTGAGTATGTAATCCTCTTTTCCATTCACAGCATCTCTAAGCCTGTTTATTCTGGAAACCATCTCGCTCTTCTCTTCCACAAGTTCGTCCCTCTTCTTGCGAAGAGCCTCCATTTCGGCTTCCATTCCTTTGTTCATGGTAAGGAGGGCATCGAGTTCATTCTTTGCCTTGGACCTTTCTTCATTCTTGGATTTCCTGAGTTCTTCGGCCTCCTTTATCCGGGTTTCCGCTTCAAGTATCCTCTGTTTCCTCTCCGCCATCGATTTTTCAAGAGCATTTATCTGGGCGTTCAGAGAACTTATGTCCGCAAGAAGAGCGCTCTTCCTCCGCCTCAGTTCCTCTATCTCGCTTTCAAGTTCGCCCATTCTTTTCTGCATTTCTTCCGGCATGAGTGATTCCATCTCGTTCTCCATCCCCTCTATCTTCTTCGCCTGTTCGGAAACGGTTCTATCAAGCTCGGAAACAGTATCGTTGAGGACGGATATCTCGGATTCAAGTGTATCGATCTCATTTTTAATGCCAGTTATCATTTCACTCAGTTCGCCGCTTCTCTTCTCAGCCTCTTTGAGCTTCATAGTGTAGCTTTCTATCTTCGCAAGTGTTTCAGCATCCGCATCGGCCTTGTTGAGATATTCGTCGAGTTCCTCAAGCCTCGGCCTTATCTCCGCCAGCCTTGCGCTCAGTCTCTCTTCCTTTTCCCTTTTCTCCCTGAGTGCCCTTCCGAGTTCTTCGAGCTCCCTGAGCCTCCTTGTATTCCCTTTCTTTGAAGAGAGATTCCCGCCGACCATGGCTCCGCCCGCCTCTATCATCTCACCACCGGGAGTTACAAGTCGAACTCCACCCATGAGCCTCCTTGCGGTATCGAGGTCCTTTACGACAAGCGTATCTCCGAAGACATACCACATGGCGGAGCGATGGCGCTCGTCATATCTCGCTATCTCTATCGCAAAATCAATGGCCCCGTCCTTTCTAGCGGCCATGAGAGCGGTTCCGCGAGGTCTTCCGGCCTTCATCTTGTTGAGAGGCAGAAATGTCGCTCTTCCCAGTTTGTTGCTTTTCAGATATCGTATGGCGTTCGCACCGGCCTCGTCGTTCTCAACTATCACGGCATTCATCCTCGCACCGGCCGCGACTTCGATGGCCGTGGAGTATTTCTCATCATAATCCATCAGCTCCGAAACGCTACCGATTATTCCTTTGAGGACGCCTCTGTCCCTTGCATCCAGTATCGCATTTACAGCCGTATTTCCGGAGTTTCCCAGCTTAGCCTTCGTTTCCGCGTGTTTCTCGGCAAGTCTTGATAGTTCTTTTTGAAGCCTCTGAAGTTCGGTACTGACCTCTCTTTCTTCCACCCTTAGCTGAAAGGCTTCCTGTTTCATCTTTCTTATCTGCGCCGGACTGAACTCCCCTCCTTTCCGAAGCTCTTTCATCTGCCACTTCGCATCGCTCACTTCGAACTCGGCCTTCTTTTTCCTTTCTTCAAGCTCGGCTTTCCTCTCTTTCAGGGCCCTTATTCTTTCCTCTTTCTTTGCGAGTTCCTGTCTTGCTTTTGATAGTTCGGCGGAGTGCTCTTCGTTCTTTTTCCTGAGTCTGCTGGCATCTTCCCTGAGCCTCTTTCCTCTTGTGGATGATTTGGAGAACTCCGCTTTAAGGGATCCGTTCTCTTTTTCAAGGGCCGAGAGCCTTACTATGACATCATCCTTTTCGGATTCCAGAGAGGCTTTCCTCTCCCGAAGTTCTTCCAGTTCCTCCATCTCGTCCTTGAGCCTGCTGTTCTCCGCATCTATCAGCCTTCTGTAATCATTTATGTTGTCTTCGGCCCTTTCCATGCTCTGTTCCGCTCTTGCGATGCTGAGCCTGAAGGCATCTATCTGTTCCTTTATCTTCTTCCCCTCGTCGCCCCATCTGGATGCCATTTCATCATCCGTTCTTTCTATTTCGAGCTTTATCTCAGCGACCTTCTTAACAAGGTTCTTCATTTCGGCCTTTGAATCGCCAATCTCCTTTCTGAAGGATTCGATCGCCTTTTCCTTGGATTCGAGGTCTGCCTTCGCATTCTTTAGTTTCCTATATGCCAGTTGGGCCTGCGCTCTTTTCATTCTCTCGCTGAGTTCTCGGTAGCGGAGCGCTGATTTCCGGTCCCTTTCCAGTTCCGTTATCCTTGTCCTGAGCTCTTCCATGAGAACTTCTATCTTTTCCTGATTGGCTTCAAGTTCCACCCTTTTGTTCCGGGCTTTCTCCATTTCCGAGTCAAGATGAGTTATTCCCGCTATGCTTTCAAGTATCCTTCTTCGCTCCACAGCCCCCATTTTAACTATTGCAGTGACATCTCCCTGCTGGACTATATTGTATCCGTCGGAGGATATTCCCGCATAGGAAAGAAGTTCCTCGAACTCACGGAGGGTGGATTTGTTACCGTTTATGTAGAAATAGCTGCTGTATCCAATCTTATTTTCCTTGGAGCGCTTTATAACACGTGTGAGATGGATTTCTTCGTAGTCCACAGGTATCGTTTTATCTGAGTTGTCAAGTACGAGTGTTACTTTACACTTATCCGCGGGCTTTCCGCCTTCTCCACCATTCCATATCAGGTCAAGGAGGTTTCCCGCTCTTATGGCTTTGGAACTTTTCGGACCTATGACGAAGAGTATGGCATCGGTAATATTCGATTTTCCACTCCCGTTAGGCCCGGTTATGCCGGTAAAACCGGGAGTCAGTTTCACGCTCACCTGTCCTTTAACGGACTTAAAGTTCTCCATCTTTACTTCTTTTAGATACAAAGGTCCACCTCCTTGACGGTGTTTTTCCGGTCCTTGCGCCGCATTGCGCTCCGTTTTCGGGCGATTTCGGACAAATTTCATCCCTTCTGAGTGCATCCCATGTCCGCACTATGTCGGACAATTGTCAGATAATATGACGACAGTATTTAATAGTTTCGGTATTTTTGGCTGACAAATGACATACAATTGTATGACCACATATTTCATATCATTTCAGCATATATTGATATATGGCTCGTTAATACATGTATATGCTATTTACCACTGCAAGCTAATACATCTCATCTAATAAAGCTTTTCATATAGCGCCTTCGGAAGTATGCTGTCAAAATTCTTATATATTGCTTTAGTTAGTCCAGTCTAACTTAGTAAGAGAAGGCGAAAAAATGTCCATGCCCCTGTCGATGGTACCCGAAGGCTCGGAAGTTCGGATCATAGGATTCAGAGGCGGAGCTAGGTTCGTTCAGAAACTGACGGCCATGGGATTCGTACCGGGCGCCGTGTTAAAGATAATCCGTTCTCAGAGCGGAGGGCCCATGATAGTGCTGATCAGGGGATCTCAGATGGCGATAGGCCGGGGTGTGGCATCGAAGATAGAGGTAGAACAAAGGGTTTAATCTCTTAGAATATATTCATGGGCTTCTGACATCTCCCATCTGTAGCTTTTGTCCTCCATATGAACAATGACCCTTATGGACACAGTCGAAGGAGGAGTTTCTATTGTAAGTTGCCAGCCATTTTCTGTTGGAGTCATCTCTTCGGTGTGATTTTCCCATATCCCACTCACATTAAGACCATACTCGAGAACAACGGCATTTAGAGGAAGCGAAGAACTTACATTCGCTATGACATCGACAGAATTTCCATTTTTTTCAAAAGATATATTGTTCAAGCCCATCTTTGACATCCAGTATGTATAGATATGTTCAAATCCCCAGAGGCTATGATTTTCTCCATCTACGCCCTCCATGAAGCCTTCCCAGACAGTCATTCTGGATGAACTGAGGTCCGAAGGTGCACATACGCAAGAGTAATTGTCATAGTATGATTTGAAGAACCAGTGGTCGGGATAGCACCTGTGGCTATCTGGATTCGCGGGTTCAAGGAAATAATCCAGGACAGTAGCATCATAACGCTCTCCTTCAAGATCTTTTATATGGTACTCGGAGTCTACAGAGGCACCAATCGTAGACTCACCTTCTTCTTTGTCATAGTGCGTTATAAAAAGAGTGTATCCATCAGTATCTATAAGATAGAAGTACTCCCAGGCAACATTCACACCATTCAAATATGTTCTGAAAAAGAAGAAGGTTTTTTCTTCTCCTTTCATAAGCATGGATGAGAAAGAAACATGGTCTGTTGGGAGATACCCCCATAGGTGTGTGTATGCAGCAATTCCACTTATGTGAATCTCCCTTCCATTGAAAAATATAGTACCCGTTATCCTCATATCAGGTTGTAGATATCCTTTTAGACCGCCTAAAAGACCCATATCTGCATCACCGTCAAGTCCGAAGAGTGTGACATTTCTTTGAGATTCTCCGTCAACATCCACACGCAGATAAGAATCCTCGTTTATGAATTGCATCGTGTATCTGGCGCTTTCCATATCTGTATTTGGCAAATCTCTTTTGAAATGCATAACGCCCCCCATTTCGGATATCCACTCTATATCTAGGCTAGCATTGGATTCCAGATTCTCTCTGAAATCCGTATATACTTCATAATCTACAAGTTCGTTGTTTCTGGACAGATATATCTGAAAACCCCTCATCCTCTGCATGTTTATCCATTGTTTGTTCCATATCGATGTTACGGAGTATTCTTCCCCATCATCTCCCACCCCATGTACATACATAACCCAACTTTCCTGTATCGCTTCATGGGAACCTTCGTCCATAGGAAATGAAAGTTTTCCTATGATGGTTTTCTCATCTTTCGGAACATTTGTCGGCGAAAGAAGAATAACTGAGAGTATGAGCACAAATACTAGAATTAGGGCGGTCAGCATATAGATATTCTTTTTGTCCATGACATAGTACCTTAAATCCGCTATTTAAAACTAATTTTTATTTGAAAAAAATAATAGAAAGGGATTTGGATGGTTTACCAGTTCACGGTCCAGGTTCCGGCTGAGGTAACATGTATCCAGTATCCGTTGCCGGGTTCCATATTGTCGCTTGCAGCCATGGCAACTGTCTGCCCACTGGATGTGTCGTATCTACTTACCATGTCATAGCTTCCTGTAAAGGTGGACAGTGCATTGCTCACCGTGTCCGAGTTGCTACTTGGATATCCGACAAGGTTCCACCCGACACTCATGGATATGTTCGTGCTTCCGTTACCTGTGTCTGTGTCCGTTCCAGAGGCTGTGGCATACACCCAGATACCCATCTTATTGTCCACCTGGGGGAAGTCGAGGTTATACTTGCTCGCTCGGTTGGTGTTATAGGTGTACCAGTGCCCGTTCTGATATACCATGGCTCTCTCCCAGGAGAATGCACTAAGGGCCGATGTTATGTTCTCCGGCGTCGACATCCATGGGAACGATATCAGGTTCCATCCACTGACTACATTCACACTGACCCCAGAAGGTGCGCCATTCACATGGAAGGTGACATTCACGAATTCACCCCAGTTTCCGGCGTCGTCCTGGGCACGTATGTATACGACATGGTCTCCATTGCCATAATCACATGTTCCTGACCAGGTTACATCCTCTTTCATGGAGTCGAATAGGCCGTCCACGGGATTCATCGATGTGGCTGTACCGCTGGTGGAATCTATGTAGAATTCCACGCTCTGTATGTTGGAACCACCTTTGTTGCCATCATCTGCAGTCGCATTTATCCACATCGTAGAACCGTAATCGATAGGAATTGGTTCCACGGTCTGGCTTCCAGCCACTATAACAGGACCGTCATTGTCTCCTCCGCTCCTAGCTATGGTGAAGACTCCAGATGTATTCGAACCCATCACATGTGCCGAAGAGTCGTCATAGACTTCTATCAGTATGTTATAGTTGACACCATTTGCCACAGAGCTTATGTCCCATGAGTAGCTGGTAACATCTCCAAGAGTGGTTATCAGATACCAAGAATCTCCGTTATTGTCACTGTAGTATAGTTTTGTCTGGTATACACCATAGCCTCCGTATGTCGTCTTTGTCCACTGTATATCCAGTGTATCTGTTGTGATAGTATCTCCGGCGGACGGGTTGGTCACTGTGACATCCGGATGGTCATGTGCGATGAGCCAAACAAGGGTCTTGTCGAGGACATCGGAACGGATTGCGGAGTGCGTTGTTGATCTGCTGTCCATGGCACTCCATTCAAAGTTATCAACGACTATACGCGATGGCGTTCCGCCCCAGACTCCAGTACCGCTCGTTCCGTTGTCACCGCTGGAAACCCATTTCACGCCGCAGTTCTCACTGTTTGTACTATCGTACCACACATATGTCGTAGTTCCTCCGGAGTTCTGGGACGAAACATCATCTCCGGAGCCACCGTCTCTGTAGCGGTCATAGGAGACTCCGCTAGTATACGAACCGCTTATCGGGTCACCGCTTACACCTTCCATGTCTGTGAAATCCTTATCCTGCTTCCATGACTCTTTCATCACAGATTTCAGCCAGTTCTGTGTGTCCGTAGTGGCCCAATCACTATTAGTGGTGTCCGAAAGGGCCCATGCCACATCATGGGAATTCACCCACATGCGGCCACCTCCATCCAGATAATCCTTAACAAGGGCCCTCTCGTCATCATCGAACGGAGCATAGTGCTCAATACCCACCTGCCACGCGACAACTTTATATTTCTGCAGTGTGGCTAGGTCAGGCGTCCCTTGTGTCCATCCGTACCATATGTTGTAGTTCCATCCTCCGTCCTGGAATGCATCCGAATACTGATCTATCATATGTTGCCAGTCAAATCCGGTGTTATCACTTATTACCAGCAATATGTCGCCCAGCTTGTCAGTAGTGAAGGTATAGTGGTCTCCTCCGTTGGTATCTACGGTCTCGTGGCCAACACGATCCTTTGCGATGACATCGTAGTAATAGAGTGTATCCTCCTGAAGACCGTTTATGGAAACCTCCAGGCTCGTGGAATATGTGTCGGTGAAGTCCGTTTGAGTAAGATTGTCCGGGGTCGTTCCGTATTTTATGGCGGCAAGGCTCATCTCATTGGTATCGAAGCCTATCGTAGCCATGACATTTGTCTTATATTTGACTCCGACATTGGTTATCATAGGCGCCTGTGCATCAATGATTGCAGTTGCAGTTGATGTGAAACCCCCGTCGTTATAGGTCACTGTTACGGTATCTCCGTTCTTCACGGAGAGAACTCCATCACCGGTAACCGGAGAGTCAAGCGTGAAGGATATGGAACCACCGAACTTGGCGTTTCCACCGGTGCAACTCACAGTCTCGCTATCTCCCGTCATGGCGCTAGTCACTGTTACATTGACAGAGGAACCACCATCCTCGTCTTCCACGGTTATGTGTGCGGTAGCCGTTTCTGAATACACCTTGTTATCGAGATAAACGATACCAGCATCGAGATTGAGGTCCCCGCTTACAACAATAGCGAAAGGCTGAGGATCTACAGGGATGTTGTAACCGCTTATTCTGACCTCCCATGTTCCTGTAGCAAGACCGTGTCCGCTGATAACTTTCACACCTTCAACATTGTTCAGGCGGTCATAGTTTTCTCCGCTGCTATTTGAATATCCAGGATTGGCTCCAGAGAACACATTTCCCTTGTACTCCGCGCCACCGGGGGATACGACCGTCAGATCCAGGTCATTAACAAGCGCTGTATCGGCACCCATGGCAGCCGGCGGGTCGGTCCACACCAGTGTGACTGTGAGTGGTGTACTTGTTCCGGAAATATCGAATTTAAGGGCCACATCGTCTCCTGTGGAGAGGCCAAAGTGATTGTCCCAAACTCTTACCTTTCTGCTGTCCGTGCTTCCGAAATAAAGTGACTTGTCCACATTGATAAAGCCCCATCCCTGATCGACACCGGGATATCCGCCATTACCGTTGTAGGCCGTACCTGTTCCGGAACCAGTCATCTCTTCAGCCCCATTTATGAGAGTGGCCTTCATAAGTGCAGCACTGGGGGTCATCTCATTTGCCGTGGTCATGCTACCGCTAGGATAGTATCCCTTATTATAATATTCCTGTATAAGTCCGAGTGCTCCTGCGACTCCAGGAGTTGCCATGGAGGTTCCCTGTTCAGACACATACTTGTCGTCTCCTTTTTTTGCATCCACAGAGTATATGCTGGTGCCCGCCATGGTAACATCCGGCTTCAGTCTATTGTCGAAAGTAGGTCCTCTGGAGCTAAAAGAGGCCATGTCATCCGCCCTGTCAGCGGCAGCAACTGTTACCGTGTTCTTCGACTCAGCCTGTATCCCTATCGTATGGGTATCACTTCCCTCATTACCTGCAGCCCAAGAGAACAGCTTGTCATTCTCCCACTGGTACTGGTCTATTATGACATTGTCATCCACATAATTGGGTTGTTCTATCACATTGCCACTAGAGTCCTGATAATGTCCGCCCCAGCTGTGGCTGCATATCCTTACCATTGAAAGGTCACCTGTCATCAGCGGATCCCACATTTCCGTGTAGTCGCTGGGCACATTCAGGTAGTCCTGCGCACCCGTATGTGCGTCTGTGCCGCCCTCCGGCTTATCTATGTCTCCAAAGGAGAGCTTTGCACCGGGAGCCATCCCGTCGTATGCACTACTTCCCCCTACTGGATTATCATATCCCAGGATGGTTCCAGCGACATGGCTACCATGGTCTGGGCTGTCATCCGAGAAATTGTGGTCATATCCTGTGGATTCGTATGTGGCATACATGACGACTTTTCTCTGGTTCGGCATATATGTGTTAGTTGGTATGTCGCTGTTCGTATATGGATTATCAGGATCTCTCATCATGTCATGATGCGGTCCAACCGCAGTATCGGTTTCACCGATTACAACATCTTCACCATATATCCCATGGTTCCAGACCGGCGTATGGGTCGCATCAGACTGTCCGGCAGCCAGAGTATCCGGTGCACCTACAGAAGTCGTATCCGTGTGGGTGTTCTGTATCTGGCTGTGTGACTTGTCATTGAACAGCCAGTTCTCATGATCCATCTCCACATAATATACACCGTTTATCTTTGCTATCTGAGAAAGCATCTGAGGATATACGGTGGCGGTCACCATACCATACTCTCTGTTTACTATGGTTAGCTGGTCCACTGCTATGTCTCCACCCGGTGTTATGCTGGTTATCCAGACATTGTCGTCTTTAAGCATCATCTTTCCTAGCTTGGAGACAACGGCGCGGTCGTATCCCGGAAAAGTATATATCTTCACATTCACCGGTCCGTTGGCATCGTCCAGCAACCTTGAAAGCCGGAAAGCCGGTTGGTCTATCACGACGCCTGCCACATGAGGCAGAGCCTTCACACTCGGAAGATCGCTGTCAGAAATCTCAACGATAAACTTCTGTCCACCCATCGGAGCTATTATATCGGCCCCGGCAGCTTCCACTTCGTTCTTCATCTTTTGTGTGACGGGGGCGTCGAATACCAATATATAGTGCCCTCTCCCGTAGGTGTATCCGTCTATTTTAAGGTCAGCCGGTATTCCAGACATATCTGGCCCCACAGTGTATCCGTTCACATTAAGTGTTATCCCCGTCTCATGACTGATACTCGTTCCGCTTACATTTCCATCCGCGGTGGCCGCGGCCATCGAAACGGGAATCGCCATGAGGAGAGCTACTGCTATTACTGCAATGATATGCAGTGCTTTTCTTCTCTCTTCTTTCATTCACAAACCTCCTTGGTATCATTACCTTGGTAACTCAACTTATAGTCTTGCGGTATTTAAGTGTTTCTTAAGAAAAAGCCTTAAAGAAATATTATAAAAAAGCACAATGACAAAAACTATAAATATCATCATGGATTAGAGCATTTAAAGTATTCGCAAGGAGGTAAATATATGTTTGCAAACTTGAACAGGAAGGCAATCAGCATCATACTGGTTTCGTTGATGCTATTCTCAGCTATCTCTGTCATGGCAGAAGCCAAGACATATGAAACAGACTATCTGAACACTGAAAGTGATATCATGGACCTTTTTTCCGTCCCATCTCCCGAAGAGAAGATATCTCCATCGCTCGCCGCTGATCTGTCGGGAAAGGAATGGAAGAAAGTCTATGTCATAACTTCGGACATCGCTGAGCTTGATGCGGGGCTCAGTACTGTCCCACACACGGAGATAACCCCGATAGGACACAGGAGTGCTACAAAAGGCATCGTAGCTCCGATAATAGAGATGCCAGAGTATGCGATTCGCGATGTAGCGGCCATCCCCAGCGTTATAGCTATCGAGGAATACACCCGTCCACAACCGCATTCAACAACGGATGTGAGCACCAATTCTGTGTTGGAGACTCCATTCAATTCATCCGGGCTCACAAGATTGCCTGCAATAAATCAGAAAGCCGACCGAGCATGGAATGAGGGTTTCATGGGTGACGGTGTGAATGTAGGAATAATAGATACGGGCGTGGATTTTGCACACCCGGACTTATATGGGACACAGGCAGTGGATATGAACCCTAACAGCCCATATTATGGTTGGCCCGTTGTTTTTGACCCCCCATCCATGGCGGGTTACGTTTCTGCTATTGATGGAGGAAATCCGATTGAAAACATATGGTATGCCAATACCACTTCTACGGATGAAAATGTGACTCATACCATAGTTATGGATGGTTCCAATGATTTCTGGGGAATAGAGCTTGCGGCTGCGGACCCGCTGAATGATGGCACTAACGACGAACTTCCAAGAGTGAATAATAACACAGAACCTAACGATTTTGAGCTGAACAGCCTTTACATAACAATGGACACAGAAAACTGGTATTTTGGCATGGGCACATATGCAAACAACAGTGATGTTGATTACGGACTTTATTTTGATACGGACAATATCACAGGTTCCGGCGCTACATCAGACCCACTTGGAAAGCATATAAATGCCATACCTGAGCATCTTCCCGAGATTGCCATATATATATTCCGACAGAAGGACAATAACTCGGATACGATAAGCAACATCTCTGTGAATGCATGGGATGGGAGTTCTTGGAAGGAATATAGATATGAAGATATGAACATATCTTATGGATACTCCGCATTCAACCCAAAGCTCGTAAAAGCAGGCTCGTCTGGTGGATTTTTGGAGTTGACTATACCTAAGCATTTCATGCATGACACCACTTCATTCTATGTCGAAGCCTTTACCTCCGGGCACAACGACTCTCATGCATGGGATACGGTTGGGCACGATACAAATGTAAGCTTTAAGAGTTTCGACTGGAATGATGGTATTACCACCACTCTAAGTTCTTTTACCATGGCATCATACAATACAAACTACTTTAGGTTCTATAGGGATTACGATAATGAATATATCAACGGCCCTAAAATATTTGGATACCCAAGGAGATACAACACCCCCCCACACAATCCGGCCGTTCAGCCGAGGTTCGGCTATCTTCCGGATAAGAACCTCCCTCTAACACGGGTATGTGTGGTTGCTTCGCCCGGTTCCGCAGGATATGACACAGTATATGTCGATCTGGACCATAATCTTGATTTCTCTAACGATAAACCCTGTAACAGATCTAGCCCAATATCCTATTTCGACTTTTATAATGCGGAGACCGGTGAGTATAATTTCACGAGATACGATGCCGGAGACGGCTATCCGGACATCTCTGGAGGAATGATTTACTTTATAGCTGATGGACAGAAAACATTGCCCTATCTGGACAAATATCTCCAGAGATATGGCTTGATATCCAACACCAGTGACCCGGAGTTTCAGAAATATATACCCGACTCCGGAACTCTCGTGGCATTCACCGGGGACTTTGACACAATCGGTGGACATGGAACCCTATGCGCCTCCGCAGTCGTAGGACAGGGTAAGACAATAATAACCACTATAATGTCTGGAGAGAGGGTTAACATACACCAAGTGGTTGGTATGGCCCCCCACGCAAAGATAGTGACAATAGCTGATTTCTACATGGGAAACCCATTTGATGCATGGTTCTTTGCGGTCGAAGGATATGACGGAAATGCATCCACAACATGGGATCAGCCGCAGATATCTAGCAACAGTTTCGGTTTCGGAGTGTATAACACTGGATGGGATGTATATTCCAAGTTTGCGGATTGGGTGACTAATGTATATGGCGAAAAGAAATCCATATTCACAGTTTCAGCAGGCAACGAAGGATATGGATATGGAACGGTAAGCACTCCGGGGGCTGCACCAGGTGTTCTTACAATCGGGGCGTCCACCGAATTCTCGAACAGAAAACCTGCTGGATTGGAGAATGGCCCGCACTTCACATATGGGGAGGTCGTGCCGTTCTCGAGCAGAGGGCCCACGGCTATGGGATTCCCAAAACCGGATGTATTGTCTGTAGGAAGACAGGCGTATGGCTCCACAGTCCTCAATATGCAGATGACGAAGGATGGAAGCATAGCAGCCGACATATGGTCTGGGACAAGTCTGGCGTCCCCTGCAGCTGCAGGAATACTTGCACTCGAATACCAGGCATATCATGATGCGCACGGGTATTTCCCGGATTTGGATACAGCCAAAAATATTGCCGTGTCGTCATGCGACAATGTGGATGCAGATGTGTTTTCCGGTGGAGCAGGTTTGCTCAATGCCGAGAGGGCTGTGCATATTGCCCATGAGGATTCAGGAATATCTACTGATACCCCATACTGGACACCCGGAGATTATCATGGAGAGAAATATGAGGTTTTTGCGCATCTTCTCTACCCTGGAGATTCAGACTCCAGAAATATAACTATCCACAATCATGGTGCAAGTGCTACAACAGTATCCACATCCTCTTCCATGCTGAAGAAGACTGGAGAGTTCAGATATGACATGCGAACCGCCTCTGTACCAGAAGGAGAAGATCCTGGCGATATATTCTCTCTCATAACCAACACTAACAATCCGCTCCTCCCTCACGGTATTTATCTTCTTTATAAGCAGGCAGGAGTACATGGAAAAGCCAAATATAAAATATCGGATGGGAACCCCGAGATATGGGAGAATGCCGACTTGGCGAGAATAACTGTGTATACCAACATGTCAACTCTTGATCCGAACACAGACGGCGCAAATGATTACCGATATATGTTGGATGTCTATGATTGGACTGATGTAGATGGCAACGGAGCTGTGGGCGTCGGCGGATTTTTCGATGAAACGAACAGGCTTTCCATAAGCCATCCAGACGCCAATATATATCAGGTTCTTGCCAGACAGCCTAACTGGAAGACCCATGACGGCATTGTTATAGGAATAAGGTCATGGGGGGGTGCCGGAAACCTGACATTCCATGTGAAAGTTGAGATGTTTGAAGCAGTCCACTGGGACTGGCTGAGCATGAGTGATAGTGGGCCTATCGTCGTGCCTGCAGATGGAAGCATAACTTTAACAGCTACCGCCTCCGTCCCGGATGATGCAGTTCCCGGCCTTTATGAAGGGTCGATAAAGGTAGATGAATCACTCACAAAGACAGAGACAGTGGACTCCATAGATACATATCATCATAGCGAGAATGTTTTCGATACAACAGTGAATTCCGTTAACGATGTTATACTGGGAACAACTCAACTACAGGGAACAATGAGCATAAACAATATTACGGACCGGCTTGTACATACTCATCTGGAGAACAGATATAGCAATGCAACGACATTCGACCAAGACACATACACAACCACATCCACGCCATTCAGTGAGAGCCTCTTTATTCTGAACACCACTGGTGTGGTGGACGAAGAAGTGGCCTCGTCATCTGGAATTTCATATGAAACCAACTATTATCTCGGTATCGCCTCAAGTCAGGAACTTCACCTAGACACACATTCGGGATATATAATTCCAGAAAGTTTCACACTTTATTTGAATGGTAGTGCATGGTCCGATACATTGACATATGTGGATGAAGTATTAAATAACAGCTACACCGGACACTCATGTCTCAATACCTCGCACCCCTTTGTGGAAAACCTCACTCTTTACCGTGACGGAGTAGCTATGCCCGAGAGCGATTACCGTGTGAACAGCAATACCGGAAACATACGCATACTGAACTGGAACGGAGGCCCATCTCAGGTAACGGCAAGATACTGGTATCATGAGAACTATTCGCTCAATCCAGATACTGGAACAATATATCTGGTAAATTCTCATAACGGTGACAGATTCAGTGCTGATTACGCATATTACACATATCCCTCAATAGCTAGTCTAGCAAGGGGCGGTTCTACAACTGCCAGCATATGTGATGGATACACACTATATTCCAACGGAGTCGTTATGGCTGAGGGGGTGGACTATACCATAAACAAGGAAAATGGTGAAGTGAATTTCCTGAAAAGACTAGAACCGAGCACAAGGGTGAGTGCCGACTATTCATATTATGAGCCCGACGGATTGAAGTACTATCTCAGTCATGGCCCGCAGGTGGATGAAGACATCGCACCGGGAAGCGTATCCGTAGATGTTGGTGGAACACACACTCCTGATTCAGTACTATCTCTGAATGGAGAAGTAGCTGCAGATCTTTCTACATACCACATATACAATGAAAAGCTCCCAGCTCCCTTCCTGTCATATGGGGGCCTTGATTGGTATTATCTAGAGCACAACCACACATCCGACGAATATACTGTGAGTTCAAGCGTACAGCTATATTCGGATGGAAGTACACTTACGAGAGGCGTAGATTACTTCCTTCTGACCGATGTAGGTGAAGATCTGGAGAGTGGGGTGATTGGGATATCCCCATCATATGCTAGCACATATCTCAGTGTAACTTACGATTACTACATGGCAGAGATTGTGGATAATGGAACCAGCAACGATGGGCAGTACGATATCATACTTCACACCACACACAGAAATGTCCTATCATCATCCATGACAGTGATGTTGGACAGTGTTCCAGTCTCCGAATCATATGATGTCGACCTTATAAACGGTACAGTATGGGTGCACAATTCCAACCTTAGCACATGGGCAGGAAAAACCGTCACTCTGGATTATCAGTATCACACAGCATATGCGGTGGTTCTGGATAGCGGAAAGATGAGCATGAGCACAATACCGTATGATGTGTCCGTGAATGTTTCATACAGTTATTATGATCCCGCGGAAACCACCGGAGAGATAATTCAGCTCAGCCATGGAAAGGAGAGTGTTACACCCTCGACATTAATTGTTCCAGGTAGTTTTCATATGTATAAGGATGCATGGTCCACGGAAGTTCCATCAACGCACTACAGTGTGAACTGGACAACGGGAAAGGTCACCGTAGTGGACAGATTATATGCAAACAATACATATCTCATGATATATGACTATTATAAAGACATAACAAACTACTATTCTACACCACCGGAAGTAAAGATATCTCCAGCAGGTACGGCAAAAGTCATTATGGAAAGCAATGTTACCGTAAAGATAGACGGAACCCCCATATCAGGATACAATGTTTCGGGTAATGGAAGCAATACCATAGAGATAACCTTCGACAACCCGGTGGGGCCGGATCACCATATGGAGATAAGTTTCAAATGGAGAAGGCGTGCCGACTCTACGCACCCTCTGATTCTCTATCTGCCCCACGGAAGCGCCTCACAAAATTCCAGCACCCAGATATATAAGCCATCCGTGTCTGTGTATTACTATAATGTTTCCAACGGCAGCGGCTATTATCCGTCAGAAGGGGCAGCAATGGGTAAATATATGCTATATGGAGACAGCGGAAAACTAAATGTTTTCTGCTATGAAGATAACATAGTGAATATAAGCTATGAATACTATAACATCAGCACATACATGATGACATCTCTCTCCGCCACCTCTCAGTCTCCGGATATTCTCAAGGGCTCTGTATTTCTACCAGCGAGTACAGATCCAAAATACAAGGATGCAGTGATAGACAGCATACAATTATACAACTCATCTGGGATATTTGCAGGTTCATGGAGTTATGATTCCAGTACCGGAGAAATAACCTTCCAGTATGACAGTTTCCAGCAGATGTATTCTGACGACTACATAAGCGTAAATTACACATACTATTACCCAATAAACTCTATCGCAAGAGAGTTCCATCTAGAACATAATAATCTAATACCCGGCACATGGAATGTAACGAACAACGGTGTCGAGATGGTAGAGGGTACCGATTATTCTATAAATCCACAGGAAGGAATACTTACCATATCGAACCCCATAACTTCCAACTGGAAAGTTGATATAACCTATGATTATTATGTACCAAAGACCACATTATATCTCACGGAAACTAACAGAACGATCAATGTCATACAGGTCTATCGAAATGGGGAGATTCTTCCAGACGATGAGTACAATTTTGATAGCTTCCATGGAGCTATAGAGATGCTAAGACCTGCAAGCATAGGGGACACGATAACCGCAACATATTCCTACACATACACCACGACAATTCCGGTAGTGATAAATGTGGCTGCTAGATCCGTAAACATGGAATATGGGAGAATGAACAACTACACTCAGGACATGTACAACAATTCGGCCATATCTGGAGGCTTTGGAAATGGTGCAAGAACAGGAGACTGGAGGTTCTACTTTACAGACATACCGGATCAGGGAATAATAAATGTTCCAGGCAATATGCTTCTCATGGACACTAAATGGGACAATGTGGGTACAGACGTGGATTCATTTCTCTTTGCAAAGTCTGCACAGAACGCCAATCCAGGAACAGGTTCTTCATTTGACAGTTCCAGATATGGGCCCTCTTCAACGGTCAATGCCGGAGGAAGTACAGAAACAGGAACAACATTCACTACCACAGGAGTGAATGAGGAGTTTGCGGGAGCACCTGTTAAAGGCGGACTTACTGTGGTGGCCCTACACAGCACCCACTTGAACGGTTCAGCTGCCATAGAACACATACATGGAAGCACAGGAACAGTAACAATTTCAGGTCCTCAGATAGCATACAACCCATCCACAAGGGCGAACGAACTTACAATATATACCAAAGACTTGGCAGGGGCGGCTCAGATAACGGTTACATCGTCCACGGAATGGACCGGACTTGGTGGAAAAGCCGCAGGTCCGTCTGCACCTGAGAAATACGAAGGTGAAACAATAAAGCAGGACGACACGACATTCACGGACGACTTCATAGAACTTCTGGCCGCAGGTTCATATACGCGTCCGGTAGAGGTTTCTGATACATGTCTCATATTTGATACCCACATAACCAGTGAGAACTGCCCGGATCTTGATTTGGGAATCTTCCTCGATGGAAAGAATGGCGCTCCAGAAGACGGTAAAGCCCAGAAAGAGGAGTTCGTGGCATATTGTGCCGATGCAGATGCTGATGAGGAAGTAAAGCTGATAGCCCCAGATGCCGGAACATACATAATTAAAGTTCTTGGTTTCGATGTTCCCGGTGGTACAAACACATTCGATCTAGCGATAACTCTCGTTCAGGGAGCAGGCCTGGGAGTAGAAGGGAAGAGGAATGAAACCATACCTGCCTTTTCAATGAACTCACTAAATCTTACATGGAATCTCCCCGGAAACACCCCCAATGGACATCTACTCGGGGCTTTCTATGTTGGGCCGAGAAATGCAGAGATGTCCATACTCATTCCCGTAACCATCGTTCTGGAACAGGAAAGTGAAGGGTCGTATATGAGAATAACAAGAGCCTCTCCATCTGGAGGAAGCACCATAATGGAAAATGATGTCAGTGTGCTCATAGCATTGGAAACAGATAGCGAAGGGGGCGTGGATAAACAGTCAGTAAAACTATACATGGATGAAACGGACATAAGTAAATTCTCAAAGATCACCGGCGATGGAAACTCTCTGAGCATACAATATGAAGCGGAAGATCTTTCCGAAGGAATGCACAGCATACATATTGTTGCAGAAGACACGGCGGGCCATTCCATTGATAGTAGCTGGTCGTTTATGGTAAGCACGGATGTAAAGGAAATCTCTGGAGAGAACATACCGGGAGATGCAACATATCTTACAGCATTCTCATCCTCTCAAACCGTTGATATAATGCCATCAATATATATAATATCATCAGATATTGTGGCAACACCAACATACACACTCAAAGGAATAACGGCACCGGGTGTAACGGTCACCGTAGGAACCGAACAGACAACTGCGGACCGCTTCGGGCAGTTCTCGATACCTGTCACACTCATAGAGGGCGATAATCTCATCTC
>Ga0190314_1000146_pt1 | contig 28747 bp, 32 predicted proteins | sample 4870071112_MG_FD_165055 | JGI IMG/M metagenome (GOLD analysis project Ga0190314, IMG submission 165055) | Hydrothermal vent sediment bacterial communities from Southern Trench, Guaymas Basin, Mexico - 4870-07-11-12_MG | ecosystem: Environmental > Aquatic > Marine > Hydrothermal vents > Sediment ...
GTTTAGTTCTTGGCCATAAAGCAGCCGATATTTTTAGTTACTATAACCCTACTTGCTACTTTTCAAGTTAACTTCAGCTAAGAAGCTCGTGGAGGATGGTCTTAGGAATGTATGCTTGCTTAGAGCAAAAATTACACTGACTAAACAATTTTACGTAGAAGGACTTAGGAAATTCATTATAGAAGCTATTATCTCGAAACGAAACGGTATAGAGGAAGTTAAATTAAAGGTATTATCAGTAAGGAATTTCGGAAAAGACTTCTACTTATTGCTAAGAAGCTTATTGATAGAGGGGCTGAAGCAATTGCTTTAGCTTATACAGAATTACCGCATATTCTGAAGAACAATAGGGAGAAAGATAAGGTTCCATGATACTGGTTCGCCTCTTTATATGTTTTAGCCATTGGTTCATCCCTGTTCTCCTGCAGTAATATAAGGTGGAACATGTTTTACTTCAAGTTCTACTATTTGCTAATAATGTAAAACTTTAAATAAAATAAACCTAACATATTGTCATAAGAGGTTGAATTCAAGGTATTCACTATGAGGTTTATTGTTAAGGTCGGTAGGAAGGGTCAAGTAGTTATTCCCGCAGAAATTAGGAGGAAATACGGGATTAAGAACAAAGTAGTTATTAGAGCTGATGAGGACGGCGTGAAAATCATACCAGTAATTTCCTTAGAGGAAATGTTCGGTATTGACGGTGAGGTTATGAAGGATATTGCTAAGGAGATAGTAAAAGAGCGGTCAGAGGAAATAAGGCGTGAAAAGGAAATACGTTATTGATGCAGGTGTTTTAGCATTATACTTTGCAGGAGACCGTAGGGTAAAAAAGTATTTCGACGAAATATTTCAAGGATTGTCTGAAGGATATTTATGTGAAGTAAATCTTGCAGAATTCTACTATAAGACAGCTGAGAAACTAGGTGTTAATGTAGCTGACATAAGATATGAGGCAATAAGAAACTCTTCAATAAGTCAAGTACCTGTTGAAGGGGAATTAACAAGGGAAGCTGCTAAGATAAAGCTAAAATACAGGGGTAAAGTATCATTGGCTGACGCGTTTCTCATAGCTTTAACATACTATGTTAAAGGTATAGCATTAACCACAGACTCCAGAATAAAGGAAATACTTGGAAATAAATGTATACTTTTTGAAGTCTAAAGTACGGTGATGAAGTAGCTTTCACTAGTTAAATCAAGACCGGTGGTTTTAACCATTCGTTTAAGCTGCAGCTTTCTCCGCAAACTATTTTCCAAACTAAACTAGCTAATGGAACTCGGTTCTTCACGATATGTATAGAGTGAAGTCTTGGATAAGCTCTCTTTCAAGCTGATCTCTAGTTAAAGGTGTTTTTCTTACATGTAGTGTTTCAAGTGTTTTTCTAAGCTCATGTAATTTTGAGTGCGTGTTTTATCGCTTCTCTTACGTGTTTTGGGTATTTGGGTAGGTATTTTCTTAGTTTCTCTATTCTGCATGGTTTAAGGAGTCCTGTTAGTATGTACTTCCATTCCCCCAGGTTTCCCTGTTGGGGTAATGTTATGTATGCTATGTCGAGTACTGCTTTCTCAACTTCGGCAACATTTAACCCCTTAACTTTGCTGTACCCGAATTCTAGAGGACAGACCGGTTGGTGTATAATGTTGGTTTGTTCTACGGATTTGCCAGTTATAGGGGTAAGAAGTTTGCAGATCTTGTTATTGTAAGGTTTCTTGAGGATTTGAGAAAGGAGTTTTTGAAGCTCTAGGTTCAGGTAGGTTTCTACATGTTCTAGGTAAGTTATATGTTCTTTCAACTTGCAGTTACACATGCTTAAACGTTGGAGAAGCAGTTTTAGGGCGTATTCACGTACATCTCTATCCATATCTTTTCTTCAATAGGGAAGAGTTTAGAAAGTATAAAGTATAGGGATTTAACATGTGTGCTTATAAAAATAGCTTCTAGATTATAAGCTAAAACGTTCATATAGAATAAAAACATCCATTCTGACGCCATATTAGGTCTCTTAAGATATGTTAAGAAGTAAATATATTTAACTATGGAACTTTAAAATATGGTTAAGTCTCCTAACTTCATCATAATATGCAGTTTAATTAGTGCGAATAAGACATGCCCATAACAATAACAAACCATAATACAGCCATAGCTTCCTTATACGTTTAAAATGTTTTTAAAGTATTTAAAGTGGTGCTTATTCAAGTTTAAAAAGGAGATGTATTATGAATTTCCGCTTCAATTACGAAGAGAGTAAGGCGATAATTTATAGGCCAATAGGAATTATACATACACCGTTCAAAGAACCTAAAGGAACACCTATCCAGCCTACCGGAGCGTTAGGAGTTAAGGGTGTTGTTAAAGTATTTCCCGAATATGCTAAGGGGCTTGAAGGGTTAGAAGGGTTTTCACACATTATTCTAATTTACCATTTCCATCTTGTGAGGAAATGTATGCTTAAGGTTAAACCTTACATGGGGAACAAGTTAGTGGGCATATTTGCTACACGCGCCCCTCCAAGACCTAACCCTATAGGTATCTCCGTGGTTAGATTACTGGAAGTTAGAGGAAACACTCTTCACATATGCGATGTAGATATTGTTGATGGAACCCCACTCTTAGATATTAAGCCCTATGTCCCAGCATTTGACCATAGGAGCGTTAATAGTATAGGTTGGCTTGGAGAAGTAGTAGACAAAGTTGCAGTAACTAAGGACAACGGCCGCTTTATAGTTAAAAATTGGACAATGTAATGTTTATTTTTAAACACTTTAAACAGAGTTTAAATAAGGATCAAGCTTCGCCATTAAATTTCTTTTTACTTAAACAAAGTATGCATGTTAATGTTCTTCTTGCATGCACAGTACCTTAGATCACCAATGTTTTTATCATGTTCTTGCTATATTTAATGCAGGATGTAGAGTCAAGAGGCTAGAGAAAATGAAAAGCATCGGCATAGTTGGAGGTTTAAGTCCCGAATCAACAGTATTATATTACATGACTATTATTAGAGAGTTTAGACGTAGATTTAGCAGTGAAAAATATCCTAACATAGTCATTTACAGTATTAATTTCGAGGAATTCACAGAAAGTATTAGTAGAGGAGACTATGGAAGAGCAGTAGATATTCTTTTGAACGCAATTCACTCTCTCCATAGGGCTGGGGCGGATTTCGCAATAATATCGGCTAATACGCCTCACATGTTCTTCAAGGAGTTAGAATCAAAATCTCCAATACCTTTGCTTAGCATTATTGATGCTTTAGCTGAAAAACTAATAGAGGATGGTGTTAGAAAGATAGGTTTACTTGGAACGAAATTTACATTAACAAAACCATTTTATGCAGAAGGACTTAGAAAGTACGGTATAGAAGCTATTATTCCTGAACATCAAGACGTAGAGGAGGTTAATAGGATAATTTATAGTGAATTAACCAAGGGCATTATTAAGGAGGATTCGAGAAGGAAGCTTATGCTTATTGCTGAGAAGCTTATTGGTAAGGGAGCTGAAGCAGTTGCTCTGGCATGTACGGAACTTCCACTTATCTTAAAGAACGGTATGGGCGGGGTGAAGTTCTACGATACTGCTAGAATACATGCAATTAAGGCTCTTGAGTATTCGCTAGAGTTAAACTTAAAAAGACTATAGGAGGTTTTTAGGTAAATAGGGTATGGTATCTTAAGTGAGGAGATGATGTCGAAAACACCTCCATTAGCACTAATTATAGTGGTTATAGCGATATCAGCATTAGTATTGGTATTAAGTATTTCATATTTTGTATCAGTTAAAAGTGTAAAGCATAAGTTAATATGGGAAAGAAACCTAGGCACAAGTGTTAGCAGTGTTTTCTGGGTTAAAGACTATGAGGCCCTAATGGTCACATTAGGGTCTGCTGGGAAAATTCTTATACTTGGCAAAGACGGTACCATTCTGTGGACGGATAAACCGGGAGACATTATCACGTCTGCGTCTAGTAGTCCGAAAGGAAGATATGCAATTGTAGGTGTTGGACCTTATGAATTATACTTTTACGATTTAGAACTAGGGAAGGTAATTTGTAAAATAGAGGCAGGAAAACATTGGATAGGGTCTTCATGCTGAAGCGGTAATGGAAAATATATAGCAGCTGGATGTGAGGAAGGATATTTGCACTTTTACGAATGGAGCGGTAATACAGCAGAGCTTAAGTGGGTAAAGAAGATAGCAAAGAGGTGGATACTCAGTATCTGTTTTCATCCAAAGGAAAATAAACTGCTAGCTTTAGGGAGTTTAGACGAACACGTATACTTTATCGACAGTAATGGAAATACGCTTTGGAAAGTAAAATTAAATGGAGACGTAGGTGACGTTTATTTTAGTCCTAATGGAAAATACATTGTAGCTATTACCGAAGCCGGTTTATTATATGTATTAAAAACGGAAAACGGGAAAATATTATTCAAGCACGAACCGTCGATTAATGGTCTTGAAAGTGTTATTTGGATCGGCAAATACATAATTACTGGCGACTTAAGTGGCACAGTCTATATTTACAGATGGCTAGATAATGATGGGAAAGCAGAGATTGTATATACATTTAATGCTGCAAGGGAGGGAATACCTATTAGTTATGGTTTATCGTTTAACCCCAAATATGATCTTTTAGCGGTAGCATCGGGAGATGGTTACGTTTACACATATGATCTAAGTGGTATTTTGAGAGAACATTAAACATAGTAAAACAGCATAGTAAAGAGTAGTAGAATTACCAAATATTGCAGTAATAATGTGTGCCTTGATTTCTCAGTTAAAATGTGCTGCAATAAAATACCCGACTCTTTACGGTATCATAGCATTAATATGTTTTTACTGTTCTTTGTAAATAGCTATTTTAGGCACTTATTCAAATACGCTGCAAAGGGTTTAGAGAAAGGACTAAGCAATAGTTTCACCTATGTAGTGTTAAAGCACAAAAAGTAAAACACTTTTAGGCTAGAAGACCCTTTGATCTCAATGTATAAGATAATGTAATTTAAATAAACTTAATTCGAAATAAAACTATTACTTTCCTAGCTACTCTTTGGCATTGTTTTCCCAAGCATTTTTACAGCTAGAATATCTGCTTCAGCTGCTTCCTTAGGTATTCCTGCTTCAACGTATTTTTCAAAAACTTTCTCTAATTTCTCCTTGTTTGAAGCTATTTCTATAGCTTCTTTTAACAAGTTCTCGGCCAGACCTTTATCAATTATGAGCACTAATTCCTTATGTTCTTCCGGTATCAATTCAGCCATGAAGGAAGCTATGAGAAACCTTGTTAGTTGCTGTTCAGCAATAAACCTGGTTACTAGACGTACGTTTCCGCGGAATCTTTCAATTATAGCGTCTGGAACATCTATTTTCTTGCTTCTACCTAGGTATTCGCTAATGAGATTTAATGCTTCAACATAGTTTCCTTTCATGAAATTAGCTAGTGCCATATTGAACCAAACAGTCCAGGTTATATCGTTTTCCCTAAGCCTCTTAGCTATTTCAGATTCACTAAGACCTCTTTTAGCGTATACTCTCTTAATTTCGTTAAAGTACTCGCTACCCCAGTTAATACACTCATCAAATTTCTTAAGTAAACGGGCTAAAGCACATAGCCGATAAAGGTAAGATAGTATGCAGTTTATTGCCTCAGGACATTCATCGATTTCGCTTTGGGGGAAAGACTTTAAACTCTTGTAAACCTCGATAGACTCGTTATATGCTTCTTCAAACTTACCCTTACTTAGCATATCGGATATTTTACGATACTGTTTCTCTGCTTCCTTAGCAGCCTTCTTAACTGGTTTCTCCTTCCTCCTAAAGAAAATCAAAAACAATCACCAATATTGTTTCTTAACGAAAACTATTATATATAGTTTCATTATTTTTACCTTAAGAGACTATGGTTAACATCTATGCGGGAATTATTGTTCTGTACATGGTCTAGTTTTCTTGACCTCCTTGTCTACAACTTTAGAAATATATTTACCCCTCACTCTAGGTGCTACGCGGTGAGCCGGAAATGGGATCTAGTGAAATGTTCGAAGCAATATCTCATCCTATAAGAATTAAAATATTAAAATTGCTAGCTAAAAGACCTATGAGTTTTTCAGAGCTGAAGAGGGAGCTCGGAATTAAAAGTAGCGGTAAGCTAGATTTCCATTTGAAAAAACTAGGAAACCTGGTTACTTTAAACAGTGAGGGTAAATATGCTTTAACGAAAGAAGGCTATGCCGCATTACAGACGATAACCACTATTAGAAAGTATGGATGGCAGAAGAGAGCCTACATAGTAAATATGGTAGCATATGCTATAGTGGTGTTATATACGCTAAATGCGATGTCATGGAAAATAACGTGGTCCGCGTACACTGTAGTTTTAATAGCAGCAACGGTGTGGTTTGTATTCTACAGTTACTGGAGCATTGTAAAGAGAAAAGTGTTTAGAACATGAGGAAGGGTGGTAAATAATGGAGTACGTTATTGAGGTTAAGGACTTAGTCAAAGAGTTTAAAGACAAGAGAGTGCTTCACGGAGTATCGTTCCGGGTTAAAAGAGGCGAAGTTTTCGGGCTTTTAGGACCGAATGGTGCTGGTAAGACAACAACTATAAGAATTATCCTAGGTTTGCTAAAACCCACTTCAGGTAAAGCGCTAGTTTTCGGATATAGCCTTGCCGAGCACAAAGAGCTTCGAAGGAAAGTGGGTGTAGTACTTGAAGGTGATGGGTTATTCCTTAGACTTTCAGCATACGAGAATCTTGACTTCTACGCTAAAATTTACGGGCTCAAGGATAGGGCAGATAGAGCTAGGAGGATAAGAGAGATTTTAGAACTAGTAGGTCTTTACGAGGCGAGAAATATGAAGGTAGGCTACTTCTCCAGAGGTATGAGGAGAAGGTTAGCATTAGCCAGAGCGCTAGTTCATAACCCTGAAGCTCTATTCCTAGACGAACCTACTCTAGGCTTAGATGTGGAAGCGCAAGTCATGGTTCAAGATGTAGTTACTAAGCTTTCTAGAGAAGAAGGTGTAACAGTACTTTATACTTCCCATAATCTAGACGAAGTTGAGAAAATATGTAATAAAATAGCCATCTTAGCAGGAGGCAGGATAGTTGCGTTAGATAATGTAAATGATTTGCTTAAAAGACCAGGCGGGTACGCCATAGAAGTCTGCTTCGCCAGCACCTATGAAGCCATGAGTGCTTGCAAGTATTTGAGAGAGCTAGGTTACATGCTTAAGTATGAAAGAAACAATGAAAAAAATAGCATTATGGTATTTGCTGATCCTTCCAAAGTCCTAAAAGACCTTGCGAAAATTAATGTTGAAGTCGAGGAAATTAGGAGGTTAAGAAGGTCATTAAGAGACGTGTATTTAGAACTTATTAGGAGGGAGATTTAGACATGCTAAAAGTAATTATATGGAAGGAGATTAAGGAGACAATTAGAGATAGGAACATGTTATCTAGCGCATTAAGCATAACATTATTGATGGTAATGCTAAATATGACAGCGCTTAGACAGCTAATAGCTAATCTCGAAACATTCATACTCTACATGGCTCCATGCATCGGTGTTTTAGTAGGTTTCAGCTTAAGTTATAGATTTACTAGGGAGAAACAGGAAGGAACAATCGAGACACTACTTTGCTCACCATTAACTCTAAAAGAACTATGGCTAAGTAAAGTAATAGGGTTAACGATACCATCCTACGTAGTTACGTTAGCAACAGTGACTATTTTAATACTTATCCGAGGGCATGGTATAGGAGAAATAGTAGCTGTCTACATCCTACTAGTAATACCAATGTTTATAGCGTCAGCTATAGGTTTGTTAGGTTATTTGCAATACGTTTTAGGCATGAAGCAAGTACAAATGCTAAACTACGTAGTATTCTTTACGTTATTCGCTACACTATATGCCGTAGTAAGGAAATTGTCGTTAGAAACAACTACTATATCATGGAGCAGCATATGTTTAGCGTTAATGCTACCACTAATAATACTGACCACTACATACCACCTAGTAGCACGGTTAAGTAAGGAAAAAGTCATATTAACGATAAACTAGTCGTCATTCGTTTTTCCAAAGCTTCTTTGCTACCTTCAATAATTTTATCAATAATATACCAACAGCTACCTAATTTCTAAATCTAATCGCAAAAGTATTATGATTGTAAACCCACAATAGGGTTTCTGTTTTTAATTGCGAATCCCCATTGTATTAGTTTGATAATGTATAGCTAACTATCTGAGAATACTTCGCTAATTAGTATGTTAAAAAACATTGATAGAAAACCCTATGCAATATTGATAATAGGAACCAGAAGAACTATGCTTGATACATCTTGGACAAGGTTAACATATAAAAGTAAGGTTATGATGATTCTTTTTACTTAACTTACATAACATATATTTTTATGGTGCACTTTTTGTATTGAAACTGCATGGACAATCTAGCATGTATATTTAAAAATTGCTGGAACGGCAATAGTATTTGCAGGGGCTCATAACGTTGGATATCGCAGCTATATCGGAGATATTGGCCCTTCCTCTATTCCTAGTCAACCTTTAGACCACTTCGAGGTAGCTCTCCTTTGCCTCATTATGTCTCTTACGAATAGGTTGGAGGTATTGAGTAAATTAGCGTAACATTACCCCCAAGGGATCATAGGGAATAGAACTGACTGAAAGGGGGGCTTAGAGAGGCTTTAAGAGAGGGTCGAGCCGATCTGAGATAGGAGTTAAGGTTATTTTTGCTTCTAGGCTAAATTTAACGGGGTGTTATCGAAATGATAATTACTGAGCAAAAACCATTTGACGAGATCAAATACATGCTGGAAAAGTTCAACAAGGTGTTCATCATCGGCTGCGGTGAGTGCGCGACCCTATGTCAGACTGGGGGTGAGGATCAAGTCAAGGAGATGAAGGAGAAGCTGAAGGGGCTAGGCAAGGAAGTCACAGGCACTGCTGTCCCTAAGACGACGTGCGACAAGAGGATCCTCAGGAGGGACCTGAAGAAGTTCAAGGAGGAGATCAAGGCTGCTCAAGCAATCTTGGTCATGGCCTGTGGCAACGGGGTACAGGCAGTCGCTGAGTTCACTGGTAAGCTCGTTGTACCAGCACTCAACACGCTGTTCATGGGCGAGATAGAGAGGATAGGGAGGTTCTATGAGAGGTGTAGAGCTTGCGGCGACTGTGTCCTCTTCGAGACCGGGGGAGTGTGTCCGCTGACTCAGTGCGCCAAGGGCTTACTCAACGGGCCGTGCGGTGGGTACGCCAACGGGAAGTGCGAGGTGGGAGGCTGGATCAAAGACTGCGCTTGGGTCAAGATATTTAACGCCTTGAAAGAGCAGGGGAGGTTAGACCTCTTCCTCAAGTTCAGGCCCCCAAAGGACCACAGGAAGTGGTTTGCCAGCGGCCCTAGAGAGCTGGTGTGGAAGGAGAGGAAGGAGGCCAAGGCCGAGGAGAGGGAAATCTGGATACCAGGGGAAAGGTGGCCTCCCAAGGAGACCTATAGCGAGCTGATGAAGAAGCTCAAGGACGGCGAGTTTGTCATTACGGGCGAGGTTGAGCCTGCGAAAACCACCAGGGTTGACAAGGTCCTAGAGGCCTGCAGGACGATTAAGGACTATGTGGTGGCCGTGAACGTCACGGACAATCCGACCGCATTCGCATATCTTAACACACTGACCACTTGCTACTACATCGAGAAGGAGGTAGGCCTCGAGACCATTTACCAGATAACCGTCAGGGACAGGAACAGGCTAGCGATAACCTCAGACTTGCTCGCCGCCGGCCTCCTCGGGATAAAGAACGTGCTAGCTCTCTCAGGCGACTTTATCTCGGTCGGCGATAACCCGCAGGCTAAGCCCGTCTACGACATTGACAGCACCCAGCTAGTGTGGCTGGTTAGGAAGATCGTCGATAAGGGCGAGGACATAGCCGGGAACAAGATAGACCACCCGCCGAAGCTGCATGTCGGAATAGCTGCCAACCCCAATGCCGAGCCCCTCGAACCGGAGCTCTACAAGGTGCTGAGGAAGCAGAAAGTCGGGGCTGAATTCATCCAGACCCAATGCGTCTACGACATCGAGGTGCTGAAGAAGTTCCTTGACGAGGCTAGATCGATAGGCATTAAGCTCCCAGTGCTCGTTGGCATCACACCTTTCAAGAGCCTCAAGATGATGGAGTGGATGGTGAAGTTCGTCCCCGGGATAAAGGTACCTGAAGAGATGCAGGAAAGGCTCAGGAAGGCTAGGGAGAGAGGCAAGGAGGCCTTCAGGGAGGAGAACCTAGAGATATTCAGTGAACTCTGCAAGGAGATCAAGAAGACACCGGGCGTCGCCGGGATACACATAATGGCCGTCGGCTTTGAGGAGATAATACCTAGTCTCCTCGAGAGGGCCGGCTTAGCTTAGCTCCTTTTTCTCCTAAAATAATAAGGCCGGGAAGCTCGAAGTCCACCTTAAGAGGACACTTTCCCTGAGACCCTACCTTAAGGAGGTTACAGCTCTGGAGGTAAGCTCGCCTAAGCTCCTCGTAATGCGTGACTCTTTATTCATAGGGATGCGTACTAAAGAGCTGGGTGAGTTTAGCGAACTCTGTAGAGCATGTGGTGAATGCATACTCTACGAAACAGGAAGAGTTTGCCCTATAACTAGATGTGCAAAAGGTTTACTTAATGGTCCTTGCGGAGGTATGAGCAATGGTAAATGTGAAGTAGACCCCGAGAGAGACTGTGCTTGGTATCTTATCTATAATAGGCTTAAATTACAAGGAAGACTTGGCTTATTCGTAAAATTCCGTCCTCCACGTGATTACAGGGTATCTTTAAGTCCACGTACTTGGAGGGTTGAGTAAAAATGGTGAGAGTCTACAGTGAACTCATGAAAGCGCTTCTAAGTGGAAAATTCGTTTACACTGCTGAAATAGAAGCCGGGAAAACAGCTAACTTAGAAGGAATAATTGAGAAGGCTAAGAGGCTAAAAGGCTATGTAACAGCAATAAACATAACTGATAATCCTGGAGCTTGTGCTCACATGAACCCGCTAATTCCATAATATGTTATCCAGAGAGACGTGGGTATAGAAACGGTGTATCAACTAACTTGTAGAGACCATAATAGATTAGCTTTAACATCGGATCTTCTAGCAGCTGCAGCACTAGGTATTAAGAACATCTTAGTTATGACAGGCGACTATGTTACGCTAGGTGATAATCCCGGGGCAAAACCCGTTTTTGACTTAGATTCTGCAACACTACTTTACCTGGTAAGGAGGATGGTTGATGAAGGAGTTGATTTGGCGGGAAATAGGATTGAAGGCGAAGTTAAGTTTAACGTAGGAATAGCTGGAAATCCTAATGCTGAGCCCTTAGAATTAGAGTTGCTTAAAATAGAGCGTAAAGTAAGGCTTGGAGTGGACTTTATTCAGACACAATGCGTTTTCGACATAGAACTAGCGAAAAACTTCCTTAAAGAGATAAAGAAATTTAATACCCCAGTACTAATGGGTATCTGCCCTATAAAGTCTATAGGCATGATGAAGTGGTATATTGAAAAGTGCCCTGGAGGAATAAAAATTCCTCGAGAAATTCAAAAAAGACTTGTAGAAGCTAGAAGGCAAAGAGGTAAAGAGGCTGTTTTAGAAGAGAGTATAAGGATTTCTGCTGAGTTAATAAAGGAACTAAGAAAAACAACCAATGCCGCCGGAGCACATATAATGGCTATAGGATTCGAATACGTCATACCTAAAATAGTGGAGTTCTCTAAGACTTAAGCTTAACAGTTTTACCTGAATAGTTAATGAAACATACAGTAGCTGAGCATGTAGAGACCATAAGCTGCCTTATAATGCTTAATTATCATCTTATCCTTAATAACTAAGCACCCACGTGCCTATAATCTTCTCTTTATATCAGATATTGATCTCAAAATATATACATCGAAAACTACAGCTACTGCTAACGATGCTATAATGACTATTATAAACCAATATTCACCGCTACGGACAATGTAATCCAACATGTTTACGTACCCCCTAAGTTTACATACTTCATTAATAAGTATGATAATTAATATTGCAAGTACAGCGTGAACCATACTATTACTTAACCTCCACACCCTTATACACTATAACTATGTAGCTTCTTACGTAAAATGTTTTAACCTTTCAGACAAGGAGAAAAAGATGTGCTGTTTCCTCGAATTTATTGTAGTAATGTGCGAAGTGAAGTTAGCGTTAGCTTTGTAGTTTTACTTGAGCGCTGGGCATATTCGGTTAACTTCACACCCTTTGCATTTCCATACCTCTGCCTTTCTGAAGTCTCTGTTTCTCTCTGTTCTTAAGAATAGGTATAACGTTTTTTCAGCAGTATTTATGTTGACTTTCTCGTCTATAGTTATTAGCTTATTTAACTCTAAAATGTAGACTTGTAATCTTTTCCTTTTTCTGTTAAAGAAGTACCCGTAAATGTCTGCTTGGGTCTTAGCTACCTTAATTATTTCATTAAATGTTCTCATGTTTCTTGTTGTTTTAAACTCATAGACGAATTCCCCAGTCAACCCATCAGGTTCTGCTGCAATTACATATTTTCTCCATTTAAAATACCATCTTATTGTAGGATATTTTTCCTTAATCATAACCTCTAATATCTTACCTCTAACTTTTGAAGGTAAAGTGTTAAAATCAACAGCTACAGCATTTAATTCTTTAATCTTATTCTCGAGAGACTTTTTAATAGATGGGGTTAGTAGCGGATTAATATATCCTAGTTTTATGTTTCCATATTGAATTATCGCTAACTTATCTTCAATTATGGTGATGTTGCATCCATTTTCAAACCACGAAACTATTTTCTCTTTGCTTAGCTTTATTCTTCTTTCAAGAATCTTCTCCATGTCTTCTAAGGTTAAATTATTGCCTATATTCAGGATTCTCTCGACGTTTTCAGGTATGCTACGTATATAGCCTAGTTCATAAGAGTACATTGCTATGTCGTATAAATATAGTTTGAAATGTTCCAGCTCGTTAAGCTTACTAAGAATATACGCCTTTACCGGGCACCACCAGTAACTGGCAATAATGGAGGTACTTACGAAAACAAGATCCTCGGCATTTAGATTTCTTTTCCTTTTCTCAGAAAGTAGGAGATTTTGCAAAGTACTCTGAGATTTAACTATTTCCTTGAGTTTCTGCCTTATATGCTCAATTTTCAACACAATTCACTATGATTTCCTACTTACCATATACAAGTATGTGTCTAGGGTGATTTAAAACGCTGTAAGCTATTTTGAACATAGAATTCTGCATTGAAGTAGCGTGCTTAGCCTAAAGTAGGTAATGGTATCTTGGAAATTGTTTTGATAAAATGTATGAGGGAGGTTTATTTAGAACCATCTAATTTATTACCTATAAGTGTATATTTGGTGCCTAACATGGATGGTAAGTATAACGAGATTTTGGAGTTTCTAGAGTTTATAGGGTTAAAGAGCTATGAAGGGAAAGCATATCTTGCGTTACTATCTTTAGGGGAATCTACTGCTCCAAAAATTTCTTCAAAAGCTGGTATACCTTTACCTAGAATATATGATGTTTTGGAATCACTAACAACTAAGGGGCTTGTTGAAGTTAAGCCTGGAAGACCTAGAGTATATAAGGCTATTCCCCCCAGTATCGCCCTGAATTACTACGTTAGAAGATATATTGAGAACATACTCACGTTAAACGAGAAGATTATTGGAGAGTTAAGTAGGCTATATAGTTCTACAAGCTATGAAAGACCTCTCATATGGTTATCTAGGAGCTTTGAAATGAGTATTGAAAGGGCCAAGGATATGATAAGAAACATGGCTATGGACGGATTTACAGCTATTTCAGAAACACATTTTAATAAATTGCTAGATACATTACATGCTAAACTTCTAAGAAACCAATCATCGGTCTTTACGGTAACATTAATATTTGAACCTGCAGGTTTAAGGTCTCTTGAAAAACTTATTAGCCTTAATAACGTTGATGTTAGAGTCCTACCTACGGGTATTATAGATGCTCTTGAAGTAGACTCTTCCAACGCGATAATGTTCGGTAAAACATATACTCTATTTACCAGGGAATGGGAGCTGATCTTACTATTAAATGAGACATTCTATCATGGTTATTGGCGGATTGCTAAAAGGATAAAAGAATTTAACATTACACCTAATGTACCATATAAATTAACTCATCACTGGCTTTCAATAGCGCTAATAAGCGACGGTATGAAGCTAGGATTTAATGCTAAAGTTAAGGTGAAAGGACGTAAGGTTAAATTAAATGAGCCGTTTGAGGTTGAAGGGTATGTAAGTAAAGTGAGGGCTGATGAGTTTATTAGAAACTTTACTCTCGAAACAAAGGATGGTGAAGAAATCCTTGTAGGAGGTATTGGAGCTTCAATAGAGGATGTAGAAGCGAGGTATATTGAGATAGTATTTACATAGCAGAGGAAGCAACATATCTAGTGGCTGCTCATTTGCTGTTATCTATGGTTTCGAGTACAGATAAGCTTATTAGGATTACAAGAATAACTTTCTACCGAATAGTGATAAATTTCTGGTGAATAAATCTTGGCTGAAACAACCAAACTCGTTATAGCTATTATAATTGCATTAATTGTAGGTATCGGTATAGGCTACGCTGCTGGTATGGGAGCTGCTCCAACGGTAACAACTACAGTTACCGTAACAACACCTGTAACCACACCATCTCCATCGCCTGTAGGGCCGCCAGTAACTTTAACTGTTGTAGGTCCATGGTCTGGCGGTGAAATGGAAGCTTTCATGGAGGTTTTAAAGGCTTTCGAGGAGCAAACAGGTATTAAGATTGAGTACAGGATTTACAGAGCTGAAGACCTAGCTTCAGTAGCTCCGCCACAGTTCGAAGCAGGTATGGCCCCCGGAGATGTCTTAATAACTCCTTGGGGTTGGTGGATTGCTGAAATGGGTAAGAAAGGACACTTAATAGACTTAACAGGGCTTGTAGATGAGAACGAATATGTTACAGGAATATTTGACCCTGTTAAAGCTGATGGGAAAGTTTATGGCTTACCATTTACTGCATGGGCTAAACCAGGTTTCTGGTATAGGAAATCGTTCTTTGAGCAGCACGGTCTCAAACCTCCGGAAACATGGGATGAATTCGTATCACTACTTAGCGAGTTGAAAGGCATTCTAGGCGGGCCACCTATAGTTACTGGTGATGGTGTCGGATGGCCTGTTGGAGATGTTGCAGAACACTTCATAATAGCTTTTGGTGGTCCTGAACTACAGCTCAAACTAATTAATGGCGAAGTAAAGTTCACGGATCCTGAAGTAAAATCGATTTTCGAAGAAAAGCTAGTGCCACTGTTGAAGGAAGGTTACTTTAGCGAACCAATAGAATGGACTAGAGCTGTTGAACTATGGTGGAAAGGAGATTACGCACTATACTTCATGGGTACATGGATTACAGGAATGGTTGAAGACCCCGACGACTTAGGAATATTCCCAATACCTGGTACTAAAGGAGTTGTTATGGGCACGGATTACATCTGCATACCAAAATACACTAAGCATCTTGAAGAAGCTAAAATGCTAGCAAAGTTCCTAGCAACTGAAGGCCAAAGAATACATGTAGGTACTAAAGCAGGTAAGTTCGCTACATGGCTAAAGGTAGGTATTGAGGACCACTGGGCACCAATGCAAGGAGTTTACAAGTTCGTTAAGGAAATGCAGCCAGTACCGGACCTGGACGATGCTGTTGGAGGTAAGTGGCAAACACTATTCTGGGATCAAATGAAACTACTATGGGTTGAACCAGATAGGTTAGACGAAATACTAACAACTTTAGACGAAAACTTCCCATCGGAGTAAAACAGTAAAGATGGAGAGCTATGCGTTTAGAAAAACTTTCTTTTTTATTACCCGCCCTACTTCTAATATTTATAATGGTTATTTACCCTATTCTAGCTACAATACTCTTAAGCTTCAACATAGATATCGTTGTTGGAGCTAAAGTTTCAGATAAGCCTCCAAGTCTTGAAAACTACTTTAAAGCATTTTCAAGTAAAGAACTGTTAAATTGGAAGGGTGTTGAAACAGGAACTTTCCCTATGGGTGCTTTAATACATAATGCTCTATGGGTTGCAATACATCTTCCCATAACAACAATATTAGGATTATTGCTGGCTGTACTTTTACAAAATGTTAAAGGAGCTTCAATAATTAGATCCCTAATATTCTTAGGAATGGTAGTCCCTATGATTGTTGGAGGTCTCTTAATAGCGTTCTCCTTCGACAAAGATATTGGTATAGTGAATTTCCTCCTAAACATCCTTGGTCTCAAAATGTTTGTTAAAACATGGACAACGTACCCAGATACGGCACTTTTTGCTTTAATTCTAGGCTCGGTATGGTTATGGACGGGGTTTAGTGTTGTAACATATTCTGCAGGTTTAGCTTCAATACCTAAGGAGATTATAGAAGCTGCTCTAGTCGACGGGGCTAAGTTCAGGACAATACTTTTCAAAATAATAATACCTTTACTAAAACCCGTAACGGTAGCTGTTGTAGCTATGACAATAATATGGGATCTGAAAATATTCGACATAGTCTACGTTGCAACACGCGGCGGTCCTGGAGGAGCTTCAATGGTCCTATCTATTCTAATGTGGGACTATTTTGCGAGAGTAGCAGACTACACTATGTCAGCGACTATAGCTACGATTCTAACGTTCATAATATTGCCAGTAGCTATAATATGGGTGAAACTTGTTATGAGGGGGAGATAAGCTATGATACGTGGACCTATAAAGTGGTTAATTGTCAATGTAATTGCATGGATTGTAGGTGTACTGTGGATTTTGCCATTCGTAGGAATATTTATGACCTCTATAAGGCCTTTCAAGGAAATTGTTCATGGATGGTGGGTTTTTGAAGAGTTTCACCCAACATTTTCCAAGTATTTTGAAGCACTATTTCACCCATCGTATCCTCTTTGGAGAGGATTAATTAACTCCTTCATAATAGTTATTCCAAGCACAATAATACCGCTAATATTGGCTGCTTTAGCAGCATATGCCTTTGCAAGATTCAGTTTCCCTATAAAGAACTACCTGTTCTTAACAATGCTGTTCATAATGACTGTTCCCCAGCAAATGATGATAATACCTATTTTCTTCATGCTTCACAACATGAAACTGTTAAATACGTACTTAGGTCTAATACTTGTACATTCTTCATGGGGTATTCCTTGGATAACGTTCTTCCTAAGAAACTACTTTACAATGCTACCAACGGAGCTTGAAGAAGCAGCGCTAGTTGATGGAGCATCCTATAGGCAAATATTTTGGCGCATAGTATTCCCTGTAGCTTTACCTGGAATAGTCTCAGCGGCTGTTCTTCAATTTGCATGGGTTTGGAACGATTTCTTCTTTGCGTTAATGCTAATATATGATCCTAAGCGCATGGTTGCAACCCAAATACTGCCTTTACTTAAAGGACAGTACCATATAGACTGGGGTTTATTATCCGCTGGCTCAGTAATGGTTATGACAGTTCCCGTTATGGTTTACGCCTTACTACATAGATATTATGTGAAAGGGTTTACGGCATGGGCTATAAAGAAGTAGGATTGCAAATCACATTAGTCAAACTACTTTATATCCTAAAGCACACCACTATATACATGACTAGAGTAGAGGTGTAATTGTTGGTCTTAGTAGTTTTAGAGAATATTACGAAAATTTTCCCGCCAAACGTAGTAGCTTTAGACAATATAAGTTTAAAAATTGAGTCTAGTGAGTTCTTTGTAACGTTAGGCCCTTCAGGTTCAGGTAAGACAACCCTTCTAAGGATAATCGCAGGGCTTGAAAAACCAACCAAAGGGAGAGTAATTATCGGAGATAAGGTTGTAGTTGACGCTGAGAAAAAAGTTTTTGTTGAACCTGGAGAAAGGAACATTGGCATGGTTTTCCAAAACTGGGCACTATACCCGCACATGACAGTTTATGATAACATAGCATTCCCTCTACGAATAAAGAAACTTCCAAAAAATGAAATAGATAAACGTGTAAAAGAGGTTGCCGAGGCCTTAGGTATCCGTGAACTACTCAATAGAAAGCCTTCACAAATTTCCGGCGGTCAGCAGCAAAGAGTAGCCGTAGCTAGAGCATTAGTTAAGCAACCAGATGTTCTGCTGCTCGATGAGCCATTTAGCAACTTAGATGCTAGAATTAGGGTAACTGCTAGAGAATTTGTTAGAGAAATACAGAAAACACTTGGCATAACAACAATTCTAGTAACCCATGATCAAGCAGATGCTTTCGCCGTCGGAGATAGGATAATGGTATTGAAGGATGGTAAGATACAGCAAGTAGGTACAGCAAGACAATTGTACGACGAGCCAGTGAATTTGTTCGTAGCTAACTTCATAGGGAACCCACCAATGAACATCATAAAACTAGTGCCTGCTCACCCAGTAATTAAAGCCTTAAACCTAGAGGACATTGTGCCGAAAGACGATAGCTTAGTATATTTAGGTATAAGACCTGATGAAGCATTAGCAACTGTTGAAATAGATAACGCATACATAGTAGGTAAAACTAGGATCATAGAGTATGTTGGTGCTAGGAAATATGTTAAAGTAGAAGTAGAACATGGTTTCCCAATAAAAGTTCTAGCAGGAGAAAACGTTACCGAAAACCAGAAAGTAGGTGTATTAGTGAGGAAGGTTCACGTGTTCAATAGCAAAGGGATTAGAATAGAAAGCATAACGTACTGAAATCTTACTAGATTTCTTCCTTAGAAATATAAAGGGTACTTCCTAAATGCAACCGCATCTCCATGAAAAATATACTGAAATACTGGAACATTATTAGCAGTAACATTATTAGTGATGTTAATATACTTAGTTACAGTAAACATGGCTAAGAATAACTGTGTCTCTATGTAGGTGTTCGCTGTTACCTTGACCGAGGAAAATAAGGAAACTGGACGTTATCAAGACCGTCCAAAGTACTGGGATTTAAGAGCACTAAAATGCAGTACACGATCATATAATATCGGTAATGCATACAGAATTTATGAAAGATTAAGGCTTGCAAGCCTATGTTTAACTACATTATTAAACATAGAGTATCATGAAGAAAAACCTATTAAAGTTCTTAAAACCGACCTATGGAATGAAGGAATAGAGAGAACCAAAGACGTTATATCCATAGTAAGCAACGTTTTCAAAAGGAAAATATTGTTTTACGGAATGGACATTTCACATTACGTTACTACGAAAGCTATGAATAGATTAAGATACGTTAATGCTGTGCAATCATCGATCACGCATATCCCCTTTAGAAATAGCTTTTTCGACGCAATATTTGACTTGTCCACAATAGATCATGTACCTTATGAACACAGGGGGAACATTATTAAGGAATACTTTAGATGTCTCAGGCCAGAAGGATTACTATTACTCGTAATTGACTCTTTAAACGTATACTCCAAGATCGCTAAAACTCTTTCCTCAGAGAAAATAAGTAAGCTACTAGCTCATGGTGAAGATTCTTTACCGGAACATCCTAACACCATAAGAGCTAGAGTTAAAGAATTCTTCAATATTATTCAAGAGGGATGCATAGACCTAGCATATCCTATATTTAGATTTATATTCTCGGGTAGAAAATCTAGAGTTTTTAAGGCTCTACTAAACAGGGTATATGTGTTTAAAATACTATATAGTGTCGAAAATTCTAGTATTCTACGGAAAATGCCATTTCTCTGCAGACAGTATTACCTCATATGTAGGAGGAAGTAATGAGTTGAAAGTTTCCGTAAAGATGAACGTCGAAGACAATTTTCACAGTATATTTCAATCGCTAAATTCTCTCATATCTAATGTAGGCGAATTGCACTTAAAACCTAATATCAAGGTTATAATTAAGCCTAATCTATGTGCTCTTAAGCGCCCGGAAACCGGTGCTACAACCGATGTTAAAGTGGTTGAGGCGCTAATTAGAATAATTAAAAGAGAAGAACCTACAGCCAGAATATACATTGTAGAATCGGATACGCATATAAGGGATACGTGGAAAGCATTTGAGCTTTTAGGGTTTCTTAGGCTTAGAGAAAAGTATGGTGTAGAGCTTATCAATTTAACTGAGGAGGAATTAGTTGAAGTAAATATTGATAATGGGCATTTTTTCCAGAAAATACATGTACCTAAAATATTGACAGGTGAAAAGCTACTTATTTCGGCGGCAAAATTAAAAACGCATAGCTTTGAAAAAATGTCATGTGCTCTTAAGAACCTTTTCGGACTTTTACCTGAGAAAAATAAGCATGTCTATCACCCATATTTGAATAAGGTTCTCTTCGACGTTATGAGATTATTCAATCCAACATTAAATGTTATAGACGGGATATATGTTATGGAAAGCGGTGGCCCGATAAAGGGAGAAGCGAGAAAAGCAAGGGTATTGGTTGTAGGGGATAATGTTATAGCGACGGACATTATAGCTGCTAAGCTAATGGGTTTTAATCCTTTAGACGTACCCTATTTGGAGTATGCTATAAAGCATTTAGGAGTGAATATGGAAGAAGTAGAAGTTTATGGTGATGGTGTTCGTAGTTTAAACTTTAAGTTTATACCTAAGACAAGTTTTCTAGTAAAAAGGTTTATTGAGAAGCATCCTGAATTTAGACCCCTATATAAATGGTTTAGGAGGAATATAAGGAGGTTGAGGAGGGTTTTAGGTGTTTAATTTAAGAAAAACACGTAGAACGTTAAGAAAACTTTTCAGAAAGGCACGTGAGCTTGTAGAACAACCGATCGTAGATCTTGCCTCAGGTATACCAAACTATAAACCCCCACGAGAAGTTCTAGACGCAGTATCTAAAGCATTCAATATGGATTCATGTTATACGAGTCCTAGAGGGCTTTTAGATCTTAGAGAAAAACTTTCTGAGAAAATAGAAGATGAACATGGTATATATTACGATCCCGATAATGAAGTATTAATAACTCATGGAGCTTCTGAAGCATTATACTCAGTATTAGTGGTGATGCTGAAGGACTCAAGAAAAATACTTGTACCTACACCTCACTATCCGTTTTACAAGCACCAGATACTTTCGCTAGGAGGCAAATTATTAACATATCCCTTTGGCACAAATATTCCATTTAGTAAGTCTTTAGCATATATTGAAAAACATATGTCTTCAAGTAGGGATAAATACGCTATCCTCATAAACTCTCCTCACAACCCTACAGGTAAGGTATTGTCTAGGAAGGAAGTAGAGGAACTAAGCGAGTTTATCGAAGAGAGAGACGTTATTGTAATATGGGATGAAGTTTATGAAAAAATAATTTTCGATGGGGAGCACTACACACTAGCCAATATTCAAGAATCTAGGTCCAAAGTTGTCTTCATAAATTCCTTTTCAAAAACCTACGCTATGCATGGTTGGCGAATAGGATTCATATACGGTCCTTCCCGCATAATAGACGAAGTATTTAAAATACATAAGGCAATAACCTTAGGCCTTAATCCTATTCCACAGCTGGCTGCATTAGCTGCCTTAAATACAAATAAGAAGTACATTGAAAATATTTTAAACATACTGCGTAAGCGAAGAAACGCCATACTTAGTAGACTAAAAAGAATGGAAGCTTTCGACCTTGCGGAGGGGCAAGGAACATTTTTCCTATTTCCCAAATTAAAACTTCCCGGAATGTCAAGTGAGGAATTCGTTAAAGTTCTTCAAAATAATGGGGTTAAAGTTCTTCCGGGTAAAGCATTTAATGAAGAAGGTTATGTAAGAATATCGTTTGCTCATGCGGGTTTAGATGAAATAGAGCAAGCCCTAGGAAGAATAGAAAACGTTGTAACGAAGATAATTAAGTCACGTCAATAGTTTCTTCCTGGTACGTGTAAGGGGTATTCCTAAGTTTGTTAAGAAACGGATTTGTGCTTGCATTATCTTTAAATTGTTAGCTATTAAGCTGTATAGTAGGGGAAATTTCTACGAAGAAATTCATATACTAGGTGTTATCGTTGAAACCTGATGTTGAGCTTGGTTTTCCCGAATGGTTTATGTTTGGAGTTTCTATGTCAGGTTTCCAGTTTGAAATGGGTTATGGTGGTGAAGTAGATCCTAATAGTGATTGGTGGGTTTGGGTTCATGATCCTTTCAATATTGGTTTAGGTGTTGTCAGCGGTGATTTACCAGAGAACGGTCCCGGCTATTGGAGTTTATTTAGGAGAGATCACGACCTTATAGTTCAACTTGGCTTAAACTCTATAAGGATAGGTATTGAGTGGAGCCGTATTTTCCCGAAACCTACATGGAATGTAAAAGCGTATGTTGAAGAAGACGAGGAAGGAATTAAGGCTATTGAAGTAGATGATAAATGCTTAGAGGAATTAGATAAGCTAGCTAATAAGCATGCGGTTCAGCATTACTATGAAATACTTTCAGACTTAAAAAATAGGGATATTCATGTTACTCTATGTTTAAACCATTTCACTCTACCTCTATGGATTCATGATCCATTGAGAGTGAGAGATAGCCTATTGGAAGAAGGGCCTAAAGGATGGATAAGTAAGGGAACTATTGTAGAGTTTGCTAAGTACGCAGCTTATGTAGCTTATAAGCTAGGTGAAGTTGTTGATTCATGGGCAACATTTAATGAGCCAAGAGCTGTCGCTTATGAAGGGTATTTAAAACCTAAATCGGGTTTTCCTCCAAGAGTTCTAAGTTTTGAAGCATACTTTGAAGCTTTAAGAAATATGGTTGAAGCACATGCTAGAGCATACGATATGCTCAAAATTTGGAGTCCTAGGGAAATTCCTGTAGGTATAATTTACGATGTATATGCTATTGAGCCTCTTACTGAAGACTACATTGATGCTTCTAAGAACGCTAAATACTTTTTCAATTGGTGGTTCTTAGATGCTATTGTTAGAGGTGAACTTGTTCTCGACTATACTTTTGAAGCTAAGAAAAACCCGTTAATAAGGAAGGACTTAAGAAATACTGTTGACTGGATAGGTGTAAACTACTATACAAGATTGGTTGTTGAAGAAACAAAGCCTTGGTTTAAAGGTAGGAATATGCTGAACTGGAGAATTACCGAAGGTTATGGATTCGAGTGTGAGCCTAAGTCAAAATCCCTAGCTGGGTTGCCAGTTAGTGATATGGGATGGGAAGTTTATCCTAAAGGCTTGAGAAAAGTAATTAATGAAGTATATAAAAGGTATGGAATCCCAGTAGTTGTTTCAGAAAACGGTATAGCTGATGCTAAGGATAAATTAAGACCTAACACTATTGTCTCCCATTTAATACAGTTATGGAAAGCTTTAAACGAGGATAAAGTCGATGTAAGAGGATACTATCACTGGTCCCTAATAGATAACTATGAATGGCATCATGGATTTAAAATGAAATTTGGCTTATACGCGGTAAACTATGATACTAAGGAAAGAATTCCAAGGAGGAGTGCTAAGATATATTCAAAAATAGCTAAGGAAAAAATTGTTTCAAAAAATCTGGTTAATTAGGCTGCACATCTATAGTAGCACGTTAAACTGCACTTCATGCTCGTTCATGCTTATATCGAATCTTGTCTTCCAATCCCTGCCACAATAGTTGTTTAGTATCTTTACTATACTATTGAAGAGGCTTATAGTGTCACTGTATTTTGCACCGAGAATTCCATTAACTATTTTCTCATAGTCTTCAGTTAAACGATAAACCTTATGAGTACATAATTCAACCCTATCTACTTCCCCTTTTCTTAAGTGAACATATAGGTAAAGAATTATATCCCATTTCATTTCGCATTCTTCTCTTCTAAATTCGCCTCTTTCAAAAATGATACATTCATGCATAGGGTGCTATCCTCAATACCGCTTTTACTGATGTCTTCTCCTTATTAAACCCTAATTAAAATATGTTGATAGCATAGTTTAAACATTGTTAAATCTTAAAGTCTATATGAGGAGTTTATCTTGACTTCGAAAATTGAACTTAGAATATGCTCCTTTGATAAGTTAAGGATATCAATAATAGCTCCGGCTAGAAGGAAAAGACCAAAAATCGTTATAGGCGTGGAAGAACGTGAAAAAGCAGAAGTGATATGTCCATTCTGCCCAGGTAGAGAGGAAGAAACACCGCCAGCTACTCTTGTTCTATTAGTGAAGAATGGCAAGCTTCTGTTTGAGAGAGAACATAATGGGAGAATAAAGAATTGGGTTGTACGAGTTTTTCCCAATAAATATCCTGCCTTAGTTAATAAGGCTGAAATTATGAGCGATGAATTTTCAGCTTACGGATATCACGAAGTACTTGTTGAAACCCCCATACACTCTGAGGAAAAGTATTTACTTAACCCGGTGAATGTGTACCACATGCTCATAGCTCTTAGAAGAAGAGTAGAGGAAATAATGAAAGATCCCAGAATAAAACACGTATCTATAATTAAAAATGCAGGATTAAGGGCTGGTGCGAGCATAGGTCATCCTCATCTCCAAATATTCGCAAACACTTTTACACCTCCTATTATAAGTGCTGAAGAATATGCTATGAAAGAATATTTTGAAAAGCATAGAGTCTGCCCACTTTGCGAAATATTTTCAAACAGTAAATCGCCTAGAACAGTGTTTACTACGGGATTCTTTAAAGTTGAAACAGCATATGCGCCTAAGCAATCATACGAACTATTGATAGTGCCTAAGAAACACGCATGCTCAATAACTAATGCTAGCAACGAAGAGTTAAAAGATCTAGCTAATGTTCTTAGCAAAACTCTTCTGCTTATTAGAAAAACCTTAGGCAACATAGACTACAATTACTGGTTCCACCTAGGCCCTAAAGGAGACAGTATTTACCATTGGCACATAGAAATACAGCCTATTATTGAAACGTGGGGAGGTTACGAGAAAGCCTCAGGGATATACATAGTAACAGTTCCACCTGAAGACGCTGCTAAAGAGTTTAAAGAAAATATGCAGAAACTATATTACCAGGTTTAGGTATCCCAGTATGTCATTTACAAATCTTTCAGGTGTAAAGTATAGCGATTTATAATATGCGTTTCTCTTCAGCTTCAAATATTCATCTCTAGGCATTTTAAGAACTTCGAGAATGTAAGTAACTAGTTCATTATCGTCTTCGTATTTAAACCCTGAAACCCCGTGAGTAAGTAGTTCGGCTAAACCTGATTTACTTGGAAGAATAGGCACTGTTCCTTGGCTCATAGCTTCAACAGGAGCCATACCGAAATGTTCTCCTATACGCAAGTGTACATATACTCTTGACTGTCTGTAGAGTTTAGCCATTTCTAAGGGTGTTAAAGGCCTGCTTATAACTTCAACATCGGCTATACGGTCAGCTAATTCAACTATTTTCCTATAATAATCCGCGTATCTAGGATCAGGAATGCCAACTATGGTAAGTCTTGCTTCAGGAATAAGAGGTTTAATTCTATCCTTAAATAGCTTAAGTAGTATGGTAAACCTCTTGTGTGGAACAAATCTTCCAACGCTAATAATTGATGGTCCTGGGTCTCGGTCTAAACTTGGTTTTTCCTTAAAGAAATCCCATGGGATGGCGGGATATACTACATTGCTCTCCAGCCCGAATTTTTCATAGAGAACTTTAGCAGTGTAGTTTGAGTTTGTTATTTTTAAGTCAACAAATTTATAAAAACCCTCGTAAAAGCCTGGAAAACGATACATTTTAATGAACTCTACTACATTGTCCTTTGTTAGTTCTTCTTCAAACGGGAAGTGGATATATATTGCAGTGCCTATGCTGGGTTTTACTATTTTGGATAGGACAAGGTATATAGGCTCCTGTATCATTGCAAGTACAGCGTCTGGGCAGAAATCATCCATTACTCCGCTTAATGTTAGGAAAGCGTTGATCAACTTTTTAATTCTGAGATTTTTTGCCTTTACAGGGACCTCCTTAAATAGCTTAAATTTGATCTTACTTGTTTCAGGAAATAATTCCTTATTCCTAGAACCCGTTAGTACGAGTATTTCTATATTTTTTCTTCTCTTCTCCAATTCATAAACCAGTATTTGTGTTAGCCTCTCGCTTCCACCAATTATGCTTAAATGGGGATGTATTATAAGCAGCTTCATGATATCACGGCGCATGCGAAGTATGCTATTTAGTGTATGCATAGTGTTCTGTTTAACCTTAATTTTAAATAGTTTTAGCTGAGTATTTAATTTCGCAGTTAATGGTGTTTTCATGAAAGTTAAACTTGAAGCTATAAGAGACATAAGAGACTATACCGGAATTGTCGGTTATGAGAAAGTGGAGAACATAGTGAAGTTAGCAGATCAGGTTAAGGAATTAAGCGTAACCCATGTGAACTCGACAGCTTTCGGCGGTGGAGTTGTGGAGATTCTTAGCAACATTGTCCCATTAATGAATAGCTTGGGAATAAAAACAGAGTGGGAAGTGTTGGAAGCTCCCCAAGAATTCTTCAATGTAACTAAAAGAATACATCATGCACTACAAGGTGCTGCTTTAGATTTGAAAAAAGAACATATTAACCTATATTACGAGGTATTAAGGCATAATGTTGAAAATATATTAGATCTTCGAGGAGAAGTGGTTGTAGTTCATGATCCACAGCCCTTAGGTATAAGGCTTTTCACGCAAGACTATAGAGTTTGGGTTTGGAGATGCCATATAGATTTAAGTAACCCGTATAAACCAGTATTAAACTTCATATTTAGTATTCTTAAGCAATATAATGCATCCATATTTCATATGAAAGAGTATATACATCCTGAAACACCAACACCTGTAAAGTACGTTATGCCTCCCTCCATAGATCCTCTTAGTGATAAGAACAAGCCGTTAAGTGAAAGTACAATTCAAAAAATACTTTCAAAATACGATGTAGATCCTGAACGTCCGATACTTGTTCAAGTAGCTAGATTTGACCCTTGGAAAGACCCTATAGGTGCGATTAAAGTTTATAGGTTGGTTAAAAAGAAGATACCTAATGTGCAGTTACTACTCATAGCAGCTATGGCATCTGATGACCCTGATGGATGGATTTACTACGAGAAGGCAGTTAGATTTGCGGGTGAAGACTATGACATACATTTTCTAACAAACCTTATTGGCGTAGGGCCTTTAGAGGTAAACGCATTCCAAAGAGCAGCAACGGTGGTTTTGCAAATGAGTATCAGAGAGGGGTTTGGGCTTTCTGTTGCTGAAGCTTTATGGAAGAAGAAACCTGTTGTAGCTAGAGGTGTTGGGGGAATTAAGCTTCAGATAGTTGACGGTGTAACAGGGTACCTTATTAAATCTGTTGAAGAAGCTGCTGAAAAAACAATATACCTTATAAGAAACAGCAATGTAAGAAAAAGACTTGGAGAAAACGGATACAAGCATGTTTTAGAGAACTTTACAATAATAAGCCATTTGGAAAAATATTTAAAAATATTAGCAGAAATGTCTAGGTCAAAGGAGTAGAATATAGGTTTTCATGAACTATCTCCTTAAGCTGCTTCCTAGGCTTAGGTTCAGGTTTCTCGGCAGGCCAGCCCATAGCTATAATAGCGATAGGTACTTTGCTTGAAGGTATGTTGAGAATTTTCTGTATTTCCTTAACGTTTCTAAGAGTCTGTATCCAAACTGTCCCTAGTCCTAGAGCGTGTGCTGCAAGCATAATGTACATAGCTGCGTTTGCGCAATCTACTTGATAAGATATTGGAGCTAGCTCTTTATCGCAAATAACAACTATAGCTACTGGAGCATTGGATACCGGTTTAGCCCATCTATGTATTCTTGACAAATTCTCCAAGAGCTCTTTATTCTTCACGACAATAAATTCCCAGGGTTGCATATTTTTAGCACTTGGAGCAAACCTTGCAACATCGAGTATTTTGAAGACTAGATTGCCAGCACAGGTTCTAACTTAAACATCCTTATACTTCTTCTAGTTTAAAGAATTCTAAATACTTCTTGCTTTCACTAATATTGTTTTCAACCATGCTAGGTGTACTCTTTTTACATTTGTTTTTCTTAAAACTTAAAAATTCCATGAATTAAATGTTCTTGCGTGTAAAATGTTTTAGAGAAACCAAGGTTCCTCTAAACAATAATTTTAAATTTTCTGGTTCTATAATATAGTAGGCAATTGTTTTTTCTTCAAATAAATGTGTGGAAAGTTTAACGAATCATATGCAATTGCATGGTTAAAAGAGGGTTAGGATAATGAATGGAAAACCGCTTCCAGTAACCATTATCGAGAATACGTCCCATATGAAATTTAGACAATGCTGTAGTATATTTTGCTAATAAATGAGGTTAACATATGGACTGCACAGTATTTTTCATGGCATCGTTTCTAGCTCCTATAACCTTAGGTTTACCAGCATTCATAGTTGATGGCAGGAAAGCCGATATATACTTGGTCTTTAATTTGTCTTTAATTACTATAATCTATCTTTTAGGTACAATACTGTATTTCGAAAGTAAAGAGAAAATAGTTCATGTAATTTTAGTAAAGAATAGTATATTAGGAGAATTTTACGGCTTAATAGTAGACCCGTATTCCATTACTGTAGGCTTGGTTGTGCTTTCCTGCGGCATACTATTTCTTGTTTATTCTATAGATTATTTGAGTAAGGATAACAGACTGCACCCTGTAAGAAGAGGTAAAGGGAGGTTTTATGGGTGGATGCTTTTATTTATAGGTTCTACAT
>Ga0190314_1000148_pt1 | contig 28459 bp, 24 predicted proteins | sample 4870071112_MG_FD_165055 | JGI IMG/M metagenome (GOLD analysis project Ga0190314, IMG submission 165055) | Hydrothermal vent sediment bacterial communities from Southern Trench, Guaymas Basin, Mexico - 4870-07-11-12_MG | ecosystem: Environmental > Aquatic > Marine > Hydrothermal vents > Sediment ...
GAATCGTGTATGCGTGGCGGTGCCTGCGCCGTGTTTGCGTCTTGCACGCCGTTAATGAAAATCTTCATCGTTTTACCGTCGGATACGGCGGCGATATGTGTCCAAGTGTTGTTCTTCACTTTCATTTCAGATGTGAGCCAAACGGTGCCTGCATATGTTCCGTTTGAGCTCAATGCGAAGTCAATTCTGCCATCGCTCTCCACATCAAGCTCGTAAACCCTCTCGTTTATGGGTATTGTGCGATTATACAGATACTTGTTGACGATGGAACCTCTTGAGCCGAGAACGGGTTTGATCCACGCTTCTATGGTGATTTCACCGTCATCGAAACCATCTAAACTGGGTGAGTCGGGAACTCTTATGAAATCATCAACGCCATCAAATTTGAGAGCGTGTCCAAACTTTCCTTCAGTTAAAACAGGCATTTCTGTCGTGTTCCCATCTCCCAAACGACCGTGATTGTGGTGTTCGGAGAAGTCAGGCGTCCATTTTGTTTCGTTGACGGTGTTGAAGCTCCAGTATGCTGCGAGCGTGTTGTTCCAATCTATGAACGAAGATGTTGGACTCTCATCTATGACCGTGACATTTACATATACCCAGTTTTCAGTTGTGTAATCAGTGGCAGGAGATGTAAAGAATATTAATGGTGGAGAAGCGTCTTCAGCGAGTGTGATGTTCGCATTCTCAACATCTTTTCCTGCGATTGTCACGACGATTGAATTTGAAAGCGATCCTGCGCTTGCAGTTATCAAATAAGTTCCGTTTGTCAATCCATGTAGAATATAATATCCGTTCTCATCCGTATAATCTTCTGCGCTTGTCCTGTTATTTGTGACATGAGCGTTGAATATGCCCGTTCCGTTCTTATATTTCACATATCCGGAAATGCTATATGTCTTTCCAGCGGATTTTGAAGCCTCTTTTGTGTTTCCGTATGCGCCCATGTTTATCCTGCTTCCGTTCGGTGGTAGTTCGTTGCGATAGTCGCCGTAAACGGGGTCTTCTTCAAAAGGAACGCCAGCATCTATGCAAGGCGATGTGACATTATCTACGACCCAAGCAGAGCCGTTCCATCTTCCCGCTTGCGATTTCAGATGGAAGTCATGCGGCGGTGATGCAAAGAGCGGATCAGCGGAAATATCTCCCGTTCCAGCGGATGCACCGCCGCCGTAATTGCCAGCGTTGTTGTTCCACACATCGTTGTATGATGAAAGGACATTTCCGTATATGCCATATTCACCATTGTTCACAATGATATTGTTCTTCGCAACAATATTGCTCACATCTGCCCCATCTTCCACATATATTCCTGATTTTATTGCATTATTTATCACATTGTTTATTATCTTTATGTTCTTGAGGCTTGCAGTTCCTACTGGTCTGAGATGAATTCCGTGTCCATACGGTTCTTGAGTTCCGTCAGTTTTGGCGATGATGTTTCTTATGAATGTCTCGTTGCTTACCTCTGTATCCCAAGGCCAGAGTGCTATTCCTGGCAAACCGTAGTGACCTTCTATGTAATTATCTCGGTAGATGTTATTTCCACAAGGAACTCCGCCCTGAGAATTGATAAGAATGCCGAAGCCGTAGACATTGAAGTAGTTGTTCTCTATTATGCAGTTTGAGGATTCATATATTCTTATACCAGCATTTCCTGTGCCATCGGAATACACATAGTTGTTTGAGAATGTTATGTTGTCGCTGTATATTGCTCTCAATCCCTCATGTCCTGCCTGAATAACTTCGCAGTCCTTAACTACAGAATTGCTTGAATGAGAGAATTCAACTCCATCAGTCCAGAAGTCAATCATTTTCACATTTTCAACTGTGATATTGTTGGAGTTATAGAGATGGAAGGCATCAATATTGCTGTTTATTCCATTTGGAACAGGACAGTTGTCTTTGTTTCCATTGATAGTTATATTTTTAATTGTTGTTGAGGATATTCCGTCTCCAACAATAGTGGCCCAATTCTCTTTTGTGCTTCCGTCTTCAATCTTTATTGTTGTTTTCTCTGTGCCTTCTCCCTCAAAGATTAGATTTGAGGAGAGGTTTATGGAATCAGAGATAACAAATGTTCCATTCTTCAGATGAACGATGCCGCCGCCTATGCTGTTGATGTAAGAAATTGCTTGATTTATCTCAATCTGGTCATTTTCTCCATCGCAGTTATAATCACCAGTACCGTCTGTGGCTACATAGACGATATGAGAAATTTCTCCCTGATAATCTGCCAATATCTCTTCTGCAGATAAGGCTCTGTTGTAGATTTTTACCTCATCTATTGTGCCGTTGAAGAAATAGTCGCCAGTCATAGGGCATTTTCCAATAAAGTTTAAAGAACTACCTGTTGACCAACCAGGACTTACCAGTTCAGAACTTGTAGTCTCTAAAACACCATCAACATATATCCTCATCTTCTTATCAGAAGGGTCATAAGTCCCAGCAATATGATGCCACTTTCCGTCATTTATGTCGGTAGTGCTTTCAATCCTCTGATAACCAAGTGCATTATCGTATGTTTCCAAACGCACCTTTCCGTTATAGTAATCCAATCCAAATACAGACCAGCCAGAGGTGCAAGCAGCAATACCAACAATACCTTTCCTGCCTGTTAAAGAAGGTTCTACCTTTACCCAGGCAATAAGGGTTGAACCATTTGCTCTCAAAGAAGGTGCAGTAATAATATTATCTGGTAAATCCACATAATCATCAGAGCCATCAAAACTCAAAGCCTTGCCTATCTTTCCATCTACCCAAGTTGCTCCTCCATAGATTGTGCCGTTGTTTCCATTCTCAGAGGAATCATAAGCAGTTGTTCCTTCTCCCCCATCAAACTTGTAGTAAGCAACAAGGTGTGTCTCTTCTGTGGTGGTGAAGGTATAGTCTCCCGATACTGCTTCATTATTAGAGGCATCTCTGCTCTTTACCCTGAAGTGATAGGTTGTGTTGCTTTTCAGACCTGTTATTGTTTGTGTATGCTCTGTTACCAAATTTGTATCCAGAGGTGTGGAGGAGCCATAGCTGGTAGTTAAGCCATATTCTATCTGGGAGGTAGCTGGTTCATCTGTATTCCAAGTAATGGTAACAGTTGAGCTTGTGATAGCAGAGACGGTTATGTTTGAGATTACTGGGGGAGTTGTATCAGGTTCTTTTGTTTTAAAGCTGTGCTCAGTGCTTTGGGCTGAATTGTTTGCTTTGTCCGTTGAGTTAACAACGAAGTAGTAGGTGGTGTTTGGTTGTAAGTTGGTAAGAGTTATAGAGTGAGAGGTTGTGTAGGTAGTATCCTCTTTAGAATAAGGATAGTTGCCAGAGGAAGTTCCGTATTTGACTAAAGAGGTAGCAAGTTCATCGGTTTGCCATGTTATTGTTGCAGAATTTTGGATTATATTTGTTACTGTGATATTTGAGATTATCGGAGGATTTGTGTCTTTTGTTAGTTGGAAGTTAAGGGTTGTTGTTTGATTTGCTAAAATCTCTGCAGTTGCAGTGCTTGAATAATATCCGTCTTTTGATGCGGTTACTGTGTAGTTTCCCGGTAGTAAGTTTGTAATAATATAGTCTCCGGTTGAGTTTGTTGTTGTTTGGTGGGAGTTTACAGTTATCGAAGCTCCTTCTATTGGTAATCCTGTATCTTTGTCCGTTACCTTGCCTTTAAGAGTGCCAGTAGCAACTCCTTCTATCCAGCAATTGCCAGTATCAATATTGCAAACAACTGTTTTTGTTGGTGTGTTGGGGTCTTCCCTATACCAGCTTTCATCTATATCTAAACCTGAAAGGGAGGCTGTTTTTCCGTTGTAAGATGCTGTTATAGTGTAGGTGAAGTTTTCAACTTCTGTTTTGTTTGTTGTCAGATTTAGATATTTCTTGTAATCTGTAATAATTAATGTGTGAGCTGGGTCTTCTGAAGGTAATGGAGTGTGTCCTGTTGATGTTGTATATGTAGAATTTAAAGGTTGTCCGTCAAGGAACTGAATAAGTTGATAATCACACCGATAATTTCCCAAGGCATAAGGCTTTTTAACAACCATATTCTCAACAGGATAGTGATTTGTCTTCATATCATCCAATGTCCAATTCTGCTCAACATTTACGCTCACATTTGCATTCTCAACAGGATTTCCATCTTTATCAACAACCTTTACATCCAAGTAGTATTTTACAAATGCGGATTTGTGTTTGGGTCTGCCTGCTGCATCTTTAAATATTCCTGGTGCGATTATAATATCTTTGAATTTACAGTTTACAAGACCTATTTCGCTGTCTATGTAGCTTTTCCACTTATATATTGGACCCCAGGGACCTGCTGAACCGTCTACATAACAGGAATGAGATTGCAATCCAGTTGATCCTCCTGTTTGTGCAAGTGTCTCTTTTACTACCACATTCCCATCCCCAAAGTCTACATTGTAGATGTTCAGCTTATCCCTATGTGCATTCGTTTGAAAATGTATATTTATTGGTGTCTTACCGGTAATCTTAACATTCTTAAACGCAAAATCAAGAACATCTATATCATCAATATAGAACCAAACTGATTTGTTCCCTTTGGCAGCTTCCATACAATTTTTATTCCAAGTACCACCACCATTAAGATAAGTTCCTATATCTACTTCATTCATATTTGTAAATTGCGTGTTTGTAATTCTTGCTTCGAGTGGAGAATCCAAGAAGAAGTAAGCGCTGTTGTTTATAACGGAGTTGTTTATGATAACAGAAACATAGGATGCCCAGCTGAGGATTTGTGGTCCACCAGCACCATACCATAGTGGATATAACGGATATCCCCAATGGGTAGTGGCACCAGCAAAATTCCACACATAATAATGCTCTGTATCTGAATCAATCGTGCTGTTCTCTATCTTTAATGTCGCACCATAACCAATAGCAAACTCAAGCTCTCCATCAGATTCGCAATGGAATTTCAATGTCTCATCTTTTATGACTAATTCTGAGCCGTAATATAGGAAAAGGTTTGTATAGCTGATAGCCGTTTTCGTTTTTGTGTCATAAGTAAATAAAGAGGGGTTATTAATCGCATCAGCAATATCAGAAAGCCTGACATTCCTGCCTTTAATGACAATACCCTCTTTTTTCAATTCTTTTGGGGGTGATGATGCATCGCAAGCATAGGTATAATTCCCATAATAAATTCCTTTGATAGGAAATAGATATTTTCCATTATATGCTTGAACAGCGTCTGCCTGCATGATATTGACTCCCAAGGAATCGCCACCCATAATCATTATATAATCTGAGGTTGTGACGCTTTTCTCTTGCCATTTCCAGTCAAGAATTCCATCTAAAAATGCATAAATCCATCCATCTGGGGTGCGAATAATGGTTAAATCATGCCAAACATCATATTTTACCCGCGAGGTCATATCATGAGTTGGGTCAAAAACAATCTGATCGTGGTTTAGTCTGAAATAACAGTGATGATGACCGTCATTAAGAAGCTGCCAATAAAGTGAATTATTGTCATTGATAAGATAATGGAGGTCAAACCAAGGATGTCCTGTTCCTGTTGGTCTGTGAAATAAAAATTTCACCTTCCAGGTGCCGTATGCAAATCCTGATGTTGTTTTAAGGGTTGCCTTTGATGTGCCAGGGACATTGCGCAGATATCCCAGGGAAGTATCTGGTGAGTCGGAAGGAGTCCATTCAGGCAACGCTCTTCCCCAAGGGTCTGTTTCTGTTCTGCTTTGATATTTTTTATCTGTGAAGTAATCAAAGATATCTGGAGCTTCTGATTCGCTTAGAGTGGAGATTACCCATTCTTGATGTGCTTCTCCGTTTTCATTATAAGCTTTAACATGGATTTCCCAGATGCATTCTGAAGGGTCTTGAGAGCAGTCAAGAGAAGGGACTGTAAAGGTGAAAGTGTTTGAATTTATGCCTTGGTCAACTTTGTTAACAGACCAGTTATAATTGCAGGGTTCAGTAGTGTTAATAGAGAAAGTAATATTATCCCCTGGCTGAACCAGATACATTAAATCTGTGGTGCTGTTTTTGTTCTGCGTATGCCCACCGTATGAAGACCACGATACGATAGAAGGCGCCGCACCGACAATCTCTATACAAAATACAAGGCATAGAACGATGCCTAAAAAAACAAAAATGGCAAATCGCATTTTCTCCCTCTGCTCTTCCCCTCTCCCCATGTTGGTAACATCAACATAGGATATTTAAATACATACGACTTCTTTACTTACATTACAAATTTCGAGAAATATATTGTACTATTATAAACAAAAAACTTCTAAATCTCCTTTTTTAATCTAATAAGGCTTAAAATTCTTTTTTAAACTCCAGTTTTTCAACTATATTGAATCGCCCTTAACAATATATAGCTCTTTTCGAAAGATAATAAAAGAAAATATTCTCAAATTTTGATAACAAATGGGGATATAATAGAAAAATAATATGCATACATTTTAGAATGAAGCATCTAAAATGAGCACGGTTCGGCGGGTAGTGAGGAACACAGGCCTCCTCCTCGTAGAGGCTTCATTTTCAAATTAATATTCCTTCGATATACCTTGCGAGTATTTGGGCACCGCAGAAATCGGCAAGTATAGTTTCGTGTCCGCATATCCCTTCTTTAAGGTCTTGACGGATTTAGGATACCAAAAAAATTCCTGTTAGGGAAAGAACACATGACCCTGCGCACTTAGATTGATATATATTGATAAGTAATACATAACGCTTTTAAGAGAGATAGGTGAAAGGAGAGAGATGCCGGATATAAAAACGGTGAAAAAATTCGCATTTGATGTGGGCTGGGTGTTTGCAGGCTCTATGGCGGGTTTAGTGCTGAATTTTTTGAAAAAACCTGTAATGGCACGTTTCCTTGGTCCTGAGGGTTTGGGATTGGTTTCAATGGTAACAATGATTGCTGGTATTATCACACTTATAGCTGGTCTGGGATTCAATAGTGCAATAATAAAATATACCGCACAATATAAAGATGATAGGAATAGGCTCAGCGCAATAGTTTCAAGTGGAATAGTTACGATGGCGATTTTGGGTGTATTTGCAAGTATTACTTTGTTTGTGTTATCTAATACCTTAGCTGATGTATTTAACATGCCTTCACTCTCATTCCTGCTTAAAATTTATGCGGTCGTATTTCCATTCTCTCTAATTTTTGGAGTCCTCTTGTCGCTCTTCAACGGTTTACGAGAGATGAAATATTTGACATTTATTGATATATTGAATAAAATAATGATTTTTTCATTTACACTGATTCTCCTTTTTTTAGGTTTTGGAGTCATAGGTGCTTTGATAGGTGATATGTTAGCTTTATTTATTGTGGTAATAATTGCAGCAATTAGCATGAAAAAATTTGTAAATTTCAGAATTTCCGATTTCAAGGAGAACACAAAAATGCTGACCTCCTTTGGTAGCCGAATGATGGGCGCAAATTCAATAAATTTAATACAATATCAAGCGGACAGTTTTTTAATAGGATATTTTTTAACAGCTTCAGACTTGGGTTATTACACCGCTGCTGTAAGTTTAAGCAGATTCTTCTGGAGAGTCCCACAATCCATTCAAATGATAACATATCCAGCAACATCTGAATACTGGAGTAAGGACAAGCGTGAATCACTAAACAAAATGATTGACAAAAGCATGAAATACTCAGCCTGTATTTTATTGCCAGTAGGGCTTGCAGTAGGGTTTTTCGCAAAGGATATTGTTACATTTTTGTTTGGTGATGAATTTATACATGCTGCTTTACCTCTTCAAATATTACTCATTGGGACTGTAATAAACGGGATTATCTGCAGACCAATTGGCGGGTCTTTAGCTGGTGTAGGCCGTCCTGAATTGGAATTAATAACAGTGGGAATCTCTTCTGCAGTAAATATCATGCTTAATGTCCTTCTTATACCAATCCTCGGGATTATAGGAGCAGCAATATCTACTTCAATTTCCTTATCAACAGTATCGGCTTTATATTTACTTTTTGTAATCAAAGATCTCCATGTGGAGTTTGACTTTAAGTGGTTTTTCAAAGCTTTTGGAATAATTACTATATTAATTATAGTATTTATCAATTTTAGTAAAATAAATAAATATATAGGAATTATATTATTATGCGTTTGTATAATATTATTCCTAAAATTCTTAATCGTGAAAGAAGATAGGCAATTGATTAAAGCATTATTTCACGAGTTCACTTCAAGATTTAATAGATAATTTTATTTTCATAAATAAATACTCTAAAAAATGTATTTTGTCAATATTAAAACCACTCTTTCAAAGTAGCTTTATAATTTTACTACATTCTTTAGAGTATTTAAGACAACATACTTAGCTTTATTAGTTTTAGTAGCTAATTTTGTCACACTTGTCACATACAGAATCAGTAGGTATCCCCTCAACTTGCAAGGCGCCTCTGATTGAACTATATAAATCATTCCATAATATCTATGTGAAAAATGCATCGTTAATATATATTTTCAGACAGATTTTTATACAATACTACCTCCTTAAAGTAAATTTAAAATTATCTTCCCATTCAAATCGTGTATAAGTTACACTTCTCATTATAATCCATAACCTCCTAAAAACGATAGATAAAATTTTGAAGAACAAATATAAGACTCTATTAGAAGTGGAGAGGGTTTTGTGCCCTAAGCGATTTATATCGAAGTAAAAAATTCTGTAGAAAGATTCTGAGACAGGTTTATTGTTTCTCTTTCTTTCAAAAACTAAAACAGAATCTTTAACATATACATACCACCTATGGAATGGTTCAGTTAGTAGTAGTTCTCCAATTTTGCTTGGAGTTTCTATATATCCCCTCTTGCCAACTCTCATTAACTCTTTACAGAATTTTTCTGGATTTTCTACATGTTCTGCAATATGTGAAGCAATAATGTAATCAAAAGTTTTGTCCTTAAATGGTAAATATTGTGCATCACAAATAATAAATGGTCTTTTTTTATCTAGTTTAATTGATTTGCCGGAGCGGTCTATATTTCCCTCCAAGTATCTATCTGTCAGCACATTTGCTCTTGGGTGGGGATTATGACCACTACCTATATCTAAAACCATCCAGTCATCTTTTATTTCTATTTTAGTGCCAGAATTCCCTACTCTATATTTTGTCATTTTAATACCCTTTCAATTTCATTTATTAATTACACTCCTCTCTTCTCTATTGGAAACATCTTCTTTATTCTCTCTTGCTTCTTTCCCTTTATCAGCGTTCAACGCTTCTTTAATTGCTTCTGCGGTTGCTTTCGGATCACCATAAGGCACATAAAATCCAGTGTCCCCTATTGCTGTTGGAATACCACAATACCTTGTTCCAACAGGCACACACTCACAGAGCATTATATCTGAACAAAGAGGAAAAAGCAAAAGTCCTTTTTTTGAGAGACCTTCTTTTAAAAATAGATTTAATATTTGTATCGTCTCTTTTTGTATTTCAGATACTAATTCATTTCCACTATCGATTCTATAAACAGATTGTCCATAATTATCTGTTGTCATAATTCTCATTCTTAATTTTGCAGATAAAACTAACTAATTTTTCTTCTCTCTTCTCTATCGGAAACATTCTTTTAATCCTTTCCCTCGCTTCTTTACCTCTATCCGATTTTAGCGCCTCTTTTATTGCCTCTGCTGTTGCTTTTGGATCTCCATAAGGAACGTAAAATCCAGTGTCCCCTACTACTTCTGGTATCGCTCCTTTATTAGTAACTACAGGAACACACTCACAAAGCATGGCTTCGGCTAAAGATAATCCAAATCCCTCATGTGCTGACACCTGAACATAAACTTTTGCCTGTTGGTAGTACTTTAGTAAATCATCTTCAGAAACGAAGCCTGTAAATTTAACGTTCACTGGTGCTATCGACTTAAGGTATCTAATAGAGTCATCAATGTGTTTGCCGATTAACACGAACTCTACATCTGGTAAAAATTTTGCAGCTCTAACAAAAGTTTCCAATCCCTTTCTTTTTAAATTTGAATTTGTCACATATCCAACAGTTATTACTAATCTATTGTCTTTTTCTCCTTGTGGCTTGAACTTGTTATAATCAACGCCATGATATATTAATTTAACCTTTTCATTTTCTTTTTCATTCATACATTTTAAAATTTCTCTTTTGTTAAATTCAGAGACAGCTAATACCTTATCAGCATTTTTCAGCGCATAATTCACTCTACGAGCAGATTTTGGGTTTAACATCAATCCATAATTGATTTCGGGAACATATGCGACCTCATAGTCACCAACTACTACAATAGATTTTTTCCTAAAAAGTTTTGAAAGGAAGACTACGCGAGCGGCATGACCCCCCGCAAACCATATAAAACTCAAGTCTGTTCTGAGAATATACCATATAACTCGCAACATATTTTTAATATCTCTTGTTCGTGTCCATTGATGAGGTATAACATCAAAATGGCGTTGAAGAATCTCCAAATCTGTTTTGATGAATGATGAAAGGTGGGGATATACAAAAAGGATTTTTATCTTTCCTCTCACTTTAATCTCCCTCTGATGATGTTATGATCTCAAAAACTACGGTTCCGCCATTCGTGTAGGGTTCTCCGGGGTCCACACACTGCACATACGCCACTTTCCTTTCCTTTGCAAGACCCAATTTGACGGGGTCTGCGCCTTCTCGTAATGCTATTACATAATGCAAAAGAGAGGATAAAGCATGTATACATATCTTATCTGTTTCTTCAAGATTTATCTCCGCCCCTTCTATTACTATTCGCTCATTTCCTTTAAAGACTGCACATTTTCCTCTGATTTCTTTAACCCTTATTATCACCTTTTTCATAGTTATTCCGTATTCTTGATTATATCAACGATATTCTTACTCGCTTTACCATCTCCAAACACATTCCTCTGCTCTCCATTTGGATTGAATTCTTTTATCATCCTGATAATCATTTCCCAATTCGCTCCAACTAATACATTCCATCCATCTTCCACCGTTTCAACCCATTCCGTATTCTCTCTTAAAGTAATGCAGGGAACTTTCAGTATGTAAGCTTCTTTCTGCACGCCACCAGAGTCCGTTAAAATTTTATATGCATTCTTTTCTAAAACAAGCATGTCTAAATATCCAACAGGTTTTATGATATTGACTGTTGACTGTAACATATCCCACAATCCAAATTTCTTCAAAGATCTCTCCGTCCTTGGGTGGCAAGGAAATACCAAATTTTCTATTTTACAAAAGGCATCCACTATATTTTTCAGCCTATTGAAATTATCCGTATTTTCAGCTCTGTGAATGGTTGCCAAATAATAACTCTTTCGCTTCAAATCCAATTTTTTCAGGATCTTTGACTTCTTTTCCGCAATATTTATGTTCTCTTTTAATGCATCAACCATAACATCCCCAGTCAAATAAACTCCTCCTGTTATCCCCTCTCTCTTCAAGTTCTCAACTGCAGTTTTTGTAGGACAAAACAGCAGATCGGAGCAGTGGTCTGTCAATACTCTATTTATCTCCTCAGGCATTTTTCTGTCAAAACTTCTTAATCCTGCTTCAACATGTCCAACTTTAATATGTAATTTTACAGCAGCAAGCGCACCTGCCAACGTGGAGTTTGTATCCCCATATACTAAAACTATATCCGGCTTTTCTTTTATAAGAACTTTTTCAATTCTTTTTAACATCTCCCCTGTTTGATAACTGTGTGAGCCCGAACCAACACCCAAATAATAATCCGGTTCTGGTATATTTAATTCATTAAAAAAAATTCTGTTCATTTCATAGTCATAATGCTGTCCAGTATGTATCAAAATTTCGTTATATTCTTTTCTTATTTCTCTCGACACGGGCGCTGCTTTTATAAAATTGGGTCTCGCTCCGATTACTGAAGCTATTTTCATCTTAACAGGTTCTTAAATACCTCTATTGTTCTTTTAGCATTGTTTTCCCAGTTATATTTCTTTACCACTAATTCCCTGCCATTTGCCCCCATTTGTTCCCTCAATTTCTTGTTTTGGAGCAACTTTATTATTGCATTGGAAAACTCCTCAGGATTTTCTGGATTCACAAGTATCCCTGCATTATATTTTTTTAATATCTCAAATCCTTCCGTATTAGTTGCTATCACTGGTTTCCCACATGCCATGTATTCGTATAACTTTAGGGGTGAATATCCATAACTCAATGGTTTTTTAGGGACTACACATACATCAGCTGCATTTATATATAAGGGTACCTCTTCATACGGTATATTTCCAATAAAAATGAATTTATCAGTTACACCCATTTTTTCCACAAGTCTGATTAATTCGCTTTCAACTGGCCCCTTTCCTATGATTAAAAACATCGTATTTGGAACATTTTTGAGGATTAATGGGGCGCTTTTTATGAGATATTCCACTCCTTGATATGGCATTAAGCTTCCTATAAATATTACTATTTGTGCGTTTTCAGATATACTATACTTATATCGCAATTTATTTATCGCTATCGGATCTTTTATTGGTCTAAATAAGTCAGCGTTTGCTCCATTTGGTATAACTGTAATCTTTTTCCCGTTTACACCTCTTCTCATCAAAATATCTCTAATTCCCTGTGTTACGGTAATTACAGCATCTGCTTTTTTGGCAGCAAATATCTCTATATGGTCCATTATTACTATTTTTAATTTTTCAAATAATTCCTTTTTATTTGATATTTCTTTTATAAATTTCCAATCTTCTGAAAATAGCCCGTTCAATTCAAACACTAGTTTTGATTTGATTATTTTTTTAAATAGAATTCCTAAAAATGCAAACGATGCATTTCTCGTATACAAAATATCAAAATTATATTCACAAATAATTTTTAGGATTTTCATTAAATGCATTATTTTGAACGCAAGGCCTATCTTATATTTTTCTTTAGCCTTCATAGGATGGGCAATCATTCCACTAAGTTTTGTACCTTCGTAGGTCATAACATGTACTTCGCAACCTAATTTGGATAAATTTTTCGCAATCTCTAACTTATGAACCATATCACTACTCTTTCCTACTGGTAACTCAATCGTGTCAATTATAAATACTTTCATTTACTCATTAGCCACCTCTAAATTTCTCAGAAGAATGTCCAGATATTAACATAACCGTTATCGTACACACAATAATTATTTTCTTGTATATAACGAAGAAGTGGTGTTTTCCCTGCTCTTTTATTTTCTAAGAAGTAAGTAAAATTGAAAATAGATAGATATTTAGAATATTTATAATCTTCATAGCTCATTCCCATAATAGCTTCTCCATATTCTTTTGAACTATAACCGCCCCTCTTTGCGTATGGCCCGCTAAACCAAAAGTCCTCTGTAGTAATCGATCGCTTAATAAGTTTTGATCCATTGATATTAGCAAGTCCATAAGATAAGTCGACAACATCATAATAGGCGGACATGTGTGGGACTTCAGATATTGAGAATATCTTAATACCAAATACAATATCATTAGTTGTAGTTGTACCTCTTATATTTTCTTTGGCCCAGAGACCTGCAGTATATGTAGATTCCTTCATATAATTTTCAAATAGATGGATTTTCCCTCCTTTAGTTCGCCAGTGCTGATAAAAAGCAGAGAAACTTACTGATAAAAGTAAGAAATTAATTATGATGAAAAGTGCAAATTTTCTCCTCCGCCCATTTAGTTTGAGTACATTTATTAAACCTATGGCGGTAAAAGGAAATATAAAACAGGGAATAAACCATTTCATATATGTTTCGATATATAAAAAAGGTGTGAGAAACATCAGAATGAGCAATAAACACCATTCCGCATTTTTTTTTCCTCGCTTGAATAGAAGATAAACGAAGCCCCCAACAGCAAAAATTCCCAAAATCCCAGTATATCGAGGAAGATAACCAAAAAAGAGTTCTGTGATAGCCTCGTATCTTGATCCCTCGATGAAATGCCGTGTAATGAAAGGTATTGCGAACATCGTAAAATATCCAATAATAAGAACAAAAGTGATATATTTATGGGAAATCATAACAGATTTTATGCATCTTTTTATTTTATAAGAAGCTACAACAATTAGATAACCGATAAGCACGGGAATAATAAAATAAACTAAATGATGCGTTGCAAAAAGCAATATGAAGAGCATGACTGTCAAAAGTGCGAATCTCAATTTGTAAGTTCTGCATTTAAATAATGTATAGACGAAAAGTGGAAGCAAAGCGATAAAAGGTGCTCTTGTTGTTATCGTCCATGTCAGATAATTGAGTATAGAGGGTGAAAGAGAGAGACCAAAAGCCACTAAGAACTTAAAGATATCATTATCCCATATAACACCTGCAAATATATATGCCATAAAAATAATAGAAATGCCTAAAAAAAAACAGAATAATAATATAACATGCTCCATATCCACACCAGTGATTTGAGATAGTTCCGATAAAATGAAAGGGACCGCACTACATACAGAAAAAGGATATAAGCCGAAAACGGACAAGGGATTGAGCCACCATTTCGCGTAACCAAATTGTGATACCGAATTCGCAAGTATATGAATCACAAACGAGTCATGACCATACTCATGAGGATAAAAAGGGATCCGTAAAATGAGATTCAGCACTATCAGAAGCGAGAACAGAATAATTTTCATTTTCTTCGAGAAAGTAAAACGGTATTTCTCCCCCATGCCCTGTATTCCAGGCCCTATATTCCATGCCCTATATTTATCCTTTTCGTTCAAAATCATAACCATCTAAATAGCCTGGCAACTTCAAAAGCTTCTGCAAATTTTACACCCATAGTGCGTCCTCTAACTTTTGCCAGTCCTATAATCGCCTCTTTTTCCATATATTCCTTGTTATTCTGTGAAACATAGATCTCTATGCACCTCAGCTTATGTTTAAATACATCACTGATATCACTATATGCTACTGGTCTGAATTCAATTGTCGTAGATGGCGTTTCATACAGAAAAATGCTACTCCTCATATTGCGTGACGCAGACAAAACAGACTTTGCTATATTAACATGATCTTGATGATAATCTTTCGGTGAATGAACATATACTATCTCAGGCTCTATTTTTTCCATGTATTCATCCAACAAACTTACTGTAACGCCGTTATGCATAATCATTGTGTCCGGCAGGTTTAAAAAGAAAACACCCTTAACCCCCATCAGTTTCGCAGCAGTCATCGCTTCGCCCCTCCTTCTTTCTTTATCTCCACTCTTCTCTCCTAATGAGGCAATAACATAATAAACTTCATCTCCTTTAATAACATGTTTTCGTAACGTTCCTCCACATCCAAGCTCAATATCATCAGGATGTGCACCTACTGCGAGGACTTTTTTGCCGCTCATTTTCTATTTTTTATCTCTCATCCACTGGCATTTTACCTACATTGAAAAGCGCATCTATCGCCGCCATATTCGGCACAAAACCCTCATATCGTTGTTTGTAAACGGGATGCTTGAAATCCTGAAATACGACTTTTATGCCCTTCCTCTTGAACAACGAAACATCCAGATAATCTTTACCTTTCGGCCCTGAAAGATACACATCTCCGCCCAAAGCCTCAACAATTTCAACTAATTTCTGTGTAGACTTTGAAGTGAAGCCCAAATCACTTGAAAACACAATTTCAACATCTATATCAAACGCTTTCATGAGAAATCTTATCAGTTCCATGTTCAAATCAACAAGTTTTTCATAAGTCCTTTTATATATTCTTATCAACTCATCCGCATATACACTGTAATAAGGTGCATCTTTATAGTTATCATGGATGTCTCTGAAATGAGCATCCGACCATTTCACGCCTTTCCATGTTTTCACTTCGTTTCTTATTTTCACTTCATTTATAGGAATGCGCTTCTTCTCCACAGGGACAGTCAGCCATTTCCAGCCATGATATATTCGTATGCGGTTTCTGTGTTGAAAGTCGCTCTTATTAAACTGCGCATCATCGTATATCACAAATATATCCGATTTTGCCATTTTGTCAAAAAATCCTAAATACGGGAGATAGTTCGGCTGATGTATTCCTACAATCATTTTTTAAACTCCTTAGTTTTGGATTTCTCGTTTGTTCACCTTACAGATACTTCTTCCATTTGTTCCAGAAATATTTTTGTATCTCCTCATCAGCTATCTTCTCTTTTCTTTTTATAAAAGAAATAATATATCCCAACATATAAGCAAGTCCTCTATAATGGGGTTTCTCAAAAAATAACAGCTTCATACTCTTGATTGTCACATGTAGAGGATGCATATTCAGGTGATATGCACTTTCACCGCCGTGCATTCCTCTTTCCCAGTAATTTTCACTGCCCGGAATTCTCGTTTCAATGGCTTTAACATATTCAAAACGCCTCGTTTTCCAACCTCTCAATCTCGCTTTCGCTTTCAATACACTGTCCCAGCAGCATGACAGTTGAATTCCACCGCAATCTTCAAAACATTCCCTCCTTATAAGCATATCTCCGCCTGATGGCTCGTCTTCTTCTCTTTTTTGCTGTATTATTTTGTTTCCTTTGACATTCTGCGTGCCACTGCCTGCAATTCCAAGTTCAGAATCGCGCTCAAACTCCTTCATTAATTTCTCAAAAAAAGCCCTTTCTATAATCATATCACCGTCAATATTGCCTATATATTCATAATCAAGCCCATTCTCCTTGCAGTATTCGGTTGCAAATTTTGTAACTTGCATCATTACCCATGATAAATGTATACCGATATCTCTGACATTACTTTTACTATTTAATCTTATATATTGAATCCATTTATGTTTCTCCATCGCTTCTTTGATTATTTCTGGCGTATTGTCTGTGCTGCCATCGTCAGCAATCACCCATAGCACAGGTTTAATCGTTTGCTCAGCTACGGCTTGGATAAGTTTTGGCAGGTTTTCCCCCTCGTTCTTCGCCGCTGTAACAAGGATATACCGTCGGTTCATAGCTGAACGCTTCTCCCTATATACTTATGAGTCGCGTATCCGAGCAGTAGTCCAATAGCACCGCCCATTAGAACATCTGAGACATAATGAGAGCCCACATATACAATAAGAAAAGAAGCAAAGAGAGCGAATGCGAGGAATGGTATTCTGAATGTTTTATATGTCCAGAGGGCACCCAATACTGTGAAAATTCTCAATGCATGCGATGAAGGGAAGCTGTTCCTTCTATCTCCATGAGATAGAGGCTCTCCTATGTTGTGCCACTTCCCGCTACAATAAACATGAACATTATTAAGATAATAATATGGTCGTGATACTCCAAATACGGATTTCAGTGGATAGACAATTACTGAAAAAATTAAAGCAATTACCAGTATCATAGCAGATTTTCCCAAATCTTTGTTATGTCTAATCATTGACAGGAATAATAATGAGGAAATGAGCAAAATGAATATGTATATATCCATTGAACCGATATTTGATGCTGTTGCTGCCAAATTATCAAGCACAGTATTCTGCATATCTCTATTTATAGCGCGGAACATGGCGACATCTAAACCTCCCAACATCGGACCCCGTCCCTCATGAACCAAAAACAAAGAAAACATTATTACGCCTAATATAATTGCAAACATTATATCCCTGTTCCTTGAAATAATTTCAGGTAAAGTTGTTCTCATCTCTTCATCTTTCTGTAAATCCGTTTCAACTTATAAATCTTTGTCTTCCCCGGTTTATTTATATCAGCACTATTACTATATCCCTGTCGCTCCCAATATCCCTTGTAACTCCCTCTGATTATTCTAATGTGTGTTATCCATTTAATCCATTTATATCCATACTTCCCCTCAACTACAAGCCTTAACGGATAACCATGCTCTCTGGGCAATGTCTTCCCATTTAGTCTGTATGATAGCAGCACATTTCCATTTAAATCCTTTATTGACAGGGATGTAGAATAACCATCTGCGGAATAAAATACAACAGTTCTGGCGTTGCGCATGATTTTCACCTCATTCAACAATTCATTGAGGGGTATCCCTGTCCATTCACCTATACCGCTCCATCCTCCAACGCATTTCAGCATCACATTTCTTTTCACGGAAGGGCGGGATAATAGGTCTGAATATTTCAAAGTAAGCGGTTTCTCAACCCAACCTTCTATTCTCAATTCATATTTGTCAATGTCTATTTCAGGAATCTCTCCTATACTCACCACTTTGAAATTCTCAATAGGCGTTAATGGCAAAGTGTTTGCTTTCATAACATCGGTTTCGTGCATTCTTTACAAGGTTCTGGAAGCTCTCCCTTTAAAAATGCCTTCCTAAATGCTATATATTCAGGGCTATTCCATATCTCATCAAAACTCTGCTCAAAAATATTTCCGAAGTTTGATATTCTTGGGTCTGGAACATCTGAACAACGTGTGACATATCCATCAACGGTGATAAAACAAGACCTAAATGGTGCTTTGCATAACCTCGGGTCTGGATGCAGTGGCAGGTTTTCATTGGATAACAATTCTTTAGTGGTCCCCCACCATAAAAATTTAAGACCCATTCTTTCCGCTTCCATTTTGGCATTGTTAATGATTCTTTTTGCTTTGACCATATCTGATTCCAGAGTTTTTTCATTTAGTTTCTCTTTTAGGTATTTCTTACCCCAAAAAATGACATCTAACCCTTCCACACCATCAGCGCCGACATTTTTTGCAAGCTTTACAACATCTGGCAATTCCTCTATGTTATCCATTGTAGCACAGAAATGGAAAATAATACGAGGTTTCTTCAATTCCCCTCTCGCTACCACAAGTTTTTTTATGTTTTCTATTACTTGTCCGAACTTTGCACCCCTTCTAATCCTCTCAAATGTTTCTGGTGTTGCACCATCCACCGATATAACTATATAATCTAATCCTGAATCAACTATTTTCTTCGCTATTATTTCATCAAGTAGTGTTGCATTCGTAGTGAATAATACCATTATTTTCTTAGACTTGCAGTAGGTTATCATTTTAAATAGGTCTTTGTTTAATAAAGGCTCGCCCATGCCTTGCAAATTCACGCTGACAAGGAAAGGGAACTGGTCTATTATCTTTTTAAAATCTGAAAATTTCATCTCCATTCCTCTACGGTCCCAAATTGGAGAATCACACATCATGCATCTCAGATTGCACTTTGTCGTGCATTCAAGCTGAAGTGATGTAGGTCTGGAAAGCAAGGCAGTTCTCTTCAACGACATGTCTATCTTTCTCAACAACAAATTATATCCTACCAACATGCTCTTCTTTAATCCAATATTTCTCGCTTTCTCCAATCTCGAATATACGCCCATTTTTATCCCTTATTTCCCTTATTTATATTTCTCTTTCTTCTCATACTCATTGACTTTAATATCCGTGTATAGCCGACATCTATAAGTTTAGACAAAAAAGAAGTGTGTTTCGTAGCCGAGAAGTAAATTGATAAATCTGGATTATATTTTGACTTAAAAGGATTTAATCTCGGAGTATTTGCCCATATTATTTCGTAATATTTGAACCCATTGTTTATTGCCCATTTCATAGTTTCCCAGTGGAGTAAATCGTTTGAAGGTATTGTTTTTAAATCTGGAAAGACACTACCCCTCCAATTTGAAAAGACATTTCTGAAACAAGTAGCTATTATACCACTTGCAAACTCCCCTTGATATCTTGCAACAAAAACCTTCAGGTTGTGTGGATAAAAAGCATCATATAGATCAAATAAATATTCTTTAGAAAAATTAATACTGAGACCTTGCAATTCAAATGTTTTATAATAATACTTGTAGATACATTCCAGGTCCTTCTTAGAACCTTCTTCCACAGAAACGCCTTTTTTTTCTGCTTTTCTTATATCTCTACGCAAACTTTTTTTGAATTGATTGAATACAAAATCTATGCCATTTCCCAGATCTATTATATAATTATACCTAGGATTTACATCATAACCACTCCACACAAATGGGCGGCAATCTATCATTTCAGGAGGCGTTTTTACAGATATGTAGTCAGCTTTTAGTTCTGACACAATGAACTCATCCACAGCATTTTGGAATTCCATAAACAAGGATTCTCTTTTATTCTGCTTTAATTTGTCATAATTTACTATCAGAGGTCCCAAGTAATCGACTTCAACCTTAGAAGGTGGCGATGCTACCATTCTGAACAAAGAGGAATTATAAAGGAACAGAGGGAAAACTCCGATTGGCGTCTCTCCTTTTAATCCTATAACCGGATAGAGTTTGCATTTCACACGTTTTTTCATTACTGTTTTCATCCAAGAATATTTTTCCATAATCTTCAGCCATTTCCAAGTGTGGAATATGGTGCTGTGAGGAGAAGCCTCTACTAATTTATCCCATTCTTCTCTGTCCTCTTCTTTCGCTATCTCTATTTCCACTCTCATCTTCTCATATTTCTAACAGTTAAGTAAGCATATTCCACAAATTTTGCAAAGAAAGTGTTATATTTTTTTGCGGAGAAGCATAATAAAAGATTCGGATTATACTTTGATTTATAATGGCATAGTCGTTCAGTGTTCGCTCCTATTTCCTCATAATATTCCATACCACATTTAATTGCATGTTTTATAGCCTCCCATTGTAGTAATTCGTTAGGAGACATGCCTCCCACATTTGATTTTACATTCCCTAACCAACTCGTTACTTTGTTTTTATAATAAAAATCAATCATACCGCCAATCAGTTCGCCGTTATATTTAGCGACGAAGATTTTCATGTTTTGAGGATGGAATGTATTGAACAAGTCCATGAGGTATCCCTTGGAAAGAGAAATTTTCCTGTTCTGCTCCTCATATCTTGTCACGATAGTCTCGTAAATCCATTCCAATTCCTCCTTAGAACCCTCTTCCACAGAAATTCCCCTTCTTTTTGCTCTTTTTATGTTCTGTCGAAGTTTTTTTTTGAAATTTTTGAAAACGGAATCGGCACCTTTTCTCAGGTCTATCACATAGTTATATATGGGTTCCACGATATATCCGTTCCATTTGAGGGGTCTTGCATCAAGTATGCCTGGAGCAGTTTTTATGAACGAGTAATGCGCCTTCATCTCTTCTCTTATGAATTCATCAACTTTCCTTTGAAATGCTATGAAAACAGATTCACGCTTGTCCTGCTTCAATTTTTCGTATTCCAAGATCACAGGACCCAAATATGGAACAGCAACCCATGGAGGAGGCGAGAAAACAGCTCTCAATATGAAATTTCTGTGCAGAAACAAAGGATATATACCAATTATATTGCTACCTCTCATCCCAATGATGGGATAAAGTCTCATGTTCACATGCTTCTCCACAATCTTAAGCCATTCCCATGTGTGAAATATCGTGCCATGTTGCGGATTTCCTTCTAATTTCTTCCATTCTCTTTCATCACTTATTTTTATATCTATGTTCATTCCTTCTGTTTATTCTTCGCAGAAAGGGGTTTAAGCATCTTGAAATAAGCAATTTCCCCTAATTTCGCCGCAGCGGAGAGATATTTTTTTGCGGAAAAGCATATTGATAGACTTGGATTATACTTTGATTTATAGTGGCAAAGTCGTTCAGTGTTCGCTCCTACTAACTCGTAATATTTCAAACCATGCTCAGTTGCCCATTTTATAACTTCCCAGTGAAGTAAGTCATTCGGAGATACCCCTTTTATGTTTGTTTTAACATTACCCATCCAATTTAATATTTTTTTATTTTCATAAATGTTTAGCAAGCCTCCAACAATCTCCCCCTCATACTTAGCAACGAAAATCTTCATGTTTTGAGGATAAAAGGTATCGTATAGATCAAGTAAATACATTTCTGTCGTTGAAATCCTCTTATTTTGCTCACTATATCTCCTCTTAACAGCATTGTAAATCCACTTCAGTTCCTCCTTAGAACCTTCTTCAACAGAGATCCCTCTTTTTTCTGCTCTGCTTATGTCATTGCGTAAACTTTTTTTGAAATTTTTGAAAACGGAATCGGCACCTTTTCTCAGGTCTATCACATAGTTATATATGGGTTCCACGATATATCCGTTCCATTTGAGGGGTCTTGCATCAAGTATGCCTGGAGCAGTTTTTATGAACGAGTAATGCGCCTTCATCTCTTCTCTTATGAATTCATCAACTTTCCTTTGAAATGCTATGAAAACAGATTCACGCTTGTCCTGCTTCAATTTTTCGTATTCCAAGATCACAGGACCCAAATATGGAACAGCAACCCATGGAGGAGGCGAGAAAACAGCTCTCAATATGAAATTTCTGTGCAGAAACAAAGGATATATACCAATTATATTGCTACCTCTCATCCCAATGATGGGATAAAGTCTCATGTTCACATGCTTCTCCACAATCTTAAGCCATTCCCATGTGTGAAATATCGTGCCATGAGGAGAATTCTCTACCAGCATATTCCACTTTTCCCTCTCATTTTCCTCTGCTATTTGCAGTTCTATGTCCATTTTGCACTTAAAGGAGAACTTTGATTGTTAGGATTTTCAAATTTTCCATATTTTTCCCTCATTGTAAGCCATTCTGCTATGCTATACGCATTAGTTATCCATGCGTTCCTTTCTTTGCACACCTTTATTATCCTTTCGTATATTTTTGACCTTCCAGGGAACTCCCGCTCATTGAACACAGCTTGATGCCATCGCAAAAGCAGGAGACCATTATATCTTTCAACAGTATTTATGATTTCCATTATATCCTGCCAGCTTTTATAAGCACAAGCATTGTCCATTATCGTGATTGGAAGTTCCCATAGAGATAATATCCTGCCATTCTCGGGATTAAATGGGTGAAACGGATGACATGTTCCCCATCTAAACCCGATATCTGTGACGAATCCAAGAGAAGCGTCATACGAGAATCCAAGTTTTTCATGATATTCCCATGTTGATGGTATCTCTAAATTGCAGTAATGTTGCGAAATGCCGTGAACCCTTTTACCCAGTATTTCCTCAAGCGTCTCCTTCTCCTCTTTCATCATATCAAAATCTCGGTAGGAGTTATAAGAGCCATGAACTCCTATTTCCCAACCTTCAGCATCCAACTTCTTTATCATCTCCACAATCCTCTTATCTTTTATATTATATCTCCCCCAATACAATTTCCATTCGTTTGGCAAAACGCATACTTTCTTCTGCTCGTTCAAGAAGAAGAATGTGGATTTCACCCCCAAATTCCTTTCAATTTCCATTATTCTGTCAAAGTTCCAGTAGGGTTCATCTCTATGCAGTTTCTTCGCAACAGATGTGATTTGGTTCATTGCTGAGCGAAAATCTCCTCTTCCTATATTTCTTACAAAATGAGTGATATATTGGTAAGATTTATGCACACGGTCAACATCATGCGTCAGGCAAACTGCGAACTTTTTGCCATCAGGCCAGAAAGGTTTGTATTTTAAAGGAATTTTTAACTCATGAAAAGCAATCATGATGCATTCAAACAGCATTTTTTCATAATAATCAACAACAGGTATTTTCACAAGCTGCCTGTGTTCATCGTCTTCTGCATCCCAAAAACGCTCCAAATATCCTGATAACATATAACCGACCTCATTGAAAATATCAAAACCAACAATTATCATTTTTTCTTTCAATATAATACATGGATACTCCCCACTTTCATCAACAAACACTGCTAATACTTTTCCCCCCTCACATCTGACCGGCTTCTCAAATAAAGGTGCTTTTTCTCTTTTTTTTCTTCCGTCCTTTAAATATCCGTATGCATCATGCATATCATTCTCCACAATTTGTATGTTGAATCTGCTCCTGTCCTTTAAATCGTCATAATCACCATAAATCATGTTTATTCCCAATTCATTATCAGCACTCAATAGTCCATATTTCTGCAGGAAATGAGAAATGCCATAGTTCCTGTAAGGATCTTTTGTGTCGTAATATATTGAAATCATCTCATATCAGTTCTTATCATTTCTCTCGCCTTTTCTCCAACATTGAACAACAGGTCTATCGCACTCATATAAGGCTCAAATCCCTCCCATCTCTGCGGATATTCGAAAGGTCTGAACTCAAAATATCTTATTTCTATTCCCTCTTTCTCAAATTTCTCTTCTTCTATGTATTTCTTCCCGCCCATACCAGAAATGTAAATATCTCCTCCCACTTTTTTCACTATTTCTATTAGCAGTTTCGTTGATTTCAAATTTTTATCCAGCCCCAATTCACTCGCTCTTATTACTTTGCTCTCAACCCCAAATTTATCTTTCAGATAGAAAATTCCAAATTCATTAAACTCCTGTAATTTAATGAATTTATTATTGCAATAATATTCGTCAATAAATTTCTTATCGAAGAATATAGACTTTGCATAATTTGATATTATAGCCATTTTGTGTTTTTTCATCCACTTACTATCCCTCGGTAAGTATACTTCATTTATAGATTTGAAATAGTATTTCTTCTCTACAGGTATAGTAAGCCAGAACCAGCCATCTTTTGCCCTTATCTTTGTTCTTTGAGTATAACTATCTTTTGAGAATTGTACTGTATCTAGGATGACAAAAATATCCGCTAACGACATTTTCTGAAAATATCCAATCCAGGGTAAATAATTGGGTTGGTGTATGGCAACTGTTTTTCCCATTTCTACCTTACCAACAACCTTATCAATTCAAAAGTTTCTGCAAAAGGATAATCTACTTGTGTTCCCCTCATATATGCCAATGCTTTTATATATTTCTCATCAAAATAGGTGCGAAAACTTTGTGATTTGTACTGTTTCATTGCTTCAATTTTCTTCTTTATATGTTCTTCTTTTAATTTAACGAAGATATCAGTGGTGAATGTTAAGTTATTCCATGGATGCTCGTAACCCCATATTGAAGATGTCTTCTTGAACGCTCTCAAAGCCTCCGCATAAATCACCTGATGGTCCTGATGTATGTCATTTGAGGATGGCACTAACACTAATTCAGGCTTAATCTGTCTATTCAAAGCAAGCATATCATCAAGGATTTTCTGCCTATGTAGCGGGAAAGTTCTCACTTCGTATTCTAACAGGATAACATTTTCAGGCTTAATACCCAGAATACTTGTTGCTTTCTTGCATTCAATCTTCAATACATCCTCAGGAAATCCCTTCGGAACTGATGCCTCGCAACTTGAAAACGCAACATAATATATCTCCTTTCCCTCCTCTATAAATCTCGCAATCGCCCCCCCTGCTCCTATTTCTCCATCATCTGTATGAGGACTTAGAACAAGTATTCTGCTAAACATGATCAAAATCCTTTTTTCTCCTCTGATACATGTGAAAGCTTTCAGGGTAATTCTCAATGAAATCTGTCATGAAAGCGGTGACATCTATTTTCTCCCTTAACAGTTTTTCCCGCTTCCTCCTCATTTCTTTCTTTGCATTTTCATCTTGTAATATCTCTAAGGCTTTGTTCAAGGCTTGATTTTGGTCAACGAATGTGTATAGCATCCCATATTTATTTGCGAGCTCGTCAAAATTTCCATGTATTTTTGTCGCATCTACCACCTCACCTGATTTTGTTTTAAATGCTTCTACATGGACGGAGGGTGTTCCTAATAATGCTGCTTCAACAGCAGTTGTGCCACCTTCCCCAAAATAAAGACTGGCATAATAAAGTGCAGAGTGTAATTTCTCTGGTGGAATCCGCATTTTATATTTTTCAAGAAGGCTATCAAGTTTTCGTTCCGATGTGATGAGGACATGTCCGTATTCCTCGAGAGATCTTATTATCCTTTTCAAATCTTGAGAGAATCCTCTTGAATACGCGTCATGAGCAGATTTCCATGAAATTAATCTTATAATAATGAATTTATCATTTTCACTTAATCCTAGATAATCCAAAACAATAGGGTCTGGCTTGAAGTAATTCGGGTGTAAATATGCAAGTTCATGATAACCGTTATATATAATCTGCTTCTTACCCAAATTCTGTTTGAAAGTGGAAGGTGTGCAAATTACTGTAACAAAAGGAAACGTCAATTCATTAGCTAGTTTTGCATGTTCTGTATCAGTAAACACGATAGATGGCCTTTTAATTAATTTCCCCACATGCGCGACATAAGGATCGCCCACAGCTATTAATATATCTGGTTTAGTTTTAATTGCTATTTTGAATAATTTTAAATCAGTTTTAATGAAATCATACATTTTACCGAACATGGTCTGATAATATCCACTTATAACTTCATAATCAAACCCATAAGCATCTAGCAACTTCAAAGTAACATCCTTATCTCTTGTCACAATTTTAATCATATGTCCCTTTTTCCTCAAATTTATAATCATATTTTTGAATAGATGAACATGCGCAGGATGCCCAATATTTATAAGAATTCTCATTCGCACTTATCTTTTCCTCAATTTGATGACAAATTCATTACAGAGATATTTTATTGGAGTTCTTCTGACTTTTCTTTCGATATATTCAAAAACTTCTAACACCTTTTCATTTCTCCTTTTTAAATCAGATCTAGTCAATATGAAATTAAATCCTGTAATATCATCCACTTTTAATTTCACTTTATTAAATATCTCCCATAAGCTAAAAACCGTATATCTTCTTTCAAGATTTTTGTTTTTAAAAAGAATACGTTTAAATAAATGAAATATACCCCTTGGAGAGATCAAATTTAGTGCCGTTAAAATGATCTCTCCATCTTCTTTTAGAACATTCTTAAATTCTTCAAGCACCCTTTGAGGGGCAATAGTATAATGAAAAGCATTAATACATAATATCAAATCAAAAGTGCCGGGTTTAAAAGGTAGAAATTCGTAGCTCGCTATTATGAGATTAGAAAGATTTTTATCTCTGCACTGCCAAATCATTCCTTTAGAAATATCTATTCCAAAAACATCGTTTTCCGAGAGAGCCTTGAGATAATAACCAGTTCCACAACCAGCATCTAATATTCTATTCTTATTTCTCCTTCCTATAATCCACATAACACATTCTCTTCTCATTTTTTCTATATATCCAAATGTTGTATTATATTGTGAATGTCTTATATCATAATCGTCCGCAGATTTATCAAAATATTCCCTAACTCTTTTGTTATAACATAAAATTCTTTGCATTTTTCTTTTAATTCATTTTAATTTCTGTGATTTTGCATAATCCTTTTCTTTAAATTCGTTTTCTTATCATATTTAATTGAAGGAATTGACATAAATTCCATAATATCTCACATAAAAATGGTTTTGGGTCTTCAAAAGAAAGCAATCCGTAAGTTTTTTCTCCCATGTATGACATGATTAGGTCTCTAAACATACCTATTTTGTCTTTTGACTTCATCAAAATTTTAAATATAACTAAAGGATCTGCAATAGGATTCACAAATTTCACTCCAATTCGATATTTTTTCATAGGTTTTACGCACTCTCCTATTGCAATTTTATACAACAGATAAGGAAAATCAACGCCACATGCAATTGGTAGGTCAATATATGCCCAAAATCTAGGATTTACTTCTATTAATTTCAGCTCTCCATCTCGTGGATCTAATTTAAATTCCATCTCTGCTAGGCCATACCATCTCCATGCTTTTAATAGTTTCATACCTAACTCTGCCAACTTAGGATCCCATATGCTCTCTCCAAGAGTTGTACTTCCACCTGTTATAGGATGACTACGATGTTTTTTTGCCATGAAAATAGCAACAAGATGCGATCGTTTATCAAACAAAGCATTGACCATGCGCATTTTTTCACTTCCACCGGGAATAAATTCTTGTATTACATAATCATTAAAAGAGATTTTACTGTATATACGAAGTAGTTCCTTTGAAGAATAGACATATGCCACTCCATATGCGCCGTATCCCTTATTCTGAAATCTTGGCTTTATAACCAATGGATAACTGACCTCTTTTAACAATTTCCTCAGATCTTTCTCGTTCTCAACGTAGTATGTCTTTGGCACGGGGATACCTATCTCCTCTGCTGATAATATAGTCTTATATTTATCATATGCTTTAACTAATATCTCCATATTTGGAATGGGAACTGTTACTATATTTTCAAATAATTCTTTATATTTAGATATAACATACGTAGTATCGTCATGTCCAGGAATTAGAACTTCAATTCCTTCTCTCTTAACTACGCGATAAAGCGCATCTATGAATATCTTTTCATTTTCTGGTGATGGATATAAAAAACTTTTAAAACAATACTTTGAGCAGAATCCAATAGAATTTTTATAAACATCACCAGCAACTACTCGAATTTTTTGCTTTCCAATAGATCTTATTGCACTTAAAACAGCTTTTGACCTCGCAGATGTTATAAAAACTGACATACTTTCACATTAATCCTCCGAAATTTTGAGGAGTTCCAAAATTTTTACAATATTTTTAAGATTTTTCTCTTTAACATAAGGATGAGTTGGCAGTGTGATAGTCTTCTTGACAAGTTCCTCCGTGTTAGGAAATCCATCCACGCCCAAGAAGAACGCAGGCAACGAGTTAGGATATGCGACTGGCGCATCAATACCCGCTTTACGCAGTTTCTCAATCAATT
>Ga0190314_1000153_pt1 | contig 27925 bp, 22 predicted proteins | sample 4870071112_MG_FD_165055 | JGI IMG/M metagenome (GOLD analysis project Ga0190314, IMG submission 165055) | Hydrothermal vent sediment bacterial communities from Southern Trench, Guaymas Basin, Mexico - 4870-07-11-12_MG | ecosystem: Environmental > Aquatic > Marine > Hydrothermal vents > Sediment ...
TTGAGACTGGTCATAATGTTCTGATACGTGAGGATACGATTATAGGCTCAAATACGAAGATAGGCACAGGAACTGTTATTGATGGCAAGACAAGAATAGGTAACAATGTTAATATCCAGAGTAATGTGTATATCCCCCTATTAACTGTTATCGAGGATGATGTATTTATTGGTCCTGGGGCAATAATTCTAAATGACAAGTATCCACCAAGTAAGAAGCTTGTAGGTGTGACTATTAAAAGAGGAGCCGTGATTGGTGGAGGCTCTGTGATATTACCCGGAGTAACAATTGGGGAGAGAGCAGTTGTTGGTGCTGGATCTGTTGTGACGAAGGACGTTCCTCCAGAAACTGTTGTGATTGGCGCACCTGCGAGAGAATACGCTAAGAGAGAAGATTTTGATGCAAAAAAGAGATTATATGAGGAATCCAAATATTAAGAATTCCACTAGGAGATTGGTAGGAATGCTACAGAGGGTTTGGGTTGATGCGTTAACGCCTAAACAATTACTTTTTTTCTCAAAACTAGTTGAGAAACTTGAGAGAAAAGGTCTTCAAGTCCTCTTTACTACAAGAGCTTATAGGGAAGTTCTTGGTCTTAGGGAGATAAAGGGTATTGAGTGTATTGTGGTTGGTAAACATGGGGGTAGAGATTTAGAAAGCAAATTGATTGCTAGTATTGAGAGGATGCGTGAACTTATTTCTCTTGTCAAAGAATGGAAGCCAGATATTACGATTTCACACTCTTCACCAGAAGCCTCAAGAGTATCGTTTGGTCTTCGAATTCCCCATTTATGCGCTAATGATTCCCCTCATTCTATTTATGTTGCAAAATTAACCATCCCTCTCTCACAATACTTATTTACGCCCTGGATAATCCCTAAGCGAATTTGGACACGATTCGGTATAGATTCTAGTAGGATAATCCACTATAAAGGGTTAGATCCCGTAGCCTGGCTTAAGGAGTTCAGTTTTTCACCAAGAGTATTAAAAGAATTAGGGATAAGTGGAAAGAGAGATATAATCGTTATACGCGAAACAGAAAGTTTTGCCTCTTATCTCCTAGATGCTGTAAAAACATTAGCTCCCATTACTGATAGTATTCTCCCGCCTCTTCTAAAGCAATTTCAAGATAACATCGATATTGTTATTTTACCTCGATATGATGAGCAAGTATTGTATTTAAAAGAAAAGAAATTACCTGATAACGTCATTATAGCAGATAAAGTCATTGATGCCACTAGTCTCCTATACTACTCAACGCTTTTAATCGGGGGCGGTGGAACAATGAATATTGAGGCAGCCTTGCTGGGAAAACCCGTTATTTCCGTGTATCCTGGTAAGACAACTATGATTGAGCAGTATCTAATAAAGAAGAAAGTTATCTTTAGACCACGCTCTGTTAAAGAGGTTATCGCGTTTTCTCAAAAAATACTTCAAGAAAAAAAGTTAAGAGAAGGAATACGGTCACGCGGATTAAAACTTTTTAGATCCATGGAAAATCCAGTTAACGCAATATTAAAGGAAATTATGCAAAGATTTTGAGTTTATTTAGGTTTGGAGGGGAAAACTCTAAATCCCAAGAACTCCGCCTCGTCACCTAAGAACTCCTCTATTCTCAACAATTGGTTATACTTCGCTGTTCTCTCCCCCCGTGCTGGTGCTCCTGTTTTAATAATGCCCGTCTGGAGCCCAACAGCTAGATCGGCAATTGATGAATCCTCAGACTCTCCGCTTCTATGACTCATTATAGTCTTATAATCACTCCTCTTTGCTAATTCCACAACTTCTATTGTCTCACTAAGAGTTCCTATTTGATTTGGCTTTATAAGAATAGCATTTGCGGCTCCAATTTCTATTCCCTTAGACAATCTCTTCTTATTAGTTACGAATAAGTCATCACCGACAATTAGAATTCTCTTACCAATCTCTCTGGTTAATTGAGCAAAGCCCTCAAAATCATTTTCTTCTAAGGGATCTTCGATACTTACTATCGGATACTCCTCAATAAGTTCTCTAAAGAAATCAATCAATTCTTCTCTGGACAGCTCTTTCCCATCAATTCTGTATACTTTCTTAGATTCATCATAGAAAGATGATGATGCGGCGTCTAGAGCGAGAGCTACTACATCATGCGAATAACCTGCTTCCTCAATCGCTTTTAGTAGGATATCAAGAGCTTCTTTAGTATCCTTTATAGGAGGAGCGAATCCTCCCTCATCACCAACATTAATAGCTGACTTACCATACGTCCTCTTTAGTAACTCCTTCAGTTTATAATATACTTCACATCCAATCCTTAATGCTTCTGAGAATTTATCTGCTCCCGCGGGGACGATCATGAACTCTTGTATAGCTAACTCATTACCAGCATGCTTACCACCATTAATGATGTTCATCAGAGGTACAGGCAAAAGCCTAGCCCTGCGACCCCCAATATACCAAAAAAATGGCATACCATAAGTATCCGCAGCAGCTTTGGCCACAGCAAGAGATGTTGCTACAATGGCATTTGCTCCAATGCGTGCTTTATTTGGAGTACCGTCAAGCTCTATTAATCTTCGATCTATTATCCATTGTTTTCTGGAATCCATACCTATTAATTCATCAGCTACCTCCGTATTAATGAGATGAACCGCCGTATATACGGCCTTTCCAAAGAATCTCTTATCAGAGCTATCTCTTTTCTCTATAGCTTCATACTTACCCTTAGAAGCTCCCGCGGGGGCTATTGCTCTTCCAACCCCATTACCCTGCGTTACTACTTCCACTTCTACCGTTGGGTTACCCCTAGAATCAATCACCTGTCTTGCTTTAAGTAACACAATTTCAAAATTAGCATCCGAGTCTATAAGTAATAGAGATGGAAAAGACATTTTCAGGTCACCCTGATAACTTTCAAATCTAAATCCTAGATGCAAGATATAAAAATGCCCGCACTTTTATTAATCGAATCTCTGCCTTTTCCTTCTTCTCAGCTTTTCCTTAATGCTTAGAGGAACCATAATAATTACCCCTGAATGTGATACCCGCGCAAAGCTTTTCCTTCTGCGATCAAGCACTAAGTATAAGTTATCAGCTATGTTACGAAATGATCTCTTGATGTTCATGTACAATTCCATGTAACTCTTCTCCTCATCTCTTGAAGTCTCTACTTTATATTCTTCTAATGTAGAGATTAGGGATATTCCGAGAAACGCGGCTATCACGAAAATAAAATCAAGCTCCCTTAAGTCTATCAGGAATATCAGGAGGCGACCCATATAGGTAATTGAGAAAGTCAGGCTTAGTTCAATATACTTGGTTAAGGGGCTTATTAAGGTCCCAATTAATGATCCAGTAATGGATCCTAACGCAATAATAATATTATGGAGAATCATCCTCTGGGATGAGTTCTCATCATTACCCAAATAATATGCTATTAGGCCAGCTGCTAAGTTAAAACCACCTATCACAGTACTCATTAGCAGATATGCTAGGAATGCAAGAGGAATTGAGAGAATATATTTATTTGGAAGCGTCGTGAACGGCCATATCAGAAATGATAAGAATATAAGATATGCAGTGAATCGGAGAACAGATTTTACGCCATATTTATCTATAAAGTGGCCCCACTTGGGGAGAGTGATTACCGAGATCATATTGCCGAGAAGTATTATTATGAGCACTAATATTATGGACATTTCAAGCCTCGTTATCATATAATAAACGAGGAAAGGTAATGCCATCTGCATGGACAACATTATTAAGAACATAGATTTGTAATGCTTCTTAAGCACATCCGAAAATAAAAGCTTTCTGAGCGTTTTAGGTGATAATGGATTTTGATATTTATACGTTGGTTCGGGAACACTAGATAGGAATAAAATCCCCACAAGTCCTAATATGGCGGCGGCTATGAAAAGAAAGCCGTAGTTTTCGTATACTCTCTCATTAGAGATTTCTATAAGGATCGAAAATGGAAGACTAACTAGACTAGCAATAAGCAATGCTACACGAGTACGTTCAGCGAAGTACTTTCCTCTCATATCTTGTGGTACAAACTCGAGCATCCAATGTGTGAATGCTCCATTAGAAATATTCATTAGGAAGTAGTAACAGCCAATAAAAGTAAGAGCTCCAAGAATGTTTAACCGAAGACCAAGGATAATTACTAGTCCTAAAGATAAAATAACTAGTCTGGCTAAGAGGGAGCCAGCTACGCAGATGATTTTTCTTCCCTTTAGATAATTCATAAGATTAATCGAGATAAATTGAGAGAAACTAAATAATGATGATATCACTGCTAGGAGCCCAATATGAAATGCTCCAGCACCTAACATTATGAGAAATGGTATTAGGAATGCATTACTAATTAAAACGCTCATTGATTGGCTGAATATTCCATCTATTTTAAGTGCCCTTAGACCTTCTTCTAAATCTTCTTGTTTAATGAGTTCATACTGTTTGAAACTAGGTTTCAACAAGGTCCCTGGGAATCCAATATAGTTTGATATTAGTAACGAAAAAGACGAATCTTCCCAATAAAGCAATTATAAATCTTTCTATTCCTGCCAAAGCTTGCTATGCTGAATATTTAGTGACCAAGTCGGAGATTGTTTGGTTATTTTAGCACTATCATCTTAATAAAAAACTTAAACGCAAATTACCGCGATTTCTCTTAATAAAAAAGGAGATAATAGATGCGAAAGAAATACTTAGAGTTTTCTGGAGTAAAGATCGTCCCCGTATGGTCTGATTCAATGGGTGCTAAATCATTCTCAATCTACGTGGATACAGGCGATATTCGTATTCTAATAGATCCAAGTGCATCCGTTATGCATCCATCCTTTCCTCTAGATGAGAGGGCAAAGGGGCAGCTGGTGGATAAAGCCATTACTTTGTTATCCAAATATGCAAAGAAAGCAGATGTAATCACCATTACACACTATCACTATGATCATTACAAACCATCTCTCTTAGAATTCTATCTTGGGAAAATATTATTGGTGAAAAATCCTAATCAATATATAAACGAGTCTCAGAGGAAAAGAGCTGAGGAGTTCTTTTCACTTCTTTATAAACATTTAACGCAAAAAGAGATAAAACTTTATAAAAGACAGGAGAAAGTCGGTATCCCTGACTTCTCTGAAAAACTAAAGAAAGCTCTGAGTAGAGATTATGGAGATTATAATGAGCGGAAAAAAGAGCTTATTAGAAAAGGTTTAAGCTGGATTTCCAGACTCTCAGAGAAATGGAATAATTGGGAGATAATACCAGAACTAGATATCAAGGGAACTAGATGGATCTTCGCTGATGGGAGAGAATTTAAGTTTGGAGGAACAATTATTAAGTTTCAGGAACCAATGTTTCATGGAATAGAATTCTCACGCGTTGGTTGGGTCATACCGATCGTTATTAAAACGCATGGTGTGAAAATTCTTTATAGTTCAGACTTAAATGGACCCATTATTGAGGACTATGCTGATTGGATTATTAGGGAAAATCCAGATATCCTATTTCTAGATGGTCCAGCCACTTATATGATTCCTTATACTCTTAACTTAATAAATTTTAGACGAGCTATTGAGAATCTAATAACCATAATAGATAACGTTGATTCTCAAATAATATTCCTTGATCATCACGTTACTAGAGACCCTAAATTTAGAAAGAGGATAAAGAAGGTGTATGAAGAAGCAAATGAAATTGGTAAAAAAATATTAGCGTTCTCAGAGTTTTACGGTAAAAAACCTCTAGCAGAAACATTAGGTTGACTTAGTAACCTCCTTTTTGATAGGTATATCCATAGATTGATTGCTAGTAAAATGCTGATTATTATCGTGAATCCTATTAAGTACGGAAGAGGAGAGGGTGGCTTTACAATAGTTTCCTTCAATGATATCCTGAACCAAATTGACACTATTTTCTTATTACCCGCGGCATCTATGGCTAATATTTCTAGTACATGTTTGCCCTCTGCGAGATCTCTTAAGTCGATTTCGTAATAGTTTTCATTAATTATTTTCCAACTCCCGTTATCCAATCTAAGCATTACTCTTATTATTGGACTGTATTTATCAGTAACAATCCATCTAATTAAAACGGATTCGTTTGAAAGAGATGTGCCATTGCTAAGGCCATAGATAATTATTTCTGGTGGGGAGAGATCTACTATAAACACATGCTTTAGAGATTTCATATTACCAGCTTTATCCAGGGCGAGTAATTCCACTACATGAATCCCCTCAGATAGCCCCTCTAGTGTAATGTTAGATAAATTCGTAACGTTTAACCATTCACCATCATCAACCCTTAATAACACCATCCATAGATTCTTCTCGGTAATCTTCCATACGACAGTCACAGCACTAGAATTCAAGTATGTATTATTTCTCGGTAATAATATTCTCAGATATGGAGCCTCAGTATCTATATGAAAGACAACTACCTCTGCACAAGAGTTACCAGCATTATCTGTGACCACGAGGTATATTACGTGAGTACCATCGCTCAATCCTGAAATAGTTATGTTTTCCCTTAGTAATATCCACGGACCATCATCAATTTTAACCCATACCTCGAAAATTCCACTAATCTTGTCTTGCGCTACCCACCCTAGCCGTATCTCGGATGTATTATAGTAGGTATTGTTTCGTGGTTCTATGATGCTTACTATTGGAGGGGATAGATCAACACAGATTATTATTCTTGATTCATTATAATTTTCAGCCTTATCATATGCTACGACACTTATCTCGTATACTCCTTCCGACAGGACCAGGGTATAATCGGTTATGTTTTCATCCGTTATTACTACTCTCTCAGATCCATTAACATAGATTATAACATTTCCAAAATTTGTTTCATTCACTTCCCATTCAATCTTAATCAGCGTCGTATTGAATACGGAGCCATTAGTTGGTGATAGGATTTTGAGATCTGGAGGAGTTGTATCGATGATAAAGTTGACTACTGTGCTATTCTGATTCCCTGCTTTATCATAAGCATACACTCCAACCGTGTGAATTCCATCACTTAGATTCTTTAGGATAATACTTGTGTTCCGTCCCAAATCATAACGCGTCGTATTATCGATTATGACCTCGAAATGGTCGAGATTATCTTCTTCGCATTCCCATTTTACGCTAACACTATTAGAGGAGATATAGCTGTTATTATGTGGTTGTGTAATCATTAATCTCGGTGCTATGAAATCTATGGTGATCAATATCATTGAGACATTAACATTCAATGCTTTATCCACTACCTTAACGCGGACACTATGGTTCCCGTAGGATAAATCATTAAAGGTATAGCTTGTGTTCAAACCTACATTAATCCAAGAAGCTTCATCGATCCTTATTTCATAATGATCAATTCCCGAGAAATTGTCGCTACCTCGCCAACTAATGGTTACTGATCTCTCGCGCATAATTGTATTATTTTCTGGGAACAGAATAGTGACAGTTGGCCTTTCATTATCAACTAATATGGAAACGCTTGACTCAAGAACACGTCCTGACTTTGGAATCGCTCTGACAAGGATTACCCAAGAACCATTTGCTAAGGATAAGTTGTAACTTCTAGTATCTGGGGGTAGTGATACAATTAGATCATTATTTGTGTAAATATCGAATTTAAGAGGAATAAGACCGAATACTTTCCACTCAACAATAGTATTTGACTCATTTGTAATAAGAGATTCCGGTGGGTTAACTATCCATACTTCTGGCCTCGGGTTTACTAGGAATAATCCATAAAATGTTGAAACCATTATTTCGTGGACATCATCATAATCAGAGTCAATTACAGAACAAAAGGCGGCATTGTATGAAACATTTTTACGCACATTCATAATCTTCAGATTTTTTGAAAGCAGAATAACGGAGGAGTTCCTCGTCACTATTGCTAGTTGAGAATCGTTTTCACCCAACCAGTTTACCAAGAAACCATCCTTTACTTCTCCTAAGCTCCTAGACTTGTCTACGAACATGCTTAGTGAATTCGTAATATTTATCACATAGATGGTCCTTCGTGAGATTACCAATAAATTCTGCTCAAGTGGGTATTTTGGATAAATCTTAATTACTGGCATCCCAGTGGATATTGTTTCTTTCACAGTTCTGTTATATACCACGGTTACGTTTCCTAATAGAGTACCACTAATGATATCTGGCCGTGAATCATTATTCAAGCGTGTTAAGAATAATACTGTGACGGATCCATTTCCAACGCTAAACATGCTTTCTAGTTCCCCACTTGAAGTAAGGATGCAGAGTGAACCATTAGATAGTCCTGCGAATAATTCCTTTTCATTATCAAGATCATCATCCCCTATATAAAGAGCCGTCACACTTATACCCGTATAGATATCATAATGATAACCCGTCGAATTGATTATTGAAACGCCTCCGTCCGTTCCTACGACAAGTTCATTACCATTGTCGGATAATACATCACTTACAATCATCGTTTGTATTAATGATGATAGAGACACAGCCCACAATTCATTGTAAGGATACTCATAACAGATTATCGTGCCATTCTGAAGGGCAATAAAGTATTCTAGAGTACTATCCTGATTTATATCACCCATTGTTAGGTATGTTACATTCTCTTTAAAATCGGTTCTCCAGACTAAGGAAATGTTGTCATCAAGTATGATAAGACTTCCCGTTCTTGCCACTAATACGTATTCTGTAAGACCATCGTTATCAAAATCAGTAATAGCATGCATATCACTGTTGAATCCAACCACAAGCTCTTTTAGTAAACTACCATTATTATCAAGAATCCTAAGAAAAGTTTCATTACTAGGGGCTAATAAACATTCGTCTAAGTTATCTGAGTCATAATCTGTTATGGTTAAATCGCTTATACTCCCCTCGTAGTACCATTTCTGCTCAAAATCATGCTCTGTTGCATTAATTCCCTTAACAGTAGCTATCAGGAGTTCCAATTGTGGATCCTGATCAAGTTTCACTGGTAGAATCCTCTTAATCGCGCTAGAGAAGACTGTAAGATTCAGTATTGAGAAATCATTTGAGAATATGTATACGTACCCATTTTCTGTTCCCAGGACCATCTCTGAATCTTTATCAGCATTTATATCCCTTACGATAATACTATTAACAATGCCATTAACAGTTATCCGCTTTATTAGATTACCCTCAGCGTTAAGCACGTATAGGAAGCTTTTGCTCGTACCCACTAATACTTCTGAACCAGAATCAGGGGTAACATCCCCAGAAGTTATGTACGATACCATACCTTCAGCCAAAAAACTCCAGATCTCTCTCCCATTTTCAATGCAAAAGACGTTTCCAGAAATCGTTCCGACGAGTATTTCATCTAATAAGTCTTGATTTATATCCCCGCAGTAGAGAGAAATTGCTTTTGAAGGAATGTTTAATTTCCATAACACTTCATCATAATCAAAAGTAATTATTGTACTGTTGTCGAGAAGAAGACATAACTCGCTGGCCTGATCTACATCAAGGTTAGCTCTACTTAATGATATTATCTTAGCTCCTAGGCTTATATTCCTTAAAATAACACCACTCGTCTTATTAATATATAATAAATTCCCTTCGTAACTAACCGCCATAACTTCTTCTACTCCATCACCATTAACATCAGCGCTGCTAACTATGGTGATATTGTGGGAAATTACTCTCCAGCCACTCTCGTTTCGTAGTTGCATTAACATGACTGATTCATCAGAGCCTATTACTACCTCATTATCCACAATAGAAATGTCGTTAATCACACGAGTAGGACCAATTAACCATTTAAATGAAATGGAACCATTATATCGTAAATAATTATTTTGCAGAACATTTACTCTAATAGAATTTTGCAATATCTTACTTTCTCCTACTTCCTTATTATTACCTACAAGTATTTGAGAATTCCTTGCTTCCTCCAAACCGTCTTCGCAATTATAATTACTTGGCACATTATTATGCTCCACAAGGAGATTGAAGAGAATGCTGGTTGTAATAATGATCATCAGAAAAAGCCCAATAATTTGCGAATTTCTCATCGCTCTTAACCTCCCGTAACTTCCTTCCTTTTAGCTACGAATTCTCTAACGATAGGTATTAGTAAGATAGAGGAAATCAGGCTACCTAGAAGTATTATCAAATTCGACATTGAGGAAAATGAGGACGTAAGGTATACTCTAATCTTATACACATCCGATAGACCCCTATCTTCTTGTGTCCAGGACACTCTAAGGTCTAAAGTCGCATAACCAGCAGGTGCGCTCTCGGATACATCAATCGTGAAAGTAACGGTTACTTTCTCTCCACTCACTATCTTGCCAACATATGTTATGACCTCCCCCTTAATTATCGTTCCACCCATTAATTGGAGATAGACCCCCTCAGCATCAACATTAGCAATATTTCTTATAGTCACCCTAAGATTTAATCCCCTAGCACCTATTCGAAGAATATTCGGCTCAACATCAACTATCTCGAATTTTGCCTTTTCTTTAACGAGAAGAGGAATGTCAAAAATATTATACCCTTCTGAAAAAGTAACATTAAGAATCAAAGTATACATTCGCGGCTCGGCATCCTCCTTAACATTGATGTAAAACTCTATTTGGACATGACTTCCTGGTGCCATAGCTCCAATGGAAAAATTTGTTGACCCAATATAGCTAGGCTCCATGGTTTCTGGAAGAATAAGCTCTATATGAACGTTCTCCAATAACTTAGAAGTTGGATTCGCCATTACAACGATTATCTTAATAAACTTATCTCCTGGCAAAACGCTTGTTGGCATATAGGAGGAAGACATAAGAATAACATGCGGTTCTTCCTGATAAATAATGGCTGAGCTCTCAGCTACTGAGTAAATCTGATTAGTTCGCTGATCAAGGAAGGTAACATTTATTAGAAGAGGTATACCCGAGACTTTTGCCTCAGTTACGTATAGCTCAAATCTCGCTGTTTTATATTCTCCCGCCCTTATAATGCCAAGGTCAAACCAATCATCGCCTATGACATTAACGTAAGGAGGATACCCAATAAGAGCTACCGTAACATGTCGGGCGGGGGCCGTTCCAATGTTTTCGATGATCACCGTATAGTTGTAAATTCCTTCCCCAGAGATATAAAGAGGAGAGGCGTGAATCTTTATAAGTGGGTAGCCTGTTACCGCTATAGGCACGATTATATCGTATTCGACTCTCAGAGAGTGATAATAATACCTTATATGCATTAAAAGGTCGTATTCTGAGGCGCTAATATTTTCGTAGGGGGAAATTTTAAAAACAAATGAAAGAGATCGATGAGGAAAAAGGGTATCATTATAGGATTTCACTGTTTCATTGCATTCCCCAAGCTCCTTAATAGCATCAAATACTACTGTTATGTTTTTAACGCTTTCTTCACCGACATTTTTTAAGACCACCACGAGAGCCGTTGTTCCAGCTGGTATGGTAATACCGGAGATATTCAGCTGTGTCGCCGCATAAACCCAAAAAACATCATCAAGCACAACAACCTTCTCAAGCATATCTAAGGAGCTTCTCTGTGCCTTGATTGAATACACGGGTGATGCGCATACTTTATGAGCCCCTAGGAATAGTAAGGATAAGATTATGTATATGAGAAAAAGTTTCCCTAAATTCATTCCTAATTACCTCTTATTCGATTCTTTTAGACATAAGAGATAGACTGATCATGAGCGTTATTACCGCATAGATTAGTAGGTAGATGACATAGGAGAGAACGTCAGTTAGCTTAGCACCTCTTAAAATTAATCCTCCAGCGCCCTCATAGAAATAGTATAAAGGCATAAGATAGATAATTATCCTAATTTCTGGTCGTATACCCTCTGCTGGCAGTAAAAATCCTGAAAAGAGATAAGACATTATAAGAAAGAAAGTGCTGAACTGCATCGCTTGTAATTGATTCCGAGAGAGTATAGAAAAAAGAATGCCGAGCCCTAATGATGCTAGTGCTAATGCTATAGTTATCACAATAACCTCTGGTAAACTAGCATAGTTTACGGCTCCAAATCCCTTAGTCACAATATAAAGCTCAATCACTCCGATTATAACGCCAACCACTGCGTATGGTATTAGCTTTCCTAATATGAGATCCAGCCTTCCTATTGGTGTTGTGAGAAGTTTCTCTAGTGTTCCTTTCTCTCTTTCCCTTACTATAGAAATCGCCGCTAATGTAAGAGGAACTTGTTGTACCATGACGCCCATGACAGCTGGCCCGACGATATCTATTATTTTCAAATTGCCTCGAATATACAAGGGAACAACATCTATTGAAACTTGCTTCAAGATACCGTACCTTTTATAGATCTCCTTAGCTATATCTTCTATAGCATCTGAAACAATGCTATTAATCTCCGCTTGTACAGCTCCTGGGATATTTAACCACGTGGGATCTATAATCACTATTATACTTGATTCTCCCTCAATGATTAATCGTTCGCTGAAATCTTCTGGAATAACAACACTAGCTTTAACAATACCTTTCTCGACGTAATATTGGGCTGTCACTAAATTATCAGTAATATACCTCACATCAAACGTTTCCGAGGAAAGAATCCTATTTATTATTATTTGTGAGAAAGGGCTGGAATCCTCTACCGCTAAAGCTATGGCCACGTCTCTAGGATTACCACTATAAGCCACCCCAAAAAGCAACATTATTGAAAGAGGAAGAGCAATTACTAAAGTTATTGTTCTTTTATCTCTCACAAGTTGTTTGAATTCCTTAATTACTACAGCTACTAGCTTCTCCAGCATTACTGAGCCCTCGTAGTTAATGCAATAAACGCATCCTCTAGAGTCACTGGTACAGGTTCGATAAGGAGAGGTTCTGCTCCAATCGTCTTTAGGAATTCAGTAATTTCAGGCAAGCTTGTTCCGAAATCTTTAACAACGACGACGATTTCCTCCCGGCTATTATCAATTGCTTTATGTTCAAGAATTCTCACAAGAACGGGCAATTTCCTCATTCTTTTGTACACCGTATCATAACTCCTCAAAACAATCCTTACCACATCACCGCCATATACCATGCGCTTTATGTCCCTTGGAGATCCCTCTGCAATTAAGCGTCCTCTGCTAATTAACCCTATCCTATCAGCTTTTTCAGCCTCATCCATGTAATGCGTAGTTACAAGAATCGTTTTACCCTCTTTTTTAAGGTCAGTAAACAGTTTCCAAAAAGCTCGTCTCAGGGGAGGATCCACTCCCGCAGTAGGCTCATCTAAGATTAATATGGGAGGATCGTGAATTAGACCAGCCGCTAAGCTTAATCTCCTTTTCATACCTCCGCTCAAATTTCCGGCAAGAAAGTCCTTATATGCTGATAGTTCAACAATTCTTAATAATTCATTAATTCGTTTAACCCGTTCTTCTCTGGAAAGGCCATAAATTCTGCCATAAAAGTCTAAATTCTCATAAACTGTTAGATCGGCATAAAGAGAAAAGAACTGAGGCACATAACCTATTTTCTTCTTCGCAATTTCGGGATACTTAATAACACTTACACCATCGACAAAAATTTCTCCAGCAGTAGGCTTAATCAGACCCATAATCATTCTAACAGTTGTAGTTTTTCCAGCTCCGTTCGGTCCGAGGAGAGCAAAAATTTCTCCCTTTCTCACTCTTAGATTTAAATGATTAACCGCTGTCAGGTTACCGAACTTCTTAACGAGATCCCTTGTCTCTATTGCAAAGGTCATTACAGATCCTACCATTGACAATTATCAATAAATTAATTAATGTTTAACAGCATTATTAACACTAATGTTAACAAAAAGTATTTGAAATTATTGTATCATCATAAATAGATCAATGTTAGGGGGAGAAAAGATGCCTAAAGTAAGGGATATAGAAAAAGCTATTCTGGAGCTTCTCAAAAGAACCGCAATTGGATTAACAACATCTGATTTGGCAGAAAAGTTAGGAGTATCTAGATTAACTGTTATGAAGTATCTACAATCATTAAAGGGAAAAGGTGTTATTATCGATCGAAAAGTTGGTGCTTATAAGTTATGGTTTCTAAAGGAGACCTTAGATACTCGTAAAAGACTTATCTCTAAGCGACTAGCCTGCATCCTAGCGGTGGTCTTCGCAAAAATATTCCCGAAGAGACTCGAAGAAATAGCCTTTAATGTTGGAAAAAATTTAGCGACAGAATTTATTAAGAGATACCCCGATGATTATTTTCTTCTAGAGAAAATCCCCAAAAGCTCATTTGAAAAAATAGCTCTTGCAATAGAATTCATTAGCGAGAATCTTAGAGTGGATGGATTCGAAATAGAGGAAAATAGAGGCATAATAAGGATTGTGGGGCCTTTATGTAATGATGATACTGCCAGCTTAAGCTTAATAAATCTAATAGCTGGGGCCATAGTAGGCTATCTAGAAACAGATACAAAGAAAAAAGCAGAGATAGTGAGTAAGAAGATAAAAAAGAGTGATGGAGAGTTCGATATAGTTTTTGAAATTGCTCTCAAATAATAGTGTCCTATATCATTGGAGTAGTTATTAATTAAGCCTAATGATGGCGTTTATGTCTAATATCACATATTAAGAATCTCCCTCTAAAAATATCCTTAAGCTACTAATAATAATCCTACCCTAAGGAGAAGGCAGAAAAAAATATAATCTGTTCTTGGCTAAGCAATTTAAATGCCCCCCGTTCCGGGCGCCCAGAGCGACCCTACTAAGTCGCGATGATTGGGCGTCGGCTCGGGGGGCTACAATTCAGTTGGTGTTTTTATGTCTTTGGAACCTAGGATTGAGGAACTCCTCCTTTTAGCTCAGAGTGCTAAGGGCAGGGTCCTCGCAGCTAAGAAAGTCAGAGATCTCTCTCCAAATGTTCCTCTAGAGAAGCTGTCTGAGCTGATAAGAGTTCTTAGTAAAGACCCTGATTCATTAGAATTCAGCGAATTAGCTATATCACTTGCTATGCTCCTAGAAAGAATGCAGGAAGATAAGGCTATTAAACTCTTAGAAGAGATGCTAGGGGAGAGAAATACAAGGTTATTACTAGGAATGGTATTAGGCGTTATAAAGGCTAGTAAGATCGATATCGACACTATGGCTGAATTGATTAGAAGATTAGTTTTTGATGAGGATGATGAGGTGAGGAATTCTGCCTTGGGGGCTTTAAGGAATAATTTGAGCATCTTAGGAAAAGATTTTCTCATAGAGCTTCTCTCAGATGCTTTCTCTGGTAAAGATAAGAGGAAAAAAGAAGGGGGGCTTATCCTATTATCTGCATTTGCGGATAAGATACCTCCTAATCTCTTATCAGAATTCATTCTTATAGCACTGGAGGCAGAAGAAGATATCCGGTTGAAAGCGTTGGAAATCCTGGAATTTGTACTTAAGGATAGATTGCCGAGGAAGACTATTAAGGAGATACTTCAGAAAGCCATAAATGAGGGATCTGAATCAGTAAAGAAAGAGGCTTTAAAAATTGCTAAAGATCTAGATCTAAGCATTTAGATCAATTGTTTTCTCTCCTCTTCTTCTATCGGAAATTGTTCAAAAATAGTAGGTTTCGATACTTTCCTTCTAATCATCCCCTCGATGACTATTGGTTGAAGTGTTCTAGCTAACGCCACAGCTCTATCCAGTCTTGCCTCATTATTAGAATAGATAGTCATTATTGTTTCTCCTCTCTTAACGTATCTCCCACCCTTTTTAGGGAGATATACTCCAGCTCCTTTATCTTGAGGAGCTCCAGCGGCTCTGACGATAGCTATTACCGCTTGATTGTCTATCATTACCACATAACCATCCGCTGGTGCCTCTATATCTTCCTTATACTGTCCTACGGGAATATCATCCGCACTTACGTTCGGATTTCCTCCTTGAGCTTCTATGATCTCTCTCATTTTCTTTAATGCTTTACCAGAGAAAAGGATGTCTTTAGCAACATTCGCCCCTCGCCCTTTTGATACTCTCCCTGTCATCTCTAGTAACATGCCCGCTAAGCCAGTAGCTTTTTCTACTAAAGAAGTAGATACTATGTTACCCTCTAACGTAGTTAATGCTTCTTTCGCTTCTAATGCGGGTCCAACCGCATGTCCCACTGGTTGATCACCATAAGTAATCGCTGCCTCTATATCCACTCCTAATTTTTGTCCCAAAGCAACAAACATCTGAGCTAGCCTCATAGCATCCTCGATAGTCTCGACTTTGGTTCCTCTTCCCTGAGGAATATCTATGACTAGGTACCTCACTCCCATTGCCATTTTCTTTGCCATTATTGAAGCGAGCATCTGGGATATAGGATCGATGGACAAAACACTCTCTACTTTCTTAATGAAAAGATCATCAGCGGGAGCAATGTTAAGCGATCCTCCCCATACTAAGCATCCATTTGTTCTATTTACAACTTCTATCACTTCTTCTAGAGAAAGGTCTACAGGAGCTAGAACTTCCATTGTGTCTGCAGTGCCAATAGTAGTTATACTTCTCGAACTAGTTTTTGGGATCTTTAATCCAGTCGATGCTATTATTGGAACAATTAATAAACTCACCTTATTCCCTGGTACTCCACCAATACTATGCTTATCTACAGTGTCTGGTCCAAAGTCAACCGTTTCCCCAGTCTCAACCATTGCTAATGTAAGATCCGCTATTTCATCAAGCGTGAACGGCTTAAGCTCTTGCCTAACAATAAATGCCGCCAAAGCCACATCTGGTAATTTATTACTCAGCGCATCGGAGAGAATTTTCTTAAACTCGTCTTTTGTCAGCTTTTTGCCTCTTAGACATTTTCTCACAAGTTCTATAGAATCGACATATTTTGTTGAGGACAATTTTATCCCCTATCGCCTTAACGCCATAAAAGAAGACCCAATTAAAACATATTAAGCATTTGTTATCTTTTTCTTCCACCTAACTACACGGTAAGCATCTATGCCAAATTTTTTCCTAATGAAGTTTTCTAATCCAGATACTAAATCCCGTGCTCCTCGTGCTCTGCTTATTAACTCCTCGACGGAATTCTCGGTCACAATTTCGTATACCCATGCGAGTTTCCCTTTACCACCTCTTAAAACTCGGCCTACCCTTTGAATAAATTCTCTTTCTTGCTTTGAACCTCCCGCTATTATAGCTACTGATGCGTCTCCTACATCCACGCCTTCTTCTCCTTTCTTAATAAGGACGATACATCTTATATCTCCTCTTATAAATGCTCTCTGAATGAAACTTTCTTTAGATTTATCCGTTTTTGACGTTAGAAGTGCGGTGGGTAAAATCTTTTTAATTGTTTCAGCGATCTTTTCTGCAAATTTTATACTGCCAGCGAAGACAAAGATTTTGTCATCCTTATGGTTCTTAATCAGCTCCCTAATAACTTCGAGCTTAATTGGATTATCCCTAGCTATTTCGATTAGTTTATTAAGAATTTTCCTCTTCTCAACCTCATTATCAGCTAGTTCAAGTCTCTTCTCTAGTTGAGAATATATAAGCCGATATTCAACGGGAAGCGGAACAAGTATCTTTCTAATAGCAACCGGAGCTAGAATTCCTCTTCTCACTAATTCCTGATACGAGATCTTATAAACAATACCCCCTGCTAGCTTAAATAACAATATTTCATTATTATCTCTTCGCTTAGGCGTGGCTGAAAGAGCCATTCTATACGGGGCTCTCAGAAATAGAGCTACGTTCTTAAATGTTCTAGCAGGAACATGATGAGCCTCGTCGAAGAAAACCATTGCAAATTTTTCCGAAAGTTTCTCCACATACTTATAAGCAGATTGATACGTAGCAACTGTTATGTCCTTAACCTTCTGTTCCCCACCCCCCAGAATTCCTATGAAACCCCGAGGAATACCTAAGTATCTACTTATTCTATCAGCCCATTGATGCAGTAGCCATTTATTAGGCACTAGTATCAGCGAAGGAACTCTCTTTTCGGCTATAGCGGCTAACGCTATAAATGTTTTTCCTCCCCCTGTCGGAATAACTATTGTACCACGACACCCCGCATTCATCCACGCAGCTAAAGCCTCCTTCTGATGATCAAGCAAAAAAAGCTCATCTGGCTTTAAGTATCTGAAGACATCACTCCTGAGTGGCACACCGTAGTTGATCTGGTACTTGATATTATAGGATTTCAAGATGTGCTCTATTACCGATAAAGCGTAAGAGGGAAGAAGAATTTTAACATCCCCACTAGGTAATTTTTTGATTTTTACTATTTCTTGTTTCTTCTCAACCAATTCTCCATTGATGTCCTCATAGTAATATCTAATATTTCCGATTTCTGAAAGAGAATAAAGGAGAGAATCCCACGCTAAAGAAGAGGGGATACTCACCCGAACATACTTTGGGGAAATAGGATAAATCTCGATTCTTGGCTCATATTTTTCTAGAAAATTTTCATCTAGATATTTTTTTAATAACTCTGGTAGAGATTCATAACCATTCTCATGAACATATTGAGAAATTTTTCGAACAGAAAATGATACATAAGGAACCTCCAGATTTCCAATGCCCTCTATTTCTAGATTCCTCCTTATGAGACGCGGATCTAGATCCTTGTATTTTTCATCCTTAACTATTTCGTACGGGTCAAATCTATCTGCTAGAATAAAAATACGATCTTTAGAAACTTCGAATTCTGGTACGGCCTTTCTTAACTCCATTAAAATATTGCTAAGTTGTTCGGCATATTTGGGATCAACATTTCTTAGGTAATTTATCATACTCCTGACAATATCTAGGTTCGGGAAAAATCTCCAGTTTACGATCCATACTTTCTCTTCTGGATTCCAATAAGCGAATTTCCTAAGATAATCGGATAATTCGAGTATTCTTGTCCACGATAAATTCTTCGATGACTCTATTATTTTACTCCCAAATTGTATTCTTTGGATCGGCATTTTAGCTCCCGAAGTAACACAAAATTATTTTTTATTGAGTATCACCAATTTTAAAGAAGCAGCTATTCATAGCTTTTTCTCTAGACTTCTTACGAGTCTTTTCTTCAGCGAAAATGGAATTTCCCGCGCACTTAGTAAGCGCTTCCTTAAGATACTTAAGTCATCGCATCTATTTGCATGTGCAAGTTCATGGATTATGCTCTCTATCAGGATAAAGGCGCTATCTATAATCTCCTTCCTATTCTTGGAAAGTTCAAGGATTTTCTTTAAAAGCTTTGCCAACTCTTCTACTGGAATCTCTGTCCAATACACATTCAGGACTTCAATAATGCTTTTCTGTACGGCTGATCTTGGATCAGCGATTACTCTCTCGAGAATATCTTTAACAAAGTCTGCATCAACATGGCCTCTCCTATTAAGAAGAGATAAGAGAGCTGATCGAATCGCACTTGCTCTCCTACTCGCAAGCAAAGCAATAATTGATTTCTTATAAGTTTCCCCCTCAAGATTTTCTAATACATCTAGTACTCCAGAAGCAGCAATTTTTCTAACAGAACTTCTCTTATCCCGGCATAGAAACCATAGTAATTCGAGATAATCTGGCTTCTCTTTAACAAGTTTTACAGCCACTATAGCTGCGAGTTCTCTAATCTTATAATTTTTACTCTTGGCAAGTCTTCTCAGAATTCTTAATCCCAAGCCATTTTTATCTTTTGCTAGATGGCCAAGAAGATCCGCAGCCTCTACTAACACTTTATCTCCATGAATTTTAACCGCTCTTAAAATTGAGGAGATACAATAGTTTGCGTATTTCTCTGGCTCGCCTATTCTCTTAATTACCCAAAATGCTGCCACTGCTTCTAGAGGATCAAAGGTCTTAGCAGCTCCTTTCAATAGCATCTTTTGAACTTTTTCCTCTTCTAAAATACTTTTAAGGAGACAGATAATTTTTTCTCTAAGATCTTTATGCATAAGAGACAATTTATAAGCTCCCACTGTGATAGCTAATAATACGTCTGCATAACTTATAATCCATTTTTTATCACTTATTAATACTCTTGACAGATTTCTTAATGTATAATCCCTTCCAATGAAATCCGCTATTTCCGCTATCGAACGTATATACCATTTATATGCTCTTTTCGGAAGATTAGTCGCAAGGAATTCCGCTATTTCCTTTATTCTCTCTCTTGGGAAAAATGCTGGGAGAGCTGGTAAGATTTTTGCCAAAAGAATACGTCCCTCCTCGTTCTCTTTTAGTTTCTTAATGTATTCATCTAGTTCCTTAAGAGACTTGCTATAAAGCATTGCTTTCAAAAATTCAATTGAGTTGTGAAAATCTTCTTGATGAAGCACACAATCAAAGAGCTTTATTATTGTATCTATAGAGAAATAGGGGGCTAGTATCAGGATAACATCTTTTAGAGTTTTTCTTTTAATCCCAGAAGTCCTTTCGAAGAGGTTACATAAGTAAATTTTAAGGGACTCTTCTTGATCCTTTACCATTCTTATTAAATCTTTTCTTGGTAAGGAGAGAAAAAGATCTGTGATCTCTTTAATGCTTACCCTCTTTAAAGAAATTTCTAGTAGTTTTTTTAAGGATGGTACAGAGTCATTAGATTTTACCATAAAAATTGCACCAAAATAAAAAAGGAGAGAAAAATCATCTTGAAAATGCGTCCCTCAATATCCTTAAATATTCCAGAACAATCTTTTTCTCTATTTCTCCATTCTTTAACTTATCAACAACCCGTGCTATTACGTAACGGGGGAAAATGTAAACAACTGCTGGATCTGAGAATAAATAATATTTATCCTCGTGTCTCTCAATTATCTCATAAGGCCTCAACTTTTCCTCGATTAGCTCTGCCCAGCCACGAGCTCGTACCTCCTCGGACGATATTACACCCTTACTCCTAAATTCTGTGAGCACCCTATACGTTTCCGCCTCCGCTAATATTTTAGGTAGTATATTCCTGTCTTGTATCCATTCTCTATCATGATAACGCATAACGAATTCCTCCCACTTCTTCTCATAACCAGGTATAACCTTGCTTACCTTACCGAAAACCTCTGGTTTCTTCCTAATAAATGCGACATCTCTCAAGAGATAAACCCGCTCTATTAGGGCCTTCTCATCGAACCGTGTTGCGATTATATCTAGAGCTTCAAAAGTATGAACATATGATGTAATAACGTCTCGTGATAACCCTGGGTACATTCCTCTTAATCTTTTAATAACATCATCGATTGTAAGAATACCTTCCTCTATCATTATATCCAGCAGTGAACGCGCTTCTTCTTCTACAAATATGTCTGCAAGTCTTTGTTCAGCTGTCATTGATGGGTAACCAATGATCCAGTTCCAAGCCTCGATCCAGCCCTCCTCGCTATAGAGTATCTCCTCTCCTAGCTTAAATATTTTCAGTGCTAACCTTACTAATCCTCCTCTATAATCATTAGGATTCTCATCGGGTTTTAGTATTACCCCAAATATTTCGTTAAGCTCTATCCCAGAGTAATAAGCTAGGATATTCCGACCACCAAGAGAAATTGTATAGAATCCTTCCCTTCTTTCCTCCTCTTCCAGAAATAATCCGCCAAAAACATTCACTAATTCATCTGGTGAAAGTGAGAGTTCTGTAGGATATGTTCCAAGAATTACAGGTCCTCGTCTAGGATCCCAACGCATTCGAAATATTCCTTCTGGCACTTATTTTCACCGAAAAACTACTTAAATTAGGAAATATGACTGTAAGGAGCTGAAGCTATGTATGTAAATATACAATATAAAGATATCTTATGAAAAAAAGCAAAGTAAACTGATTTGGTGAAAATTGTTGAGCATTGAGGAAAAGATAATTAATCTACTAAGAAAGCATCCATTAGGACTCACTACTAAAGAAATAGCTGAGAAGTTAGGTATTAGCCGCACTACAATAGCAAAATATGTTGAAAAACTCAAAGGTAAGGGTATTATTGCGGAGAAAAGAGTTGGGGCCTATCGATTATGGCTTCTTGGAGAGTACTACCAAGCAAAGAAATTGACAGCCCGCCGTATCTTGGTTGCTCTAACAAGAGCTCTTCTCAGGATATTAGGAGAAAATTCCTATCAGTTAGCTTTCATGGTTGGTAAAGCTATTGCCCAGGAGTTATATGAGACAGTAGAGCTTAACAGTTCTAAACCATTTGAAAGCATAGCTAGTATGATCTCAGATATAACAGAGGGAGTATCTACGCAAGCTTTTGAACTAGGCAATAATAGAGGAGTAATTATTATAAAAATGAGCGATACTTCTTTCCCGATCGAATTCATAAAGCTATTAGCGAATATACTCCAAGGCGCCATAGAAGAGTTGATTAAAAAAAGCTGTAACCAGAGCTGTACTGTAAATGTCAACATAAGCAAGAAAGAGAATGCTTACGAAATTGTTATGGAGATAAACTTGACCCCCCGGGATTAAGATGCTAGTCTAGAATTATTAATAAAAGCGAGCGGATTAACTTGCTTGGATCCGCGTGCTTCCGGATAATAATTTGGCGGCGGATGTCAATTGATTTAGTTAAAGTCTGGCTTATTTATAGAGAAGAAAAGGGATTAAGGAATGCTGAGATCGAGGATCATATTGATGCTTTGCTTAATTTTGTATTGGGGTGTATTAGAGAAGAACTAGAGGCAAAAATACGTGAGGAGATTTTAAAGAGGTTTGGACGGGGTTTCCTTGATGCTTTATTAGGACTTCAGAAAAGGTTTATTGAAGAGGGGAATTATGATTCAGAGCTTGAACCGATTTTAGGCTACATGTACATTTGGAGAGAATTGTTTAGTGGTATAGTGTTGGACCCTCCTCCAGAGTTCATCACGGTAGTCACTAAGGATAAGAATTTCAAAGAAAAGGGTGTCTTCGGGAGCTTTCTTCGTAAAAGTCTTGTCAGCGCTTCTCATACGAAGTATCCATTAACAATGTTCTTTGGAGTCGAAGTTAGGAAGTGCTCAGATATTTGTTGAAGACTTTAATTAGCTATTAGATTATCAGATTCCTAAGCCGATAAGGAGGCGAACTTTTATGGAATTGGACGAGTACAATATTATCATTTCTGGTGTCGGAGGACTCGGAATTCTCACCACTGCAAGAATAATTTCGGAAACAGCATTAATTGAGGGAAAGAAAGTTCTCATGAGTGAAATTCACGGACTTGCCCAAAGGTATGGAATGGTAGTGACGTATGTGAGGATAGGATCTGATGTGGAGAGCCCCCTTATTAAGAAGGGTGCTGGAGACTTATTAATAGGATTAGAGCTTGTTGAGACTCTAAGACATGTTGAAATGTTAAAAGATGATGGATTCATTATAGTTAACCTTAATGCTATCCCACCCCCTATTGTTGCTCTTGGTCTTGATAAGTATCCAGATACAAACGATGTCCTTGAGGCCCTTTCAAGGAAAACAAGGAAAATCTTGAAAGTTAACGCGCTAGAACTGGCTGAAAAAATGGGAAATCCCTTATTACAAAACACGATACTACTAGGAATAGCGTTTTCCATTCCAGAATTCCCATTATCCCCTGAAAACTGTTTAAAAGCTATAGAAAGAGTATTCGCGGGAAAAGGAAGAGTGATAGAGCTTAACAAGAAAGCTTTTGAGGAAGGCCGAAAAATAGCAAAAAAGCTACTAGAGGAAATCCCGGCCTAAAAAATCTATCATCTGGGACACAAAATAGTATTCCTGGTGCTTTTATTGCAATTGGGCATCTCTTCTATAGTATGCTTCAAAGAGGGTGTCTTAAAAGCGGTAGAGGTAGCCAAAAATCTTAAAGTTGACCATCTAGATATTTTCTGCTCTCCTAAACATTTTACATTTGATACCCCTAACGAGTACTTAAAGGAACTTCGCGAAATATTAAATTCGAGCAAATTATCAGTGAGCATAAAGGCTCCAGCATTCACGCAGAATATCGCTAGCTTTAATGATTACGTCCGTGATTTAACATTAGCGCAGTATAAGAGATGCATAGACATTTGCGCGAAACTTGATTGTCAGCTGGTAACTATTAGGGCAGGTATATTCTTCTATGAAGAGAAGAGAAAACGCGTATTCGCTCAAAAAAGATTATTAGAAAGCCTTGAGGAGCTTTTAGAATACGCATCCAGATTAAATGTTACTCTCCTTATAGAGAATTATTATTTGCCCATGGATGCTGTAAAGAAAGTTAAGGATCTTCGCAAAATAATAGAGCTATGCTCTCATCATGATAATATTGGAGTAGCCCTAAATATAGCTCATCTACTAAATGTCAGGGAATCAATACAACACCTTATATATGACAGAATTCTCAAAAAATATATCCGAATCATTTATGTTGGTCTTCCACCAACTCCTTGGGACCTTGATTATGACGAATCAAAACTTTCTAACGTTATCGAAAATACAAAGAAAATAATTCCTCTGGTTCATGATCCAATCGTGATTATAGCTTCGATAAGTATGCCTATTATTAAAAAAATGTTAGAGATTCTAAGGTGACAACGTTTGAAACCAATTTATGGCGTCTCTACTTCCATTTTGGGATTTTCTGGTGGAAGAATAATTGATGCTGTAAAATTCGCTGGAAATAAGGAATTCGAAGTACTTGAGATCGTTTGTGAGGCTCCGGAATTTTTACCTGGGAAAATACCTACCAATTATTTGAGAGAGATAGCAAGAGAGAGCTTAAATTATGGCTTAAAGCTTCAATTACACGCTCCCTTTTATAGCATTAATCTTGCGAGTTTAGACTCAGAAGTTAGGAAATTATCGATTAACGTGCTTCTAAAAACAATTGATACAGCTACTGATTTGGATGCAAGATTAGTCACTTTTCATCTTGGTCTTTGCTTCTTACCATGCAGAGTTTATCCAAAAGAAGCCGAGACGGTTCTTCTCGAGAGCGTGAGTACTATCGTTGATTATGCAAAAGAGCATGCAATTAAATTAGCGGTAGAGAATAGAGGAGGAAGACTCGATATCGGGAAATCTGAGGATTTAATAAGACTTATTAAAGAACTCGGCAACCCAAATAATCTGGGCATAACATTTGACGTAGTTCAAGCTAATGTTGTAGGGGATCCCATTCAGGAGTACCTTAAGCTTAAGAATTTTGTCATAAACTCACACATAAGAGACGCTCCAAGAGGAAAAGAGGCATTACTAGCTGTGGGGGAAGGAGAAATAGACTTCCATACTCTTATTCGATTATTTCTTAAGAATAATTTCTATGGCCCCTACGTATTTGAGGTATCCAGTAAGGAAAGAGCTCTTATAAGCAGAGGAGCTATAGAGGAGATTATTGCTAGTCTCTTTAATGATGAGAAGGCGGTTAGCTGAGAGATGATGATTCATCGCCCATCTGAGCACTCTCCCCGATTCCTTTAAATTCCTTTACTGATTCCTCAATAGCTAGCTTGATGGCTTTGATCATCATGTCTAAGCTCATGCTTGGCTGCGGTTTATTAAGCACTTGTTCTGGTAGATACGGTAGATGAATGAAACCAGCCATTCCCTTTGGATCTTTTTTTGTCATAAGGTGTAGAGAGAGGTACATTACTGTATTACAGACATATGTTCCAGCACTGTTGGAGATGAAAGCTGGAATACCTTCTCTTCTTAATCTTCTTATTATCCTCTTTACTGGGATCGTCGCAAAATATGCAACTGGCCCGTCTTCAATTATTAGTTCATCCTCAGGTTTATAACCATCATTATCTGGTTTCTCAGAATCCATAATATTTATTGCTACTCTCTCTACCATAATTGCTGGTCGTCCTCCAGATAACCCAAGACCGATAAAAATTTGAGGATTATGCTTAGAAATCAATTCTGGAAGGATACTTATCACTCTCTTAAAAGCTACAGGTAGCTTCTCTGCTATAATCTCCGCATCCAAAATCTTTATGCCATTTAATTTACTTGCGACTTCCCATGAGGGATTAACCTTATTGCCACCAAATGGTTCAAAACCTGTTAAGAGAATCTTCAGAATTACTCACCTCTTTCTTCTCTCGCTTTCTTCCATGGTGTAAGTAATACCTTTTTTACCCTATCTGTTGTTTTCTCGCCAATTCCCTCTACGTCTATGTCCCATCTTGTTACCTTCATTATCGCATTAAAAGGCGTATCGTATACTTCTAGTAGCTTCTGAGCACGTATAATATTTATTCCCGGTAGGCCAGAGAGAAAGAAGAGCTGTTGCTCATATATGGTGTTAAACTTTGGTTTTGCTCTTATAGCTCCTTTTGATACATATTCACGCTCCTTAGATCTCCCCTTAATTTCCCTATATAGGCTTAGTAATATTAGTGCACCATGGTACTCATTATATGTTTTAATTACTCGGACCCCTAAGGATTCTACATATTTAAGGGCTCCCTCGTATTGATTTGGGTGAATTCTTATCTGTTCCTCAATAACATTCCACAATCGATCACTAATTCGTCTTCTCTCAATAGGCACAAAAATGGACTTATTAACTGGATCTAACCTAACTGATAGACCCCCCTCTAAAAGAAGTATTGGTTTTTTAAAATTCTCTACCAATGCTTCTATCTGCTTTTTGAGTCTTAATCGTCCACTCTTATCCCCGAACAAGCTTTGACAAAAATCTTTTACTGTTTTTCTTTCTATCCCTATGCCTTGTGGAAAAATTATATCAGCAACAGGCAATTTCCTTACTTGGTAGTATACTCCCTCTTTTTCTAGCATTTTCAGAAAGAGAGTAATGGATGTTTCTTTCCTCCTATTAGTTACCTCATGGATATCAACAAATACTTCAGGAACTCTTCCAAAAAGATCTACCTGAACCACACAGACACCTTCGCAAAATAGCCACAATAGACCATTAACTAAATAAAAGCAAGATAAATTTACTGGGCTATTTTTAAATAGTTAGGTTTAAGCGCATCTTATTAGCTAGAATTAGAAAGACCGTTGGATAGGAGATTAGAAAAGGCTTGAATCTTGATGCTTATGTAAGAATATAGGTATACTAGCGGTGAAGTTCTCAAAGGAAGACTAACCACAGCCATGACTTGTAGCATGTGAATTGAGCAACCCTCATTATGACTATTATGGTATATGTGGTGTATCCATTTACTAATGAGCCATTATGTGTTCTGTAAAAAACAATTGCATGCAAAGAAGAAAGAAGAGTCATGAAAGCTCGGAGAATTTATAAGCAAGTCATTCTTGATTTCTACCTCATTTACTCACGCTTTAAGATAAGTGAGAAGAGCAATCAATATGCACATATTTAAAAACCATGAGCAGTAATAACCAAAGAGTCAGATTTATATAAATAACTAGCTTTCTTTTCAATCGGCCGTAAGGCCGGAACCGAGAAGGATTTCCCTTCTCGGTCCTCGCGAAGTTCGAGGTCGAGCGTGTTGGTGAAGACTACTACCGTGAAAATATCAGAACTCACGCCCAAATCGAAAAATATAGATTTGGTAGCAAGAGTATTGAAGCTTGAGAGTGAGAGAGAGTTCACTTCAAGACGAACTGGTGAGCATCATAAATTAGTCGAGTTTTTGATAGGTGACGAGACAGCAACAATAATAATGACTCTTTGGGATGAAAAAACAGAGTCGGTAGAAGTAGGGAAAACCTATAAAATATCAAATGCTTTCGTCAGTGTTTTTAGAGGATCTATGCGATTAAATGTTGGAAAATATGGGAATATTGAAGAAGCAGAGAAGGAAATTCCTGAAGATTCTATAAATATAGCAGTGAACAGATCCAATGAAAAAGTTGAAGCTCCATTTAGGCGATTTAGAAGACCTAGAAAAAGATCCAGAGGATTCCAATAGAAAAAAGTAAAGAAAAAGCCGGAGATCTCCAAACAATTGATCTTACATAATTTCTCTTTCTCATTTTTCATGTCTAATGATAGCTTTAACTGGACATAACTGCATACAAACTCCGCATCCCAAGCAGAGATCAGTTCTAATGTATGGCTTTTGTTTCTCCTCGTCAAACAATATGGCTGGACAGTTGAATTGCTTATAGCAAATTCC
>Ga0190314_1000154_pt1 | contig 27914 bp, 35 predicted proteins | sample 4870071112_MG_FD_165055 | JGI IMG/M metagenome (GOLD analysis project Ga0190314, IMG submission 165055) | Hydrothermal vent sediment bacterial communities from Southern Trench, Guaymas Basin, Mexico - 4870-07-11-12_MG | ecosystem: Environmental > Aquatic > Marine > Hydrothermal vents > Sediment ...
ATAGTTCCATCAATATCAACACCAACAGAACCCTGCCCTAATCCACATCTTGACTTCCACCAAGCTCTAAAGGGTGCAACAGCGGGTGCAACACCATCTCTAACGAACTTAAGCATTACTGGAACGCCTTGACGCATCCACTCAATCATGTATTCCCTAATTTTGTACATCTCTAGACGTAGCTTCTTTAAATCTTCCTCGTACCACTTCACCTCATAGACCCAGTCAATCGCTAGGTTTGTCAGCCCTTGATCTACATACCACTTTACGTCATTCGCTAAACCCTCAACAGTCTCTGGAGCTACAGTCCATCTAATACTTGGGTTAGGATTCAAGTACTTCCTAACCAACTGTAAGCCCCTCCACACTATATCGAAAGATCCTCTACCATCAGGAAATACCCGGTACTTATCATGCTTTTCCTTAGTACCATCAATACTTAACAGAATCCCGAATCCATACCTAGCGAAAAACTTAACTTTATCTTCAGTTAGTAAGGTACAGTTAGTGGTTAAACCGAAGTGCACATCACCATTCATGCTAACCCTTAAACCTCTTCTAAGCACTAAATCTACAGCATACTTAATGACGTTATCGAAAGCAAGTAAAGGTTCACCACCAAACCACCAAATCCTGATAGGTCTAGACCCATACTTAAGACCGAAATCTATTAATGCCTCAACAACATCAGGTTGCATATCGCTACTTGGTTGTTGTGGATACAACTTATATACAAAACAATAACGGCATCTAAGATCGCATCTGCCGGTAGCCCATGCGGTAAGCTCGAATATGTTGTCAGGTATTAACCTAGCTACGTCAGGTGATACTTTAGGGCTGTGGGTTAGTCTAAACTTAGAGCCTGACATCTCTCCTTTCCCTTGGTTTACTTAGCTCTCTTACATCTTTAAATTCCTGCTCGGGTGGTGGAACTCTGATGTTTTGGGCTTCTTGACCGAGAGAGAAACGCCTGCCCCTCTGTTGAACCGTAGTATGTTGTCTTAGTTCTCTTATTAGATTGACAACTTCTTTATTAAGAATCACAACACTTTCTAGAAGTCTGGCAAGCCTTTCATCAGTTATTAAGACAGCCCTAGGTTCCTCTCTTCGTTCAATCCTTTGAGGTTGAGGGCTTGGTGTAGGTGCATAACCCTTCTCACACTCAACGCATGTTTGACAGGTCTCGCAAGCACCTTCACATGAGACACATACCTCACAGGAAAAGCATTTTTCACATGTGAAACACCTTTTACATACAGAGGACATTTTACCACCAAGTATTAACTGCTTATTTAATTAAAAAGATATAATGGCTTTCCACTTAAAAGACTGTCTCACAGGATACACACACTTCACAAGTATCGCATGTTAAGCAGGCATTGTAGCATTTCTGACACGTTACACAAGATTCACATGTTTGACATGAACCTTGACAGCCGGATACACATGATTGACAGCTATAGCATGTTTCGCAAGCATCACATGAATAGCACGACACGTTACATTTCTGGCATGAGACACATGACTGGCATGTATTGCAGGATTGGCATGTCTCACAGCTACCATAGCAACTATAGCAGGAATAGCAACTGTAACAGCTCTGACAAGAATCGCAACTATAGCAAGATACATTACATTTCTGGCAAGATACACATGTCTGGCAAGCATCACATGTTTGACAAACATCGCAAGTCTCACAGGCGACACATGTTTCACATTCTCTGCATGTGAAAATATTTATCGCCATTCTACCACCTCACGTTACAGAACCATAACATACATCGTAACATTCCTCACAAGATACACATACTTGGCAGGCATCGCATTGAGAGCATGTTACTCCTATTTGGCAGGTATCACACTCATAACATGATACACATACTTCACATGTATAACACGATTCACACGAGTCGCAAGTCTGGCATGTTTCACATGAGCCATAGCAAGAGACACAAGACTGGCAGGTATTACATGATTGACATGAATAGCATGAATAACAAGATGTATTACATTTCTGGCATGTTTGGCAAGTCTGACATGAAACGCAAGTCTGGCATGTCTCACAAGTTCCATAACAGACATTACAGGTTTGGCAACCATAGCATGTATCGCAAGATACGCATGTCTCACATACATCACACTTTTCACATGTAGTGCACTCCCTATCCCTAAGGTTTGGTGTGTAACTAGCATAGACTCTGAGGTTACTGCTCATAATGCTAACACCTCTATTAACTTATTATAAGTATCATAAGAACCAGAATTCACTAACTTTATATGTACAGTATGTATTCCAGTACTCACATCCGATATATTGGCACTACCATGAACTGTCGTTTCAGATGTTGAAGTCGTACTTAAGGTTAGTCTAGGGCTTGTTTCATTATCTAAGTATAGCTTTAAGTAACCGGTACCGCCACTAACCCATAATGTAGCCCTAACAATTAATCTTGTAAACCTTGTGAAGTCATCTTTAATAAACCTAAAGTACTTTATCTCAGTCTCAGTAGTACCACTAACCGATTTCTGCGTATCATCAAACGCAAGAGTTACCGGCTTCGGAATAAATACGAACTCGGGCATCTCCAACACCAAATATTACTTATATCACCTCTAATATCTGCACTATGAAAGCGTATGGAAAACTCCTTAACGTACCGCTCTTCTGTATGATTGTAACCTTATACTTGAAAGACTTGTAGAATAGCTTAGAGTGAAATCTTATTGCTGGAGTCTCATATACTCCAGTTATTTCCGCCTTCTCAAAAAGTCTATAATTCGTTCCGTCAATAGCTATGTATTCTCTAATCTCTAGAACTTCACCTTCGGCTAAGTTGGCGACATCTAGGTACCCTTCAACTATGAAATCATCGCTATACCCGCCAACTTCAATAATTGTTGTTTCAGTATTTAATGCACTAGGTGTTACACTCCCTGTGTAATCCTCTTTATCCTTTATCCTTACCGGCAAGTATCAGCACCTCTCTAGTTTCTTAATAAGCTAAGATACTATTACCTACTGAATTGTATGTAGTACTTAATTGTTATCGAGTCTCCAGCGTCGAAGTTCACGGGAACAGCACTAAATGTCTTCCTAGCTAATAAAGTACCGCCTGAGGAAGCGTTAAATACACCTGCTTCAGAAACGTTTTGAGTTCCTGAAAGCCCGTCTGCTGAAGAGAACGTAGCTTCCAGTAATGCGGTATCGTTACTTACTGAAGTCGTGGTTTGAGTTATTGTTGCCTGCTTTCTAGCTATCTCAGCTTCTAGTGCAGTATCTGATGCGGTTTCAGAGGTTGTTCCAGTACCGATAGCTAAGTACTTAAACGCTGTACCCCCTAAACCGAACACTAACTTAACAATCTCTGCTAATCCAACATCCGTAATTATGTTCTTTCGCCAGTAGTATAGAACTTGAGTAGTCGGTAGGACACCCACAGGTAGTGTTGTACCCGGGTTATCCTTACCGTACTTTACTAAATACTTAATATTTCCGTTCTTATCCCTAACTATAACCTCTACCCAACCCTTAATAGAGAACTTATCACCAAACACTAACTAACCCCAAAAATAAACTGCTTTACTTAAGTAAAAAAGTTTAAGTACTGCCAACCTATAATTTATTACTTAATCCCTAACCTCTTAAACTTCTCATCTATAACCTTAAGTGCTTTATCTAAATCTAAATCTTCAGCACTGACAGACCAATACTTAATTCTGCCATTCTTATCTCTAACAATAATTTCAACCCAAGCACTAGCTCTAGATTTATCTACTGAAGACATTTAGACAACCTCAAAAACCCTATCGTTTTAAAACTTAAGTTTATTATGCTTTATTTTATTTATTTTAGGTATGCTCTGAATCTTCTTCTGATTTTGACTAAGTCGCCATAGGACTTCTTAATCTCTCTAAGCTTGCCTAGGTAGGGCTTTATTAGCTCGTATAGTTCCTCTAGTATGTCTCTATCCAGTCCTTGCTTAACGAATATGTTTATCCAGTACTCCTTCAGCTCATCCTCTGTTAGGGCTTCAAAGAGTTTCCAACCCCATGAGTGCCTCTTTGCCTTCAGAGATATTAGAGTTAGGACAGCGTTCTTGTATTGACGCATCTGTATCCTATTCACATTCCTCTTTCTTAATCTATTCGCCACTATATTCTCTATTAAGTACCTGAAGGTCTGTAATGTCATGTACTGGTGTGCACGGTCTGACCTATTAACGTCTATCATTTCATCAGGTCTACTATAGTTTGTAGCAACAATAGCTGTGTACCTGAACCTCTCTATGTTGCGTTCCACCCTTTCTTTAATCACCTTAACGGCTGTAGGGTCTCCCTTCTTTTCTGGTACGTTAAGGACTTCAGTCCTAGGAAATACGTAGCCGTAACCTAAAGCTGTAACTCCCAGTATGAAACCTGCTAAGCCTTCGGCAAAGTACTTAAACTTAACTTCCCTTTCTTCACCATAGTAATCCCTAATCTTTAATGTTGTTTCCTCAGACGATGCTTGAGATAGTCTAGACCTTCCAAGAACGCTATACCCTAGTACGAAACTATTGTCCTGTATGTGGTCAAGTATTTTTAACCTGTTGTAAATGGTTGCTTTAAGACCTTCAGCTATTTTAAGTCTTTCAGCTACGATATCCACGAACTGCTTGAATGCTTCTTCGTTTGTTTTCAGCTCGTAGTATTTCAGTAGGGTAGACCTAATGAATTCTCTAACCTTTGGTGGGTCGAAGTAAGCGTATCCATATCTTGATTCACCATAAACACCTTTATAGGTTCTCTTCTCTGTCATGTCTTTTCTGTAGAGGCTCGATATTAGAGCTTCCATCTCTGCTTCCATCTTTGCCATCCAGTAGTACATCTCAGTCATGTCTATCGGCTCAATATGTAGCTTAATTCCTTGCTGTAGCTCCTCAAAAGATGGTAAATCAATACTGAACTCTAAATTTATGTTCTCGAAGTCCGCTAGCGGTATGTCTAATAGAAGGGATAAAGACATCGCTAAAGCAGAGCTATTAGTGATGTATTTCCATGCAAGCTCTGAGAAGTGTGGTTCGAGGTCATAAGTACGCATCAGGTTTGAGAATTCAGCATTAGGTGTTAGTAACTTTCTATGGTATTTCTCTTTCTCTTCCCTAACCTTCTTAATTATTGAAGAAAGGTCTAGACCCATGTTTTACTCCCCACCACCAGTTAGTAACTCCTCTACTAGGTCTGGAGATAGGAAGATGTTTTTCCTTGCTAACTTCTTAACAAGTGCTTTAACCATTCTTCTCCTATACTTACCGGGTTTATACCTCTCTAGATGCCTAAGTAACCTTAACTCAGGCTGGTAGATATGCTTCTGCAATATCTTAAGTAATTTCTCCTTATCGCTAATGAACTTCATTATTAACTCCCCACATATTATTTAATCTAAGAAATATTATATTTATATATACTTAGCAATAATATCTCTTAACTGCCTACCGATAACGCTCCACCTGAACCTGTGCTTAAGGACTTTATCTCTGTATTCTTTAACCTTAGCTTTATACTCTTCAAGGTTGTCTATTATTTTAATAGCCTCATCAACTGCTTTATCAATAATTACCTCAACCCCAGTACCTGTATGGACTGGATTACCCGGTAGTACCTCTCCTGACGGCTTAGACGGTAACAACCCCCATTCAGGCATATAGTCTTCCCAAGCACCACCCCTAGCACCAAGAACCACAAGACCCCTAGCCAGAGCTTCCAACCCGTTATGCTCGAACCCTCCACCCCTTGAGAAGAGTAGGTATATATCGCATAAGTCGTATAATGCTAGTTTCTGCTCTTCCTTAAGCCACCCAGCAACAACTATACCGCCCAACCTTCTTATCATCTCTTCAGTCGAGCCGTAAAGCCCTGCACGCTTCAACACTAAAACCACGTTAGGTCTCTCCTTCTTCAACTGCCTGTAGAAGTCCAGAACCAAATCTAAACCTTTTCTGTAATCGCTATGTATGATGAAAGACAGGAGAAAGATCTTATCATTATTACCTTTTATCCTATACATCTCATTAAACATATCCGACTTATATTTAGTGTCTGAAAAGTACTCATCATCTAGCCCGTGAGGTACGACATAAACAGGTACCTTAACTCCTGAGTCTACGTAGGACTTCTTGCTGAAGTTTGAAGGTACTATCATAGCGTCTGCATAGTCAGTCATACTTACAGCGAGTGATGAAATCCTGTTGGAGTCCGCTACATCAACACCTATTATTGCTTTATACTTAGGTAGCTTATAGCTTAAGTACTTAGAACCGTGCATCATTACGTAGAAGTATGGGTGAATCAACACGACAGGGTTGGAGAAAGGAACTATTAAGGGAAATGCTAGTTCATCTATCTCTTCAACAGTAAAGTACTGTCTCAGTTCTTTAATATGTCTTTGAGCTATTAAAGAAAAAGAAACCCTTTTAAGTAGTGGGTAGACATACCAGACCCGCCTATTCATTTCCGGTCTCCAATGCTATGTATATAACTACATCCTTTAATGCTTTAACATATATATTCTCGGGCTTCTTAACTCTGAGCGACAAAATGTCTTTACCTTCAAGCACTAAGTCCTGCCTATCCTTGTTACCTACGTAAAGCACATCAACAGTTGATGGAACTTTAATGTGTACACCCTTGACTTTAAAGCCGTATGATGGAATATTCGTGGGGGTTGTTGATACGCTTAACTTGAAGGTATATATTTCTTCAGCAGGGTCTACCTCTTTATACTTATTGTATAAGTCGTCTACATACGCTTTTAATATGTCTAAACCATCAATAACAGAGTTCCACTCGTGCGGTAGTAGAATCTCTGCTGTCTTGTATCTAAGCCCTAGCCAGCTCATTTACTTGGGGCACCCCCTGTTACCTTCTTTATAATATCCTCAATGTCTTTTCTTAAGTCTTCACTAGCTTTCTTCAACTCTTCGGAAATCTTACTTAAATCTTCAGCTATCTTCTTAAGCTCTTTAAGTTCAGGTATTTCAGACATTTTATCACCACTTACTAGTATCTTGCATACCTTAAAGCCCTTCTCACTTTCCTCTTTTCAGCTAGCCATAAGTAGAACTTAATTTCATAGTCATCAACACCCCACTTCTTTAGTTCGTTAAGTTCTCTCTCTAGGGTTGCTCTATCTATCACTCCTTCTGCGTAGTCGCTTATTAGCTCTGTAATGTACCTTCTTACTTCATCGTAGACAGGTCTATTCCTTATGAATTCTTCCCACATCTTCTTGAGAAGGTTCTTAGTGGCAGTATCAACCGGTAGTGCATCAATCATTTGCTGTACCCTGCTTAGTGCGAAGCCCCTAGCTGTTGGGGAGTACTCAGCCATCGTTACTAGCCTTCTAGGACTGCCAATTAGTTCCATAAACGCTCTATACATCCGCTCAAACACTACAGCCTGCCTTCTCATAGCTACCTCTTCAGTTGTGAATCCATACTTCGCTAAAGCACTCACTAATTTGGTGTAAGTGTCAATACTTATTACGAATCTCCCAGCCATCCTTCTGAGAACTGACTCGACAAGCCTAACATCATCAACAACTGGTCTGATGTTCACGAAGTCTTCCCAGACCTTACGCCACTCCTCAGGCACTCTATGCCTCTCGAAGCTCTTATCAAGCAATCCTTTAACGTATGGTACATATTCCGCTATAGTCGCTATACTTCTAGGTGTTGGTATGTACTCTCTTGCAGAGTCAATTAGGGCTTCGATTTCGTTCGCCAAATTATAGACTTCTTGCTCTGTCTCTGTGAAGTTTATTAGCTTCATGTAGTACTTAACCTTATTCTCTATTTCCTTCGGGATGGTAACATATCTTAACCCTCTGTAATAGGTATTAATTAGTCTTCTAACGTCATCGCTTATTGGTCTTACCTTAATGTATTTGTAGTATATGTTGAACCACTTACCTCTTATCCTTCTTTCCTTAAGGGCTTCCTTTATTAGTTCGTCAGGTATCACTATATATTCAGCCATAGTTGCTAGTGTTGATGGTGCGGGCACGCTCTCCTTAAGGCTATCAATCAGTTTCTCGAACTCGCTAATCAGGTTGAATAAAACCCATTCCTGTTCAGATATACCGAACGCTTTAAAGACTGCTTCATTCCTGCTGTAAATCTCAACAAGCTTTTTAGCTACTTCACCATACTTCCAGCTAACCTTGTACCCGTTAATCTCCATTATTAAGGCGTACTTTGACAGCAAGTCAATTATGTCCGATACGGTAGCTCCCGCTGATAATGCGTTATATATCCTAGTTCTGATTAGTCTTAGCTCATCGCTTAGAGGTCTCAGAGCTACGTACTTGAGCCATACATCCTTTATATCTTCAGTAATGCCCCTAGCCTTGAAGGCTGTCTCAATCAGCTTATCACTTAACTCAACAAGTTCAGCAATTGTTGCTAAGGTCTGTGGTGTCAAGGCGTGTGCTCTCCTAACATCTTCGAACTCTCTTATCTTTACTTCTAGGTCTATACGCTCACGAATTGCGTTTATTTCTTCATCAGTCCAGCCATACTGTTTAATCTTCTCAATAAACTTATTGAATTCCTCTTCAGTTATGACTTTGTATATTAAAGCCCTCATGTATGCTGTAAGTAGGCTCCTGTAATCACTATATAGTGGTCTCCTCTTTATGTACTGCAACCATATATTGAACCAGTCTTCAGGAACCCCATAAGCTTTAAGGGCTTCCCTTATTTTCTCCTCAGGAATAAGGACGTACTCAGATAATGTCGCTAGTGTTGATGGTGTAGGTATTCTCTCCCTCTCCGCTTCTCTATATGTTCTAATCAGCCTTTCGAATTCACTAATCAGGTTGTACATAATCCATTCCTGCTCTGTAATGCCGAAAGCGTGGAAGACATCCTTGTTCTTGCTGTAGAAGTCCGCTAGCTCCTTGGCTTTATCGCCATAAGACCACTCAACTTCTTCGCCCTTTATTTCCGGTACGATTAGGTAGCTCTTAAGGATGTCCAAAACAGTTTCGGGTGTTGCACCTACTGCTAGTGCATTATATATTCTAGTCCTGAGTAGTGTTAGCTCATCTGCGAATGGCTTACGGACTATGTATGTTGTCCAGTACCTAACTTCGTCTTCGGGTAAGTTGAAGTATTTGAGTGCCTTAACAGCCATTCCGTAGGCTTCGGGAACAACCTCTAATAACGTACCGTACATAGTAAGTGATGGGTGATATAAAGCAACATTAGCTGTTATGAAGTCCTCAACAATGTCCTTGTCAATACCGTACTCAACCAGCTTATTCTTAGCCTCTTCAATTGTCATCCTCTTAGTTCTAACCTTGTTAAGTATAGACCTAACCATTATTTCATTAACCTTAAGCGTTTCAACAGTATCAATTATGTACTCAAAAACACCCTTGACTAGTTTGTGTTCCTTAATTTTCGCAACGAAGTCATCAATGAACTTTCTAGCTGTCTCTTTAGTTATGTAGCCTTCTCTTATGAGTCTGATCATAGACCATAACAGGTACCTGCTGTAGTACCTAGTTCTGTGGTATGCATGTATTTCAGCCATTCGTTCAGCCATGTATGTATAGCTATTGATCCAGCCAGTATCAAGGGTTAATTTAAGCTCCTTTCCAGTTATTTCTTCTACGGTCTTAGCAAAGAATGAAGTATTTATATTGTTAATCATGCCTTCAATCTCTTCTTTTGCCTTATTCACGTCATATATACAGTCTCTTATAGCATACCTAACTTCTGTTAAGAACTCCCTTAGCAGGGTTCTAGCCCTGTCCATGACGGCTCTAAGCTCTAGCAGTTTCCTTTCAGCGGGTAGGAACCTTACAGGCATGTCTATATGCCCTTTAACCCAGTCGTAGGTCTGCATGTTGAAGTAAGCAACATCGAAGGATGCGATTACGAAGCCTTCAAGGAGTTTCTCTAAAGTATCAACTGTGAAGGCACCTTCTCTGTATAAGTCAATAAACCCAGTCCTAAGTAGAGTTCTCTCATCGGATAGAGCATTCATTGCTTCAGCTACCGCCACGATCGGGACGTAGTATGGGTGCAAACCAGTAGCCTGTAGTAGCGAACACATAAGTGTTAAGTCCATCTTTACGGGGTTCGTGCTAGCACCCTCTTTAATTATTGATGTTAAGTCTACGGCATTGTAGAGCTTATGATACACGTCCTTACCATATAGCTCCGCAAGCTTCTTGGAGATCTCTTCTAGTATAGCCCATTTAGTCATCCACCTGATGTCTATCTTGCCGGGAATGTCTGCGGTAACGTCTAGGACTAGCCATGAATCAGCCGTGAATTCTGAACCAACTCTAGGATCGTCAGACACGAACCAAGAGAAGTTCGAGTACTGCCTCCACTTCATGTACCAATTAAGTGCTTTAAACAGTATTTCAGCTTTCCTGTTGAGTTCTACAGGAGACTTCGGTACTCCAGCTCCCAACCATCTAGCTTCAGCCTTGAAAGCCTCAAAAACATCTTTTGGCGGTCTAAACCATAACAGACCTGATATACCTCTCATTACGAATTTCCATAGCTTCTCAGGTGGTGGATACTCGAATGAGTACATGTACTGCATTTTAGCAATGTCTGGGTGCACACCTACAGCCATAGCTACATATTCGTAGTGCATTGGAGTATAAAATACGTCTCTAACAAGCCATCTAGCTAACTCCGTCCTTGATGGAAGCTGAAATATCAGGTTAGCAGGGAACAATCTCTCCTTTAAGAACCTGTCTTGAACAACAATACCTAACTTTACATCGCTGAAGTAAGGCATCTTAGCACCTTTATAAACATCTGAAGACTTAACGATGTCTTCAGTAGCACCTAGCTTAGACAAAAAGTCTTTCTGGAATTCATCGGTTACTTCATAGAAGAATCTAGCGAACTCCTTGTAGATACCGCCAAGTCTTAACTGCCATATAACCTTCTCTGCAAGCTCCTTAAGATTACCTTTCAGGATTCTACGCCTTACAGCTTCAATCATTAGATTTAGTGGCGGTAATTCAACAGTTATATAGTCAGTCAGTATTGACCTAGTAACGACTCTTGATGGTTCAAACCACCATATCATATTGCCGATCATGACATATCTATATACGTCTGGCATTGTCTTTTCTAAGAACTCAGTTATTGAATAAGCGATGTGCATTAAGTCAATCCTTATTCCAAGCCTAGCAAATATAGGGGTTAGTGATGCTTCAAGCCTTGGCAGTAACCTAGCGAGTAAGCCGGGAGACTGTGTTATGAAATATAGTATAAAGTTTCCGAGAAATATAACTGAAATCAGTTTATATATTAGCTCAAACTCTCCAACCGCCTTACCGCTACCTACCTCTTTAATCATTTCTTGATACCACTTCATAGGCTCTTCTATAAGTATGCTGTATGGTGCTAAGAATACGTCCCTAACTTTCTTAAACGCACCCTTAGCTACGTCTATTATAGTCTTACAGACCTTAGCTAATGCAGGCAATACAGTATCACCAAAGAAGCTAGCTATCTTCTCTATGGCTGTTATAATAGCTTTACCAAGAATATTAGCTACATCCTTAACCCGATCAACAAGCCATTTAGCTCCTTCAGCTACCTTATTGGCAAGCCATGAAAGTGCACCCATAACTTTGTCTGCTAAAGTTCTCATTAATTTCGACGGGTCTTTTAGAGTTTCAAAGGCTTCTTGTACGGTCTTAACGAAGTCTTCAATCTGTTTTGGCACGTTTGCAAACATTTCTCTAATCTTGTTTAAAGTATCAATAAAGTTCACGATATTTACTTGAAAACCAATAATTGCGTTTTTAGCCCAATCAGGTAAGTTATCAAAGACCCACTTAGGTAGGTTACGTGCCTTTTCAGCGATTATGCTCGGTAAGTTACTGACAATTTCAGGTAGTTTCTTCACGGTTTCAATAGCTGATGAAACACCTTCCCTAATCTTCTCAAGACCTTCTGATAGTGGCTTGAACTTCTCACCAAGCTTCGATATAGTTTCTCCTAGTTTGTCAATGATTTCCCTAACGGTCTCAGGTAGGTTCTTAAAGGCATTAACTATTGTCTCAATATTCTTACTAACAACCTCTCCAATACCACTTATTTTCTCTATTATAACATTGATGACACCCGACACCTTTTCGGGTATCTGACTTATAGATTCAAACATCTTACCAATGAATTCACCTATCCTACCTACATCCTTCAGTAGAGTGTTTATTACACCACCGATTTTCTTGGGTATGTCAGATATTGTTGCACCAATGTCTTTTAGCCTTGATATAACCGTGTTAATAAATCCGCTAATCTTATTTATAGCTCCACTAATTAAGTTGGGTATGTTAGTAATTGCGGACGTTATTTTCTCTATGAAACCAGAGAACTTAGCACCAACATCTCTAAACCAATCACCTACCTTACCAAATAAATCACTTATAAACTTACCTAGGTCTCCAAGTCTAGATAAAGCATTCATTATCATTGAGCCGATGTTCCCGAACAAAGACTTAACCTGTTCTATACCCTGAGATATTAGATTCGGTATCTGACCCAGCATTTTACCGAAGTCTTGAACCTTACTTAAGAACGTGTCGAATGCTCCTTTCAGCATATCTGATAAGTGGGAAAAAGCATCTTTAACATTACCTAATGAGTTGATAACAAAGCTAAAGGCGTTCCGTATAGATTCACCTAAGCCTTCAAAGGACGCTTTTACGTTATTGAATAACTCTGTAATCTTAGATGGTATATTAGACAGTACCTGTCCAATATAGTCTAACCCGCTTCTTACAGTATTTATGGCGTCTGATATTAAGTTGCCAATACCTGATAGTTTATCAGGTAGCGTTCTTAGGAAGTCCTGAAAAGCCGTTAGTAGATTCTGGAATGGCTCCCATACAAACCTGCTTAAGGTATCTTTTACAGATGATAATGAGCTGAAAATGTTGTTTAAGGTGTCTTGGAACCAAGACTTAATGCCTTCTATCGCACCAAGTATTTTTTCCTTAATGCCTTCGACAAACCCGGTAACGCTATCTACGATCCAAGATGCAATACTTTGAAATAGATTCTTAATAGCTTCTGATATTTGACCCCATATATCGGTTATTCCCGCTACAGACGTGCTTAACTCTTCAAGGTTTATTTCTTCTATTGGTACGTATGGGACAGCAATGGCTTCAACTTCAATACCGGTACTCTCTAATATTTTAGCTAGCTCGTTAGCTATAGCGTTAATTTCTTCCGGTTTAATATTAAATAATTCCTCGTCAGTCATGTCTCAACCACCTCTCTAGCTAATGCATCACCTAGCGTGAGCCTCAACATTTTTAGCTTGGATAGCTCAATCTCTAACTTCATTTTAAGTTCCTTCTCATCCTTGCATATTATTGGGAATTTCTTAGACTTTATGTTTCCGCAGAAAGCCTGCGTTACGACATAGTAGAAGGTATCTTTAGGTGTCTTAAGCGGTATGACCTCATATATGTACACATAGCAGTCGTCAATCTTAGTTACGACTGGTGGGACTGTAATCTTGATTGTATTAATCACTATTTGTACCCATATATAAATAGTGAAAAAAAGCTTATTAATTATTTAAAAAGCTACATGGTAGTCTGAGATGTAGATGTACCGGTTATTCTTCTTCTCATAACTTCGAATAATTTTTTAACTACTATCACTATCTCTCTAGCCTTCTGTGCTAGGGGTGATCTTAAAACAGCTTCATTCTCCTCTGTCGCTAGCTCGAAAGCCAGTTCCTGTGATTTAGTCAATAATTGAGACATCAGATCCCTAATCTCTTGCTCTTCAGGGCTTAGAACGGGTGGCTGTGCGGGTGTGGACTCTGTCTGTGATACCTCTTCAACCTTGGTTTCCTTCTTTCTCCTTTTTCTGCTTGTACTCATATTTTCACCATTTAAATCATTATTATATAAGCTTAAAAGTTTTCCTCAAGTAATTTAATTAGTTTGGGATATAATTTTCTAATATCGAATCTCTTAGCGTTCTCGACTACTTTAGCTTTCATGTCTTCATATTGGGATTTGTAGTTTTTGTATATATCGTAAGCCTCTATTATTTTGTCAGCCATTTCATTAGTGTCGTAGATGTGGTATTCATACTCTATGCCATCGCCTGTATCGTTATAAAAGACGTTCTTAACTTTAACTCTTAAGTTACCGGAGCATGTAATCTCAGATAGTGGTGCGTAGTCAGGATGTATAACTGGCACTCCCATAGCGTTCGCCTCAACCAAAGGTAAGCCAAAGCCTTCTGCTAGTGAAGGTATTAATAAGTACGTGAATGAACCTATCCTTGCAAGTATCTCAAGTCTTGGTAGACTCCCGAACGATGTATCAACTACTAGGTTTGGTACGCTCTCGGTAAATGAGCTAGTTATTAAGTAGAACTTAATGTTCTTATTCTTCTGTAAGACCTTGCTAGCAACATTCTTGAGCATGTCCAGCCCTTTCCTTGGATGATTCATTGCAACAGTACCTACAATGAAGTCCGCCTTAGTACTTTCTACTAATTTCTTCTTTATATAAGGTATGTACTCCTTACTTCTTTCAGTCATGTTTAAGTCAATACCATGATAGACGACATCTAAAACGTTAAACCCGACAGATTCAATCATTTCTTTTGTGAAGTTTGAGTTAGCCACTATGTTGTCGAGTCTAAAGTACCACCTAGGTATTAAGTCTCTCCTAGGTCTACCCTCTACTGTGGTGTAGAGTATGGTAGGTACCTTCTCTGAAAATCTTAGTTCGTAAGCCCTAAGAAACCATACCCTAGTTAGTAATGGTGAAAAAGTCATTATAACGATGCATCCATCATACTTACTTCTAATCAAGAATGACGGCTGTGGAGTATCGTATATATTCGGTATAAGACCTAACTCCCTAGCAACTGTAGCTATGTCTTTAGCTACATTAGATAAGGACGTAGCCCTAGACGTTAAAATAGCTAACTTCTTCATATAACCCCTTGTAGGAAAGTTGCATATAGAGTTTAAAAGAATTAATTAAAAAAAGATTTTTTAGTTTAAGGGAAATTCCCTATTCACTCTAGCCTCGTTAGTAAGTTACTGCCCAGCCAGCAACTACTTGTATGATCTCATCACATATTGTTGGGTCTAAGTCGTAAGCTGTAACGAAGTAGCTCTTAAGTCCGCTAACTATCTTCTTGCCAGCCTCATCAGGTTGCCTGCTAACGTGCCTTGCAACAGCTAATCCGAAGGCTAAGTAGGTAGCTCTAAGACCACCAGTTATTCCGTGAGCGTCAAGTATAGGTCTTATTAAGTCCCTAATAGTTCCTACGAATATTAGACCTTCCTGTGCCCTCTCCTTCGCTAAGTCAGCGATGTCAGTAAACCTAGTACCAATTACTGTTGGGTTAAACTTCTTCTCATATTTCTTATACATATCTAGACCTGATCTATACATGGGCATACCTTTTTACACCCCCGTTATATAATTATGGTTTCATACATAGATAAAGATCTCGATATGGAATTTTTATTACTGAGTTAATCAAATTATACTCGTGAGGGGTTAAATATTGAGTGAGTCTATGACCCAATTACCGGAAAGTTTGAAGGAGAGAAGGTTTGTTATGTATGCTAGAGCTGTAACTACGTACATAATGTCAGAGTTAGAGAAAGGTGTTCGGTATATGTCATTTATTGAGAGAAAGTTGGTTCAGCGAGGGTTACCAGTATCTATAAGTGTTACTAAGAAGATTGAGGAACCCAAGCTAATCTATATAGTGGAAGTTGATTTGTCGAATGTCTACGAAGCTTTAAAGAGAATATTCTTAGGTTCTGAAGAGGAGACTCAAAGTGGTGAAGAAAATGAGCACAATGCATGAACTAAGGATTCTGGTTCCTGATAAGATTGTTAAACTGCTTGATAAGATAGAAAAGAAGTATGGTATAAGAAAAGAGGACTTAATAATAAAAACGTTAATAAGGATACTAGAAGACTACTTAGGTAGGGAGGAAGTTGTCTCTACGTAATAAAATACTAAACTTGCTGGCAGATATTTCCGATCCTAAAAGAAGGATTGAATATGCCAGAACTATATACTACCTATATAATGTATTTTTATCAGGTGGTGCTAATGAGGCTGAAATCAAAAGAGCGTTATATGATATTGCCTATCATGTAATAGATGAGAGGAACCCATTACTTGATGAAGAAACGAAGAAGGCTAAAGCTAAGGACTTTGCTGAAGATATTTATAAAGCATTTATAGCTGAATCTTTAGGACGGATTATAAGGAGAAAATATAAGTTTGGTTTATAATTTAACTTTCCTTCTCCTCTAGAAGTAGCTTCACGATTATGTCTGAGATAATTAATTTTGTTGCATCGTTAATTTCGATCTTGTCATCAGTAGTTAAGTTTTTCCTTTTTCTAGGATCTAACTTGACGAGTATTGAGTCTAGTAAGGACGTATCAACACCTAACCGCTCGTTAATCTGTGTTAGCGTTTTCAGTAGTTTCTGGTAATTCTCTAGATTAAAATTCTCTTTAAATGCTCCAACCGAGTTAGCCAGCTTGAAGATATACCATGACGCCTTGTCGAGTCTAGGTAGATCTCTCTTTCTGTATGGCTTCCTAATGATGTTTTCATAGAATGACAATGCATCAAGAATTACCGCATACTTAGGTTTCTTGAGTTTTTCAGCTAATTCTGATATTTTGTTGTAGAGAGATTCAGGTACTTTAATGCTTTTCCACTTGACTGCTGTTTCAGGTGGAGTTTTTTCCACTTTTTTCCACCAAATAAAAATTGAACCAAATACTTTATAAGTTTTCTTCCCGAACAGGGAAGAGGGGAGAACATATCTAAAGCATCAAGGGCTTACTATATAACGATAAGCGATCTATTAACGACGAACTTTACTGATAAACCACGATACGTTATTATTGAGGCGGGAAACGGCTTCGGAAAGACGCATTCTGCATCACAACTAATAGCTATGTACCAAAAGATAGGTTTTTTCAACCGTATATACTTCCTTCAATACTCGCAAAAAGCCTGTGCTAACGCTGTTGATAAAATAAACAGATTTGGCGGTAAGGTTGTTTGGCATATAGGCATAGATCATTTCTGCCCGTTAAGGAATCATGTAATCAGGTTTACAAAGCTTGGTCTACCACCAACATACGCTTGTTTCTTCTGTAAATACTTTAAGAACAAACAAAAGAGGGCTTTTATCTACTTCAGAGATGATATGGAAGACCCGAACATACTTGTTGTTAAGCCAGAGATAGGTGGTGGTTTAAGAGATGAAGATAAGGTATGCACCCAGCCAATAATAAGGGCTTTCACATTAGAACCAACTTTCGATTTCGATTACAGAATAAAAATTGATGGCTCAATAGTTATTGTTATGCCTTCCCAAATGCTTCTAAACCACGCCATAATTGGTAAGTGGCTTGACTTCGCTAAGAGACAGAAGAAAGAACGTAAAAACTTGTTCGTGATTGATGAGGCTGACACGGTATTCTATAATTCACTAATAGTTGAGATACCTAAGATAGAAATAAACGACTTCGACATAGAAATACTTGAGACGTTCTCCAGCAAGCGTAGAAAGCTTAGAGACTTGGTACCGCTTTACTCGTTAATCTATAATGAACTAGAAAAAATCTATAAGAATTCAGGATTTTTTGATGAGGAGCAGGTAGATAAAATTAAGACTGCATTGAAAGATGCTGAAAAACTTGTTAAGACTTTTAATAGAAGAAAGAAAGAGATCGCCAAGTATGTATGCACTAACAAAAAGAAAACTAATGTCTTCAGGTTGGTTCAGGCTATAGAGGAACTACTGCATGTTACTAATCTATCGGTCTCGTTAAGATCTATAGAGATGTCTAGTAGAAAGTTAGTAATTCAGGATTATGACTTCGGTATTAGGTTGTTCCTAGATCCTACATATCCTTGGAGATACTTCTGGAAGATCATCCTGACAGCGACATTTCCTACAGAGAAGTTAGTGGAGTCTAGGTTCCTATCTTTTAGAGCTAAAACCCTGACTTTGTTGGCAGAAAGAAAAACTAAAACCTATAAGAACGTCTATGTAACTTCTTACCCTATATTTCCAGAGGATGAAGAGCTAGTTAATAGGAATAAGGAAATAGAGCTTGTCTTTCCTGAAATCATTAAACTTATTAAGAAAGCATATAATAGCTATAGACATTACTTCGTGCTTGCACCTCTAGGTATTACCTTATGGCTAGGCAATAAAACGCAGTACAATGTCGTTTATAGAAAATTCAGGAGTGTTAAAATACCTATTAAGAAATACAGGAACTACTCAATAGCTAAAACAAAACTCGGTAATATCTTCATATCCTATGTTGGCTCTCCAGTCAGTAGAGGTATTGACCTCAATATGTACGATATATCCATAGTTATATCACCACTTCTTAGACCGCCAAGACCTATAGGCTTCAATGATGCAGTAGACTTCGCTAAAGCTGTAGCGGAAGCTGTGCAGTCAGCAATGAGGATTGTCAGGTCTCCAGTTCCTGAAAGACCCAAGTTGGTAGTTATCGAGTCTAGACTAATAAGGAGCTACTACGCAAGCTTCTACCCTGAATGGTTTAAACAGTTATTCATCAACAACTATATAGAGCTTGTCTAAGTTATTAGGACTTTTTAGGTTTCTTATTAAGAAGTAAGTGAAGCCCGAAGATTTAGTAGAGTTTATATACCCTAAAAGGGAAAATAAGAGGGGAAAACAGAATGCCCGCATATATGGTGCCCGCATACATAAAACCCTACGCCAAGATTCTTTCATGGACTATACCAATGATGTATCTAGATGATGAAAAGATCGAGTACATTTCGGATCTACCATACGCTTACCCAGTAATCAAGAATGAACTAACAGCGTTCAGGAGCTACGAGAAGTTAGTGATGACTAAGGACTTAAGAGGTATGGCTGAAAGATATAAGGTTTCAGTACATACAGGTACTGCTTTCATGATTAGCGTAGAGGACTTTGTTGATTTAGTAACTGAAGGTAAGTCGTACTCCGAAATAACGACAGCTACGAACCTTCTCAGGAATGAAGCGATTAAGCTTGTTGAAAACATCTACAACATGTTAGATGCGGACTTAAGAACAACAATTGCTGTACCTACTCAATGGCTCGTTTACGATAAGAAAAATAACGCATTAACAAGGCTTTGCTGGGTTCAAGAACTTTCAGGTAAGCTCGTCATTAGACCTTACGGGCTTAGAGGGATATTACTTGAAGTAGATGCGGTTAAGTATGAAAGAATAAATAAACCATCAATACGTGAACTAAAGCGTGCAACCCTGATTAAGCAGAGGCTCAATGACTACTGGCGAAAGCTAGTATCATCTGAAGTGTCTGCCGAAGAGGTTGCGGAATTGATGCCCGAAGAGGAAGTTGAGACTGAAGAAGAAGCCAAACCTACTGAGGTGGGTACCATTGAATAAAAAACAGACTGGCGTGAAAAAAATTAAGCTTATTTTTAAGGTTTTTTATGTTAGACTTAAGCTATCTTTATATGCATTTGTTAAAGGGTTAAAAGGTGTTGCGTCTGTACTTTCTGATGATTTATCAAGGATTGCAGTTAATGACGAACAATTCGTAGCTTTTTCCTATATGCTTGCCTCACAATTCTATTTTGAGATACTGAAGAAGAAATACGGTAATAACCTTGACGCTGTTTTTAAGAAGTTCGAGAAGTATGCCAATCTAGCGTTAGAACAAAAGGAGAAGGGAGTGATGTAGCATGCTTGAACATTTGCTCGATTTTAAAAACTACTTAGATTTTATCAGAAATATTGCACATGGTAAAATCTTCGTTAAGGAACGTGATGAGTGGCTAGAATACGTAGGTAAAGACCCAAGGAAACTTGAAGATATACTTGTTTATATTGCTAAAGAGCTGTATAAGAGACATAGAGAAGTTGTTTACCCCTACGAAACAATAATAGTTCCTAGGTATCCGTTCTCTAAGCAACCAATAGTGTCTTGGTACAACCTTAAAGAAAAGGACTTTTCTAATTACGAAGTAAACGCTATTAAATATGCCTCATCACGTCTCGGTAACTTAATAAATGCTGGCTTCATACTTAAGCATTTCGTTCTAATAGATATTGATACAGACGATCCGAAACTGAGGTCTTTAGCCGATATTAAAACAAGGAGAGGTTACCATAAGATTTTCTATATAGGAGATTATGAGGCTGTACTAATCAAGTCTGGAACTATAGCTACCCATAAGTATGTTTTCAACTTAGGAGACATCAAGATTGAAGTAATGAGCGGAAAAGACTACTTAGGTTCGCACCCATTACAGTCAAGGTATCTAGACTTCAAGGATGGTAAAATACATGTTAAGAGCTACAAGTTACTATCGAGTGAAGCCAGTAACTCATTTCTAAGTGCTGACGTAACATTACTTAAAGCATCAATAAATGATATTAAGGAATTCCTACTAGACATTCTTAAGATTTACGGACAAGAAAAACTGATTAAAAATATTGAATTAAAACCAGTTGAGAAGCAAGAGCTTGAACCTAAAGCAAGCAAGGAAATGCTAAGCTACGTCAGAACCGCTAAGTCTAGATTCAACCAAGCACCCATTTCAGCATTAGGTAGTATGTCGTACTCCGAGTTTAAACAGGAATTATCAAAGTTCTTATCTAGCATTCCTTACTGTATTAAAGAAGCTTTATTTGGTAGCCCTGAAAAAGGTACTAGATGGTACCATTTAAGGTTACTACTCGCTATCGTACCTTACTTTGTTTATCTTGACGAAGAAAACATGTCTGCTTTAATAAACGACTTCAGCAGTAGAACAAAGTCTACTAGATCTGATGTTAGGCAATGGATCTACTCAACCAAATACTTTACCGGTAGGTTAGATCTTGGTGATGAAGAAATAGTAACACCCTCAAGGTTTGGTGCACCAACAGAGGTCTATACGTTATTTAAATCTTTAGGTTACTGTGATAAATGTCCGATTAAAGAAGAATGCCTTAGAGCTAAAAATAAACGAAAGGTAATGATTTCACATCTTTTATCGGTACTGGGTGGTACTCAATGATTATAGACGCTAGGGTTGATTTTAAGAATGGTAAGTTACTTCTTATAAACTCTGACGGTTCAGTAGACGAAACAAGTTTGATTGCACCATATTTTTACGTCATTGTTAAAGAGAGTGCTGTTAGGGTTGTTAAGGCGTTACTTTCTGGGGAGAATGTTGATATTGAAAGGACTGACTATATACCTATAATATATAAAAATAACAAGTATGTTGAAGACCCATCTTATGTCGTACTTAAGGTTTACACAAGCAGTCCTACCGAAGTTCCAAGGCTCGCACAAGCTCTATACTCAAATAAAATAAGGATTGCAGGCAGTAATGTTAAGTACGTTATCAGAAATAGCTTCGATAAAGGTATAAACTACATGAACGCAATACCTATCTACTACGGATTCGATAGCAAATTAAACGATAAGATCTCAAGAGTTGAAGGTGTAGTAATAGATGTTGAGGCTGTTGAGGGTAAGCCAGTTCTCGCTTCAGTCAAGATTTATAGACCTTTCGAAGACGTTAGAAAGGACGATATTGCAAGTTATGAACTACCTAAAGAGATGGATGAACTAGAAAGCCTGCTTAGAAGGTACCCGGTCATATATGGACATAACGTTATTGGTTTCGACTTACCGGTACTTGAGAAATCGGGTTTAGTACTAAATAAAGAGTTAAAGCTGATTTTCGATACTTCACTAGTTCTTTCAACATATTCGGCATCACTCGGGGTTGGTTCGGCTAGATCATTACTAGATGTAGCATCAGTTCTTAAGACTGAGGTCGGGATTACAGATGAAGAGTTAGAGATCAAGAAATCCGTTAAAGGTTCTGTAGCGAGGTTAAATAAAGAGGAGCTAGTTAAATATAACGCAAACGATGTTGTATTAACATGTAAGATCCTCAATTCAATCGCACCATTTATTTATGCGGTTTCAAGCATTAGTGCTATACCGCCAACACAGGTAATGCAATTACCGTCAGGTATGGTTGCTGAATATATGCTTCTAAGATTTTCAGAATTAAATGGTTTTATACCTGAATACAGAGAGTCTGGAGCAAACCTTAGTGGTGAGCGAGTCTATATTGAACGTGAAGGCGTTTCAGTTACTGATGTACTAGATGTAGACATCAAAGCCATGTACCCAACATTCGTTCTTAAACACTACATAGACCCAACACTCCACAAAGGTGGTGGAGAGTTCGACAGACGTGAAGGCTTGGGAATACTGTACTCGCTCGTTAAGCGTCTCTACAGCATAAGGCTAGTTACTAGATCCCTTAAGAAGAAAGACCCAAGATTTGAACCAATTGACAAGGGCATGAAAGCAATACTTAACGCTTTAGCTTTCGGAGTACAAGGCAAATCTTCAGGACTGGCAGTAATGGGTAACCCATACTGCCCTGAAAAAATCTTCTACGGTACAAGAGACATCCAGTTTAGAACTATTGAGTACTTGAGAAGCAAGGGTTACCGGGTAGTCTACGGGGATACAGACTCATTCTTCATAATGCTAGGAAATAAAAACCCAGATGAAATAATCCAGACAATAAACAGCTTTCTAAGTAAGTACGGTTTAGAAGCTGACTTGGAAGATGTGTGGGAGCTAATGTTTATTTATAGCAAGAAAAACTACGTGCTAAGAAAGAAAGATAAAATCATTGTTAAGGGGTCTGCATTACATAACCTTAATAGGTATTACCTACCTGAAGCCATATCACTTCAAGAACTACTTAAAATAGACTCGAAAGCAGAAAGGCTTAAGTACATTAAAGAAGTCGTTTATTCAGCAGATATTGAAGACTTGTTTGTTAGAGGTCATCAGCAGGTCTGGAGACTTATAGGTAAGGATGTACAATCTTGGAAAAGACTTAAAGATAGACGTGAAAGGTACTTAGTCGTAACGACACCTTGGAATGAAAAGCCAACAATAGTTTTAAAGAAAGCACATATTAGCCAGTACTTAATGCCTCATTCAGCACCCATATTTTACTTCTTCCTAGATGGATCAAACGAGGTTGATCTGGTTGATTTAGAACCTTTCAACATTGTAGAACTTAGGAGTTTAAGACTTGATGGTGAACTGGCACCTCTTAAAGCAAGGTATGGTAACGGTAATTTACTAGTTTACTTGGACAGACCGTATATAGTGAATGTTGAGGGTCTTTACTATGGGCTTAAGTTTGGTAAGGAAGTTAGGTATCTACCGTCAAATTATTCAATAAGTAGAGCAACTGCTAGGAAGCCTATAATTACTAGCTTAAAGGCTTCGATTAACGTTAAGGATTGTAGAATTGATGAGGATGTTTTTAGGTCTGTAATATTTTACTATGTTAAGAATACTTTAAGAAGGTATGGTCTACTCTGAAGTTATTATTTACTATTAATTTCTTCTACTGTTCCATATTTTTTCAGTATATCTATAAGGTCTTTATCTGTCGCTACAACATAAACCTTCTTTTTAACCATTTTTTTAGGTAAATAAATGTGCAGGGTGTATTCATCCCACTCGTAAATAGTGTCCTTATACTTACGGCTACGCTTAACTTTCATTATTTTATTAACCCGCTTAACTATGAAGTCATACTCTACCTCAGTAATAGTTATTGCCATCTTTCTTACACCACTTTATAGAATACTATATATGTTTAAAAATATTAATACATACTTACAACAGCAAATTACAGTACTTTAGCAGATCCGCTTTAAGCCTTAAAATGCAGTCTCTAATACTTTCACGTCTATCAAGGCTAGCTTCGTGCTTTACACACATTATAAACTTAATAAATGCTTCAGACCCTTTATCGCACTTCAATATAACTTCAGCTATTGCCTCAAGTAAGTTATTAATTAGCAACTCGCGGTTATATAAAAGTTTAGGCATAATTTACTACCCAGTTAAATAAAAGGTTTTATTTTTAAAAAGTACTAATCAATTTTTAACGTAGCTTTACTAACCTACCGTTTATGCAGGTATAGTCAGGCTTGCAAACGTCTCTAAGCTTGCAGTACTTGCAATCTTCGCTAGCGATTTTTATGACTTCACCATTGTTATATAATGCTTCTGCAACCTGTATGGCGTATTTAAGTACAGAAAGGAGTTTTGGCTCGTGCAAGAAAGACTTAACAAACGTGAACTTACCTTTACGGTATAAAATCAAGCCAATCCTGTACCTCTTCTTTTCAAGAACATATAGGATGTCCCTATAAAGCAGTAGTTGCTTGAACCCCTTATAGTTCATTCTGTTAGGTTTAATTTCATAGATTGTGTTGGTTTGCCTGTCTATAGCGTCTATCTTACCTATAATTTTATATTTATTTAGTTCTAGAGCTACAGGAACTTCGACTTCAAGCCCCATTCTACGCAGTTCATCCTCTATGGTCTCGTGCATCTCCCTACCGAATCTATAGGCATACTCTAACTCCGGTACGTGCGTCTTCTTTATAGTGAAGTATGGACAACCAACTAAGGTAGTAACCCCATAGGCTGGCTTCTCTTCAGTCATGACCTATCAAACCTCCTCAATCGTTATTCTCACTTTTTTACCGACAAACTCATTAAGCTCATCATCTAGAACCGTATGTTTTATCTTATTTAGGACAGCATAAGGTATTACTGAGTGATTAAGATTGTCTCTAATATATTTAATAAGTGCTTTCAAAGCTGGAATAACCGCTCCTTCTTCGTTTATTATCCCATCTATAATGTTGTCAATTCTCTCTCTAGTTAATTTAAAGTCTGTCATAATGAATGATATTTCGTTTGCAAAGGCGTATTTATATAAATAACCTTCAAGCACCTTCCGCCTACCCAAGCCTAAGCCCCATTAATTTATTAAGCCGATATAGCTTTTAAGTTTTGTCCTTTTAGGAAACATTTATATTTCTGCAAAACCTTATATTATTGGTGAAAAAATGTATAGATACTTTAGAATTGAAGGCATACTAGATAGTTATTTACTTGAAAATAAAATTATTAAGCAGTATAATTTACTGTACGCTATAGCTGACGTACTTGCCAGCCGTGAAATGCTCTACATAAGAAACAAGGTCTGCCCGTTCTGCTATAGGAGATACCGCAATATAGCTATACACCTACACAGGCATGGCTCCTGCAAGATGTCTTACATGATGTTGCTATCCTTAATTGCTGAAAAGTATGTCAAGCTTAACGCAATGATAAATAGGTCTGGACATAGAGGCTACATAATTAAGTTTGACGGTCATGGCTACCTATTCTTCAAGAATAAAACCGAAATAGCGGACTTCATAAGAAAGAACCCTTCGATACTTAAACTAGTAAAGTAAAAAAAGTGGTGTTTTTTATTTATTAAGGTCTATGTCCTTATTATTGAATCTTGAGCTTACCGCCTTCGTTCACTACGTTTACTTCATCGCCAACCTTTATTTCGCCATACCTTCTGGATAGCCTAATATATCTGCTGTTGGGGTGTGTCGAGAATATTATTGTATCTTCACCTACAATTCCCAGCTCTGGCACCTCAAACTCTATGTTAAAGGCGGGTCTATCGGCTCTTTCTTGGTAATATTCTCTTATGTCTTCATCAGCTATTTTATCTATTGGAATGAAGTCCTTAACTCTCCCTACCCTTATCTTTCTAACCTTAGCCTTAAGTTCCTTACCTTCACCAATGAAGACTACTTTAGGAACCTCGACAACTCCGGGTTCGGCAGGTCTGTACCTCTCCCTTACTTCGTAAGTCTCTAAAACTACTTCGCTTACTTCTTTCACCCTCTTTTTTTCTTGTTTCCCGGTTGCAGACATGTTTTTTACCCCTTATAGGGAATTTACTCTCGCTCTTTTTAAGTATTGATGTTTTAGGTATTACTTCAGAACGCAGTCTCTCTTGATGATGTCGAACCATTCAGTCTCGAATCTAAGCCTAGCTTTTAATGCTAGAATGAACTCTAGCTGGTTGTAGCCCCACCACCAAGTGTATGGGAGACCGAAATACCAAGGCTTACCGTTAGCTAAGTTCTTGAATGTTCTGTAGCTCCAATGAATCCAGACTGCCGTGTACATCCTGTTGAGTTCATCGCTCCTACCAACATATAATGTGTGGCAATCATCTAAGTCTATAGCTAGATAGCCTTTAAGGAATTTCTTAATACTTTCCTTACCTTTCTCTATATTTGTGTAGCCTCTAAATTCATGGTGTTCAATCAGGAGTGTTGGTTTACACTCTCTAAGAATTCGTTTCATACCCTGCAACACAAAATACTCACACCCTTCAACATCAATCTTAACAACATCAGCCCTGTCTATGACTTCATCCATAGTATAGACCTCTACCGGAAATGTTTTATCAGCGTCTTCGACAGGTAGTAGGGTTGATGATCCACCCCTAACATATAAGGTAGACCGGCATCGCTTCTCTCCTAAGGCAACCATGTAGACCTTTATATTGTTTAGCTTATTTAATTCTATATTTTTAAGTAGGGTATAGTAGCTTTCAGGGTTTGGCTCGAAGGCGTAGACCTTTCTATAGTGTCTAGCTAACCTAACGCTATATTCACCAACATTAGCTCCAACATCTACGAAGACCCTATCCTTACCGCCTAGTTCTTTTAAAGCTTCAATCAGTAAGTACTCCTGCATGGTTACAGGTAAATAGGAATCTTCCCGACTTATGAACCATGTGAAACCATCGAGCGATTTAGCAATTCTGTATTCTTCAGCCATAGTATCACCTAATAACAACCCAAGGTATTAATCTAAGCTCCAGCTCTTGCCTCTCGCAAGGATGTGCAAATACTGGTTTGTCTTCCTTCCGTAGCGGTAAGCCTAACCCATCACCATGATCAGCAGTAATCACTACTGTTCCGTCTAGATACCTCAACAGCCTGTCCACGAACTTTAGCACCAACTTTAGGTTGTCTTCGTAAGCCTTCTCTAGGATACCTCTAAGCTTAGCTATCTTGTATAGTTCCTCAATGCGTTTCTGGGGTGGCATAGCACCTTTTTCTTTATCTTCAAATATCGGTATATAGAACTTAGTATCACCTATGAATGGATAATGAGGCTGTAAATACCAAATCACTCTTCTTCTGTATTTCCTTATTTCATCTATGTATAGCTCGACAGCGATGTTTACATCCCAAGGTGGTGTAGTTCCTAACCGGTAGTTAAAGCCGACATCCCAGACCTTATCAAATGGTTTAGAATGCATGAGAACGAATGGATGACCGGTTACACAGATTGAAGACTCAAGTCTAGGAAAGTTGTTTAAAACCTCTAAGGTGCAGGAACCAATAGATAGTACTGGCTCAACATCCGTTTTATCCCAGAGCTTAGCGAAGAAGTCATACCTAGCAGAGTCTAGAATTATTAGCCAGTCCCAACTACTCTTGTAATTCACTTTACGGTATTTCAATACTTACATCAACCTACTCAAATGATTCAATAGCTTTTCCTACTCTAAGGATTTCTTTCAATATCTTTCTGTGGATCCCATCAACCTGCTCTATTAATGACTGAACGTTATTCTCTAAATCACGAAGTAGCTTCTTAAGTTCTTTAACATAGTTTTTAATGTATGTTAAAGATTTCCTCTCAAAGACCTCAATCCTAGCCTTATTTGCAATAGTTTCATCTAAGATGTATGTTAATGTTCTTTGAATCTCCTTAACAGCCACTATAAGTTCTGAAGATTCATCAAGAATCCTAATCATTTCCTCAAGTGCAATCTTACTCAAACATATCACCAAGCTAAGTATTTTTTAAACAAGTTTTTAAGTATTTATTATAATACATATTTATCTAAATATTTAGATAAATATGTATTAT
>Ga0190314_1000155_pt1 | contig 27827 bp, 42 predicted proteins | sample 4870071112_MG_FD_165055 | JGI IMG/M metagenome (GOLD analysis project Ga0190314, IMG submission 165055) | Hydrothermal vent sediment bacterial communities from Southern Trench, Guaymas Basin, Mexico - 4870-07-11-12_MG | ecosystem: Environmental > Aquatic > Marine > Hydrothermal vents > Sediment ...
TAATACACCTCTACCATTGTAGACTGTAAAAGTTCCACTACTTCCGCCCCCAATACCAACAATACCTGAAGTATAAATCTTATTCTGCTTTACGTCTTCCCATGGTCTTACAATCAAGTAATTGTTTCTATCTGCTCTAACTACAACATAAGCACTTTCTTCTTCATCATAAGCAACATTACAAGCGTATATCCTTCCACCGCCATCAACTTTAATTGGATAAAGCCCATGCTGGTCAGTGTAGCCATAATTCCAACCAAATACTACGTTATTGTTCTGGAATGGAACTCTAAGGGTAAAATTTCTTACATAGCCTGTTCCACCTGTAACATAAGCATCCCAATAAATCCAGTCGCTATCTGGATAACCTGTCCAAAATGTACAACCTCTTCTCCAATTATGTACATATGTTGCTGATGTGGTTGAACCTTGAGCAATTATATGTCCTCCTCTATCTCTAACTCTTACATAAACAGTATTAGTTCCATCACCATGAAACTCCCAATGTACTCCTATATACATGAAAACTGTTTGTCCTAAGTTTGAACGATTGATAGTTGTCCAAGATGTCGCAGTAACACTTACTTCTGTTGAATCATACCAAACTGTGGAATCTCTATTTGCTGGATATAAAGTTACATTATGCCCAGTCGTGTATTTGTAAATATGACCGAAAAATTCCTTTATGTAGTAAATATTGTCGTTAATTGTGTTTGTTGTAACAGTAGAACTTGTAAACCATGATGGGAAGTTTTGTACACCTACCTTAAACCTATCATTTGTAGAATCGTAAGCTATGGATGATTTAGCAATCCTTGTATGGACTGTACCATCAGAATCGATTTTAATAGGATGGAAATAATCTTCTCCAACTTCTCCTGTCCATCCCTCAACAACATTTACCTTAACAAGCCTTGCTCTTGCGAAGTCTAAGTATCCTGTACCACCACTAACTTTACCCTCAACATAGAAAAGGTCATCCCAGTGAATCATTCCCTTATAGCTTGTTCTTTTCTCTATATGCACATAATCGCTTGATGTTGTAGAGAATTCAATTAGAGTACCTTTCCATGCAGACCTAAATCTTATGTAGACTGTATTTGACCCATCTCCTTTTACCTTTACACTAAAGTATATTCCAAATGTTCTTGGGAATGATAAGTGTGGAAACAATATGTGGAAATGAGTTAATTCCGTATAATCTGTTGATGTGAAGCTTCTATCTGTATCATCAATCCAATGATCATAAGCTGAATCTGTTGAGTATAAGCATGCACCTTTTCCTGTAACAGGTTGAACTGCTATACTTCTCAAATTCTTCAATAAAGTATCTTCACTTGCCCTTGTACTTAGAGCAACATCGATATTACTTTTAATATCACTTAAAGTATTCTCCGTTGCAATACCTGCAGTATTTTCAGCAATATTTACATTTACATTGTTATTAGCACTAAGAGGACTTACAATCTTAACATTGTCAGTATCACATTTTGTAATTTTAGAATCTATTGAGCTTAGAGTTGATTCTTTTGCAAGACCTACAGAATCTGCTTTTATATCTACTGGAACAGTTCCAGAAATAGTGTCAATTGTACCCCCCGTGACATACACATTTTTAAGATCACTCACTTGAGAAGAAGGTAGAGGGTATTCGCTGGGGAAATTATTCACAGAGACCGTTCCTGAGATATCTGGCAAACTAGACACATCAACAGTTCCAGACTTTATAACATCTATAGTTCCTCCAGAAATACTTACAGTTCCTGAAATTGGAGGTATGGAACTAATGTCTACAGTCCCTGCTTTTAACAAATCAATTGTTCCTCCAGTAATTGATACAGTACCAGTTATGGGAGGTAAAGATGATACATCTACTGTTCCAGCCCTTATGAGATCTATAGTTCCCCCTATTAAGGACATTTTACCAGAACTTAAAACATCTATTGTTCCTCCTAATATTGATACAGATCCAGATATTGGAGGAATGGATGTTACTTCAACAGTTCCAGATTTTAACAAATCAATTGTTCCAGAAGCTATAACTGTACTTTGAGAACTTTCCCTTATTTCCTCCTTAACTTCATCTAACTTAGTAACAACTTTCCTAAGAGTAGTCTCCTGAGCTGGAATTTGTTCAGTAACTTCTCCTAACTTCTCTTTCTCCCAATAAGCCTCAGATTTATTCTCAGCCATACATTATCACTTTTGAGTTGAGATTTTATACAATACATATAGAAGTCCGAGGCATATAAGGATTAACCCAATTATAAGGATGAGAACAATTCTATCATCATACTTGTAGATGTAGACTATTTTGGGTTTTTCTTCAGAAGTAACCGTGAATGGTTCTGGATCTTTTGTCTCAAAATACTCTTCTGGATAAGCTCTTATTGCCACAAGTTATATACACCCCTATGGTAATATAAATATTATGCGATTGAGGAAGTATAGCCTTGCATCTATAGGACCAACAAGACAAGGAGAATTAGTTAGGTCTGGAGAGAGAAAAAGAATCTTCTACCTTAAGATACCTTCTGAGTTTGTTGCTTTCATAAACTACATGTCTAATACTTGGTTTCCAGATATTATACTTGAACTTTACATAGATGGATCATTTGAGGAAAGAATTGAAAGAAAGTATGACAGTAGAAGGATAGATCCACCTATAGTTGTCAAGAATAAGATAGAAGTATGGGCAAGAAACAACAGTGAGAATGACTATTTCATCGAGTTTGAGGTCGATGGAGTAGCAGTGTTGAGGAAGGATATAATGGAGTAGCAAAAAACTTATTAATGCTTCATAGTAACTTATGTTAGTAGTTGCGGTGTGATTTAGTACAATGGGGCGAAGTTTAGTGGGATATTATGAAATGTGCTCTAATATTTTCTTCTTTTTATAACGATAGGTAGGAATAGAGGTATCAAGAACAGAGCTGCCATGGTTCTTGCTGGAATATATCCAAGTATACTTATACCAAGTTCGCTCATAACATTTTCAATTCTATTAACAGCAGTATATTTAGCTGCACCTGCAAACACAAGACCAACAACTTTCTTGTCTTTTGTCAATAATAATGATCCACTATCTCCAGGTTCTGCCATTCTTGTCGTAATTATCTGATCTCCAAATATGGAGTAACCCCACGGGTAACCATAAACCTTAATCATTGCTCCAACATCCACAACTTCTCCTTCCGTAAGACAATTCATACCTTGCTTAATTACCTTCATTCCAACTGTAGCTGAGGATACACCAACAGCTCTACCAATATCAACAATTTTATCAGAAATTAAATCTGGCTTTAATGGTTCTACTACTGCAGCATCAACAGTATTAACACCATGAGGATCTATGGGGACGAAGTCTGCAAGTCTACCTACGGGTCTACCTCCATAGATCTTAGCAGGCTGGTATATAAGGTCTCCTATCTTAGCTCTGTTACAGAGTGCAACAACATGATTGTTAGATATCCATACCCTCTTACCTCTCCAGAATACCATACCACCTAATGTTCCAGGAGGACCATTCTTATGTGAGCATGATACACCTCCAGGAACAGGCTTATACTTCTTGATCATCTTTTCATATTTTGATGCAAGAGTTCTAAACTTTCCAGAAACTATTACCTTAGTCTCGTATCCAAAGATTTTTTCAGGAACTCTCCAAACATCAGCCCAACTCTCAACATAAACTCTTATCTCAGGATTCTTAAAGCTAACTCCAGCTATTCCTTTTTTAGCAAGTATTTCATACATTGCCATGAAGATTTCTTTTTTCTTCATACCTTCACCTTAATATCCTGAATTTAGGCATCAATGGAATTACAAGCTCGTAAGTTCCTTCCTCAAATACCTTGAATGTGTTATAACCCTCATAATCAGGATGTCTAACCCTTATACTATAGGCTCCAGCTGGTAAAGAAAGAAAAAGAACACCGTTAGGACTTGTTATGTATCTTCTGCCATTGATGTATACCTCTGCATAAGGAACGGGATCTTTGCTTATTGCATCTATTACCCTTATCGTTAGCCTCATATTGTTCTTTCTCCTCCAACGCTCAACTTAACTCCTGTTGTTGATGCTCTTGCAGAAACATTTGTTGAGAAGTAATATCCCTTAATGTCAGTTATAGTTCTCTCAGAACCTGCAGGAACTATTATTGTTAGTAGGTCTACTGTACCATCAGATATTGTGACTGTAATATCTGTAGTGCTTGAGTTTATTACATTAATTGTTCTTAGGAAGAATGTAGTCTCTGATGGAAGTGTCAATATTGTTGTTGCCGTAGTACCAACATCTACTAGCTCACTCCTTGTCTCTATAACATCTTTCAATTCTCTTGTTACAGGGTCCCACACCTTCATTCACATCACCCTCTCTTCTTGAATTCTATCTCAAGTTCAGGTATTTTTCCTGCTTTAAATGCTTCCTCTAACTTCTTTATCATTTCTGGGTCTTCTACTTCCTCTATTGTATACTTCATTCCATAGAAGACAAGCTTTGGTGTTATTGTAACATCTGATTCATTCTTGAAAACTACTGAAATAGTTCTGATAGGTGTTGTAACGAATGTTATTGCAGGATTAGGATTCTCTGCTGGAGATACTTCATAACTTATTTCAGCATCTGGAGCTCCCTTAACTCCAAACCTTGATTCAGAGCTTGGTTGATAGAATATTACCTTAATACCCTTATTCTTAATACCTACAGTGAATATGTAAATTTGATTTTTATCTGGTTTAAGAGCCTCTATATCTATCTTCCTTGTTGAGTCTCCAGAAGCTACTGGATCTCCAACATACTCGTAGTATAGGAAGTCTTTGCTAACTACATGATAGAACTTATCTCCTAACTTAAAGTAATAGCAAGGTTCTAACCATTTAAAGTTTCTAACAAAAAGCTCCTCCTTCATGTGTGTGTCACCTCCTTAAAAAATAAATTAAGGGAGAGTTATGCTCTTGCTGGTGGGTTTATAGTCTTACCTTTAGGCTCACATACTCTTCCTAATAGTACGAGCTTGACATCTCCTGCTGCTGTTGCATATATGCTTATTGTTAATGGTCTGTTTTGTCCAACTATGACAGGAACTCTTGCAACCTTGACTGGGTGTTCTTTGTTTAGTTCTGCATCCTCAATGTACCATCTGTCTATGACAGATGCTCCTGACTTGAACTCAATCATTGTTACAGGAACTGTACCAAGAACTCCTGCTCCATAAATTGCTATGAATTTCTGATCAGGGACTGTTATGTTGACATATGTTAGTGTTCCTGCAGCTCCAGCTGTAGTTTTCCACTCTGGAGTGGAGAATCCCATGTCAAGTGATGGATCTAAGTCCCTTGTTACAAGCTCTTCAGGTGCCAATCCAGTCTCTTTAGATGCTTGTTCTACTAGCAAGCTGTCTACATACTCTACTATGCTCTTTACGTCCTCAGGTTTGGAAGCAAGAGTACCCACGTCCATGAGAACATTCTTAAATCAGCATTTTATCTAAATATGTGAAACAAAAGGTGGTGCGAATGTATACTGTCTTTGATAGATCTGACCTTATAGATTGTGTAGCCAACCACTTCAAGGGTTTGAAGTATAATGTCACAACTATTTTTGATAGGAAAGAACCACCAGATGTTATAGTCTGGAAAAAGTCTGGAAACAGAATTGTTGAGAGACACATAATAGAGTGTGGAAGAGACATTAGGGATGTAATATATAGAATATTGCAAGATATGAGTTCTCCCAGACCTACATTAAAGGGAAATTATTGGATAGCAGTCCCCTTAAGCATGCAAGATGAAATACCATCCATAATATTCAGGTTTGGTATAAATGTGTTGTTCGTAGCTGATAGATTCTTGCATAAGAAGGAAACAACGTTCAAGCTTGAGAAGAAGTATGAGTATATCCACATAAGGGTTTGTAAGTCCACAAAGAAAGTATGGGATGACTTTGCAAAAACATTCAAAACAAATGAAGATGCACTATTATGGCTACTTAGGACTAAAATGATCTACAGGTTCATTAGACCAGTTATCGTGTAATTATGGTGGAACAAGTGCTCTAATTTTTGCAGCCTTAGCAGTGACAACACCCTTTGTGGGAGCTTGACCAGCTATTATTGCCCCCAAACCTATATTTGCTAATAGAACTATAATTAGATCTTTTGTTCTCCTCCAGTTTTCCTCTGGAGGTAATCCTGGTTTTGGTAAATTATCTGTTGCAGCTAATACAAGGAATGGAGATCCAACAGCCATTATCCAAAAAGCCTTCCTCCAATCCATCATACCACCCCCAACCTCTTAGCCATATCATATATCCCAAGTGCTACTGGAACTACTCCAACAATTTTTAGCCATCCCTTACCCCATGAGGATATTAGAGATCCTGCTATTATTAGGAAGAAGTCTCCTATGTATGGCTTTATTGTGTTTAGGAACCAATCTATGAAGTCTTTTATTGTATTCATTATATCCTCAGCAAGACCATAAGTTCTGGCGGTTTCTGAAAGAACTTTTGCAAGTTCTGCAGGAGATTCAAACTCTTCTGGTCTTAATCCCAACCTCCTTAATACTCTTGCAAGTTCTCTATATCTCGGATATCCCCATGCTTGTAACTTAGCTTCCCAAGTAACCATAAGAAACAGATAAAGCTTTGAGATTATAAATTAAGTGTTTCAAAAGTTAAACTTTCTTCCTAAGAAACTCGTAGAGGAGAATTATGTTCGAGACTATGCTAAGTATGGATATCCCAAGAATTATATATTTCCTTATCTTTTCCACGTCCATAACAAAAAATAAAAAAAGGTTTAGACATAAATTGCTTTCTTACCTCCTGTTCTTTCTACATAAACTACTTTTGTCTCTTTCTCTCCTGGATTGATTCCTATTGCGTGTGCTATTTCATCAATGATAATCATCCATCCTGCATCTTCCAAATAACCTTTGTAAGCATATGGTACGACATATTGATCAAGTGCTATTAATGCTCCACCTATTGCCAAGTTCTTCACACTAACTCCAAATATTTTGTAATCCCATGGAAGTTTCTTTGCCAACCACTTTATTACTTTACCTGCAAATAGACCAGCTGGTCTCCTGTAGTTGACCACGGTTAATCACCTCACCTTGTTAGTGCAGTTCTAATTCCAGCAGCAACTCCTCCAACAGTTATTCCTTTCTCTGCTGCAATTCTCTTAAGTATCTCGAGACCCTTTCTCTTTTCTCTTCTTCTTCTCAAGAGCTCTTCCTTACTTGTTGGTCCACCAAAGACTCCCATTCCTTTGTGTGGATATCTTACCATTACTTCATATGCTGGTGCAGGTATTCTTCTTCCATCAGGAAGTGTAACTGTTCCATACTTTCCTGTACAGTTTGTTTTAACCCATTCTCCAAATGTTATACATGACTTCAATTGAGCTGCTGAAAGTGCTCTTTTGTCAACTACCCAAGGTGGTGTCTTTCTAGGGAAGAACCTTTTCTTTGTTGCTGGGTGGTATCTAACAAACTGTATTGGTCTTGGATTAAAAAAGTCTACATACGCCATCCGTCACCACCTGAGAAATTATAGAAGGAACGTTATTAAAAAATATAATGTATAACAAGTTTCATTTGTTAAACAAAGGAAATAAAAAGGAGCTCAAACAAAGAAGAATGTGGATGCTGAGAGATTCATAAAGTTGTACAACATTCTTAGGAGAGTCCCATACTCCTACTTATTATGGCTTGCTCTTGAAATGAAATTAATCGAGTTTGTGAACTATAAGAAGAGAACACCTACCTTTAGAATTAGACCTAGACATAGAGATAATCCTTCAACAAAACAACTCATAGCAAGAATACTTTTTGGTGAGGCTGCTAAGGCTGCCATAGGTCTAAAAGCTAAGGTATTGCCAGATGGTAGGAAAGTATCTCCTGCAGCACTTGCCGTCAAGATTGCCTTTCAGAAATATTGGGATGAATTGAAGAAGAAGTATGAAGTTCCTAAGATAACTAAGGAGGAAAAGATTAGAAGAGCTGCATTAAGAGCTCTTATCAATGTTTTGCCCACTCTGGTACATACTTCTCCACCCGAATATAGACCTTTAATTTATCGCCTGGCTTCAAGGGTCCTAAAATCTCTAAGTCATCCTCAGTCAAAACAATCCATAAAGGCTCCTTAAGTTCTTCCTCCTTACTAAAGTATATCTGCTTATAAGTCTCAAGTATGCTCTTCTTACCAAAATAAATAACAATTGAATCTAAAGGTTGGACTCCTAACTTTTCAAGTTCTTCAGGAGTTATTTCAAAGTATAGTACTTGTGATTTTGGGTCAAGCTTTACTACCTTCTCCGTCATTATCCCCCCCAATATTGATCACCCCTGTTGGTGTAACTACTTCCTTTATTTCATATGTTATAAATTTCACATTGTCCATTTTTATTCCTTTATCCTCAAGAATCTTCCTTATCTCCTTGTCTATCAGAATGTAGTAACTACCAGATATCTTCCTCACATTGCCTGTCCCAACAACACCCATGTCAAAAGTGTTATTTATTGCATTTATGTAACTATGTGATACGAAGTAACCTGAGAATGTTCACAAGCGATTTTCCTTTCTTGTAACTGAGCTTCTTGTCAAGTAATATGTGCAAAATGGCACTTAGTCCTGCTTTTGGGTCAAAATCATGAGTTATAAGAGCTAAGAGAACACCATACTTATCATGGAGGAATCTTCTGTGGTTTTTAACAAAAAAAGCGGGAAAATCAAGTAATCTATGGACTTTCTTATACTTCTTACCAAGTATTACTTTGTCGATGAACTCATGTATTTTCCAAGGAGGCATGCTCCCTCCTTACTTATTTGCCAAAGCTCATTATAAAGTCTTTTGACTGTGTTATTAAGCCAGATCCTACCCTGTGGAGTATCAAATATTTCCTTCAGATCTGGTCTATTTTCAACAATTGTCTGATATACTTTTGGAACATCCGTTAGATATTCCTCTATTTCGTCCCAAAACCAAGCTATGCCTATCTTCGCAAAATCTCCTAACTTGTTGATGTAGTTAATTATTGGAGTTACTATGTCCTCATTCCTCTCCACTACTCTCTTCACTTCCTCCTTCTTCAGACTCTTCAGACTCAGTAGTAGGAGACTCTTCACTTTCTCCGCCAGTTTCTCCAACTCCACTGAACATCTCCTCCATAGCTTTTTCTATTTTTTCTTGTGTAGGAGTAGTTTCCTGTTTTGGTATAACAATTGCTCTTCTTTCTTCTGTCTCAGATCTTGGTATAACTAATGCCCTAGGTTGGGTAGGTGCTTGTTGTGTTATTGGCAACTCTCTCACGATTTTAGGTTGTGCCTCCACATACTTTTCCAAAACTGAGAATCCTCTCTTTAATAGTTCAAATGCTGCTTTTCCCCAATCAATCCTTCCTTCTGGAGTTACTGGAACTTTTTTCATCCCCAATTCTTCCGCATATTCCATCATTCTCTTTCTAAATTCCTCATACTTTCTTAACTGCTCCAATGCTACTTCGATTGGTTCTCCTCTTCTGTATCTTTGATATTGATCTTCCATATACTGCAATCTTCCAATTTCTGCCAAAACACTTTGCATTTTTTCATCAAATTTCTTTTCTATTTCCGCAATAGTTTTCTTGAGATCTTCTATCTCCTTCTTTCTCTCTTTTTTCTCTGTTTCGAATAGTAGCCTGTTATATTGGCTTTGCATTGTTTGAATGTTTGAAATTATTGTGTTTAGCATGTTTTGTTGTAAATTCATCATTTTTATCCAATCTTCTCCCTTATTTTGTCCCAATAATAAGGACATCATTTGCATCATGGTTTGTTGTTGCTGTGTTAATAGTGCTATTAGCAGGTTTGTGCTTTGTTGTTGTTGCTGTAATAACAATGGTAGTATTTTGTCCCAACTATCCTCCTTTTTACCTCCTGTATCAAACATTCTATAGGCTAATGCATAACCTAACAATTCCCTCATGCTCGGTGCAAAATCTCCCATTTTCTCAGCTAATTTAGTTAAAGCTTCGAGCTCGTCCTCCGCCATATCTCCAACCACCTTTTCCCCAAGTCTTTCGAGGAGAGCATCAACATCTTCCTCCTTTAAGCCTCTCAGGATTATATTTATCAATTGACTTCGAGTTATTCCCCTCTTCCTCGCCCAATCCCCCAATTTCTTTAAGATATCTGTCGAAATCTTCGCGAATCCCATAATTCTCACCCAAAAATATTAATCGAATAATTTCCTTGATTACAGCAGGATCAACGGGATTAAGGGCATGCATGCTTGTTATAGTCCTTAAAGCAAGGTTTAAGCGTGCGAAATGTTCAAGTTTAGGCTTCAGGAATATCAAAAGCATTTTAACAAGGTCTCTAAGCTTATAATACTTATCTTCCAGATCCTCGATGTAATCTCGCCAATCAAGGTAAAACTCTATGGCTCTATCAACAAGTTCTTTCACAGTAATTCCCATGTCCTGTGCTAAGCGTTCATAATTATCAACAACATGCTTTCCTACATCGAAAAGGTAAGTTATGCGTGCTCTTGCGAGATTTGACTCCTGAGCACTCAAACTTAGCAGAATTGTAGTAAATGCGTCCTTTCCTCCTCTTACAAGCTTTTTAGGAACTTCAGAAGGCTGTTCCTCTGGTTCTGGAATCATTTCTGGCGGGATCGGACTCTCCTCCTTCTTTTTTTCCTTTTTTTCTTTCTTAGGCTTATATTCAAGCTCCTCTTCTGGCACATACTTTTTTTTAATTCTCCAAATTGTGTATCTCGAAACTCCGAACATATTTGCAATTTCTTGAACTTTTTTTCCTTGCTTTAGTAAAGAAATTATGGTCTCTATTTCCTGCTTTGTTAGTTTTTTTCCTGCCACGCAAAAGTTTAACTTTTTACATTTATTTAACTTTTGTATAACAAATTACATTTGTTACACTGTTTGCAACATTTTATGCAACATTTGCAACGCTTTTGCAACGTTGCATGCAACATTTGCATTATGTTGTTTTTAGTTGCATGTTGTAGCAATTGCCCCCTCGTGTTACTATGTTTCAGTGGTTAAAGGCAAGAAAGTAGGGGTAAAAGCGTGTAATAGCATAACAGCTGTTATGCTGTTAAACCGTTTTAGCCTTTCTTAGTCTTTAAAAATTATTTAAAAATTCTCGACCGAAATGTTTATATAACTTTAGGTTTAGAGTTAGGTCAAGGATGCGGTCCCCGCATCCTGCGGGGACCAAGAAAGGTTAAGCCCGCCCCCCGCCCAAAGCCCGCCAGCTAAAGGGCTGGCGGGCGCCAAGGGGTGGTTGTATGGGAGGGGCAAAGGAGTTCTTAAAAAAGTTTTTCGAAGAGAGAGAAAAAGAAGAAATATGGGAAAAGTATAAGGACAAGGATATAACAAAAATAGTGGCTTATATTCTCAAAAATGACCCAGGATTTGGGTATCAAGGAGAAGCAGCAGCACTTTTTGAAATAAGTTATGATGGCTGGTATTGTGATTATTATCTCGAAGAAGCGAGAAGTATAATTGAAGAGGGAACATTTTATCATTGGCATAATATAACTGACTTAGAAATTCTGATAGATATCCTAAAGCAAAAAGCAGAAAGGGTAAGAATTGTATTGCCAAGACTAAGTGATATTCAAAGTGTTATCGATATGTGGCAGTATTTCAAGGACCTTAAAGAGAAAAGAAAGTATTTCAAGGAAGAGCTTAAAGACATAGGCATAAAGAGAGTAAAAAGAGAGAGATATAAGTATATTATAGAGAGAAAAGACAGCGTTATTGAGATTATAGCAGATAGATGCGACACAATGAAGAGCAAACCTATACTATGGTTTACAGTAAAGGAGGAGTTTAATGACGGAGATTATGCAGCATTGTGTGTATCACCTTGTAATGCTACGCTGTTTAGAGAGTTACAGAAGTTGTGGAAGGAATTCCATTATATCTCTCTACTTTTTTAAACTTTATTTTTTGGGCAAAGGGGGGCGGGCATTTAAAAAAAGAAAAAGGAGGTGATTGTATGGAGGAAAAAATATCTGAGAATATAAAAGAAATAATAAGAGAGATCGAGAGAAACATAGAAGCGAGCTTGTATGACGATATATCAGTATTTTGGGCAACAAGAATAACATTAACGGCAGGGTGTTCATTAGACTCATACAGAGAAGAGAATAGTTTTGACATCGATGAAATGGAGGAAGGACACGCGATAGAAGCGAGATATAGAGGCAACATAGTAAGGCTATGGTGGGAAGAAAAATTTACACTGTTGAGAAAGTTTGAAACAAATAACTTTATCATTGGAATAGGAGAGTATGAAAGAATTGAGGACACCAACGGTCCAGACACTAACTATGAGCCAGAGGAGAAAAAGGAATTATGGATCATTATAAGACCAAAGGACGAGCTCATCGAAAAAGTAAAGCAAAACTATATTAACAAAGTCACAGAAATTGTAAAAAACGCATTAAAACAACTTGGCGAGCTTTAAACCCTTTTTATTCTTTCTTTTATTATTCCTATTATTATTGGCAATGCTAATATCCCTATTAGAAATGCTAAATCTATCCATCCTTTCTCTCTTTCATAATGACTTACAAAATGTATTGTTGGTCCTATACCAGTTATGTCTCTATCCGCACTCCAAATAATATATTCTTCTGGCAAATTATTTAACATTAAATCAGTTTTTGCACTTATATCGCTTGGATATTCCTCTATACCCTCATATATCTTCCTTTTTATTCCTTCGTGCAGTTGGTATGCTTTTATTACATACTCGTTTGGGCTTATGCTTATATTATCCTTTTTTCTCCCTCTGATGTATTGGAGAGCTATTTTCTTAACCTTATCTATAACTTCAACTTGCACACCAGTTCCAGCCCATTTTCTCTTTATACTCTCTATTTCTTCTGGAGAAAACATATTTTTGTCTACAAGAATTTTAACCTTATGTCTATTTGTTATTACTCGATAATATAAACCTGGAATTGTTTTTTCCAGCAATTTTGGATTTAAATCTGGCGTTAGATATATGATATCAAATCTTTTTAGAGCCTCATCAAACGCATCAAGAACATATTTTTTCAGCTCAGGCTTTTCTTCTATAACATAGCTTGCATCAATAACGACTTTACCAGCCACAATAATATATGAGAAAGAAAAAAATAAAAAGGTTCATAAGATAGGTATGTCTAATTCTTCGCAGAGTTTTGTAAATTTTCCTCTCATTGTTGCTCTATTTATTATTTCTTGTGCTATTATGCAATTTTTTACTATCTTCTTTAGTTCTTTATACCTTTTCTCTATCTTTTCTGCAATCTTCTTCATAGTTTCTTCAAGCTCTTTCTCCAAGTCATAATTTATAAAGTCCTTTATGTCAAAGATTATTATTTCTTTTATTTTATTGTCCTCATACTCAACTATTGGACTTATTGGCTTGTCTTTTGCTATCTGATAAATTGCTTCTCTCAAAATCTCATCCTCTGCACTTTCTACTTTCAATTCCACGAATGCTACTATCCCAATCTTAAACCCTTTATGTTTTATAGAGTCGATCACATGCCACCTATCCATTACTTTTCACCTCCCAAATCTTAGGCAGGGTTATTACCCTGCCCGCATGCTTGACCTATTCTAAGACCTAAGACTATATAAACTTTATGTCAAAAACCTTATAAAATTTTAGGTCTGATTTTTGACTATGGCGGAGATCCTGAAACTTGAAGATAGGCTGTTAGAGTATAAGGGTAAGATAGTCAAGAAGGGCGAACAGTTCTTCATACAAATACCAGCATCTGCAAAAACTTTTGCACAAAAGTATTGGAAAAAAGAAGTTAAAGTCAGGATAGAGGTGATAGAATGAGAATAGCAGATTTATGCGAAGCACTAAAGGGAAAAGCATTAATTGGAAAGAATTTCAGAGTAGTTATAACACCAAGAGGAATTAGAGCAATGTGTAAGGCAAAATATCTCGAAAAGACATTCTGGGCTTTAATTTTTCTCTACTCTTTAGAAAAGTTAAGGAGGTGATACTATGAAGCTTGGAAGGAAATATATTTGGTTCGATAGTTACGAAGAGTTTGAAGAGTTTCTACAAAAGCATGGACTTGAAACATGGAATGTAATAAACATATACTATGGAGTAACAGGAGGAACAATATACAAGGGAGAAAAAAGAATAGGAAAGTTTAGAGTAATAGTAAGAGGGAAGAATGAGGGAAAAGTAAAGGTATACTCTCCATACTTGTATAAAATGCTTAAAGGTGAGGAGAAGTGAGATATACAGTCAATGTTAAAGGAAAAAAGTATACAGTTGAAATAAAGAGATACAGCATTCCAATCTTCAACAGGAAAGGTCAAATAATTGGCTTTAAGAGATACAGAGTTATAAAACTAAAGGAGGGGAAGAAAAGAATCTATTACGGTGAAGTAGAAATATGATGTGGGACACTGAACTTTTCTTTCTTTATTTTCTTAAAACAGGAAGAATTACTTTCACATATGATCAGCTAAGAAGATTCTATTATGGAAGTGGATTGCATAAAAAGTATAAGAAAGATTGGCATAGTATTGAAAGAATTATCAGAAAGATGTGTGAACAGAGAACAATAATAAAGAGGTGGAAACAAAAAGGTAGAACATGGATCTTTCTAATAAAACCAGAATGGTTGAAAAAAATGATTGAATTAAAGCTTAAAGACTTAGAGAAGAAAGAGATAAAGCATTGGGATCTGTATGATATCAAAAAACTTGCAGAAGAGAAAGCAAGACTTAAGGAGGCTCTTAAGAAACTTGAGAAATGGACAACACCAAAAAATGGTTATCTTCCTAAGTATGTGTTCAAGCTTCCTAAACCATTTTAACTTCTTTCACTTTTGAAACAAAACATTATTTATAATGCTCATGTTCTAAAACCTCATGATAATAAAACAATGGGAGAATAGTGTTGGTGTATTCAGAGACGGTATAAGATACCTTGATATTACTGCAAGGTTATATGAAAGGGAAGGTATTTCTTGGAATCTGTTCATAGCTCCAGAAGAGAAAGTATGGGCTGTTACTTCAATAACTTCTCCCTTTGCTCTTGGAATAGCTTTTCTTGATGAAATTACTTTTCCTTCATTGCCAATATTTGTTTTAGGTCCAGAGTTTAAAAGATTGTACAGTTTAATTAGAACTTCACCAAGAGATTGGAAAATAAGTGTTGTAGTTGATACAGATAGAGAACTGCTTGAAATATCAATGACAGACACTTTCACAAAGGTATTTGAGACAGAGCTTATAAAAGCATATGAAAAGGAAGCGGATGATTTTATAAGATTGTGTGAGATTGGTGTTAGGTTCATAAGGAATGTTTCTGAGTATAAGTTTGTCTCATCATTTTCTGGAGAAATGATAAAATCAGCAATTGAGAGGCATAGTCCTAAGGGGGATTATGACATATTCTTCATAGGTTATGGTAATGATCTTTACATTGTAATTATAGACTGGGATAGAGTTGTAGGATTTAGCACTGTTAGGAATATTCTTGAGACTGAGTATGAAGAGCCTACATACTTATGGGGACATAAATACAAAATTATTAAGGAACTCTATCCATTTGTTTGGTATTTGACTGGTAAGGAAAGTCCTCTGGTAATATACGAATCTTATCCAATAGCAAGAGCGATAGTTATTGCTCCTATTGAACTTAATCCTAAAGCTATAGAGGCTGTTAAGAAAGAAGAAGTTTATGAGAAAATGAGAGAAAGAGCAAAAATATTAGAAGAATTATGGGAAAGTGCTGAGTGGTTGATTAAGAATCATGAGTATTACAAGAAGAGTACTATTACAGAGATACTTGCAGAAATGCTGACTGTTATAGCAGATGTAAGTATGGAAGAGGCATTATCTTATGCAGAAGAGTTTCTAAGAACAAAATATGGTCCTAAAATGTTTAGGAGAAGGGCTGAACCTGTAATGGAAAGTGTTCTTAAAAAAATATCCCTTGATGATCTAAGTCTATACATAGATGCATTCTCTGGAGGATTAGTTTCAGCATACATATGCGATATCCTCTATGAAGGATTATCTAATGCTATAGGGAAACTTAGATTGAAGGTGGATGAAGATTTCATATATTGGCTACGTGATAAACTCAATGAGAAGCTTGAAAGTATAGCAGTAGCTGAAGATCCTATTAAGGCAGTTATCGATATAAGAGATTTCTATCTTGACATATATGAGCATACTAAGGGAGTCATGGAGAGTTGGTTAGAAGAGTATGAAGAGAAAAAGAAACCTAAACCTGTCGAGGTTAAACCTCCAACACCTCCTAAACCTCCTGTTAGGAAACCTACTTATAAGGAGATTGTTGAGGGACTTATAGAAGAGTTTGAGAGAGTTAAGGATAGACCTGTAGAAGAAATATTCTGGATATGGATGATTGCTCAAGCTCTCAATGAAGAGTTCAATGAGAAGGCTAAAGAGCTTGAAGAGAAGTATAAGAGAGGAGAAATAACTGCAGACGAATATTCAAGAGAATATAGAATTATAAAGGAGGCTGAAAATCTTAAGGGTAGAATTATTGAGGAGTTTGGAAAGAGATTTAGACCAATGCCAGTTGACTATTGGAGAGATCTTATAGAAAAGAACCTTCCTAAGATATTGCCTCCATATAGGGAACTTGTTGAGAAGTATAAGGACAAGTTATTAGAGAGGTTACCTATAGAGGCAAGACCAGAAGCGGTAGGCGTAAGAGCATTCAGAGAGATAGAAATGAGGTTTGGGAAGAGTGTTGCAGATGCATTGGCAGAAGCTATGGATGACATAGTAAGGAGAATGAGAGATATACAGAAACAGATAATGGAATATCCAGAAAAATTGACAGTTGATGACATATATAGCATGCTAATATCTGAGTTCCAAAGAGCAGTTAGAGACGAGTTGGTTAAGAGATATGTTCCTCCAATAATTGCTGATGAAGTTGCAAAGTTCTTAGTTGAGAGAACAAGAGATAGATGGAGAGAATTGGCAGAACAATTAGCAGGAGTAAAGGTTGAGAAGAAGCCTAAGGTTGTTAGACCTGTAGAGAGATGGGAAGTAGCTCCACCAGCAGTTACAGTACCTCCAATACCTGAAGAGTATGAAAAGTTTCCAGTATTAGTTGGTAATCCAATGCTATGGCAAATGTTCATAAGAGAATTAAATGCAGTAGCAGATTTATTATCAGCATTAGAAGCAGAAACAGCAGTGATAAGAGTTATTGAGAGAGATGAGTTAGGGAGACCTATAGTTGCAGTATTAAGGGATAAATGGCACAAAGAGTTCTTAGACTTACCATTCATAGTATATGCAGACTGGTATGCAATAGGAGTAGCTACGGGAGCAATACCAAGATCATGGGCAGAAACAACATTGATATCTCCATATGAACAGTTCAAGAGATATGGAGAGACAATGAAGACAAGGCTGATAAGGTATAAAGTTATTAGCGAGGAGGAAGCAGAAAAACCATTAGTCCCAGAACCTGAAAGAACAAAGCTATTAAGATACTTAAGGGAACATGGTATTAAGAATCCTGAGTTATTGTTCTAATATCTATTTCTCTTTGTGTACTTATGTCTATGTTCCATATAGTTTGGATAACCCACATTTGGAATTATGTAAGCATACCTACAAGACTTACCACCAGTACGAATAACAAGCCGATACTTCTCAAGTATAGAAATATATCTTCTATCATACTCTCCAGCCTTAACAGGGTTATATCTCAAGTATCTCTTAATTATCACAAACATAAGCATACCAATACGAGGAGAAATTTGAACAGCTTTCTTAACAAGTATTGCAGGGACAAGTCTATTTATGACATAATAGGTGAATGGGTCATGTTTTTTACTCTCCATTCTTATAAGGTATCCCATAATAACAAGTTTTCTGAGATGGTATCTTGCTCCTCTTCTCGTTATGTTGAAGTACTTTGCTATCATTGATGTGGTTACTATTGACCTTCTCAATGCTATTTTCAGAACCTTAAGAGTAATACCATGCCATCCATCTTTAGGACCTCTTTTGCTACTGATGAGTGGGGTGGATGTCTGGTGTTCATAAGCTTTATAAGACTGGTATGCATAATTATGCATAAGCCCCCGCCCCTGCTCCACAATACCTTCTATCTTGAGGAAAGTATATATACTTTTATGCGAAAATCTATAACGGAGAACCTTAATAGTATATAGACTTGGTGATGGTATGAAGTGCCCTAAATGTGGGAGTAGGATGAATAGGTTGTATATACAGTATAAGGAGGGTGGGAAAATTTTCTGGAAACCACTAAATGGTTATTACTGTAGGAAATGTGGGACTATAATAATGGTGAAATAAAAGGTGTAAAAATTTTTCACCTTATAAGTATTATTGTGTACTTCATAGTGAAGTGTCCAAAATGTGGAAGGCTTATGATGTTCAGACCAAATAGCAATAATTATAAGAAGTGGAAGAAGAAATGCTTTTTTTGTGGAACAGTGTTCAAGATTTATCCAAAAAGAGGAAGAGCAAGAATAGTATATGCGACTAATGACTATTTTGATGCATTGCAAAAATTCGAGGAACTTGCAAGGAAAAGTTTATAAATTTTCCTTCTTTATTATTATACGCCCAGACCGTATAGGTCGACGGGCTTGCCCCCGTGCCTCCGTCCTCAATGTAGAGAGGTTATTTCGGAGGTACGGGGGCTTCTATGATGATAGTGGACCCACCTGAGATGTGATGATGGGACCTCCCTGCCTGATTAGGACCAGAGACCATATTAGGTCTACAGTCCATAATGTTTATATAGGTCTATAGTCCATTCTGACCTATGGCAGGGGTTTGGTTAGGTAGGTTAGATAAACAAAATAGGATAAAAATACCAAGGGACCTTGTGGAACAATTGGGCTGGGGACCAAACCAGCAAGTTGTCCTATATGTCCAAGATGGAAAATTAACCATAGTAGCACCAGATGACATTCTGGTCAAAGTTGGCAATAAGACCATAAGTATCAAAAGTGGAACGGAGACCAAAATAGGACCAGAGACCAAAAGTGGTCATAGGTCCAAAAAGACCAATGTGGAAAAGTTGGTAGTAAGGGCTGATAATTATAAACCCCCAGAACCACAAACAAGACCACCTCGGGTAGATGAGGAATCTGAGAAAATTAGAGAAGATCTTAAAAAGATAGTCAAACTGGCAGAGTCCAAATTATCCAATATGAACAAGGAATACTTCACTGAAAATGACCTTAAGAAGGTATGGGAAATATGCTGTAAGAACATTAGAAAGATACCATATGATGCATTCAAAGAGATACTATTGGAGGGAATATTTGGAGAAATAGATGCAATACTATATGAACCTGAGAAGGGAAAGTACAAGTTAATCTAAAAGCTTAAAAACTAAAGACATAAATTAGAAGGGAGGGAAGGGATGAGAGGGTTGAGCGGGGGTGTGCCTTACCGTGATGCCCTCGACCTTCCCTCTTAACTCTTTCTAATTTAAGAATCATTTTTAATTTTAGCAAGTATGTCTACTAACAAGTTGTAAATCCCCTTTAATGATTTCATCAAGTTTCTTTTTCTCCACAGTAAGTGTAAACAGAAAAAACTTTATCAAATCTTCGCTTCTAATTCTTATGATCGTGGAAAAAGCAAGGTTATTTCTGGACAGGGGTTACACAGTTAGAGTACACATCTTTGGAGAGAGGCTAACAGTGTCATTTGTTAAGGACAAAATGTCTTTCGTAGGAAGTAGAATAATAGTCCATGTAATAGGAAACATTGGAAAGTTTCAGAGGATATGTGAAGAGCTGGATTTTTACCCTGTAACTGGAAAATGGATTAAGCAGGGAGAAGTTCTTCGCATAATAACAATTAGAGACCTTATTTTTGAAAGATTTATTGATTTCTGCCTAAAAAACTATAAGCTTAAATTTGATGAGGCTGGAGATAGTTGTTATACCATATACTTTGAGGTGAAGAAAGATGAATTACAAAGAAATAATTGAGAAACATGTTGGGAAGATTAGATGGTTCGATGTTGCTTTTGAAAGTGATGAATGGATAGTTTTCTTAGTTAAAGATTGGGAGGGATATTATAGGAGTGTGGCTATAAACAAGAAAGATGGTAGGGTTATTGTAAAGGAGAGAGTTAAACTAATGTAACAAGTAATACAAACCATTTATTATAAGTTGGGAACTTATATTTCTCATGGTTCAGGTAGACTTACCTGAGGAAATTGTTAAAGAACTTCTCAAGTATGGAAGGGATATTAAGGAAGCAGTTCTTGCACTAATTAGACCAAGACCTAGCATTCATGTTGATTTAGGGTTAGAAGTTCCTCCAGAGACAATGATAACAAGAAGAGAGAGGTATATTGAAGCTCCTTGGGATGCAATATTGAGAATGGTTGTAATGCACTTCCCCCCTGGCTGTGCTGGGCTAGTAAAAGTAAAAGTGGGTGTTGGGAACAGAGAAGTGACAGATTGGATAGCATTGGACGACACTACGCAAGTATTCGAGATGTATGAAGATGTTATGGAAGGAGAGAGAGTTTGGGCAGAAATAAGGAATGAAGATACAACATATTCACATAAACCTGCTGTAATAATTTCACTGATAAAGAAACCAGAGGTGATTGAATGAGCATCTGGTATAAGAGTGGTAACACTGCATATTGGTATGAGAACAAGGAACCATGCTTCCCAAGTGTTAAGGTAGAATGGTATCCAAGACCAAAAGCTGTTAAAATTGTTAAAGGTCCTTGGGTAGGCTATCAATGGACTCTATTTCAATATAGAGTATATTCTGCAGTTAAGTGCAAGGTAAGGACGATATATTATGTTCATGACCTTGATACTGGAGCATTAGTGGCAAGTGGATATGTAGATGAGGATGTTAAGCCGAGAACTTACACAGCATTTACTTTTAAGATGGGATCAAGATACTTACAGTTTAACAAGAGATATAGAATGAAGGTCTTGTTCCAATTCTTAGTTAAGAAGGGGATTACTAAGTGGGTAGTAGCTCATAAAACTCCAGAGCTGTATTGGGATTTTAATACAGGAAGTGAAAAAGAGGCTATAGTTCCTACAACAGGACCATTGGGACAAATAAAGACCTTAATAACACTTGGAATTTTTGGAATGATGGTTGTTGCTGCTATAAGTATGATACTTAGAGGTGATTAAATGCCTAAGGTATCTGTAACTCCCCTAAAAAAAGTTGTTGAGGCTAAACCAGGAGAATATGTCAAAGTACCTGTAAGAGTATCTGTAGAATCTGGATACAAGTGGTTCATAAGTTTTAGTGCAAGTACTGGAGGAAGTGCATCTTATGGATGGTATACAGGGACTAAAGATGTTTATGCTCCGCTCTATGCTCCAAGTTCTGGAGGTACTGTCACAATAAGATGGAAACTATTATGGAAGAAATATCCAGAAGGGATACCTTGTGGTTCTGTAGACGGATCTTTTAGCGTGACTGTTAAAGTCATAAGGATAAGGTATCCTCCTCCAAAACCTCCAAAGCCTCCAGAAAAACCAAAACCACCAGAAAAGCCTCCTGAGAAACCTCCTGAAGTTCCAACATACGAAAAGTATGGAAAGTACATAATACTTGGTCTTGGAGCATTAATAGCATTGTCTGCAATAAGTGCTATAATAAGAGGTGATTAAATGCCCGTGAAGATAAAAGGTAGGGGGGTAGGATGGAGAGATTATGCAATGATTAAGGTTCAAGCTATTGCTACAATAGAGCAACCTGTAACAATGGTACATGATATATCAAGCTATAATGAAGCTCAGTTAAAAGTAATAGACATGGAAGTAAAAGAAGGGGAGGCTTATGAAATAGCTTCTGGAGTTGAAGCAAGTTTCAATAATGTAACAATTAAGGGAAGAATGAGGATTAAAGGAGCACTTGATGTTTATAATAAGGTAGATGTAATAGGTATTTTAGATGTGATAGGAGAATTGAATGTGGGGGTGTGATATGGGAGAGATAAGGCTGTATGACTCTGCTGGGATGTTACAGAGAAAGATAACAGTAAACGATGAGACAAAAGAAGTAGAGATTAGAGACCCAATAGGAGGTATAATAATGAGTGTAGAGAAGCATGCAGATAGACATGTATATGGAGGGGACGATGCAATATCAGGATTGTCATACTTGCAATTAGCAGAAAACACAATATACTTTAGAATACCAATCTTAATTCCAGACTCCACACAAACAGGTTTGGATGCAACATCAACTGGAACTAAATGGACTTCTAAGTTTAAGCTAAAATGGAATATAAGACATCTTAAGGCTATAAGATTGAGAGCTACATGGTCAAGCTCAGCATCAGATTCTGTAATAAAGATTGCAGTTAAGGATGACACTTCTGGAGCAGATGTCATAACATTAAGCGGTAATTCTGGAACAAATTCAGAGGCAAGGGTAGAAGCACCTTCTGTAACATCAGATGGATTGGCAACAATATATGCTGCTGTAACAACTGCATCTACAGTATCAGGAGCAACATTCGACATAGACTACATAATACTTGAGTTAGAATTAGGTGTGTCATAATGGCAGTAGGTATAAGAGCTGTTAAACCAAAAATTGCAAGATTAACTACTTCTGACTTAGTTACTGTAGGGACTACTGTTACAAAGCTTCCAGACATCCCTTGTTTTGAAGTTGAATTAATGGCTCATCCTTCTAATACTGGAACTATTTGGGTAGGTTATAAGGAAGACTTAGAAGCTGATAAGGGTTGGATACTAACTCCTGGTCAAACAATTACAATTCCAATTTCAAATGTGGGATTGTTATGGGCTAAGGCTGATGCTGCAGATCAGAAATTATTGTTATTTGCTAATAGAGCTGTTACAAAATATGTTCCATACTATGTTGGTGTAGTGAGACCACACCCATATTACGAATTTATGTCTCCATTCACAGATTTTGATTGGAAAACACCTGGCTATGACTATAGAAGGACTTGGACATTTCCGTTCTTGCTAAATAGATCCTACTCAATATTCTTGAATGCAAAGCTACTGTGGAGATATGATACTGTTAAGGGATTATATGGCACTCCAAGGTTCATCACAACTGCAGACATAAATGGAGATGGTGTTCCAGAAGTAATTACAGCTTCTTATAGAGAGCTCCACATTAGAATATTTGATCTTAGAACTGGAAATTTAATAAAGGAAAAGTATCTTGATAATGGTCAGACTACTTCTCTAACGGTTTATGACATAGATATGGATGGATATTATGAAATCATTGTTACATCCTCCTCAAATAAAATACATGTCTATCATTTCCACTCTGATACTGTCGAAAGTTATGATGTAAGCTATTTTCCTTCAGCATTAATAGTCAGTGATATTGATAAAGACTCAAAGCAGGAAATACTTGTTTCTGTTTATAAGACTGATACATATGAATATCTAAATTATGCTAAATACCCAGATTTAAATGCATTCATATACAGTCTATCAATAGGTTGTTTGTGTGACTCAACAAGAGGACAATGTTGCTATATACCAAAGAGAGACATATTTCTGTATGCAGGTCCATGGACTTCATTAGGTTTTAATCCTCCAGCTCCATTTTGGGAGGGATATATGTGGATAGGATTTGGAAGAACTGGATCCCGCATATACTCAAGATCTTTAGCCACAGCATATTACAGGAACTGTGGTCCTAAAACTGTTGTTAAAAGTAACGGCTATATGTTCATAGCTGATGATGTAGTTTCAGGTTTAGCAGTCTATGATGAGACAAACAAAAAAGGATGGAGAGTATACAATCCAAGTGACTATAGAACTTGTAGTAACATTACACAAGTGTATGATGGAAAGTGGAAAGCTGTCTATTTATTACAGCATGCTACAAGTACATCAGACCATATTCTAAGAGTTTATGATCCTGAGGAGAATGTCTATACTGACTATAGTATGACTATCCCTGGAGTTCCAGAGGAATATATTAGACAATATGCAGACAATCCTTGTTCTCTTATAACTGTATTCCCAACAAATGATCCTAAAGAATTTGCTTTGATAATGACATATCCAGACTATAATAAGCTTGTAGTTAAGGTTCTTAACAAAAACTTTTCTGAAATTTCATCTCTATCGTTTGCTCTTCCTCATACAGAACTATATAGTGCATCCTCAGTTATAACATGGTATGGTGGAAAACTCTATCTGATTTCTGCAGTAACAAGAGCAGTGTATAAGGTTAAATCGGGTCAGACTCTCCCATATGTTGAAGAGTCAAACTATGGCAGTCTTGTCTGTATAGAATTTGGATGAGTGTAACAATTGAAACTATTCTTTATAAGAATCAAACGCCAATACTACTTATGCCTACAAGGGTTGTTGGTAGAGGTTCGGGTAGAACTGATGGGACACTTATAGTCTACAAAATAGAGAAATCATCCTTAACAATGATAGAGAAAGGAAAGTTCTCTGGATACGTTTATAATCCAACAACTGGTAGGTTCGAATACATAGAAGGTTACATAAACAGTTATTCTTACACTTATGATGCAAATGGAAATTTAACAGAATTACAACTAGAAATAGTTGATGAAAACGAGAATCCTATAGCGACAATAAAGGTAACATACACATACGATGCAAATAATAACCTTATCAAAAAGAGTAGGTGGGAGGTGGTTTGATGGAATTACCAGAGCTATTTTACTGGATAAAGAAAAAGGCTGTTGATAGAAGGTCTCCAACTATTATAATTGCAGCTTCTGATGCTCCTGAGGAGTTTAAGAAGAAAGCTGACTACATATGTGATGGTATTAATGATCATGTTGAAATACAAGAAGCTATAAACAGCATAAGTAGAGGTACAGTATTGCTATCACCAGGTACTTTTGTAGTTTCTGATGAAATATACATGAAATCTGGTGTTATTATTGCAGGTTCTGGGAAAACAGCTACGATAGTTAAAGGTGCGCATTCAGGTGTTGGTACTGCAATATTTTATTATCCTGAGGGAACGAGTGATACAGAGCTAAGAGATATGACAATAGACGGAGATGGGAAAACATATGCACCAGTGTTTATTAGAGCTAGCTCAACAAAAAAATCTTATAGGAACAATATAATAAACTGTAGGGTTATAAACTCTGGAGGAGGTGCTGAAATAAAGTCAGATGCCTATGTATATGATGGTATATTAATGAATAGCTATATATCTGGAAATTATATAGGTGTAGCTGGAGGTTATTGGTTTATTGTGGCAAATAACTACTTTAGAACAAATAGTGCTCATAACTTCTTTGCCAATGCTAACATAGTCTATGGTAACTCATTCAACGCTGGCACTAATGTAAACATACTTGTGGAAATAAACTCAAGTGATCTTATTGTTGCGAACAATAGGTTCAATGGCAATGTAACTACAGCATTATTTCAGTGGTTATATGGAGCAGAGAGGCTGGTGTTTACAAATAATATACTAAGTGGCAGTGCTTTTAATTATGGTCTCATAGAAATAAATGGATCTAATGCAATAATAGCAAACAATGTTATAAATTCCTCAAATAAGGCGATAGGGTTCTTAAAATCTGGAGGTAGCTGCGATAATATATGGATTGTGAATAATTACATAAAAGGAGAACTATACTTCTACGATACTGTAGACTCACTATACTTTATAGGTAACTATATGGAAACAACTTCATCTCTAAAGTGTACCTATGCATATCTTGCAAACAATAAGATTGTTGGTTCATTAGACACATCAAATGTTGGAACCTTAGAAGGTGATATGTTTAAGCTTAGTTCTGTAAGTCAGAATAGAACTGTTCAATATGGTGTTGTTACAGGAATACCATTAAATGTTTCTGGAGAACAGATTGTAACAGTCACATTCCCAGAAGCTTTCTCAGCAACTCCAGATTCAATAACAGCAACAATAGCAAATCCAACAGTAACGGACTTTGATGCTGTAGTTTATATAAAAAATGCTTCAACAGCTGGATTTGATCTTGTGGTTAATGTCATAACACCATCGGCTACAGCGGGATCTGCAGATGTATTTTGGATGGCAGTAGGACCTAAGTAACTTTTTTAATATTCAAGTGTAACAATTGAAACATGAATATACTCTGGATGTCAAATTCTCCGTTACTAAATACAGGATACGGAGTAAATACTGCAGAAATAACTAAAAGACTAAAGAGATTAGGATATGACATTGTAATTGCAGGATTTGCTGGACACATGAGAGGATTAACATTGCAATATGAAGGAATGTATGTTCTACCAATAAGATATCATCCATTCATGCAAGATGTGATAGAGCTATACTTCAAGAAGTTCAAGAGAGATGTTGTTATAGCACACTTTGACATATGGGTTACCCCTTGGTTACCTCAAAAGCTTCCAACAATTGCTTACTCTCCAATAGACATGATATTTAAGGGAAGAATATCAATACCACTAAGAAGAGTTCTTGGGAAGTGTAAGTTAGTAGTCCCATTTACAAAAGAGACAGAAGAAATATGTAGGAAAGATTTAGACAATGTAAGCTCTTATATTCCACATGGCATTGATACTTCTGTCTTTAAACCTATGGACAAAGAGGAAATTAGAAAGGAGATGGGTATAGATAAGGATGATTTTGTCATAGGAATAGTTGCTGCTAATGTAGATAAGACTGATAGAAAGAACTTCTATGGAATGTTAGAAACAGTTAGGAAGTTCATAGATGAAGTGAAAGATGACAATATTAAGATCTACATACATAGTGATATTGGGGATACTGTTAGGGGAATATATCTTGGTGAACTTATTGAGCAGTTTGGACTAAAGGATAGGCTCTACATGACAGATGCAATATACTTTGATGTTGGACTACCTAAAAAAGATCTTGCAAAAATATACAATGCATTTGATGTTCTACTTAACTTATGCAAGAGAGGAGGTTTTGAGAGAATACCATTGGAATGTATGGCATGTGGAGTAGTTCCATTAATGACAGACTGGTATAACTTGAGAGAATACTTACCTGAAGAATTGAGAGTTAGAGTGAAGGCTGTAATAGGAAATGCATTAGGAGGAGAAGAAGCTATTGCAGATACAGATCATGCAGTAGAATTACTCAAGAAGCTATACTACGATACAAGCTTCTATAACAAAATGAGGAAGAAGTGCATAGAAATTGCTAAGAAGTATGATTGGGATAATATAATACCTAAATGGGATGAGTTATTAGGTGAGTTATAATGAGACAAAAACTCTTGATTGAAAAGTTATTGAAGAGTGATGAGAGAGTAGTTCTAATAATTTTAGATGCATGTAGATATGACTACTTCAAGAAATACATTCCTGTAGCTAAGAAAGTTATTAGTGAAGGTTCTTGCACACTCGAATGGCTAAAAAACACATTCACAGGATACTATGAAGTCACTTACTACTCTGCAAATCCTCATGTAAATTCAAGTGTACCTGTAGGAGGATTTGATGCTAAGAAGCACTTTGCCCATATTGTAGATATATGGGATATTGGCTATAACTATCAAATAGAGACAGTCCATCCATACGATGTCAACAGACTTGTTCTCACAATACCTCCTAAGTATGACAAGATAATTATTCACTACATTCAACCACACTTACCTCCCTGCTTTAAGATAGATTATGATGTGTATTTTGGGAAGTTGTGGGAACCTAACAAGCCTTGGGACTGCTTGCTAAAAATTGTTGATCTAATAAAGAAGGGAGTTATACCAGAGAGCAAGTATGAGGAATGGTATAGGAGGAACCTTGAAATAGTTCTCGATTAT
>Ga0190314_1000156_pt1 | contig 27653 bp, 44 predicted proteins | sample 4870071112_MG_FD_165055 | JGI IMG/M metagenome (GOLD analysis project Ga0190314, IMG submission 165055) | Hydrothermal vent sediment bacterial communities from Southern Trench, Guaymas Basin, Mexico - 4870-07-11-12_MG | ecosystem: Environmental > Aquatic > Marine > Hydrothermal vents > Sediment ...
CACCATATCACCTCACCTCATTCCTTCCTCAAAACATCTGATGGTGGTACGAGTTTGTCAGGAAGCTGCGGTTGTTGAGGTACCTCACGCTGTTGTAAATACTTCTTGTATGCACCACTACGGAAAAACTCCCACACGGCTGTCCATATGAGCCTACTAAGACTCCATCCGTACTGTTGACAGAATAGGAGTGCTCCCCTGTATATCTCAAGGAATTCCGTGCTAATATATATATCAATTCTGCGAGAAGCATACTTATCACGTTTCTTCTTTTTCGAGGAAAAGAACTCAGCCATCAACAAATCACCTCTACATATATAATCTACGCAGAGAATATATAATATTAATATCACTCTGTTGAGAATTCTGATATAATAGAAATATATCAGAAACTCATTCAGAGAGAATATTATAGATAGAGAGAATATCTATAAATATTCTCTCTCTTTTTTATGTATGGCTATAGTATGGCCATAGCTATAGGTGATTGGGGAAATGTCACGCTCAAGGATTATTACCTCACGGGTTTATTGGCCATCTGAGGAGGAGAAACGCCAAGCTCATGAGTTGTGTAGGAAGCTAGGGGTATCATTCTCCGCGTTAGTGAGAGAATTTTTTCGAAGCCTTATCGAGAAATCCTCGAATATTACAATTAATACGAAAAGCACAAACATCTACATCGGAGGATTACAACTCGTATTCCAGCAGAACTTCACGCAAGTAAACAACATAAATATCATATTACTGAATCTTCGTGAAGTCCTCGAGGAGTTAAACATCTTATATAAGCAGATTCATCAGCCCACGTGGAGGGCGAGGATTAGTAATGCTCGAGAAAAATTAAAAAATACGATAAAAATGCTCAGCGTTTTCTAACGTATTTTTTAATCGTATCGCCGAGCGCTAGAACCCTCAGCACGTTCTAAAAGTTCTACCTGCTTACGCTTTAACTCTAAGTATTCACGGTATAATTTCCTCTGTTCATCGAGAATTTCGACGAGAACAGATAGAAGATCCCTGAGCTTTTCCTCTCGAGCGGTTATTTTTTGTTCTCTGACTCTCTGCGAAATTGTCTCCGCCACGGTTCTTGCGAATCTTTCAGCATCATTACGATCTACGCATGCTATCACGGGGGCGGCGGGGTGTCCATAACAGTTTCTTGAGCCAATGATGTTCTCTATGAGATTCTTTACTGGTGGTGCGTTGGATGTCCACAATGTGACTGCTCGGACAACCCATGTTTTGGTTCTGGGATCCTGGACAAATCCTACCGCATATGGGACATTATTTCGAATGCATAATTGTTCGAGTTGCTTGGGGGACCACGCGGGGGTTAATTCATCCAGACATAATACGACGCCCTCAAGGAGCTCTATGTTTGGGGGTGGTTCAGGAATATTTCTCGCGGCATTTCGTAAAGTAGCGAAATCTAAATTGTAACATGCACGCAATGCTCTCTCGGGATCATTGCGAACAAGATAATCTAAACCTGCGGCCCATGTGAGTAACTCATCACGGATTAGTTCTTCTTCACGCTCAAGATCAGGAAGAACCGCTCTGTCTCTGTCACAAATCGCTCCAATCATCGCAAGGTGGCGTTCGTCTCGATTATCAGGGCGGACGAAATGAAGATTCAATGAATATGCATCTGGGAAGTGGATATATTTAACAAACGCTGGCAATAGACGAAGGAATTGGAGATTCGTTGCGTGGTGGTCGAAGTACATTATTGTAACAGGCCGCCCTGTGAGTTTCCTGGCGTTTTGAAATATCGCATGGAATCCTCGCATGAATATATCAGGATCTTTGACGTTAATGGGTATATCAAGGATTAAGTATTCGTTGTCTGAGTAGAGAACTCCTGGTGCAACGAATTCCGAGAGTTTGTGGAAGTTCTCTGGTGCTGTTACAGGATATCTGTACGCTATCACGGAATCGAGTGGCAAGTTGTAATAGCGTGCGGCGAGGGCTGCAAGGGCAACGCCGTGCCCATCAAAGTGGGCGATGATTTTCATTGTTTTGCACCCTCATAATCTACGTATAATTATGCGTATAATATTTAAAAATTTTTCTCGAAAAATTCGAGGGTTGTTTGAGTATTCACTAATAAAAAAAATAATAAAAATTGAGGATTGCTAGGCTTCTGACGAGAGAATATTGTCAATGAAATTGATGAGTTGCTCGAAGAATATTTTCGCGAGCTTGATTGAATTAAGGTTCTTCATGAAATCGTTAAGTGTAATTTGATAAATCTCAAGTATCCGTGGAGCATCTGGCCATGCTGGGTCAACTAATTCATTTGCCCGTGAGAACTCATTGATTAACAATGTGAAGTCTGCCTCGAGGCGTGAGTATATTTCTAGCATTCTAAGAAGATGCTCGCGGAGTTTGATTAATCTCTCGCGATCATAATTGTAATACTCATTCATGCTTCCTCACCTGGGATATATTCTTTGTACTTATTAATGAACTCCCACAAGGCGACTCTGACTAGCTCGGAGACGTTTGGAAATATTCCTATGTCTACGAGCATTCTTATTTTCACGTATAGAAACTCTGGAATGTGTACTGTTAGTGTCTTCGATTTTTGAGTGAATGTGGTACGCTTTAATCGAGGGTCAAATAACCCACGGTACTTTGTCACAATGTAGTGTTTCATGCTAGCGAGGAATTGCGTTTTAAATTCCTCAACGCCATTGCGGATAAATGTATACTTATAACCACCATTTCGTCGAGTGACTTCAATAGCACAGTCGTCACCATATAATCCAAACAACACCCGATTGTTTGGAGTATCAACCTTGCAAGAAATGCCATTCTTCCTCAACCAACGGGCGAGACCATTTAACAAACGGCTAATATCTTGCGGTGACATGGGGCTTATCACCCTAATATTCTAATATGATTAGAGTAGTATTTAAGTCTGGTGTATATACGTAGTTCAATGCCCCTCATCATATTTCATCATGAATTATCGAGTACTCCAAAACGATAAATTTAAATAGTTTCAGTACTTATAGAGTATTAGACGCATTTGCGAGGTAATGGCCATGTCGAGCGAGAAGATTCAGAAGAAGTTTAATCTTCCTCGCCTGGCCGTGCAAAGATTTGAGAAATTGCACTCATACGTGAAACATCTGTATCCAACGCAGAGCGAACTACTCTCGAAAATATTAATGCAGTTACCCGAGGAACTGAGCGACCCTTGGATTGCGATTAGTTTAATTAACCTAGCACCTCGAGAGAACTTGTTAGATGTTATACTTCAATATAAGATATATGATTCAAGAAACAAGCGTGAAACACGAAGACTGAACGAAGTGTGGGTCTCCGAGTTAGTGTATTGCCCCATGCGTCCAGAACTTGCTAAGAAGTACCCAGAACTCGCTGATGCAAGTGTTTATCTCTCACCATCAACACTTCTTGGTGAACTAGCACATCTCGGAATACGTTTCTTTGCTCGTGCTCTCGGTTATGAGACCGAGAAGCAAATATACAATGAAATCACCATAGATGATGAGCGTGGTGAAAAACTCATCATCTCAGGTAGAATCGATATATTCGACTCTGCGAAACAAATCCTATGGGATCTCAAAACAGGGCGTGATATAGTGTCGCCACCTTCTCCGCACCACGCTTTGCAAGCGTGGTTTTACAAATTACTTACAAATGCGAGCGAGGCGAGAATATTATACATAACTTCCGCGAGAATGTGTGAGGTAAAAATAACTGAAACTCACGTATTACAAGCACTCAGACAACTCGGCTGGAAAAACGCACCGCCATTGTCTGATATTCAATTATTAATAAAATATGTACAATGGTGGAGGAGGAAAGAGAAAGTCCCCTTGTGGGCGTGGGAGTGTGATTATTGCATCTTCTCTTCAGTTTGTCCACATTTTAAGAGGCAGAAAAGGTGAAGTAATATGACATCTGATGAAAAAACGATAGATCTTATAATTGACAAGTATATTGAGGCATTGAAGACATTCAAGAAGCACAAGCACATTTGCGAGAGATGCCTCGATTTCAAATGTGAAACATGCATATTTTTCCAAGAAGGTTGGAGATGCGACTATTGCAGCCTGACTGGCGAAGATATAAAAGCAGAAGCACAACCATGTTGCTTCTTCATATGCTTTGACTTCATAAAGAGATACATGGGGTACGGAGACTGGCTTAAATGTCCAATACTTGATATGTTAGATAAGGAGAAGCAAGAGGGTGAGTGAGTATGCACAAAGACCTGGTTCCACCAGAGCAATGTAAAAAATGCTGGTGGTGGTCGCCAAAGTGGGGTTGTACATATCCAGGAGATGTGGAACTCGATGAGAACAATAATTGCAAGATGTTCCTCGGTAAACGTGAAGACAAAACATGTGGAACATGCGTGCATTGTTATACTCACTCGTGGCTTGCACTTAAGTGTGAGAAACTAAAAATACTCACATTCTCGTGGTGGACTGCTTGCGAGTATTACGAGACAGGTGAGTGAACTATGCCGAAGTGTAAAGAGTGTTTTTGGTTTGTCCCGTGTGCATTGGGTGAAGCTAAGGGTTTCTGTTTATTTCATTGTAAGCATGTTAATCCAAACGCTGATGCTTGTGAATTATTCGTAAAGTCTAAGCCTCGACCAACGTGCATTAGATGTAAGCACTTCGTAAGAACGAACCCGTACGAGGGAATTTGCACCGCGGATGCTAAATATACTAACGTATTCACTCCCGCGTGCGAGAAGTTCGAGGAGTTCGAGGATTCCTAGTACTGCTTCTACGTATATTTTTATATTTTTTTCTGCTCTTTCTTTTGCGGTGATGTCTTTGCAAAGTTTGAAAGACATCGTTGAAAGTAAATGGACATTGGCCCGTCTTTACAATGTTTTGAGGGGAAAAGCCGTTGTCCTTTTTGGCGACCCATTCATCGGAAAGTCTTACCTTTGTGCCAAACTTTGTTCTGCAGCCAAGGGTGTTTCTGGAAAACCATCATTGTACATTGCCATTGATCAGAACTTGAGAACTGAGTATGGCGAAACTCTCAAGAACATGGCTAAAGCAGATTGGTATTCTCCCATGGATCCATGGGAGGCGTACATCTATGTTAAACAGCTCACGCCTGATAAGGCGGAGAGGTATTCGATGATTGTGTTTGACTCACTAACCGCCTTGCAAGAATATGTTATTGTAACTTCACGTAATGAACTCGACCCCCGAGTAAATCTCCGCCTTATGAGGATAGCGACCGTGATAACAGAAAGACTTGCAATGGCGGCCCATACGGCGAAAATTCCGACCATCTTGATAACTCACCCAACCGTGATTTTCGGAGACCAACCTAGTGGGCCGTTCCACAAACGCAGACCTGCATTTTCTATGCGGGCCATAAAGAATGTGGATTTAGTATTATCCCTTGAGATGGGCGAAAAGGCGAAATTACTTAGATGTGTTGCGTATAGATCTTCAGATGGTCGCCCGCCATTCACATATATACCTGTGCGAGAATTGTTAGGTGAAAGCAAAGCAAAACGCGAGAAACCGAAATCCACTTCTCACGTTCTGTAGGCGAATACAAGTGGTGGGATTTATGAAAATTCCAAAACAGTATTACGAAAAATTTATAGAGTGTGTGAGAAAGGAACTCAAAGAGCATTTCGAGAATGTTGATGATAAGTTAGTATTATACGCTATTGCTCATTATGCGATTAAATTAGCTCATCGTGAGATTGCTGGCGAGCTTGGGTATTTTATACGGGAGCCACTTCATGAGGCAATAATCGCTCAGAGAATTGTCCTCACGTTTATCTCTGAGTTCGAGGAGTGACACTTATCAATATTTTATTGATTATTTTTTGAGGATTTCCTCGAGAGCGGATTTATATTTCTTAACCGCCTCGCGTGAGGTACTTAATCCTGCTGTGCTGGAATATCCAGGTGGTACTAGTCTTTCGCTAGCGCTAACAACTTTAGGTACCTCGAAGACGACTATTCCTCGAGACATAAAAACCTCACGCATGTTAACATCAACATAACGACAAACAACCCCCAAGCGGAGTGGGAGCCCCGATGGTGGTGGATAATCTTTCATGATGTAGTGGGCGTAAGATAATAATTGCCCCAACGCACTTCTCCCTGCTCGGGGTTTTACTTCAAATATCCAGCAGGCATCAGGAGACTGAGCACAAGCGTCAATTCTGAGTTTGGTTAATTCTAACGCCATGCGACGAACTTCTGGGGGATAAGCGGGCCCGGGATCATATCCTGGGCCAACTCGAGTGTCGTAATATACAACAATAAATTGTAAATTTGTCCAGAGAAGGAAATCATTCCATATAGCAGCCTCCCATGGGCCCATGTGAGGATACTTCGTTCTGATAAAGTACCTCGCTGGGCGTGGTTTGCCATCGGGGGTTTTGTGGGGTTTTCCAGGAAGTTTCCACAGTTTGATCATAACACTCACCCTCTAGTTTCTTCAGCGCGCCACCCAGTAACCCGCTGAATGTCTTCAGCGTCTAACTTAACGCCAACGGCTTTCGCCCATGCGAGGAGTAAGTATTTCTTAGTCATAATATCAACTGGGAGTTTGATTATGAGAGCGATAACATCTTCTTTTCGCTTTGGGTCTAAGAGCTCGGGAGGAATAATCCCGAAAAACTCACCCGCCATGAGAATATCACCAAATAATAATACTCATGAGAGGGTATTATTATTAGAGGTGCGTATAATATGAGTAGTGAAGATTATGATTGTGTCCTCGTGGCCGTGAAGGCCCCCGAGGCTCATCACATCACGTATGAACAACTACAGATGATTTTGCATGGATTAATCAAGCACGCTCAAGATAATTCCTCATTGTATGTGCTTTTCAATGAGGAATTCCATTATGCTGAAGTGTATTATATTCCGCCTCGAGAAAAGCGGGAGTTATTAGCAATGATATTTTTCCCGCGAGGTTTCGATGTTAAGAAATTTAATGATTTCATGCGGGAGACAGTCAAGAAATACGCGATAGAAAACGAAGCAGAAATATCATACGGATCAGGAATTTCATGGATATTCGATATAAAAATACGCAAGGAAAAGCAGAGGAAATAAAAATCATCACAATCGTCTTCTCGCGAGGTATTCCTCGAGAGCACGTTTATAACTTTCAATCTCAACTTCGAGTGATTCTTTCAGAGACTCTAATCGCTGAATGCGATTAACTAGTGCGGATATTCTCTTCTCACAATCAGCGTCTATTTTCTTTAATCTCTCATCTCGTTCTTTGATGATGACTTGCTCACGCTCGCGGTACTTAGACTCCAACAGCTGGAGTTCTTCTTGGTACTTCTCTTCCGCGATTTTTAGTTCTTGTTCGAGGATTTCCTTCCTCCTTTCGGGTGGTAGTTCTATTATATTGTAGATGACACGAATGAGGTACTTGTAAACCTCCGCGATTTCTCGTGGTGCGATTGATGCTCGTCTCTGTAAGTCTTCAGCGAATGCTGATAATTCTTCGGCGGGTTTGTCGACTAAATTCTCGAGGACGAAACGCAGAATGTCTATTTTTATCTTATACTGTTTATCTAACCTCTCGCGTTCTTTCTCGTACCACTCTCGCAATGACAACAAGCGTTTATCGTATTGTGCAATTAATACTTTACGCCTCTGCTCACATGCAAGCTTCTCTTGTTCTAATCTCTCTTTGTAGTAGTTAATTTCAGCGACGACATTATCATATCGACGCTGTAAATAACGTAATTGTCTCTCAAGGCGGTAGAATGTCAATGGTGTGATTTTAGGAGCCTTGCGTACTAACTCACGTTCAATTATCGCCTCGAGAAGCTCAGGACGACGAATATACTGTGCTAAATAATCACGGAACTCATCTTCCGTGATTAAGTCTTTACGAAACGCATCAATATATGTATCGATTATTTCTTCAGTCACTTCTAGTTGAAAGTCAAGTTCATACGCTGCGAGTAATATTGTAGCTTGATCACGAGGCACTCCGAGACTCGTGATATATCTAAATGCAGTATCGTAGTCGAGATAACCTCTTGCATACCACTTGCAAATGCGAGATATTAATTTACTACGCTCATCTCGAGTGGCACGTAATCTAATTATCTCGCGGGCGAGAAGTAATTCAGTTCCGCGGAATCCGAGACGACGCAAATACTTCTCAACTTCGTCGAGTGTTATCATACCCTCCTCGTATAATTCCGCGATTTGTGAGAATGATAAATCCTCTTTAGCATCCTCGAGGAATTTAGTGATTTTATCATCATTATAACCCAACCATGCGAGCTCATCACGGAATTCCTCCTCCGTGATGATTCCCTTGCGTAGTAACCTCTGAGCTTCTGATCTAGTAAATCTCTCGGGACGATATTTATATGCGAAATACTCTCTCAAGGGATCTGCGATAGTATAACGTACTAGCGGGCCAAAGGCGGCCCATGATAACCATCCAAGGCCCGTTGAGTAGTAAAGGCCCATTACTAAGGTGTGGAGTTCTCCACCACCTCCACCATCACTTGAACCTAAACCAGTTCCTAATACATGGAACCTAAGCACACTCCAGATTATACGATCTATGAATTGTGCTATGGCACCAATTATCGAGAACATATAACAATAAGCCACGAAGCGAGAAGCAATTTCCCATGCTTTCTCGCCTTGTGGATATGTTTCTTCCTCAAGAAGATGTCGAATTGTGTGGATTATTTCGTTTGAGACAGATAGTGTCACATTTTTAACATACGTATCGACCCACCTAATACCTGAACTTTCGCCTCTTATGGCCCTGAGGATTCCCATTAGTGGATTAATGAACATCTGGTTGATTATGGCCAATACAGCGGATAATGCTAATCCATATACTTGCTCTTTCACGTGAACTAGAAACTCGCCGATACTAGGATACTTATGCAGTTTTTCAAGCAAAAGCTCATATAGTGGGTTTCTGATAACATTTTTGTTCAGATCTACAAGCCACTCAAGGAATGCTCCGAATTTCTCACCCAAATCAAGAAATGAAGAGAAAATCTGCGTGAGAGTTCGGAGTTGTTGTGGGATTTGTATTATTATATCGTATAATCCCGCCATGCCTTGAGCAATCGCATCTGCAATTTGTGAAAATAGTGGCGGGAGAATATTAAAACCGCCTTGTATCGCGTTTACTATTACATTTCCAAGTTGCGTGAATAGTGGTGGGAGTATATTAAACGCACCCTGAATGGCGTTGGAAATGATATTTCCAGCGTTGAGTACTGAGTTTGAGAGAGCTGCAGCAATGTTGGGTACCACACTCGCGATTGCGCTAAGCGTCTGTGGTACTTCTCGAATTGCAGGTATCAAGGAATCTTGTATCGCGTGAAATACTTTATCTATGTTAACTGCAATTGACCAACCCATCTCTGAAAATCCAGAAGTTAACCATCCGAATACGTTTTGGATGGTCGCAGGAATTTGGGCGAGTGTTGGTACTAAGTAATCCTGTATCGCGTGGAATACTTTGTCAATGTTTACAACTCCAGCCCATCCCATTTCGCTGAATCCAGAAGTGAGCCACCCGAAAACATCGCGGGATATGTTTTGTAGTGGTATTATTTGAGCCGCGATGTTCTGTAGGGCGGGAGTAACATTGTTAACTAATGCATTATAAACATTGTTCCAAATATCCGCGAGAGACATATTAACCCCCCTCGCAAGAGTTTTGGAGGATGAGATGAGAAAAAATAATCAATAATAATAAAATATACGTATACTGCGGAGCATCAGAGGCGGATTTTGAACTTCCGCCCAATGTATTGCCTCTCGCGTTGTATGATTTTTTTGATTTCCTCCGCGAGCTTCTCAACATTGTCTAAGTATTCCTCAGGAACTCGCACGGTTAATGGTCTATTTCCGATCATCACGGTCACGAGAGCATCGTTTTTTCCGAGCCTGCGGGGGTCGAAGCTCGGGACAATTCGAACATCTCTAATCTCAACTTCGATTTCTTCTCCGCCACCCGCGGGCGGAGTTGGAGTTGGAGTTGTTGCCATACTTACTCACCTCTTCTCTGTTCTGCAGAACTTGAACTTGATCGTGGGGGTGGTGGTAGTATTACTGTTCTTGCGACTCCCGCTGGAATTTGAGTTGCAGCACGTTTTAGTGTTTCGCTGATATACTTAGCGAAGTCTCGTCCGAAGAAGAACCAGCCGATAACTATGAGAAGTGGGTACTGCATCACGGTGATGAAGTTCACGAAGAATTCGGGCCGTACTGCAATTATTTCCGCCAAGATGGCGAAGAATCCGATGATGAAAACAATCGTGACTAGTGCCTTAGCTTCGACTTTTGATAAGTCGAACATTATTAATCTCCTCCTCTCAACTCTACTAATAATACGCTCTAAGTCACTAAAAAGTGTATATACGTATATATCCTCATCGCCTCGAGGAATCTTCTCGCGAATATTATTAATCCCCCGCGATGAGCTTCTTGAGAAAAATAATCTAACCCACCAGGGGGCTTTGCTTATCTCTTTATCTTTCTTGCGGAACATTGTTTCTCAACATTATGTATTTCACAGAAAGCTTATACCTCACGTAGAGCAACAATGCATAGATGATGAAGCAACAAAAGACTGTAAGCACGTGTTCCACGACACAATCAATGTGGCTCCACGTGACGTGGTACACGTATTTATTCATCAATACTTTGATAACTTCCACGGTTGCAACTGCGAGTGTGATTAAGACCAAGCCATCAACGAAAAGCATAGCAATAATTATTGCTATGCGTTTCATTGTCATCCCCTACGATAATTTTTTGTATATTGCGAGAATATCAAATGCAGTGTCTTCTGCTGGTGCAGCATGGCAACGCACTTTCAGCTTCTGCTTGAATTGAATTGGAAGCATCACAGCGAACTGATAATCATCATTTGTCGTATCATACTTCAGAGCACGAACTCCAAATTGCGAGTTGGCGAGATCGAATGGTGGATCTGGAGTCTGCTCATCAATCCAATTTATGCCAATCACGTCTAGAACCTCACCATCAACAACTATCGTAAATGCTCCTCCTCTCTTGTTCCATTTCACAAGCAACCAGACAAGTTCTCCTGTGGATTCTGCAATGGTAACATCTGCAGAACCTCCTGCACTTACAACAAGGGTTTTCTGTATTGCACCAGAGGTTGTGGTTGGTATTACAATAGCATTAACCGTGCCAGAAACAGGAAGATAGCCTTTTTCTCGTCCACTCCATATAATTTTCACGTACGGTTTGTAATCTGGTGCACGATAATCTTCAAATTTATATCCTCCTGTGCCCCACTGGTGCTTCCCTGCCAGATACACACCAGATGGCCCCACGAAACTAATTGCGAGACTATCATAATTCCACAGTTTCGCAACTACAAAAGTGAACTCTGTGTAATCTGTTGCATCAGCAGGTATTGTTACATCAAATGTGTATATTGCTGGTGCACCAGGATCTACTTTGAGCTTTACTGTTATCGTTTGATCTGCTCCTGTTGTATTCTTAGCGTAGAATTTAATGTTATCAATTATACCCCTACATCCCGCAGGCAGAAAGAATGTCCACTGCCCCTCACCAAGATCCAGGTCTGTATCAGTATCTGCATAATCATATGATTCTATTGCCCTCACGCCTGGTGGTTCTTGCTTTTGATACACATCAAGTTTTACTTCTTGTGCTTTGATGTTCACGTCCACGCTTCCGCTGACATTTATCACGCTGTTTGTGACATTAACATCTAACGTGACAGCACTCTCTTGAATGCTCACATTAATGATGCTGTTAACAATATTCGCATTAACCTCAAGCGGAATCGTATTTCCTTGAGCATCAACAGCGTTCTTTATGGTGAGATCCACTGCCTGTGCAGCGATATTAACATCCAACTGCGTATTCGTTACGTTCACGTCAAGAGTAACAGTTGACTCCTGAATTGAGACGTTGATGATGCTGTTAAGAATGTTCGCATCCACTTGAAGAGGAATTGGGTTGCCCTGATCATCCACAGCATTCTTAATAGTCAAATCCACTGCTTGGGCTGCAATGTTAACATCTAATTGTGTGTTTGTCACATTCACGTCAAGTGTTACCGTACTTTCTTGAATGCTCACATTGATGATGCTATTAAGAATGTTAGCATTCACTTCTAACGGTATTGGGTTTCCTTGGTCATCCACAGCGTTTTTAATAGTCAAGTCTACCGACTGTGCTGCTATGTTGACGCTTACCTCGTTTGTCACCTGCACCGTGAGGTCTGCAGCTTGTCCTTGAATGTACACATCTATTAAATTCGCCCCTTGAATGTACACGTTCAGCTGCGATAATGACTGTGCTGCTATGTCTACCTTGAGGTTTTCCAAGCTCTGAGCAACTATATCAACTGCTATCTTCTCAATCTGCTGAGCGATTATCGCTGCATAGACGGCCATCCAGAAGTCGGGAAATCCTTGCTGTTGAGGAACTACATCCTGTGCGGACATTATTATCCCCAGAAGAATATATACTCTAGAGGGTTGAAAAAAAGTAAGCTATGCTATCACTGGTGGACCAATCAGAGCTTCTAAGTACTGCTGTAGCAGCTGTTTAATTTCCCTGAGCTCTCTAACAGCAGCTAATTCTAACTGCTCTGTTGTTTCAAGCCTTATGTAGAGCGTGTGCGGATACTTTGTGTCCTCATTGAACGCTTGGATCCTCAGCTTGCAGGGAACCTCTGGTAATTGGAAGTAAACCTCACCAACAACAGTCTCTGAGTGGCCCACCACATATTCGTCCTTTGGCTGAGGAAAAATCTGCTCTGTTCCGTATAGAACCCTGAAGCCTGCTAGGCAGCAGACTCCTGGCGGAAAAAAGCAAGAAATACGCTTCAGGATTGGCTCTTTGATTTCAATCTCTTTCTCAATCGGCTTATCACGTGGAGTATTCGCTGGAACAGTGATGTTAACGACATAGAGCATTCACCCTAACACCTCAAACTCCAATATTACTACTAGGGAAACATCATTTGAAGTTGTGTTGGTGTACTCTATCTCCAGCCTGCTTCCGCTGGGGAGCTCTTCACTCACATCAACATGAACCTTGCTGGTGTGTGGATAGAGGACGCCCTCTGACGGTATTATTTTCTCAGCACCTCTGAAGATGCTGAAGAAGATCTGGGGGTTAATTGAAGTGTTTGAGTAGAAGATAACCCTCAAAAGCCTGAGTGCTTTCCCAGTAGCGTTCTCAAAAAGCAGAACTTTGTTGGTGGTTGATGCAGGAATTGACACTAAGGTGGAAAAAATATAGAAAGGCGAGGGTGACATCTCCTACGACACCCCGAAGACGCAACGCAAGCAAACGAAGTGTGTCGTTGCTGTTGCACCGCTCGTTGCACTTGCCGTAGAAACTTCTATCTGTATGTAGTACTCTTTGCCGCTTTCAAAAACTGACGAGATGTCAGAGCTCTCTGTGAAGGATGTTCCGCTTGAAATTTCGAGGTATGCCACCGAGCTTCCTGAAGATGCATCAACAATGTGAATTCTGATGGTGGCGTCTGCCACGTCAGAGGCAGCGTCCGCCTGAATGTAAGCAGCCTTGAGGTGCTTGAGAAACTCATCTGTCACTTTCAAGCGGTACGCTCCTGTGAATTTCACTCCAGTGCTGTCAATGGCGTAGCTCTGAGCACCCTCTGGCATCAAATTGTAAACAATGACAAACTGAATTTCGTTTGGCCTGAGCATGTCGTAAGTGAGTTGCTTCCTCAGAACGTCTGATGCTCTAATCACCATTCAACCTCACCCTTTCCTTTCAAGCACGAGCACGATTTGGATGTCGTGGTCAGAGGTGTCTGTGTTCTCTATTGATATGTATACCTTCTGGTTCTTCGGAAGCTCGTAGTTGAGCTCCCATGCTGTTCTGATGTCCCTTCCAAAGATGCTCGCTGGAACTCTGTCAAAGGTCCAGTAGTTCTGCTCAATTCGCCCTGTCAAGAGGCACTTGCTGAGCGAAAGGTCATCTCTTTCTATGACCAAAACGTGCTTTAAGATGTATTCGTCGTCGCTGTTCCACTCCCAGCTCTGACTTCCTCCTGCTGAGACAGTTTTGTACCCTAAGTCTTTGAAAATGAGTTTAAATGCTGTCTGGACCATTCCTCACCCCTTTCACAACCTTGTGTATTTCGCAAGTGCCAAGACTTCTACTTTCCATGCACTACCTGACGCTGGTGTTAACGCTGATCCACTGACGTTTCGAGCTATGACCTGGAATTTGTCGCCCTCCTCAACTGTGAATGGCAGAGACTTCAAGGTGAATGGCTCTGCATTTGTTGACATTGTTGGCGGATATGGAAGCAATAAGGCATCAATTCCGAATTTGCCTGAGAACGGACCTCTTGGCCAGACTTCTCTGTCTTTGTACTTGAACCTCACGTGGACTTGGTTGTATGTGATTGTTCCGCCCGAGATTTTGAGCATGAGAATGTCGTCCAAAACGTACTTCTCCTTTGCAAGCGGCTCTAAAGTCAGAGGGATAAGATCTGTATCTGCGTCCCACGCTTCGTCTGTGCCCAGAGAGACTGAGCCGTAGATGTACACCCACTTAACTCTATCCTGAGCTTCCCATCTGCCTAGGTGCGGTTCACCAAGTCTTTCACCTGGTTCAAAGTAGAGTTGTTTTCCTATGAGCCTCACGTAAGAGCCTGATGGACCTTCAATGCTGAGCTTTTCCTCTGGGCCAACTACGATGTAGTAGTCTCTGAGGTCTAGCGGACCAAGGACATTGTCAGAGGTTAGCTTGAGCGGTGCAATGTCTGAGATTATCCTGAGGACTTCTCGCTTCTCCACCTTGATGACTGCGTCAGAGGTGGCGTCTGTTCCCACTTTCTGGATGATGAGAGCCACCTTTTTTTCCACTGTCCACTCGCTTCCGCATGGCAGTACAATGTCTAATGGGAGTTCTTTCATGGCTCACCCCCTCTTTGCTTTAATCAAAAAATAAAATAGTAGAAAGGCTATTTGCGTGGCCTGTAGCGGAACTTTGCGTTCCAGCGGATCATCTCTGCGGCTCTTGCGATTGCTTCCTCAAGGTTTCTCTTTGGCATTGTTAAGACTTTGCGAAGTCCTTCCTCTAAGTGCTTAGCGAATTGCTCTGCAAAGTCACGGAATTTGTCCTTTCCAAATTCAATGCCATCTGTGAACCGTTTGACGCCCTTTGCAAGGGCTGCTTTTTGCCAACCCTCAAAGCCTACAGATCTTAGTCGCTCTTCCCACTTGTCCCAGGTGCTTCTGTCTGCCATTTTGGCCATGAGGGTTTCTTTCATGCTGATGGCTGCTTCAATGGGGTTTCTTCGTGGTGCCTTGATGCCAGCCTCATAGAATGGGCCAGCCGTTCTGGCTCTGTCATACCACTTTTTAAACCAAAGCTCAGGGGGCTTGACTAATCTTCCAGTGGGGCGTGGGGCCTCGGCCGCCATGCTTCACACCAAAATAATTGGTTTCTGAATAATGATATTGCGAGGATGCTAATATTAATCTTTCGGAGTTTATATATGTTTAAATACTTTAAATAGATACCCCTACTTTAATTAGGAACAGGGGGTGGTGGAATAAATGGAGGAAGAGGTCATTCCTGAAGAATATAAACATTACGCCGAGATTGTTCCTGGCTGGAAGGAAAGGTACCTTCAGTATTTAAACTGGAGTAAAGAAAAGTTGGCAGCAGAGTTAGCCCTCCTGGAGTGCCAAGTGGAGGCACTCGATCCACAAACAAAGTGGATTGTACGCCACATTTATACACCTGTTTGCCTAGTAACATTGCGAGGATTTGCTGAGCCAGGAGTATTATTAGGTGCTGTCTTTGATTTGAAGCGAGTTATGATGTACTTCCGCCGTGAGAGAGAAGATTATTACACCAAAGAGAAGGAGGTTGAGGAGAGCATAGACTGGGTAGACAAAGCCCAATTTAGGACCATCAGAGCCATATTAGAGCAGTACAGAATTCCTCCAGAGAAGAAAGAAGGTGAAGAGTAGTGAGCGACGAGCATTTGGACGCCCTTCTGTGGCGTTTGAAGTACATCACGGAAGCCTATGACAACATGGTGTACCACGCCATAGAGGAATACTTCAAGGCATCCAGCTGGGAGAAGAAGAAAAAGTGGGTGAAGATCCTCATCGAATCCCTAGACAGAATGCTAGGTGAGCTCAAGAACATAGCGGATGAAGTCTACTCAGCATACAGAGACGCATATGAGTAAACAGCAACAACCCCAGCAGGGAGGTTGGCTGTTCATTTCAGGAATTTTTTGAGAAGCACCAATCCTTGACAGAACGAAGAAAAGACATTTTCATCAGAGGTGCGGGCCGTTTTTCCTAAAAACTCAAGCTTAGCCCGTGCGGTGAAAAGCAACAGAGGTGGAAGAAAGGTGGAATACTCCCCAAACCCAACTTCATCCCCTCAGCATATTTCCACCATCTTTCCACCCTTCTTCTAATACAGGAGTTGCGGCTTATTATAATAATCAGCCAACATCTTCAGCAATTTGGTGCATTCCTAATAATAATTCCGTGCACAGAAATTATGCACAGCATGCACGCTTGTTAGTAAATTCACTGATGGTGCTGCTGTGATTCATGCAGTGTTCCTTAATAATTCATATAGTGAAGAGTTCAAGTTCTGTTGCTGTACCCCCCACGTGGTGTCGGAGTGCTGGTCTTTCCAAGGGTCAGAGGAGTGCTCCGCTGAAGCTCCCGAGGAAAAGGTGGTTGATTTCCAATTAGTTCCAGGTGAAGTGGTGCCATTGCTCTGCTAGATACTACTTACATTTTTAGGAAACGCGAGCTGTGTTTTTGAGATGCACGGCTCGCATTTTTAGGAAGCACGGGTCGTTTTTCACGTGGGGACGAGTCGTTTTGAAAAAATCAGAGGAAAGTGCTGCACGTGGTGCTGCACTTCTCCTTTTATTCATCTATATGTTGAATAGTGGAGTTGTCCACTGCACCTCTGCTGTATGTGGAGTTGTCCACTTCTGCTGATGTGGGTTCTGCCTCTGACTTGTCTTCGCCCTTCACTGTGGTGAGGATCTTCTCAAGGGTTTTTTCGGCACTCTTTACTAGGGAGTTTGCTGTTTCTAGGAGCTGCTTGACTGTCTTGTATACTGCCACCATGATGCTGACTGCTTCCGCCAGGAAGAATATCTTTTCTTTTGGCGTTAGCTCTTTAGAATGTTCACTGTCCTTAGCGTGACTTTCCATCTGTCTTCACCTAATCTGGTTCTTAGGAACTCCTCTAGGGCAATGACTACTAGCCTTGAAAACGGGATGTTTCTCTCTCTGCAGAAACGCTCCGCAATTTCCAAGATGTGGAGGTCCCTCTGACTGAAGTAAATCATTTTCCTTTTGCCAAGGGCCCGATCCATGCCATCACCTCTGCATAAAAATGTATACAAAAATAGGTATAAAAAGTGGAGGGGTGGAAAAAAATTCTACCTTAATAGTGCAAAGGTGGAATAAGCCCGTACTGAGTTACCTTGTGTGTGCTTATTTCTTTTCCTGTCCTCTCGTCAACTATGGCTATGAAGAACGGCCTGCTGAACTTCCTCACGTAGAGGAGGGGCTTCTCGCTGAGTATGATGCTTGGTGGGGAGTCTAAGGGAGTTTTGACTGTCTTGTCCCTAACTCTTATCATTTTGTATACTCTGTACGAGGGGTCGTGAGCAACAACTATTAAGTCATCCACTATTGCAATGTATATTGCTCTCCTCCTCAGGTACCTGTTGGCGTCAGCAATAATCTCCTTGAGGAGTTCTTGGAACCATTCTTCATCTTTTTCTAATTTCTTGGCGACAATCTTGAGAGCACTCATAGCTTTCTCACCCCTTTCTCAGTGATTTCAAACCTCTGGACTTCCTCTCCTTCCTCTGTTGGTATCTTGACCTCCACTTCTGCTGGGTACACAATGTCAGAGGAGGAGACCACAATGTAGCCAAAGCCTCTTCTCTCTCCACTGTCCAAAATGATGCCTGGCAGTTTGTTCCCTCCAGGAGGTGTGGTCTTGTCCCTGAGGTTTATCGTTGAACCCTTTGGTGCAACTATAACGTAGATTGTTTCATCATCCACCTTGTACCCCGTGATCTCTGCTGAAGGCTCTTCTAGAGCAGTTATATCGTCTATCAGGCCATCAACAAGGGTTTCCACAAGCTCAGAGAATTCCTCTGACTTTGGTGCTTCAGACACTCTCCCTTGAGAGGTTGTGACACTTGTAACATGTTTCTGTAACATCTGTAGCATATGTAACATTTGTGACACTTTGCTTGAGAGTTCACCAAGAGATTTTGCTTTGCTCAATAGGTCTTCTAGAAGTTTTGTTACATTTGTCACATTCTCTTGTAACACTTGTGACACTCTTTCAGCAATAGCATCAGCGATTTCTGTCACATTTGTCACATCTGTGACATTTGTGACTGAAATGGATGTGCCCTCAGTGACTATTCTGTTACATTTGTCACAGAAGTACCCAAGTGGGATGAACTTCCCCTTCTTCCTCACATAGACCCTCAACATGCGGCTGTTACATCTGTCACAACGCACCTGTCACACCTGTTACATATGGAGACAACTTCCCTTTAAAAAGGTTACACTTGTAACAACCCCTCTGTCGCATCTGTTACAAGCGAGTCAGAGGTGCGGAACTGAGGATGTTACACTTGTAACAAATAGTTGTTACACTTGTGACAAACTGCTGAAACTTCTACCTCTGGTGGAACTGCAAAGCCAGGAGGGAGCAGTATATAATATTAAATAAAAAAAGGGAAAAGGCGTGTCAGAGGTGGTCGTTGGTCTTGGACCAACTCAACATCTTGCACCTATATGCAAACCCATGAATTGGTTCAAGGATGAACGCCCATGTTGAGACACTCCTCATGTATAACTCGAGCTATGACTGCAAGTATGAACCTCACGCCTTCAATGAGATCTATCAGGTGTACGAGCTTCAAGAACGCCCTGATGACCTTCTCATTATTGTTTTCTAGTTGTATATCCATGGCTGCATCAAGAACCTTGTCCAAGAGCTTGCGTAGCTCCTCAAGGTTGTCCAGAATTTTGTCCGCTGAGTTGTGGAGATTTGCAAGTGCCTCCTTAAACTTGGTCAGCGATTTTTCTGGCATGGTCCATCACTCCTCTGACCTTCTCCCTGACAAACCTCAACTTTGCACGCCAGTACGGTGCCTTGATCTGCTGGTACAGCTCCTTGAGGGCTTCATCAACCTCTAGGAGATCTGCTATGATCACATTCAGTATGTTTTTGCTCACATGGGTGATGTTTTGCTGGATGTTGATTTGGACTCCTCCAATGTTGATGACTGTCGGCTGAATATTAACCGTTGCAGATTCGTATCCTCTAGCAATCGCACGAAAAAACTCATCAACTAGACGTGAGAGAGATATGCCCCATTGCTTGCATAACTCTCTCACTTTCTTGAGCACTTCCTCATCACGAATGTGAATTGTAACATGCCTCCACTTACTCATATCTTTATCACCAGAGTGTCATACACTATAATACATGACATCTCGCCCTATAAAAAATTTATTAGTGATAGCACTCTCCTATTAGGGGAAACCCCCGCAGCCCGCATCTGCTTTTTTGCAGGCAGCAGCCAGTACCCCGCAAACAGCACGTCCTCCTCTGACCTTCTTTTTTTCACCACGAGTTGGACAACTTTAAATACCCCTGTGATATTCTTGTATTTAGAAGGTGCGGGCTATGGGTCAGAGGGCGAACAACTCCATCAAAGCCCTCCTCCGCTTTTTGGCTGAGAATGGTGTTGTTGTCTTCCACCGTGAAACTGACAACTCTTTGGAGTGCCTCATCGAGAAAGAATTTGTGGTGATAAAGCCACACCACTCTACTAAGGGAAGGCTTGTCTACGAAGTGTACATTGATGGCAACCTTGCTCTCTCAGCAAACAACATCAACGAGGTCAAGAGGTTCCTTGCCATGAGGTACAAATTCCCCCTCAGAACTGTGTCCCTCAAGGGCAAGGACGCCTTTGAGAAGGTAACAGCCACAGTAAGGCTTCCAAAGTTCATTGATGTTCTGCTGGGCAAAATGGTCAGAGCAGGATACTTCTCCAGCAAGTCAGAGGCCATTCGCTCAGCAGTAATCTTCCTGGCAATGAACCTTGGCATGCTGAAGGAAGAAGGTGATTAAGCATGCTCGCCAGGAGGAAGAGGAGAATAATCACAATATTAAGAAACTTCTTCCGCCTGGATCACCACCCCACCGCTCTGACCTTTCCGCACATAAATGTGAGTGTTCCAGCACTTCTGGACGACAATCAAGTCATAGCGGTGGTTCTCAAGATGTGCTCCTCTGACCTCAAAAAGTTCCTTGACATCATGGACATGTGGATCGCTCAGCACTGGAAGGTGTACTTGGACACTGTGGAAATTCCAATTAACGGACAGAAGCACAGATTTGACGCAAGGTTCTTTATTCCTGTGCTTGCTGCCTTCTATGTTGCTGGTGAAGTCCCCGCTGTGTGGGTTTCCGCAAAGGAAATCCCATATCCAGCTATCATCACAGGGCGTGAGCTTGACTTTGCTGTGCTCATAGCTCCTCTTGTCTGCTAACGCCCATTTTCTATTTTTATTTTTTTGTATATTGAGCACCTCTTTTCTCAACTTTAAATACTCCTTTGCGTCATTATAGTGTTAGGTGAAGCTCCTATGACGTCAGAGGAGATGCCCATCCGCAGAATCCGCAAGGTCAGAGTTGGTTGGAGAATAACTGAAGAAGCCCACAATCGCCTCATAAACATCCTTAACAATATGAAAGGAATCGCACCGTCAGAGGGCGACTTGGTTTCAGTTATCCTTGAGAGCCTCCCAGAAACGCCCTCTGACATCTTCGTGGCCACCACCCTTTCACGACTTGAGGAGTTTCCGCAACTCTTGCAAACTATTCTATGGTATAAGTACCAGGACACGATTGGCAAGTGGAAGAACCGCATGCCCAACGAGTTCTGGGTCAGCGAGCTCGTATACTGCCCGTACAGGGTGATAATGGCCAGAAACTACAGGCCTCTCCTGGAAAGCCAAATCTTCTTCTCCCCCCAGTTAATCCTCGGAGAACTAGCACACTTGGGTCTGAGGTTCTTCGCCAATGCCCTGGGCTATGACTACGAAACTCCAGTTGAGATTATGTGGAAGGTGAACATAGCTGATGTTGCACCAGAGTTCAGGGAAATGCTCACAGCAGAGGAGGGCTTTTCCAACATAGTCCTCAGAGGCCGTGTGGACGTTCTTGACAAAAAGAGGAAAATCATCTGGGACCTAAAGACTGGGCGTGATGTAAAAAACCCACCTTCACCTCATCACGCCCTTCAAGTTTACATATACAAGTTGATTACCAGAGCAGAGGAAGCTAGAATCCTCTACATTACCTCCTCAAGGATGTGCGAAGTAAGAGTCACTGATGATGATGTCAGAGGAGCGATTGAGCAGCTAGGGTTAAAACTCTACGCTTTCTCTGACCCAAAGAGCTTCTTCGATGAGTACTTGAAGTTCTGGCTTGGGTGTCAGAGGACGCCACTCTGGAATTGGGAGTGTGACTACTGCGTCTTTAGAGCAGTGTGCCCCAAGTATTCGCAGAGGAGAGGCTAGAGGTGAAGGCCCATGCCCAAGTGTGAAGATTGCTTCTGGTTTAGGTTAGTAGCCAGAAGCATGAAGAAAGGCTTCTGTGATGAGCGTTTTGTGTGGGTTTCCCCAGATGCAAATGCCTGTGAACACTTCATCAGGAGAGACCCCAAGCACACCTGCTACACATGCAAGCACTTCAAGAGAGCGGATCATTACGGAGGCGTATGCAAGAAACTGAAGATCATCATCATAGGAGATTGGCCCGCATGCGAGTGCTGGGAGCCACCTGAGGGATGAGCAATGAGCGAATGCAAGGACTGCTTCTGGTTTGTCAAATGTGCCTTGGGGGATGCAGAAGGATTCTGCTTGTTTCACTGCGTCCACGTCAACCCAGAGGATGAGGCATGTGAGTTGTTTGTGAAGTCGGAGCCAATACCAACATGTATGATTTGTAAGCACTTCATACGTGTTACAATATATGACGGCATCTGCATTCTCAAGAACGAGTGGTGCAGCGTATTCACACCAGCGTGCGATTCTTTTGAGACTTGGGAGTAGCTAGCACCACAAGGCCTTTCCTTGTTTATTTTTTCGCATCACGTTTAAATACTTTTTTAAACACAATCTCATTTAGAGGTGTTTGCTCATGTCCCAGTCTAAGCAAAGTCAGAGGTGGGATCTTGTCAAGCTGTACAACACTCTGAGGCACTGCTGTGTTGTTCTCTATGGAGAGCCTGGTGTTGGGAAGACATTCCTAGTAGCAAGGCTCTGCCATGTGGCCTACAAGTTAACTGGAAAGCCTTCTCTATACTTCGCCCTTGACGAAAACCTAGACACTCAGTACGGTCTCCAGATAAAGGCTGTCGCCAACGCTGAGTGGAAGACCTATGAAAACCCTTGGGACATTTATCCAGAACTCATGGGCCTGACCATTAGTGATGCGAAAAAGTACTCTGTCATTGTCCTTGACAGCTTAACTGGCTTCCAGGAAGATGTCATGGAGATCTTCCAAAGCCCCACCGATCCAAGGATTAACTTGGTGCTGATAAGAACTGCCTCAATGATAACCAAGAGGTTCGCCCGCCTCTCCCACAGATCTGGAACTCCCACCATCATCATATCCCACTCCGCATCAATATACGGAGATCAGCCAGCAGGAGTGTTTGAGAAGCAGCGGCCAGCGTTTGCCACTAGAGCTCTGAAGAACGTGGACTTAGTGCTCCACTTGGTCAAGGAAAAAAGAGGAAAAGTGCTACGCTGCGAATTCTACCGTGAAATTCTTGGAAAGCCACCATTTGGCTTCATTTATGTTAGACAACTCCACGACTTCTACGAAGAATTCGTGAAAGACCCGAATAAAGTTCTCGCACGGATACGCTCGAAGTAGCTCTTCCTTTTTTATATTTTTTTGGTGAATAGGGTCCTATGACCCTTGGTCTTTCAAGGGTCTCTGGCACCACGAACACCACAATTCCTCTGCTCTCGTAGACTGGCGGCATGTTAGGGTCAATTTCTCGGCAGACAACCGCTAACCTCAGAGGAAGCGGTGGCGGATAGTCCCTTTGTATCCAGTGAGCGTACGAAATCACTTGGCCTAGAGCAGACCTTCCTGCTCTGGGCTTGACTTCAAAAACCCAGCAGTACTTCTCCCCCTGAGCACATGCGTCAATCCTCAGCTTGGTTAATGCTTTAGCCATTTCACGAATGTAATCTTCGTAGCCTTCACCAGGGTCAAACCCTGGTCCAACTCTGACGTCATACCACACAGCCACGAATTTGAGGTCTGTCGTTAGCAAGAAGTCCTCCCAAATGACGCTTTCCCAAGGGCCCATGTGGGGATATTTTGGGGCTAAGAAGAACTTTGCTGGCTTGGGTTTTCCATCTGGAGATACAAAGGCACGCCCTGGTAGTTTCCACAGGCGTACCTTTTCCATAGAGATCACCCCCTTGTTTGGTCTGCTCTGAAGCCAGTCACCCTTTCCACGTCCTCTTTGTCTAACTTAACGCCCACCGCCTTAGCCCAGGAAAGTAAGATGTATTTCTTGGTGAATATGTCAACAGGCAGCTGCACTATGAACATTATGACGTCTTCTTTCCTCTTAGGATCCAGAAGCTCTGGCGGAATTATGGCAAAGAATTCTCCCGCCATGCTAGCATCACCCAAATTTATATTGCAATGGGGAGGAATATAATTATAGAGGTGGCATTTATGTCTAAAAGGAATTTTGATTGTGTTTTATTTTTTGCTGGTACTACAAAAGCTGCTCCCATGACATATGAACAGTTAGCAATGCTTTTGGGGGCATTACTTTCCAGTAGACCATATGGATCTGGAATTTGGATAGAACATTCAGATGACCGCCGTTATGCAAGAGTATGGTTCATACACCCTGATAAGAAGCTAGAGCCCATAGGAGTTTTGTATCTTCGTAAAGACCCTGGTGAGAACTTCCTAAAGGAGCTTTCAAAAAAGATTGTTAAGGAGGCTCTGAGGCGAAAAAAAGATGGATACTTCGTTGTATGGGGGTATGAGGATGCATCCACAGAAAAAGAAGAAACCTAACTAGTTCTTCGTCTTGCAAGATATTGTGCTATCGCTTGTTTATACGCCTCTATTTCCTCCTCCAACGCCACCTTAAGTGCTTCAAGTTGCTCTAAGCGGTGGCGTAGTGTTTTGAGCTCTTCCTCACACTTCTTAGCCACCTCTTGGAGCTTAGCATCTCTCTCTTTCTCCAACTCCTTAATCCTTGCCTCCATTTCTTGGTGGAGTTTTTGGAGTTCGCTTTCGTACATTTCTTGGATTTTCTTCTTCTCTTCTTCCCAGAGGCGTTTACGCTCCTCTGGCGGCAGGTCTCTGATTGTGCGGAGGAAGTCAATAACCCAGCGGTAAATCTTGGCCATTTCTTTGGGAACGATAGGAATTCTGCGGGATAAGTCTTCTATATATTTATCGATTACCTCTGGCGGTTGATCCCAAACAGCCTTTAGAATGTCATCAAATATCCTAATCCTCATCTCGTATTCTTCGTGGAGCTTCTCCTCCTTCTTAGCATAGGCTACTTGGATCTCACGTATCCTGCGGTCATAGCGGGCGATGATGACGTTCCTCCTTGAGATGCAGAGTTGCTCCCTTTCCTCCAGACGCTCACGGTAGTATTTAATCTGAGACTCCACTTTCTGGAGGCGTTCCTCAAGTGTTCTCAGGTACCTCTGAAGGCGGTAGAAGGTCAGAGGAGTGATTTTTGGCATCTTCCTTATCATCTCCCTCTCGTAGATCGCCTCTAGCATCTCTGGGCGGACAATGTACTGAGCGAGGCGTTCCCTGAATTCATCCTCTGTTATCAAGTCCTTGCGGAATGCATCAATTATAGAGTCAATTATCTCATCAATCACCTCGAGGCGGAAGTCAAGCTCCCATGCATCAAGCAGAATCCTAGCTTGATCCTCAGGCATTCCCAAGGATGTAATGTAGCGGAATGCTGTGTCGTAGTCAATGTATCCTCTAGCGTACCATTTGGCAAGCCTCGTGATTATCTTGTATCGCTCATCACGAGTGGCTCTGAGTTGGCCAAGGAGGGCTAGAAGGTATGCATCCTCATCTTTATAGCCAAGCCTCTTGATGCGTTCCAGCATCTCCTCAAATGGAATGACGCCCTCCTCGTACAAGTCGTAGATGTACGATAATGAGAGGTCATCCCAAGCGTCTTCTAGGAATGCCTTGATGCGTTCGTCAGAGTATCCTTGATAAGCCAAATCCTCCTTGAACGTCTCCTCTGATATGATACGCTTCCTGAGGAGACGCTGGAGCTCTGACCTTGTGAACCTCTCTGGGCGGTACTTGTAAGCAAAGTACTCCCGCAATGGATCAGCTATGGTGTACCTCACCAGAGGTCCAAATGCTGCCCATGAGAGCCATCCAAGTCCTGTGCTGTAATAGAGTCCCATTACAAGCGTGTGGATTTCTCCTCCACCTCCACCACCTCCACCTCCAAGTCCAGTTCCAAAGACGTGGAAGTGGAGTATGCTCCATAATATCCTCTCAATGAATAAGCCTATAGCTCCCACAACTGAGAACATGTAGCAGTAAGCCACAAACCTCTTAGTAACTTCCCATGCATATTCTCCTCTTGGTTGGGTGTCCTCTTCCAAGAGGTATCTAAGGGTGCTTACAATTTCAGAGGCTGTGTAGTTAGTTATTGACCTCACGAATTGGTCAACGAACCACAGACCTGAACCTTCTCCCCTGATTGCCCTGAATGTTGCAAGAAGAGGTCTTATTATGAATTGATTAAGGTACACTAGAGAAATCCCAATTGCATACTCAAAATAAGCCTCTTTGAGCATTAGAAAAGCTTCCCTCATTGATTTTCCAGCTTGAACAAGCCCATTCCACATTTGCTCTAAGAACCTTCTAACATAACTCCAAATTGCTTCTGGAATTCTAGGAGCAAATCCTCTTGCTGCTACAACAGTATCAGCAATCTTTGAGAGTTCCTCAAGGATTCCACTCATTCCACCAGCAAGATATGTAATGCTTCTTGCTAGTGCATCTCCCACATTGAGAATAGACTGTGGGAGTAGTCCCAAAGTAGAAGCTACTGAACCAAACCCTGCTTCAAGAATTCCACCTAAGGTGGAAGTCATGAAGTTCGCTCCTTGGATTAAGAGGTCACCAAACCTTGACACTCCAGCAATAATTGACGCATAGATGTTGGTTAGAGCTCCTGCTGTGGCGTCACGCAGGCTCGCTATGACATTTCCTAGGAACATCACTGACTGCGTGAGCAGGTTAGAAAGTTGCGAAATTGAGCCCCAGATGCTTTCTCCCAACTGGGAACCAATTGACGCCAGCCAATTGCCCAATTGCCCTGTGCTGGCACCAAGAAGTTGGCCTACCTGTGATAACGCTCCAGCTAGAGCGTTCCCTAAGAAGTTGGTGTATTGCCCAAAGCCAGTCAAAAGAGACTGTGTGAACTGCCCAAATCCCTGTGAGATGGAGCTGGCGAATTGGGCAGCGTTTTGAACAACAGCATTCGTCATCTGGTTAACGGCATTGCTCACCCAGCCAGCAGTGCTCTGAACGAATTGGTTCAATGAGTTTGCTAAGTTGTTGAACCCCTGCATTAACCCTTGGAACAGCGACATAATGACCCCCTCCCGCAAGCCTTAGGGAGGATGAGCAAAAAATATACAATAAAATGAAGTGCTGTTCTACGTAGCTACGTAGCTTCAAAGCTTGACCTTGATGCGTTTTCCCAGATGCCTCTTGATCTCCTGTATGTGGGCCTTGATGTACTTTGCCAACTCCTCTGGCTTGTCTAACGCCTCCCAAGGAACCCTGAGCATGTCAACTCTGTTGTCCCATCTAACGGTGATGAGGGCATCCCACTGCCCAAGCCTTCGTGGGTCAGAGGGCGGGATTTTCCTAACATCCACGATTTCAACTTCTATCTCTTGACCAGGTGCGGGCGTGGTGGGAGTTGGTGCTGCCGCCATGCCTACTCACCTTTCCCCTCCTCTGACTTTTTAACAATTACTGTTGCGGGCGGAGTGGGGACGGGAAATGCTCTGTAAACCGCCTTGGCGTAGTCAGAGAGCTCCTTTGAATGCCTTCCAAAGAAGAACCACACTATTGACCCCGCAACTAGAGGGGTCATGTTGTTTATCCATATCATAACGAATTGAGGGGCATATACGGCTAGGAAGCACGTTGCTAATACGAAAGAAATAACAATAATTGAAGTCACAACCGCTCTCGCTTCTATTTGCCCTATATTCATCCCCACACTCTTCACCCCTAATAATAATCTCTTGAGCCGTGCAAATATATTTCTGAGGGTGTTTAAATAAACATGATCCTCCTCCTCATCATCTGAAAGCCCCAAGATGAATCTAACCCACCACGGGGCTTTGCTTATCTCTTTATCTTTCTTGCGGAACATTGTTTCTCAACATTATGTATTTCACAGAAAGCTTATACCTCACGTAGAGCAACAATGCATAGATGATGAAGCAACAAAAGACTGTAAGC